>Ga0302322_100000004_pt1 | contig 114359 bp, 90 predicted proteins | sample Fen_T0_2_FD_203757 | JGI IMG/M metagenome (GOLD analysis project Ga0302322, IMG submission 203757) | Peat permafrost microbial communities from Stordalen Mire near Abisko, Sweden - Fen_T0_2 | ecosystem: Environmental > Terrestrial > Soil > Wetlands > Permafrost | place: Sweden: Abisko...
TCCTGCGGGGACGTCTGCTCATCCGTTCTCCTCTTCTCAGCCATCTTAAGGCCGCGAGCGAGCAGAACTTCCACTTATGCCCCTGTCCGAATTTGCGGTACCGGCTCTATCGACCAGATCAATCGCTCCAACATCGGCGAGAGCCGGCGCGTTCACGTGCAGAACAACTACGTAAATATCGTGAATGTCACCAACGTGACCTACGTCAACCGCAACATCGGCGTCTCCGCGATGAGACACGATGACTTCGCCGCTGGCCGCTCGGCGCGTCACGATGCTGTCGTCGTCGACCGCCACCAGTTCGACCATATTCAAGTTCTGGATCGTCCTGACGTTCGTCCCGGACCCCGGCCCATCGTCATCCGGCCACCTGTGCGTCCCGTGCCGGTCAGAGCTGAGCGCCCGGAGCTCATCAACGAAAAGGGCAAGCTCATTGGAGCCAGGCCCGGTGCTTCTCCCATGGAGCCGCCGGTCAGGGCAACCCCGCCGGTCAGGCCGATGCCGGGCCGGGTCGTAGTTGCTCCGCCTCCCGGAGCCACGCCCCCGTCCAGAATGCCCAACGACCGGATGAACCCAGGCGGCAGGCCTGTTCCGGGTTCTGTTCAGGGTCCCAACCCGAATTCTGCTCCGGGCGGCAATCCCCCCGACCGGCAAAATCGCTGGGGTTCTAGACAACCAGCGGACCAGAACCCGCCACCTGCTGCGCCGCCGGTTCGGAATCAAGGAAATGAGCCCTTTGGCAGGCCCACGCCTCCGCCAGCCGCTCAGCAACCCGCTTATCAAAATGACCGGCCAGTCGCGCCGCCTGTAAATCAGCCAACGACGAGGCCCGCTCCGCAACCCTACACGCCACCCGCAGCCCGGCCCGATGCGCCGCCGGCTGAGAAGCCATACCAGCAACCTCCGCAACGGCAGACCGATCCTCGCTACACCACTCCGCCCAGCGATCGGCCAACGGCTCAACCCCAGCCCCCGTCCGCGGCCAGGCCCACTCCGACGCCGTCAGACCAACCTGATCCAAGACGGTTTAACCAGCAGCTGCCACCGCAATCCAGGCCAACTCCGCCGTCTCAGGAGCCGCCTGCAGCCAAGCCCGCTCCACAGCCACCGGCCCCGCAGAACACAAGGCCGTACACGCCGCCACCGGCTCCGCCGCAATCTCGGCCGACGCCTCCTCCGCAGGCTCAACCGCAACAGGTCCAGCCGCAACCTCGACCAACCCCTCCACCAGATGCGAACCGGCAGCAGGAGAGAAGAAACAACAACGATCACCCTGACAAAAGGGATGAGAAGAAAGACGACAAGAAGGACGATTCAAAGCCAAAGAAATAGGCTCGAATCCCGCCCCATCAACTCAAAGGCCGCTGCGTCAACGCGCAGCGGCCTTTCTTGCCGGTGGACACAGGCAGATTCGCCTGCCGGTCATTCCTCTGAGTGGTTATCTTCCTTGCTGCTGGCCGCAAAGGATGTTGCCACAGCAAATATCACAACGATAACGAGCACAACGAAGAACGGGGAAGAAATGTCCATTGCGCAGTCTCCTTGTCGCCAGAGTACCAAAGAACCGGGAACCGCATCTTTGTCAGAGCTTCGACTTATAGTGAGAGGGCTTCGTTAACTGCATACGGGTGCGATTGCTCCGCAGGAGGCTCGAAGAGCAAACTTCAATGCTGAGATAGTAACTACCGGTTTGCCGGTAACACACCCGCGACTGGGTTCCAGGCACCGTGAATGGATCTGCGCCTGTCGCGAACGGTCCTTCTGATTTCACGAAATCCACGTTTCAATCTCTTTCTCTATCACCCAGCGTCCGTCTCGTCTCACCATGACCACATACTCGCCGCCCCCACACAGTCCGCCACACTTACCGCTCGCAAAGAAGAGTGCTTGCGTTCCATCAGCACTAAAACCTACACGGGAGAATCCCAGAATGCCCGGAGAGCCGGGAAACCGCTTGTAATAAGCAGGCCAGCTCCCGTTTTTGAATACGGAATCAAGCTGAGTCGAATCGACAAGCTCGTAATCAAAGCCGGTGTGAAAAGAACGTTGAAGTGTTGCCTGCTGCTCGTTCACTTTTCGAAATGCATCAACTGTCGGTCGTCTGAGAGTGGCGGCCTCGCCTTGCAATGAACCTGCAATTTGCGCCCACGGAATCGGCTGTCCGTTCCCGTCGTGTTGAACGTTTATCCCCTCTTCATCGGATTCGGTCATGTTGTGAATTACAATTCTTGAAATCCCTTCGCCGGTCGGCCTTAACGGCTCTACGTTCTTATAACTTGCGAATTTAGCATCTATAAATGCAGAAAGAACCTCGTATTCGGCGGGTTTAACGCGACTGTTCTTGCAAGCTATTGCCGCGGCCAACAATATTACAAGCACGCAAATTGCTACCGCACGGGTTCTGTCGAGTGTCTGCATCTGACGAATTATCTCAGGTTGAACATAGATCGGACACAAATCGATCTATCGGGCACTGAATACCGCTGAACCGGGTGAGTCGCGCGTTCCTATGGTAGCGGTCGTATCGTCGGCAACTCGTCTTCGACCCGCGATTAAAAACACTAGGAATCCAAAAACGTTCGAAAACCAAATATACTGTAGGAACTTGCGATGCGCGTATCAAATGTATTTCTTATCGCGGTAACGTTCTGCTCCTCTTGCGTTGTCACCTCGGCACAATCGCCCACTGGTGGGGCGCCTGTTCAAGGTGCGCCGTCTGCGCAGCCCGCCGTCTCCGGATTGCTGCAGCCCGCTCTTGACCAGGTGCGGCAGACCGTCAGTGCATTATGGGTCGATAAGTGGAAGAGGGGAACTGTGCGCGATGAAGCTCGCGACAACATCAGCGCCATCCTGCGAGATTTGAATACGAGCCTGCCGCCGCTCGTGGACACTGCCGATGCTTCTCCGGGGACCCCCAGTAAAATGCTGCCGGTATCGCGCAATATCGCAGCCCTGTATGACGTGCTTCTGCGTGTCGTTGATGCGGCTCGGATCTCTGCGTCTCCTGAGGAGCTGACTCAGTTGGAGCAAGCCCTGACGAGTTTGGGAAACGCACGTGCCGCGCTGGACGACCGGCTGCGAGTGTCTGTCACCGCTCTTGAAAAACAGGAAGTCGATCTGCGGAGCAGGTTACAGGCAAGTGAAGCTGCGAAATGCCCCACGATATCCCCTTCAGCGACCCCTGTCCGTCCAAAGCCTGCACCAGCCAGGAAGGCAAAGAGGATACCGAATCCACCTGCAATGCCCACACAGCCATCTTCTTCTCCGGCCAATTCAACTCCTAAAACCCAAAACTGAAGGCTGTTCAACCGAGAATGCCGCTCGGTCGGACCGCCTCGCAGGATCGGGAAAGGTAACGCCGCAGTGTCTCGGATTGATGCGGCGCCTGGATTGTCGGCCAAGCGGAAGTTACCATGTATCTGTCCCCTTAAGACCGCCAAAATTCGGTCCCATACCGACTACCTCCGCAACCAGTGAAGCCGCGCCCTCATGCGTTCAGAGGCCCAAATCGAGTTCTTTCGCGGCCGTCGTTCGATTTGGGCATGCTCTATTTGTTCGCGGCTCCATTCGGATAATCCACCCGAATCGTCAAAATCTCGTAGGGATGAATCGGCACCTTCACCACGTCTGCGGTCACATCCAGCGGGACACTCTCCGGCAGCTCCGCCGACTCCATCAGGTTGGTCACAGTTGCCGACACGGCTCCCGGCGGCACGCGAAACCTCGCAGTCGTTGCCTTACCCGCCCATTCATAGGCGCGCAGAATCAGAGCATTCGCATCTTCCGCCTTCTTCATCGCCGTCAGCACAAGGTTCTCCGGCGCAACCGAGGCAAAAGAAAAGACCACGGGCGTCAGACCGGGATGCGCCGTAGCGGTGACCGCCGTCAGCGGATAGTTGTACTCCCAGCCACGGCGCACGGTCTGCGCCTCCTTCCATGTGCCCAGGTGCGGATAGAGCGCGTAGTGGAAGTGGTGATGACCGCGATCGGCCTCGGGATCGGGCCACACCGGCGAACGCAGCAGCGTCAGCCGCAACAGGCTGTCCGTCGCATCGTAGCCGTACTTCGACTCGTTGATCACGCTCAGCCCGTAGACCCTGCCGCCTTCGCCTCCGCCGGAGAGATCTGCCCAGCGCATGGCCGGAACCTCAAACTGCGCCTTCTCCCAACTATTGTTGCGCGTCGTCGGCCGGTCGATCGTGCCGTAGGGAATCTCGAAGGTTGCGTGGTCGTTGGAGACCGCTAGTGGAAACGCAGCCTTCAGCAGTACATGCGTCTCGTGCCAGTCGATCTCGTTGTCCACGTCCACCTGGTCTGCGCCGGTTCTCAGGCTGATCGTCTGCACAAACCTAGAGTGCTGCCAGGTGCGCGTGACGCGAACCCCCGGAGATCGCGTATCTCCGCCCACAAGATCCACCCGGTCCGCTTGAACAAGAGGCACCGGCTGATCAAGGGTGCCCGGATCGATATTCCATGCATCGTAATCCTTCGGCGTGTCCTTGAATGTCTGAAGTTCATTTGCGCAGCCGTCGTGCGCAACCGTTTCGACGGTGACGGTGGGCTTGTACGCCGGTACGCCCTCTTCTACTGTGGCCCATTTCTTGTCCTGGCTCTGCTCCCAATGCATCTGCAGGCTGGTGATGCAACCCGTGCGCTTATCCACCGTCAACTGCAGCTTACTGTTGCGAATCCGGATCACGGAGTCGCTCTCGAAGCTCTGCGGAATCTGCGCCCGCGATTCTCCTGCGTGACCGGCGTTGTCCGCCTCGAGCACCAGATGGTAGACCGCATAGCCCAGTCCCGGCGCTTCAACATCAGCATCCATCTCTGCAACGCCGGTTTGCTGATTCCATGAAACTCGGCTCGGATAACTCAACGGTCCCGAGCCTCTTGGCGCTACAAGCCGGAAGTGAAAGCCCTCCTTATAAGGAACCTGCACCTTGACTCTCACCTTACCTGTTCGCGCCCATCCCAACGGATTGAAGACCACCACCGGCGTACCCTCACCCTGCGTATCGATGCCTTCGGCGACTTTTTCAAGAGAAGCCTGGCTGATCTCATGCGTCGACAAGCGCACATAGTCGTAGTCCTTCTGCGCGTCCTTGTAAATCTGCCCAATGCCCGAGCCAGCCGCGGTGTCGTGGAACTGGTTGAAGAGCACCTTCTTCCAGTCCTCGTTCAGCTCGACCGCCGGATAATTCTTCCCATCGAGCCAGGCCAGCGATGCCCACTTCTCTGTATTGAGCATCTGTTCTTCGGCCTCGCGCATATTGCGCTTGTGGTTGGCCTGCGTCGTCATCACGCCGCGGTGATACTCAAAGTAAAGCTCGCTCTTCCACGTGGGAATATTCACCCTGCCGGGAACCGCCGCCGGAGCAGTATACCCCTTCGCAATCGACGCATAATCCCACACCGGACTGTCAGGCGCAATCTTCGTTTGCAGTGCGGTAAAGTACGCCAGCGCCGAGCCGAACTGGATCTTCGGCGTCACGTGGCCCGCTTGCGCCCAGCGAACACCCTCATCCAGAATCGCCCTCGTCGGCCCGCCTCCGTGATCGCCCACACCATAGAGGTCCATGATGCCCGGCAGCCCCGTCGCCTGCTTCTGCGCGATGGTGAAGTCCCGCGCCAGCCGCACCGGATTCAGATCCTGATTCGCATAGTCGTGCGGAAAATACGTCAGCACCTTCGACCCATCCGGCGACTGCCACCAGAAGAACTTGAACGGCAGTTGATTCGTATCGTTCCACGCCATCTTCTGCGTAACAAAGTAGTCGACGCCGCTCTTCTTGAAGATCTGCGGCAACTGCCACGTATACCCAAACGAATCCGGATTCCAGCCTATCCTCACATCGACGCCATAGGCCTGCTTGTACCAGCGTTTGCCCACCAGCAGTTGACGCACCAGCGATTCGCCGTCGGGCATATTCAGATCCGGCTCCACCCACATGCCGCCGACGATCTCCCAGCGCCCTTCCTCGATGCGCTTCGCAATCTCGGCATTCATCTCGGGATACTTGTCGGCCATCCATTCGTTGTAAGCCGCGGCAGACTGCGTGTAGGTGTAGTCGGGATACTCATACATCAATTGCAGCGCGGTTCCGAAGGTCCGCTTCACCACATCGACTGTCTCGGTCCACGGCCACAACCATGCGGCATCGATGTGCGAGTTGCCGGTCAGGTGAAATGTCACTTGCCGTAGCAACGGCGTCAGAGCTTCGAGCTTTGCATGAGCCGCCTTCAGGCTGGCATCGAACTTCGCCTGGTCGTGCGCGTCGAGTGCCGCCAGATTCACCGTGCGAATCGAATCAGAAAGCGTGGCCAACTGCGATGGATCGTTCGGCGCGAGCGCCGGCACCAGCATCGCCGCTGAGAGAAACTCCTTGCGCAGATCCTCGGGGCTTGGCCGGCTCTCCGGGAAGTCGATCTTCAGCGTCGCTCCCTCGATGCGCTTGTCGTCCACGGTATGCAGCAGCTTGATAGCCACTGAAACCGTATCGCCGGGCGTGGCGCGGTCAAACAGCACAACCGGCTCCAGATCGTCACCCATCGCAACACGGCGGCCATTGAAGTAGAGGATCTCCGGCATCGGACCGTTTGCCGTGGCGTGGAACTGAAACCAGATCCGCGCGCCGGTCAGGTCATAGCCGTTCAGCGTCGCCGGAACGACATACGTCTGCCGAAACCAGACCGCATCCTTCGCCGCCGGTCCCTTCGAGATCGGCTCCCATTTGCTCTCGTCGAGATTGATGGCTTCGCCGTGGGCCACGTCGCCGGCCTTCATCTTCCAGGTTCCATCTGAGATCTCACGCAGAGCGGAAAGACGCCCAATCACTGCCTGCGCGTCCGGGGGCAGCGCGGCTGCAATCTTCGCGGCGTCAGCCGCGCTCTGCGCGACGGCGCGGCCAGTCAAAAGCGAAAGCCCGATCAAGCCAGCAAAACAAACCAAACGAACAAGATGCAACTTCGAGACGGATATCATAGCGTTCGAATCCTCCCCGCCATGTTAAGCCAAAACGATGCGACTTCAAACACCGGAGTTTGAGACCCTCCGAATTGATCGGCTTTTACCGGATATTGGCACCAAGGCGGGAGAGTGCCGGCACGGAGGGAGCAGGAGCCTTCAGGCTCCTGAATAGGGGCGAACTGCGACGCCTTTAGGCTCGATTTTTTGGGGCTCTTCTATATGGCGGCACAATCTCCGGCTAACCGGTGATACGACCATAGCCTCTTGTTGTTCTGTTCCCTGGCAGAATCCCCAGCCTAACCAAGCTGAGCGTAGACCCGCCAAGCTCTGTCCGATTGAATCATCAGCTGTATCTCGTGACTCGTAATTCGCTTGCGAAGTTCTTCAAAGCGTTGCTGTACGCGGTGCGGGTCACGCGTGTAGAAAACGAACTCTTGCATTCCGCTCGTTGTGATTACGGCCACAAGGAGGGACTCTGCCTGCTCCTCCAACGAGTTGCAGATGATGTCTTCAATCTCACCAAGTAGCGCAACTTCTACCGCGCCAGGAAGTCCGGTTGTTTCGGGTTTCCTTAACGGAACCGCGATACCTACCTGATGTTCATAGCCTGGCACACTCTCGAATTGGCGGTATCCAGTATTCCTGCGCACGAACATGTCTTGGCCGCTATGCTTTCCCTCTGCGACCGACCAAGGACCGGCCACAGGCAGTCGATCTGGGCTTAACGTCTCTTTTTTGAAGGGCCACATTGGTTCATTATAGAAACCTTGCGTTCCAGACGCGGCATTCCGAGCGAGTGGTCGGCGATTCGGAAACCGCACCATTTCTCCTTTGCAGCTCCCAAGAATCACAAGCGTTGTTACAGGAACCCCTGAATAGTGAGGTTTCACCCTGCAGGCTCGACGGATCACGGAAAACTTTATCCGACCACGGCCTTGCGTCAGTGTGCGGCTTCAGAACTGCCCTGAACAAAGCCGAGAGTCAACACAAATGCCGCAGATTCAACGCGGTCTTTCACACCGGAGGCACTCTGCGGCCCCGGCCCTCGAATCATCCCGGCGCCTGGCGCATCAAACACTTAGCAATCTTCGGCCATGCCGCCGATAAAATCCTGACCGGAGTAAATGTGATCTATCTCACAGCATGGGATGGCGTCCCCCTCTTCAGGGCGCATACTAAATGTAGGCCGTTCCTGAGGAATACTCCCCCTTGGGTTTCCTCGTCTCCACACCGGCCGATACACTTGCAGGTACACCCCAACCGGGCTGCGCAATGACGCGGCCCGATGGACAAATGCAACCATTCGCGGCGCGGATTCCGACAGGAGAGCCTTCTTCCGGAATCGACCCTCACACCGCGCTCTTAGACGCCGATGCAAGACTTGTACGCCAAGAGAGGACTTCATGACTGCTGCTCGCTACCCCGGAATCCGGGTCACTGCCAACGGAAATCAGCTTGTCTCCTACCACACCGAGACACGCATCGCCGACGCCGGCGTCTTCTATCCCATCACGCCCTCCACCGAGGGCGGCGAGCTCTTCCAGCAGGCCTATGCTGAGGGTCACCTCAACGTCTTCGGGCAAAACACCATCGCCATCGAGACCGAGGGCGAACACGCGGCCCAGGGCGGAGCCATTGCGCACTCTGTTTGCGGCAAACGCGTCGTCAACTTCACCTCCGGCCAGGGAGTCGTCTACGGCGTCGAGCAGTACTATCACGCGCCCGGCAAAGGCTCCACCATGATTATCGAAGTCGGAGCGCGCGCGCTCACCAAGCATGCCCTCAACGTCCACTGCGGACACGACGACATCTATGCCGCGCTCGACACCGGCTGGATCATGCTCTTTGGCAAGGATGCGCAGCAGGCCGCCGACCAGGCCCTCATCCTGCGCCGCGTCACAGAACTCTCGCTCACCCCCGGCATGAACATCATGGACGGCTTCCTTACCAGCCATCTTGAGCGCACCTTTCATAAGCATGAATCCGAATTGATCCGCGAATACCTCGGCGCACCCGACGACATCATCGACTGCCCCACCCCGGCCCAGCGCACACTCTTTGGACCCACCCGCCGCCGCGTTCCCAAGATGATGGACCTCGCCAACCCCATCCTCCTTGGTCCCGTTCAAAACCAGGAACACTACATGAACGGCATCGTGGCCCGCCGCAACAACTTCGCCGAGCCGATCCTCGATTTTCTTGAGGCAGCCTACAAAGACTTCGCCGAACTCACCGGCCGCGAATACGGCCTCATCAGTAAGTACAAGACAGAAGACGCCGAGACCGTCTTCGTCTCCCTCGGCTCCGCTGCGGAAAACATCGAGGCCGCCGTCGACTACCTCCGCCAGACACGTGGCGCAAGCGTCGGCTCCATCCACGTCAACGTGATTCGCCCCTTCCCCGAAGCCGCAATCGTCGCCGCACTTAAGGGCAAGAAAAACGTCATCATCCTCGAACGCACCGATGAAGCTCTCTCCGGCGACAACCCTCTCGGCCGTGACATTCGCACCGCTTTCTCCAGAGCCGTCCAGGGTGTCGAAGGCCTGCCCGCCGTTTCGCTCGCCGAGGTTCCCAAGATCTACGGCGGCAGCTACGGCCTCGGCTCACGCGACTTCCGCCCCGAGCACATTATTGGTGCGTATGAATTCGCCACCGCAGGCCGCGCACGCACCGACGGCAAAACAGCCGCCGACGGCGTCAGCTTCTTCGTTCTCGGCATCGACCATCCCTATGCAGTCCTCGGCGGCGAAACTCCTTCGCTCCTGCCCGAAGGCGCTGTAGCAGTCCGCTTCCACTCCATCGGCGGCTGGGGAGCCATCACCACCGGCAAAAACCTCGGCGCAATCCTCGGCGATCTCAACGATCTGATCTTTGAACGTGACGGCGAGCGCGACGAGCTGGGCCACCCTAAAGAAGTCATCCACGTCAGCGCCAATCCCAAGTACGGCTCAGAAAAGAAAGGTGCGCCGACCAGCTACTTCATGGTCGCCGCCAAAGACCGCATCCGCGTTAACTGCGATCTGCGCCACGTGACTGTGGTTCTCTGTTGCGACCCCAAAGCCTTCACCCACACCAACCCCCTCGACGGCATGGCCGAAGGCGGCAGCCTGGTCTGGGAGTCCGATCAGGAAGGCGAAAAAGCCTGGGAGCAGCTCCCCCTCTGGGCGCGCAAGCAGATCATCGATAAAAACATTCGCGTCTTCACGCTACCCGGCTTTGCCATCGCCAAAAAGGCCACCGACCGCGGCGATCTCCAACTCCGCATGCAAGGCAACGCCTTCCTCGGCGCATTCTTCAAGGTCAGCACCTTGCTCCAGGAGTTCGGCATCACGCAGGACCAATACCGCACCGTCGTCCACAAGCAATACGTCAGCAAATTCGGCAAGCTCGGCGAAGCCGTCGTCCAGTCCAACATGGAAGTCATGATGCAGGGCTTCGATCAGGTCAAGGAAATTCAGATCGGCGTTCTCACCGCCGCCGACCACTCCAGCCTGCGAGGCCATGCTTTGCTGCCCATCATCGAGGCAGTTCCCTCCGGCGAATCCACCTGCGGCACCGGCTGCCGTTCGCATGAAATGCCCGCCGGCCAGGCCGAGCGCACACCCATAGCCCGCGTCGCCACCTTCGACGCCGAGTTCCGCTCGCACTTCGGCTACAATCAGCCCTCCACGCCGCTCTCGGCCATGGGCATGATCGCCGCAGCCACCGGCGACACGGCTTCCAAATACGTCGCCCGTCGCGAAACCCCGCTCTTCATTCCTGAGAACTGCACGCAGTGCATGGAGTGCATATCCGTCTGCCCCGACACAGCCCTGCCCAACACCGCGCAGGATCTCACGACGCTCCTCCGCACCGCCATCACACACTACATCGCCGACCCCGTCGACCGTGCCAAACTCGTCGGTGCGTTGCCTGAGATCGAACGCCAGACCCGCCAGCGCATGGTCGCCGAGAGCAAGGTTGGAACTCCGCTCCCCACCATCCTCCGCGAAGTCACCGAGAACATCGACGGTTTCTCCGCCACGGCCAAGCAGCAGTTCTTTGACATCATCGCCAAAGTCCCCATGGCCTACCAAAAGGTCAACGCCATCTTCTCCTCGCCTGAACGCAAGGCTCCCGGCTCCGGCGGCGTCTTTTCAATTTTTGTCTCCGACCTCTGCAAAGGCTGCGCAGCCTGCGTCACCGCCTGCGGCGATCACAATGCGCTCCGCATGGTTGCCGAAACCGAAGAGGTCAACGCCGAACACATGACCGGCACTCACTTCCTCGATCTGCTGCCCGACACCACGCAAAAGTACCTCGGCCTCTTCAACTCCGCCAATGCCGCCGACTCCAAGACCGCGACCCTGAGAAACATGTTGATGGTCCGCTCCACCTACGACGCGCTCGTCTCCGGCGACGGCGCCTGCGCCGGCTGCGGAGAAAAGTCTGTCCTCCGCTCCATCGCCACCGTCACTGAAGCCTACATGCGCCCCGTCTTCCACGCCAAAAGCGATCGCTTCCTAACCAAAGCCGGCGAACTCGAAAAACTCGGCGTCTCCCGCCTCGCTGTCCTTAAGGCCCGCAACCTCGCCGAATACGATCTCCTCCGTCAGGCCATCGCCCACCTCGTCCTCGGCCTGGGCGGCGAAGACGAAGCCGACACCAAGGCCCGCATCGCTGAATACGAAACCAAGCACGGCCCCATCAGCGACGCCGAGCTCGTCGAAGCAATTGCAGCCGTCCTGCTCACCGAAGCCTTCAACCACAAAAATCTGCAACCCGTCGACGGCCGTCTTGCCAATGGCATGTCTGTCATGGCCATGGCCGCACACACCGGCTGCAATACCGTTTACGGTTCCACCGCCCCCAACAACCCCCATCCCTACCCGTGGATGAACTCACTCTTCCAGGACGGCGTCACCGTCGGCTGGCTCATGGGCGAGAGCTTCATCGTCGACCACGCCCGCCGCTCCGTCGTCCCCGAGCGACTGGCCGACATGCTCCTCACTCGCGATGAGAATGTCATAAATGCCGAGCAGTACTACCACCTCTCCCACTTCACCGACGCCCTCATGACCGATCAGGAGATCGTTGAACTCCCCAAGGTCTGGGTTGTAGGCGGCGACGGCGGCATCGGCGACATCGGCTACCAGAACACCTCCAAAGTCATGCTCCAGAACCGCCCCAATGTCAAAGTCCTGATGCTCGATACGCAGGTCTACTCCAACACCGGCGGTCAGAACTCCGACTCCACTCCCATGCTCGGCGGCAACGACATGAACGTCTTCGGCGCGGCCACACAGGGCAAGAACACCGAGAAGAAGACCGTCGCCGAAACCTTCCTCGGCGGCCACGGTTCGCCCTTCGTCGCACAGGTCTCCATGGCCAACGCCCCCAAGCTCTACCGTGCCATTCTCGACGGCCTTGAATATCGCGGCACCATGTTCCTCCAGGCCTTCACCACCTGCCAGCCAGAACACGGCGTCGCCGACGACATGGCTCTCTTCCAGGCCCAGCGCGTCCGCGACAGCCGCGGCGTGCCAGAGTTCGTCTTCAACCCCCGCCTCGGCGAAACCTATCAGGAAGCCTTAGACCTCAAGGGCAACCCGTCGATTGATCTCGACTGGTACGAAACCAAAGACAAGGTCACCGGCGAGATCCGCCGCTACACCGTAGCACACTGGTGCACCACCGAAGCCCGCTTCCGCAATCACCTCAAGAAGATCAAGCCCGAGGCTGCGGCCAAGCTCCTGCCGCTCGATAACATGCTCGTCCGCATCACCCAGCAGGACGTCGTCTATCGTCGCTATCTCGATCCCGCGCACCGCGCCTACGTCCCCGACTTCGGCGTCTACATCACCGTAGAAGACGCAGGCAAAACAACCCACTATGCACTGAGCCGCCAGTTAGTCATCTTCTGCGTAGAACGCCGCAAGGCCTGGCGCATGTTGCAATCCAAAGCCGGCATCGTCAACAAGGAATACGCCGCCCAGCGCGAGTTACTAGCCGAAGTAGACGCCGGCAAACTCCCCCTGGCAGAATTCCTAACCAACGCCCACGCGTTGCTAAAAGACCGCCTAACCAGCCAAGTCCTCGCCAAGGCATAACTCAACTCGATTGTAAAGACACAGAACGCGAACCCTGGGGTTCGCGTTCTGTGTCTTTACAATCCCGCCCTAGTTTTCCATCGCCAGCACGTCATAGTAGTAGTTGATCGACACTCGCTTCACCGGACTCGGCAGTTTAGCCAGCGGAATGGTTCGCTCAATGGTCGAAGAACCTGTGATCGGCAGCATCCCCAGACGCAAGATCTTGCCATCGGCAAACTCCAGATAGATCGGCACAAGCATCTTGAAGGCGGGCGAAACTCCCGATTGCGTCAGCTTGTAGTGCAGGTTGTTCGCGTCGCCGTTCGGCGTCACCTGGCCCTCAAAGTGATACTCCGGCAACTCTGTGCCATAAACGTACTCGTTGAAGAACCAGTCCATGCGATGATTGCCGTCCATATCCATTCCAGGCCCCATGTGTTTTTCCACCATCGCCTTGAAGTCCTCCGTGGTGGCAGCTTGCAGATGGTGGCTTTCAATCAACTCGTGCATTGTGTCGCGGAAGCGTTTGTCTCCGTCTTGCTGCGTCCACATCATCATGCGAATCATGTGCAGAATAAACGCGCCCTTCGGATAAACCAGATGCTGGTAGATACTCCATCCGGCGTTGGGCGTGCTGAGCCTGCGGCCCATGGTGACCGGACCAACATCAATGGGCCGGAATCCAAACTGGTTCTTCTCCGTAATCAGCTTGTGCTGCTGCTTCCAGAATTCGAGAAACTCGCTCGTCTGTCCCGCGGATTGCAGGTAGATGGTGGCCGATGTGTTCGCAAACCCTTCGCTCATCCATTGGTCGCGATAGCTGCGGAAGCCGACTGTCTGCCCCCACCACTGGTGCGCTACCTCGTGCGGCGTAACCATCTTCCAATACATATCGGATGAATCGCTTCCCAGAAGAAAATGCCGCTGGGTATCGTCGAAAAATCCGCAGATAGGCAAGTAGACCAGCATCGGCCAGCTCTGGCCGTAGCCGCAAGCAGTCTGCTGGATCAGAGTAATATGCGTGAAGGGAAGCGGGCCAAAATAATTTGTGTAGACCTGCGCAGCTGTCTCACCTTGATTTAGCTCGGTAGCCAGCATCGGCGTAGTGTTCAACGTTCCCAATCCATGATTGGCAAATCGGGCGACATAATCCGGCAACTCAATGTTGGCATGAGCATCGACGGTCAGCCCGCCACCCTTCGGGTAATCGAATTTGGCCTCTTTATCCAGAAACTTTCCCAGGCTGAAGCCCACCACGGCCAGAGGCACCTCCGTCTTCCACTCGGAGGTCGTGATTCCGCCGTCGGTGCCCTCGCTCACCTTCGTTCCCGTTGCGATCAACTGCAATCCCTTGGGAACGTGAAAGAGCATATGGTATGTTGCGTAGTCGCCTAGTCCCTGGAAGGAATTCGGATACCAATTTAAACGGGCCGTCGGGTAGTAATTCCCCTGGCCGGAATTGAAGACCACGTCCTTGCCGCCATAGGTGATCTTCACCCTAGCCGTCTCGCCCCTCTTCAAAGGTGCGGAGAGCACCACGCCGAAGTCCGAGTCTTCGCTCTTGTCCTGTTGCACAAAATCCAGCGCCTCACCTTTATCCGTTTCAACTTTGCTTACCCGCAGTGAGGGATAAAGATCGATTGGCACAACCGCCACGCCATCCTGGTCTGCGCGAAGCTCTACTGTGGCAAGGCTGGAGAGAAATCCGTTCTTTTCGATTGAGACATCTAGATCTTCGTTCACAATCCGGTAGGCCGCATTGTGCTCGTTGCCGCTGGCTGTGCCGTTGGCGTACTCCGAAGCGAGGTGAAACGCCAGTGGATACGTCATGGCCTCATAGACCCCGTTCCAATTCTCGAGCGACACCTCTTCCGGTGCCAGTCCCGCCACTCCCTGCGGATCGAGAATGAAAAACAAATGTCCATTCTTCTTGCCACGAATGCCCGCGAAAAAGTATCCGCCAGGCGCAGGACTAAGCACATCCTGAAGCAACCGCAAATCGAGGTTGCCGTCGATCTTCCGGCTATAACTTGTTCCCCCTGCGAACGGATAACCGACGGTAGCGTGATGGCGCAGAAAGCCGCGCAACTCTTCTGCCGCTTTGGCATAAACCGAGTCCTGCTCGCCCTTGCCCACCGATGCTTTGCGTAGCTCCGCGGCGGTTGCGTCGGTAAAGCGCAGCACTACCTGGTCGAAATCATCGTCGAACTCCTCGGCGTGTGCTGCAATGCTCAGATTGTGCCGTTCCTGTTGGGTCGGCGGCGTAATGTGCACGTGGCCTTCGCCCTTGAAGACCGCGCCAGTCACCTTGCCGTTCACCTCGCGATAAAAGGCAAAGCTGCCGCTGTGAAAGCTGAACGTGGCAGCATCGCGTCCCAGCTTCAGCCCTTCCACGGCAATCACGTCATCGCCCGGCAGCAGTTCGCGCAGTTGCTGATACGTTGCGTTGCTGTTGGCCGGGTGTTGAGCATTCAGCGCCACGAGGGAAGGAACAAGAAACAAGGAATAAATGGCAAAAGGCAAACGCAGGCGACTCCGCACCGAACATCTCCTTCCTGGAACATTTTGGTGACACAAGTATAGTGGACGACTGCAAACCACGCCCAAGCACGAGGCAGATTTCGTAGTCAGCCGGGTGCCGGGTGCCCCAAGTCCTGACTTTCAGACCTCGGAAACCACGAACCCCATGCGAGCGAAAAGCGAGCGTTTGGCCGCACCGCAGGTGCTGCAGATAATTATCCTCGCGTGGCGCACAATCATTTCAAGGTGGCCTTCTCATTCGGCCCCATTCGGCGCAGAAACGACGCGCCCCGGAGATTAACCTGAGACGACAGAACTCCCGCAACCGTCAAGAAGCGCCGTAACTCCTTTGATATGAATATTCTGCAGATAACCCTTTTGCCCTCAAGATTTTGCAGCGGGCTCTATGGCGTAACATATTGAAAATAAGTATTTTACCTACAGAATATGGGTGGGGGTGGTACCCTAGCTCCGGATTCCCAGAGGACAGGTCTGCGGGTGGAGATCCCGATACCTAGCACCACAGAAGTCACGTTAGGATTTTGGTACCGAGAGGGACGAAAACCGGCAAAAACCCTAGAAACCCCATAGACGGACCGGAGTAAATAGGAAAAGATAGTGCTCAAGGAGCCTCTCCCATGCGGTTTACAGCACGAATCGAGATCCACGATAACGAGTACCTGCCGCTGCATGAGCGGATGAAGGCAGCGGCGTTCAGCCGCACCATGGTCGATTCAGGCACCGGCAAGCGCGTCCATCTGCCCACCGGCGAGTATGTCAGCGATGCGTATCCATCGGCTCAGAAGGCGCTTTTTGCAGCCATGCAGGCATCCCTGCCCATCGACTTCAACGCCGAGATCGTGGTCTCCGGCGGAGGCAAAATCCTCACCCACGGCTGCCCCGAGGTGGAAGACAATGTCTGGTCCTTTATCTTCCAAAATCCGGTCCAGGCCAAGATGCCGATGCCTTTGAGGGAATCCTACAGCTTGTTCCAGAACTAGGGCCTGTCCAGGCAGGATTCAATCCAGCCGCGGCAACTTCCGCCGGTCCACTGGCAACCGGGGATCGGCCTCCCACAATTTGCGAAAGACGTCCTCTTCGGCAATGCTGCTTGCTGCACGCTCGGTCTCCAGTCCTCGCTCTTCGCGCTGGAGGGCGCGAAAGGCAGCCTGCATCAATTCTCCTGAATTCTCGTAGCGTCCGCCTGTAATTCTGGTCTCGACGAAGTCATACGCGTCAGGAGGTAAATGAAGAATGCGATGCATGTTTTGATACCCCACATATTACTAAATCGATTTAGCTATATAGTGTCGGCAAGGAAGGGATCGTTACATCAGAAAGAAGCAATCTTAGAGAAAACACGGGCTCCTAAATAGCTCTATTTTTTTAGGCTTATCTAGTCCAAAATAGACCGCGAAGACGCCAAAGTTCATTACAGACCCTGGTAAAGCTCGTCCAAAAAACTCAAGCCAGCCTCTAGAGGCTGGCTTGAGTAGTTCCCAAGCATCGGGAAAATTGTCGAACTACATCTTCTTGGCGGCGTGCTTGTGGTGAGCAGCACCGAGGGGCTTGCGCACATCAGCCTTGAATACGCTCTCGTCCACTGGGGTTGTTCCAGTCACGTCGGCCGCGAAGTCGGCTCCCGCGGGAACCAGGTAAGGATTCACCGTCTTGCCGTCAGCAGTGCCAGTGACCACCTTGATGCGAGAGGCGTCGATGCCCTTCTCGTTCACAAGGTACTCCTTGACGTTGATGGCGCGCTGGGCGGCAAGGTCAGCCTTCTTGGCGTGCTTGCTGGCGTGCTTCGGAAGAGCCTTTTCCTTTTCTGTTGCATTGCCAACCAGCACAGCCTTGGCATCCGGCTGCTGCTGCAGGCTCAACGCGAGCGCGTCAAGCTGCGCCTTGGCTTCGTTGTCCACGCGCGTCGGACGATGCTTGTCACCCTCGAAGCTGATCACAGAGAGTGCCTGAACATGCGGAACCGGAGCAACGTACGGTGCGAGAATGGTGACGCTGGTGCTTGCGGTCGCCGTGTGGCCCTTGTCGTCGGCTACGTTGCAGGCGATCCCAACATTCCCGGTCGGCGCACCGGCCGAGGAGAAGGTGGCGGTCGCTCCGCTGCCGCTGATCGAGCCGGCGGCTGCCGAGTAGGTATAGGTCAGCGGGCGGTTCTGCGGGCTGAGGCCGGTGGCGGTTACGGCACTGGTTTCGCCGGGCTTGATGGTGACCGGGCTGGCGGCGCAGGCGAGCGTCGGCGGCTCATATTCCTTCACCGTGTAGCTGGCCGTGCACTCGGCAGTCTGGCCGGGCTTCAAGCCTTCCTTGCCCTTCTTGCCTTCCTTGACGGTCGCCTTCACCGAATAGCTGCCGGGGGTCAGGGAGGCGGTATTGACGGTGGCGGTCGCGCCGCTGCCGGTCACTCCCGTTCCAGACCAGTCGTAGATCACATTCGTCTTCTTGTTGGGATCCACTGATCCGGCCGTGGCGGTCGCTGTCACCGCCTCACCGGGGAAGATCGCCGGTGGGTTGGCCTGGCAAGCTAAGGTCACCGGAGGTGGCTTTTTGCACCCCATTGGTAGTAATGCGAGAGTTGCTAAAGCCGTGACCTGCCAAATAGACCTGGAAAAACGCGAACTCATGTGTGTATCCTCCCTTTTCTAACAAACCGCCACTGCAACATTACTGGACGCTTGACATACTATGTTAGTCCCATAAGCCTCTGGGCATCTAGCGGAATCGCATTCGAGCCTGTGAAGAATGCGATCTTTTGTCCGCCTCTCGCGGGCAGACCCACTTTGGGAAGGCCCGCGAGAGCTGAAAATCTACTTGCTAAAGACCACATATTTACGCTGAACGTACAGCCGGAAACTACCCGCCGCGTCGGCCGTAACCTGCAACGGCAAGGGCCGCTTCATTCCCGCGTCCTCGCTTGTGGCCGCACTGAGCACGTCATGCGCTCCCAGGTCGGTCACCACGAATTTGCCGTCGACAATTCCCACGCCATAGGCGCCGGCGGCCAGACTCTGCCCGCCCACCTTGATCGGAACCTCGGCGATCAGATATGCCTGATACTTTGCCTGCACGCCAGTCGTATAACCGCTGGTGTCCACCAGGGCAGCCAGCACGTAGAATCCGTCGGCAAGTTTAACGCCGCCGGAGTTCCGCAGTTCGGTGGGCGCCGTCTGCCCGCGATAGAACACGGTCGCCGGCAACAGCTTCTGCAACTCCGCCGGCTTCAGCACCGTGTCGCCACCTGCCTGCGCCATCATCGTCCCCGGCATCATCATCGCCACAGCCAGCGCACTGGCCGCCGTCCACTTCAAAATCCCGTTGAATCGCATCGCTGAAAAAACCTCCATGATTCGACTGTGCTTCGGAGTATATCGCACCCTCCCCGGCATTGGCAGATCCTAATTGTCTATCGCCAGCACGTCGTAAAAGTGATTGATGACGACTCGCTTGACCGGGGACGGCAGCTTGGGCAGTTGCACGGTCTGGTCGACCGTCTTGTTGCCCGTGATGTTAACCGAACCCAAACGCAGAACTTTGCCGTCGGCCAGTTCCAGATAGATCGGCACAGGCATCCTGAATTTCTCCGGCACTCCAGACTGAATCAACTTGAAGTGCAGGCTGGTCGCGTCGCCGTTCTGGGTCGTCTGGCCTTCGAAGTGATACGTAGGCAAGTCGGTCCCATAGACATACTGGTTGAAGAACCAATCCATGCGGTGATTGCCTTCCAGATCCATCTGCGGCGTCATGTGCTTTTCCACGATGGCCTTGAAGTCTTCTGTGGTGGCAGGCTGCAGCCGGTGGCTCGCCACAAAGTCCTGCATCATGGTCTTGAAGCGGGCGTCGCCTTCTTTTTGCGACCACATCATCATCCGAACCATGTGCAGGATGTATGCGCCCTTGGGATAAACCAGATACCTGTAGATGTTCCAGCCAGCTTTAGGTGAACTGAGCCGTCTGCCCATGGTAACTGGACCGACATCGATGGATCGAAAGCCAAACTCATTTCTCTCTGTGATCATCTTCCGCTCTTGCTTCCAGAATTCAAGAAACTGGTCCGGCTTGGGCCGTGTGGCTTGCAGAAAAATTGAGGCCGATGCGTCCGCAAAGCCTTCGTCCATCCATTCGTCTCGGTAGCTGCGGAAGATGACCGTATGTCCCCACCATTGGTGCCCCACTTCATGCGGTGTGACCATCTTCCAATACATGTCGTCGGCGCCGAGCCCCAAAAAGTGGCGCTGCGTGTCGTCAAAGAAACCGCAGATGGGAAGATACACCAGCATCGGCCAGCTCTGGCCATAGTTGCAGGCCGACTGCTGGGTGAGTGCAATATGCGTGAAAGAAAGCGGCCCAAAGTAGTTTGTGTAAACCTGTGCGGCAGCCTCGCCCTGGCTGAGTTCAACTGCCAACATCGGTGTTGTGCTCAGCGAGCCCAGGCCTTGGATTTCGTTGAGCTGCTTTTCCTCGTCCGGATGTTCGCCGCCCTCATGCTCGGTGAGGGCTACGAGAAAATCTGGAATCCGCTTGTTGGCATAGGCATCGACGGTCAGTTCGCCTTCCAGCGGCTTGCCGACTTTGGACTCCTTGCTCATGAAGTCACCTAGCGTGAAACCCACCACTGTCAACGGCACGTCTGTCTTCCACTCCGACGTCGTGATTTTGCCGTCGGTGCCTTCGCTTACCTTGGTACCTGTCGCGATCAACTGCAAGCCCTTGGGCACATGAAAGAGCATCCTGTAAGTTGTAGGATCACTCAGGCCCTGACTGGAGTTCGGATACCAATTATTACGAGCAATCGGGTAATAGTTTCCCCCGCCTTTGTTGATCACGACATCCTTGCCGGCATAGGTGATCTTCACCGAGGTGGTCTCGCCCTTCTTGAGCGGTGCGGCAAGCACCACGCCAAAATCAGGGTCCTCATCCTTTTTTTCCTGTACAAAATCGAGCGCTTCTCCCTTGACGGTTTCAACGCGGCTCACGCGCAGTGTGGGATAGAGATCGAGCGGAATCACAGCGACGCCTTCCTGCAGCGCGCTCACTTCCACTGTGGCAAGGCTGGAGAGAAATCCGCTCTTTTCGATTGAGACATCGAGGTTTTCGCCGGTGATTTTGTAGGCCGCGTTGTGCTCGTTGCCGCTTGCGGTGCCGCTGGCATACTCGGCGGCGCGATGAAAGGCTAGCGGGATGGTAATCGTTTCTTCGCGTGTGCTCCAGTTGGACAGCACAACCTCCTCCGGCGCCAACTCACTCACACCGTTCGGATCGAAGAGGAAGAACAGATGCGAGTCTCTGTTTCCGTGAACAGCGGCCAAAAAGAAGCCGCCAGCAGCCGGACTCAGCACATCTTGAAGCAAGCGCAGATCGAGGTTCTGATTCAGATGGTGCTTGGCGAATCCCTGCAAATCCTTTGCCACCTTGGCATAGTCCTGATCCGGCTGGCCTTTGCCCGTGGAGGCCTTGCGCAACTCCGCGGCGGTTCCGTCAGTGAAACGCAACACCACCTGGTTAAAGTCCTCATCGAACTCTTCGGTGTGGTAGAGAATCGCGAGATTATGCCGCTCCTGCCAGGTGGGCGGAGTGATGTGCAGGTGGCCCTGCCCCTTGAAGACCGCGCCTGTCACTTTGCCATTCACATCGCCATAAAATGCAAAGTCGCCGCGGGTGAAGGTAAATGTGGCCGCATCGCGGCTCAGCTTCAGATCATTCACCACAATCACGTCATCGCCCGGCAGCAGGTTGCGCAGTTGCTGATACGTTGCGTTGCTGTTGGCTGTGTGTTGAGCATTCAGCGCGACAAAGGAAGGAACAAAAAGCAAGGCGAGGATGGCAAGGGGCAAGCGGGGGCGGATCTGCACTGAATAGCTCCTTCTTGGAACGTTTTCGTGACATAAGTATAGTGGACGATCGTAAACCATGTTGAAAAAGGGACGAAGAAGGCAACCTTGCCGCCTGTACTGGTTTCCCCCCGATGACCGGCGGGTGCGACAATCGTTGCGTCGGGACTCAAGCTCCCGGCGGGGATTCTCTCCCACGGAGGTATATGCCTGTGAAGCGTCTTTTGATCTGTACTGGCCTGCTTGTCGCCGCCACGCTCACCCTGTCTGCGCAGCAAGGCCCGCCCAAGAGCCCGTCAGCCACTGAGTCGGCGACCCTCGCCGGCAAGGCCGTCACCATCACCTACAGTTCGCCCGGCGTCAAGGGACGCGCCGGCCACATCTTCGGCAAAGACGGACTCATCGGCCACGATCCCACCTATCCAGTCTGGCGCGCCGGCGCCAACGGAGCCACCAAGCTGCACACCGATGCCGACCTGACCATCGGCGGCCTTGCCGTTCCCAAGGGCGACTACACGCTCTTTGTCGATGTATCCGACGCCGAAAACTGGGTGCTGATCGTGAACAAGCAAACCGGCCAGTGGGGCACTCAATACGACAAGGCGCAGAACCTGGGCATGATCAAGCTGACTATGAGCAAACCAGGCGCGTTGGTCGAGAACCTGAAGTACAGCATTACCGATGTGAGTGGCGCCACGGGCAAGCTCACGCTCGCATGGGAGAACCACTCGGCCTCCATTTCAATCACTGCGCAATAACAAGCCCATCCATGGTTTCCCACCCTTACCGCTTTCCTGTTTCGCGGTGAGGACGGGAAACCATGAACCCCAAGGCGCGCAAGCGCCCGCCGCCCCACCGCAGGTGGTGCAGAGGATTTCCGGCCTTGCCGATACAATAGGGAAAGATCGTCATTCTTCTTGGGAGGGGTGGGAACTTTGCCGTTGTATGCGTATCGCTGCACTCAGTGCGGCCACCGCTTTGAAAAAATCCAGCATTTCAAATCTGCGCCGGAGCTCGTTTGCCCCGTATGCCAGGGTGTGCTCGAACGTCCGCTCACCGCGCCGCGGCTGCACTTCAAGGGCGCCGGCTGGTATGTGAACGATTACGCGGCAAAGACCAGTCCGTCGACCACCGAATCGGCATCGACAGCAGCTCCAGCCGAGAGCAGTACGCCCGCAGCCACCTCGACAGACAGCGCTCCAAGTGCACCCGCCGCCGCGCCTGCGGCCGCGTCCGGAACCCCGCCCAGCGGATCGGCAACGTCCTAGAGCCCGTATAAGCCGGCATTGCGGTTTGTTGTGCGCCCCCCCGGCGCCACGCCGCATCGCCATACGATAATGGAATTCTTGAAGACTCAAGACCCATCGATGCCCGCAGACTCGACGCCGCAAGCCGCGCAATCCGGTCGCCCTCGAACAGCAGCCTTGTTCCGTGCGCTGAATGGGTCCGCATTGGTCCTGCTTGCCGCCGGCCTCTGCGCGGCGTTTCTTCCTCTTCACGCCGGAGTGGCCGCCTCACTTCGCTGCGCCGGCATGGGCCTTCTGGTTCCCTATGCCCTGCGCCGCCGCTCCTTGCTGGTCTGGACCTTCCTCGCCATGCTTGGCGGCGCGGAGCTGGGTACGGATGCCCCTCAGATCGCCACGCAAACCCACTTCATGGCCGAGATCTTCCTGCGCCTGATCCGCATGATCGTCGCACCACTGATCTTCGGCGGCATCGTCACCGGCATCGCCGGCCACAATGAATTGCGCGGAGTGGGCCGCGTGGCCCTCAAATCCATCATCTACTTTGAAGTTGTCACGACTCTCGGACTCATCCTCGGGGCCGTGGCCATCAACATCTCACAGGCTGGCGTCGGCGTCGTACTGCCGGCCTCGATCCAAGCAGGCGCGCCGGTTGCTCGCCAGGAGGGCTGGCAGCAGGTTCTGATCAATATTTTTCCTGAGAACATCGCCCAGGCCGTGGCGCAGAATCAGATCCTGCAGGTCGCCGTCTTTGCGCTTCTATTTGGTGCGGCGCTGGCCACATTGCCTGAACAGAAGCGCGCGCCCTTGCTTTCCGTCCTGCAATCGCTCACTGAGACCATGTTCCGTATGACGCGTTTCATTATGCTTGCAGCTCCGGTGGCCGCTGGAGCGGCGCTAGCCTTCACAGTGGGCAGCATGGGCCTCGCAATGCTGCTTCCCTTGGCCAAGCTGCTGATCACCAACTACGCGGCCCTGACTGCCTTCGTTCTGATCGTTCTGATACCGATTCTGCTGGTTACCCGCATCCCACTCGGCCGCTTCACGCGAGCCGTAGCCGAGCCGGCTGCTCTTGGCTTTGCTACCACGTCCTCTGAGGCCGCCCTGCCGCTGGCCATGGAGCGCATGGAGGAGTTCGGCGTGCCTCGCTGGATCGTCTCTTTCGTCATCCCCACCGGCTACAGCTTCGACCTGACCGGCTCCACGATTTATCTCGCCATCTCTGCGCTTTTTGCGGTTCAGGCCGCTGGCCTCCACTTCACCATGGGCCAGCAGATCGTTCTACTCGCCACACTGGCGGTCACCAGCAAAGGCATCGCTGGCGTGCCCCGCGCCACACTTGTCGTTCTGATGGCCGTTGCCAGCTCTTTCCAGATCCCAGCCACCGCCGTGCTGATGCTGCTCGGCGTGGACACACTGATGGATATGGGACGCACTGGCCTGAATGTCATCGGCAACTGCATGGCCTCCGCCGTGATCGCGCGGTGGGAGGGCGAATTGAAGCTCACAACCGCTTCAGAATGATCTCGCCACCACCGCTTCGTGGCCAACTTCAACTCTTCTTATCGAACTTCCCGCCAGGCGGAATCCGCCAGTACCACCGAGGTTTCAATCTGGCGCTCGGGAATGGTCCAATACTTCTTGAGCAGCCGGTCTTTTTCCAGCGGCTCGACCAATTCAAAACCGTGCTTCTGGTAAAAGCGTATAGCCCAGACCGCATCCGCCCACGTGCCGATCAAGAGTGGATCGCTCGCCAACTCCCGCAGATGAGAGAGCAACTGCCCTCCAATGCCGAGATTCCGGCTGGCGGTACAAACATAGGCGTGCCGGATAAGGGTCACGTCGAGGACATTTTGAATGCCCATGACTCCCAGCAGAGTTCCGGCTTCTTCGCAGCCCCAGAACTCAACTCCGTCGGCGATCTCATGCCGCAGCTTCTCCTGGGACATGTAGGGTTCCGTCCAGCGATCTGCGGGGATGATTCCCTTATAGGCCTGCGCGCCATCGTTGATGATGGCCCACATCACCTCAAAATCGCTGTCGACGCAGCGTCGAATCATGAGCCCACAGCCTCCTTGCATGGCATATGGAAAGAGACCTCAAAAGATTTTCATGCGGATAACGAGATACTTCTTCGGGTCTTCGCGAATGCTCTTGACCAACTGCTGGCTCTGATCCATAGTCTGGTCGGCGTGATCGTAGAGCGAACGGTTCTGCACGAGCTGTCCGAGCGTGCCTTTACCTTCGTCGAGACCCTTCAAAATCGAGTCCAGCCGTGTGACGGTGTCGTCCAGCTTCTGCGCAAAGGCGGGGTCTTTGGCGATCTTGCCCAGCGCGCCTTTGCCAGAGTTGATCTCGCCCACCAGTTGATTGGTGTTGGCCACGGCGGCGTTGAGATTGTTGTAGAGCGTATCGTCTTTGAGGAACTTGCCGGCGCTGCCCTTGCCCTCGTCGAGAGCGATGGTGATCCTGTCGAGCCGGTCGACGGCTGAGTTGATACGCGTGTAAACCGTATCGTCGTTGACCAGCTTGCCCAGCGAGCCTTTGCCGCCGGCGACAGCGCCGGTGATCGTCTGAAGATCGGTGGCGATGAGCGAGATTTTTTTGGCCAGTTCGGGGTCATTGATGAGCTGGCCCACAACGCCGCGTTTGGAGTTGACTGAATCGACCGTGATCTCGATTTTATGGATCAGCTTGTTGAGCTCGACGATGGATTCGTCGCTCGTGCGGATCACGTCCTGAATGCTGGGCGAGCCGGAGGCTCTCAGTTCGGCGTTGTTGGCCGGAGAGGGTCCGCTGGCGTGCGCCGAGCTGATATCGACGTAGCTGTCGCCGAGCACGCCGGCCTGGGCGATTCCAGCGGTCGAATCGATGTGCAGGTGGTTCAAGTAGTCATAGCCCACGCGCATGGTCACTTCCACCGGCGTGGGATTGCGGTCCGGAACCACGCGGACACGGATCACGTTGCCGATAGTGACGCCCTCGAGCGTTACCGGCGCGCCGGGCTTCACTCCGGCCGCATTCTCAAAGTAAGACCGCAGCACCAACTTGCGCGCAAACAGCCCGCCCGTCGATCCGGACATGAGAAGAATCAGCCCGACCAGAACAGCCATGGCCACCAGCACCAAGGCTCCGACTCTCAGTTGCGACCACTGAATCTCTTTGCGGCTTGGCACGGCACTCCCTTAACTGAAAAGGAACCGGTGACAGCGGTTCTCCAATCACTGCACGCCGAAACCACGATCATCGAGCGGATTTTTCCTCAAGAAAAAGCCGCCTTCGACGAGGCCGGTCAGGATAAATCAATTGGAAAACCGCTCTATCGCCTTGAGAATACCAGAACGGGCGGAATCACTGCCCATTTTCGAGCACAACACTGGCCAGTGCGAATGCGGCGGTATGGGTGATTGAAAGTGCCGCGCGGGTTGCGCCGAGCCGGGCAGCAAACTCCGCAGCGCGCCCGTGAAACTTGAGTGTGGGCTTTCCGCTGGGCTCGCGCACCACCTCGATCTCCAGCCAACTGACCCCATGGCTGATGCCGGTCCCCAGGGCTTTGGCGCCGGCCTCCTTGGCGGCAAAGCGGGCGGCAAAGCTCTCTGCGGCCATGCGTTTGCGCAGGCAATAGGCCTTCTCCGCGTCCGTGTAGACGCGGTTGAGAAACCGCTCACCGTAGCGATCCATGGACTGCTGGATGCGCCCGATCTCCACCATGTCAATTCCAGAACCGACAATCATGCTGTCTATGAAGCTACATCATTCTGCTTTTGCCGCGTATGAGAACCCACCAAGGCTGTCGTCGGCATCCTGGCGCGGAGGCACCTCCAATTACTGGCGCACGGCGCGACTCTCACGCGATCGGCGCAGTTGTCTCAAACCCGGTCAGCCGCCGTTCGACTCCAGCACAATGGTTACGCTATGCTCTAGGGGTCCGATAAGGCGGAAGTGAAACTCATGGCATCCAACCAATACCCGGAGCGCACGATCAGTATCCCGTGGGCGATGCAGATGAAGGCGATCTCTATCGAAGACCCCTCGCGGCTGGTCCAGACGCTTACCGGCGCAATCCTGGGCTGCGGGGGCTGGGTGCTGAGCCGCGGCGCAAACGATACCGGCACCGTCAGTATGCTGTTTGAGTTCGAACGCCGGTCCTGTGTGGATATCTACAGCCTGATGATCGCCTCGGGCCTCGAACTGAGCCAGAGCGGGCACGTTCTGTTTACCGAGCTCTGCCAATGCACCCGCAGCAACCAGCAGGACTGCGGCACCGAGATCGCCAGCATCGATCTCGAGATCCAGACCTTTCCCGTCGAAACGGTCAAGGACGCGCACGCCTTACGGCTCGCCTGAGCTGCCCGATCGATGCAGCTTCAAAACAAGAATCCCGCTTTCGCGGGATTTTTGCCTTCCATGTCGCTCAGAGAGTTCCGATCTCGCATAAGGGCGGACCCCAACGCTACTCCTTGGTCACCTTTGAGAGAGCATCGACAACCTTCTGGTACCGGTCTTCCGCCGTTGGATCCTTCATGCTCTTGAGCAGCGCCGGATCGTTCAATCCATTCTGGCGCAGTGTCTCTTCCATGCGCTCGACCGGAATCTGCCGGACCAGGTTCAAGCTTGCCCGTGCAATCACCAGCGGCTTCAACGAGATCACTGAGCCGGTCTGCCCCTCCATCGCCCCCGAGTAGTTCGGATCGGCGCCGGCACTGAGAAGCGCCTGCACAACCACCACATCGCCATTGCGTGCCGCGTAGTGGAGCGCGCTCCACCCAGTCGGCGAGGTGCGGCTATTCGCATCGGCGCCCTTGTCGATGAGTTTTTTGGCTTCTGCGGTATTGTCGGCCTTGACCGCCGCCATCAGCGATGCAGGATTGGGCTTGCAGCCTGTAATGGTAAAAAGAGAAATAAAGACGGTGAAAAGTAGAACCAATCTATACTTCATTTCAGAGAGTTGTCCTTTCAAAGCATCTGCCGAGGCCGCAGTGTGTGATCCGCGTCCAGCAGACAATGCGATGAGAATATCCTTTAGATTCGCATCTCTTGGAGAATATCGGCTAAGGCGATGTTATCAAACAGCCGTTTGCAGGGTCAATCGGACGGACACCATCGCGCACTGCGCGAAGCCTGTAATTGCACTGATTTTCTTGATCGGTCCCGAATCGAAAATTCAGGCGCCTAAAAAAACAAATCCCACCTCAGCGACGGAAGAACCATCGCTGAAGCGGGATCTTCGGCTCAAGCCAGCGATCAATCGGCTACGACATCCTGGCAGCTTTTGTCAGAACATCGATCACCTTCCTGTATCGATCGGTGGCGTTCGGGTCTTTCATGCTCTTCACCAGCGCTGGTTCATCCAATCCACTCCGGTGCAGTGTCTGTTCTATGTCTTCGGGGGGAACTTGACTGACCAAATCCAAAGCCGCCTGCGCTAGGATCAGAGGCCTCACCGATACCGTGGATCCCTTCTGTCCTTCCATGGTTCCCAGGCAGTTGGGATCGGCGCCGGCTTTGATGAGAAGCTGGACAAGTTCCGAATCGCCGTTCCTCACCGCGTAGTGGAGCGCGCTCCAACCGTTGGCCGATGTGCGGCTATTCGCATCGGCGCCCAGCTTGAGCAGTTTCTTCGTCAACTCGATATTGTCGGTGCGAACTGCCTTGATCAGCGATCCGCGCAGGATCTCCGACTCGAAGGTGATCTTGCTGAGTCTGCTTCCGGTGTCGGAGCGGTCGGCATTGACTGGCGCCGGAAAGGATGCCTGGGAGAGGGTTGGAACAGAGCCAATCGTCTCAGACCGAGTAGCAGCTTCCGCATGGCCGCTGCCGACGATCGTCATCAGCGATGTTCTCAGTTGTTCAGGGTCCAGTCTGTAACCAAACATGCAAACCAGCGCGAGCGAAAAAACAGAGAGAATAAGCCACTTGATCCTCATGGGGGAGGGTGTCCTTTCTTGCGAAGTTAGGGACTGCGCACCTTCACCCTACGACATAAGTTACCAAAGATTCCATTAATTCCCGCAAATGTGGATCACTTTAGTAACTGATTGTCAAAAACAAGGGCTATTAGACCATTGTTGTCCATAATTTTGGTTACTACAGTTACCCAGCCTCAACCAGTCCATAGCGGCGCTGCCAGGCATCTTTAAGCCGCGACCAGACGAGTTTCCGCTCGGCCTCGGTCGCCTCCATCGCTTCGGACGGAGGGTTGGCAAACCGTGCGGCCTCCACCTTGGCCAGCTCCAGTAACTTTCTGTCGCGCAATAAGTTAGCTACGCGAAACTCGGGCAGTCCGGCCTGCCGCGTACCGAAAAATTCGCCCGGTCCCCGCAGGGTCAGATCGAGCTCAGCCAGCTCAAATCCGTCCTGCGTGCGCACCATGGCGTTGAGCCGCTCCTCGCCCGTCGGCGAAACGCGATCACCCGTGATCAGGATGCAAAAGCTCTTTGCCGCCCCGCGGCCCACGCGCCCGCGCAACTGATGCAACTGCGCCAGGCCAAACCGCTCCGCATGCTCGACCACCATCACGGTCGCATTCGGCACATCCACGCCAACCTCGATCACAGTAGTGGCGACCAGCACGTCGATCTCGCCACGCTGGAAGCGGCGCATGATGACTTCCTTGTCGTCAGCATCCAGTCGCCCGTGCAGCAGGCCGATGCGCAGGCCGGCGAGTGGGCCGATGCGCAGCTTTTCGTACATTTCGACAGCCGACTTCAGACCCGACTTGGCTCCCGGATTCGCCTCTTGCACGGCTCTGGGGAACAGCTCCGCGGTCTTGCCCTTGCGCACAGCCTTGCGGGCGGGTGGCGGTGGCGCTTCAAGGCCAGACTCGGGAGCGTCGTGCGAAAAGTCCAGCTCAGGCTGGTCGTCCTTGCTGCCTTCGATCACCGGGTAAACGATGTAAGCCTGGCGTCCCTTCCCGACCTGCTTGCGCACGAAATCCCAAACCTCTCCGGACATCTCGCCGGGCACACGCCGCGTGACAATCGGCGTGCGGCCTGGCGGCAGTTCGTCCAGAACGCTCACTTCGAGATCGCCATACAAACTCAGCGCAAGAGTTCGCGGAATCGGCGTCGCCGTCATCACCAGCACATCTGGCTCTGCCTGGTTGGGCTTTTTCATCAGCTTGAAGCGCTGCAGCACGCCAAAACGATGCTGTTCATCGACCACAACGAGTCCCAGCCGGTCAAACTCGACCTTTTCCTCGATCAGCGCATGCGTTCCAATCACCAGTTGCGCGTCGCCGCGGTTGATCTGGCCGCGGGTCGAGCGTTTGCGCTCCTCTGAGAGCGAGCCGGTCAGCAGAGCGATGCGATAGTGGCGCGATGAGTGTTCCAGCAACTTTCTGAAGGCCAAAAAATGCTGCGTTGCCAAAATCTCGGTGGGAGCCATGAGCGCGGCCTGATAGCCGTTTTCCATGGCCACGAGCATTGCCTGCAACGCAACGATGGTCTTGCCCGATCCGACATCCCCTTGCAGCAGCCTGCGCATGGGACTCGGGCTTCGCATGTCGGCCACAATCTCGCCCAGCGCACGCTTCTGCGCCGCTGTGGGATGAAAGGGCAGCACCTCGCGAATCGCCTCGCGCACCTTGTCCGTGGTGGCAAAGCCGATTCCCGCGCGCTCTCTCATGCGGCGGCGTTTCAGCTCCAGGCCCAGCTCGAGAAAAAACAGCTCCTCGAAGATCAGCCGCCGATGAGCCGGAGTCGTCCAGCTTTGCAGTTGTGCAAAGGGCGTGCCTTCGGGGGGAAAGTGCGCCTCCCGCAACGCCGTTTCGCGATCGGGAAGCGCAAGCCGCTCGATCATCGTCCGCGGCAGGCACTCTGGCACGGCGCCACGTAGGCCTTCCAAGAGATTGAAGATCGTCTTCCGCTGCCAGCGCGAAGCCAGCCGCGCCCCGCCCAGCGACTCGTAGACCGGCGTGATGCGCCCCACTTCGAGCAGCCGCGTCTCGGCGTCGTCGCTCTCGTCGGGCAGCAGTTCAAACTGCGGCTGGATCATCTTGAGGTTGCTTGTGGAGCGGGATGGTTCGACCTTGCCGTAAACGGCCACCGTCTGCCCGGCGTGAAATTTTCCCTCAAGGTAGCTGCCATTGAACCAGATGCACTTCAGCGCCAGCCGACCCTGCCCGACGGTCAGCTCGAAGATGGGAGCCTTGCGGGTCTTCATCAGCAAGGAGCCACGCACCTCAGCGATGACGCTAGCCGTCTCGCCGGCCTTCAGTTCGTCCAGGCTGCGCGGGTTCTGGCGGTCCTCGTAGCGAAAGGGCAGGTGGTAGAGCAGATCCTCGGCGACCTGGATGCCTTTGGCCGCGAGCAACTCCGCCAGCCGAGGGCCCACGCCCTTCACATACATCGCCGGAGTGTCGAGCTGAGCCACACTCCGGATGCTAAAACATTTGCCTGCATTTCGACCGGTTACTTAACCATCACTGCGTCCTGGTTCTTGCCGGCAAGGGGGACGGATTCTTGCTAAGCTGCAGCCGGTTGGTAAACAGGCACCTCAGCCTCGATGTTTTTTGACAGAGCGAGCCGTGCTTTGCTGAGGTCGTGCATCTGTTGAAGGTTGAGCCAGAACTCAGGGCTGTTCGAGAAGAAGCGGGCCAGGCGCAGAGCCGTATCGGGAGTGATGGCACGCTTACCGCGAACGATCTCGCCGATTCGCGTCGATGGCACGCGAATCTTCATCGCAAGATGGTTCTGACTCAGGCCCAGCGGTTTGAGAAACTCCTCGGCGAGCATCTCTCCGGGCGAGGTCGTCACATATTGGTAATTCCATCCATAAGCGGGACGCACTAAAGGCACCCTACTTCCTGCCTTTCCGTTCGCGGTGATAATCGACGATTTCGACGTCATAGGCTCCATCCTCCTTCCATACAAAACAAATGCGAAATTGATCGTTGATACGAATGCTGTATTGGCCGCGCCTGCTTCCTTTCATTGGCTCCAGCATATTTCCCGGCGGATCCCGGAGATCGTCAAGGCGGACTGCAGCATCCATCCGGTTAAGTTTTCGCCGGGCCACGCTTTGAATACTGCGCCATCGCCTGTTGGTCCCCAACTGAGCCAGTTCCGCCGTGTCGCGGTCTTTGAAACTGCGAATCATGACACCATGATATGCTGCGACACGTTCAACGTCAAGCAGCCAAAAGCCTCGGTGCAGCCCCCCACACCCAGTTGCTGCCCTATGATTCAGTTTTGGCGAAATGCAACCCCTGTCTCTACCGGCACGCGCAAAAAGCCCCGCAAACTCCCCAAAAACGCAGAGAGTGCGGGGCTCGTTTACTGTGGCTCTTCGATCTGCCTCAGCCTTTTTGCAGGAAGTAGGCCTCGACCGCCAGGCTTAGGGCCGCGGCGTCGATATATGGCTTTCTGCCTTCGTACCGTGCGGACCAGAGTACCTGATTCACAATGTCTCTGGGATAGCACTGGCGCAGGTCGTGTTTGAGCGTGCCGCGAATGAAATCGATGAGAGCCTGAGGCACGCCTGGGTCATAGGCAACCTGATTCTCGACGGCGACGCGGCGGAAGATCTCGCAGAACGAGGGATCGGAGACCGAGCCGACCTTGATCTTGGTTTGAATCCTGCGCAGAAAGCATTCGTCCACCAGCTCCGCCGGATCCATGTTCGAGGCAAAGACGATCAGCATCTCGAACGGGACTTCCAACTTCTTGCCGCCAGCCAGCGTCAGGAAGTCGATCCTGCGATCGAGCGGCACAACCCAGCGATTCAGCAGGTCTTCGGGGCGAATCCGCTGGCGTCCGAAGTCGTCGATGATCAGGACGCCGTTGTTCGCCTTCATCTGCGCGGGGGCAACATAGAACTTGGTAATCGGGTTGTATTGCAGATCCAGCATCTCGGCCGTCAACTCGCCGCCCACCAGAACCGCCGGCCGCTGGCACCGCACCCAGCGCTCGTCCCTGTCCGCGGGCCCAGGGTCCGCCGCCTGCTTGTGAATCGCCGGATCGAAGACCGTAATGATCGAGCCATCCACCTCCACCGCGTGCGGTATCCAGACCTCATCCTCGGCAACCACCCTCGACAAGGTCTCTGCAACGGTCGTCTTTCCTGTTCCCGGAGGACCGTAGATGAAGATCGAACTGCCGGAGTTCAACGCCGTGCCGAAACGCCGTAAAGTAGCGCTCTCGATCACAAGGTGCGAAAAGGCGCGCTTGACCTCCTCGGCATGAACCTCGAGCTTGCGGACGCTCTGCTTCCGCGTCTGCTCGACATAGCTCTCAAGAGAGACCGGCGCTGGGCCGGCGTAGTGGCTCTGCGAGAGCAGGTCGGCCGCACGCGTTCTGCCTGCCGACGTAATGGCAATCTGAGGAATGTTGCCGGTCATTCCATTGACCTGGCAAAGCATCTCCGTCCGCAGGTGGAAGGACAGCTCCTTGGCCACCTCAAATGCAAGCCGTGTCTTTTCCGAGAGCTCCAGGATGGAAAGCGAACCGGACAGATAGAGCGTCTTGAGCGCAATATCCTCGAGGATGGATTGACGCACGTCAACTTCCTCAATGGACTGCGGCCTGTAGGCCGGCCCATGAACGGGCTCGGTTTTGAGAAAATCGTATTCCGGCATCGTCAACTAGGCTACCATCTTTTTCGAATCTTCACTGGCGCCAGCGGAGTTACTTGTTGGTTTCCCTCCTCTTGCGGCATGCAAATCCATTCATTGCAGTGTCTTCGGAACAGTCCCAACGGACATTGCCCACAAACACTTAAGCGGAAGAGTCTGAGCCGGTGAAAGACGGACGAGCCGGTCCAACACGCGAACAGCGGCTGATTGAGTTCCCCATCAGGAACGAGCAGTCTGCCGGGAACTTCGCAGTCTAGCTTCGCGTATCTTGCGGCTAAGGCAACGTTTGTGCAGTGCGAGCTTTGCTACACTTCATCTGTGACCCGCTCCCGGCTTCCCTGATTCGGGACTACAGTTTTAAGCGGCAGGAGAATCCATGCCAGTTGTCCAGCTCGCGGGAGTGACCAAGGCCTACGAGAACAAAGTTGCCGTCAACAACCTGAGTCTATCCATTGAGGCGGGCCAGATGTTCGGCCTGCTCGGGCCGAACGGTGCGGGCAAAACCAGCTCGATCCGCATGATGATGGGCATCACCGCACCCGACTCGGGACAGGTCAGCCTGTTTGACAAGCCCTTCCAGCGCAACAGCCTCGAGCGAGTCGGCTATCTGCCCGAGGAGCGCGGCCTCTACAAAAAGATGAAGGTCCTCGACCAACTGGTCTTCTTTGGCCAGTTGCACGGCCTCGCAGCCGAAGAAGCGCGCGCGCGGGCCATCGATTGGGCCAAGCGCATGGAGATCGACAACGCGCTTGCGAAGAAGACTCAAGAGCTCTCCAAGGGTATGCAGCAGAAGATTCAGATCATCGCCACGCTGTTGCATGAGCCTGGGTTGATCGTCATGGACGAACCTTTCAGCGGTCTCGACCCGATCAACGCAGTGCTGGTGGAGCAGACCCTGCTCGATCTCAAGGCGCAGGGCAGGGCGATCCTGTTTTCAACCCATCGGATGGACCAGGTGGAAAAGCTCTGCGACACCATTTGCCTGATCAATAACGGCGAGGCCGTGCTGGCCGGCAATCTGCGCGAAATCAAAAGCCGCTACGAACGAAATCACGTGATCGTCGAGTTCGAAGGGGACACGGCCTTCTTGAACAGCAGCGAAATCGCGGAAGCCAAAAACTTCTCAGGCCACGCGGAGATCAAGCTGAAACCGCACGGCGATGCGCAGAAACTGCTGCACGAAGCCGCGGCCAAGGCGAAGATCTACCACTTCGAACTGGTCGAGCCTTCGCTTGAAGAGATCTTCATCCAGACCGTCGGAGGCAAGGCCCATGCATAGCATTCTTCTGGTTGCCAAACGCGAATATCTGGAGCAGATCAGAGGCCGCGCCTTTAAGATCTCCACCATTGCCTTGCCACTTATGGTTGCCGTGCTGCTTGCCTTCAGCTACTACATGGGCCACAAGGCCAACACTGGACGGCACATCGCAATCGTGGCCGACGACGCCTTCCTCGCCAACCAGGTCCGTCAGCAAATGCTCGACGACAAAGAGGCCCAATACACCGTGGATGTGGCGGCGCCGGCTAGCAGTGCGCAGCGCGACGAGTTGCAGCGGCAGGTGCGCGCCAAGGCAATCGACGGCGTTCTGGCTATCGATTCCTCCGACCCCAACAAGATCACCGCCACCTTCACCTCGCTCTCGGCAGCCGATGTCTCAGCGAACGGCGATCTGCAAAGCGCATTGAATCGCGGCGTCATCAACGAGCGGATGACCGGGAAAGGCATGACCCAGGCCGATGCCGACGCCATGCTCTCCAGGGTCTCCATCGAGGCGCTGCAGTTGGATAAGGACGGAAAGATCGGCAAAAGCAACGGGAAAGTGATCGTCATCAAGTCGACGCTTATGCTGCTGCTGCTCTCCATTCCGATCATGCTTTATGGGCTCGACATGGCGCGGGCGATTATCGAAGAGAAGACCTCGCGCATCTTCGAGGTGATGCTCTCTGTGGCCAAACCCGGCGATCTGCTGGCCGGCAAACTGCTGGGCGTGGGCGGCGTCGGCATCACGCAGATCGCTATATGGGTCCTGGGAGCCTCGGCCTTCATGGGCACCACGCTGGCCGCAGCACTGCTCACCGGCGACATCGCCATCCGCTTCTCCCTGGCCGAGGCCATCTGCTTCCCCATCTATTTTGTCTTGGGATTCGCCCTCTTCAGCGCCATCTTCTCCGGCCTCGCCGCCACATGCGAAACCGCGCAAGACCTGCAGAAATTCATGTGGGTGGCCATTGTTCCGCTCTACACGAGCATGGGACTTCTTGGCGTGATGGTGAATGATCCAAACTCCGCCTGGGCCGTCGCCGCAACGCTCTGTCCGCTCACCTCGCCTTATGTCACGATTCCGCGCATGGGCATGGCGGTGGTCCCGTTCTGGCAGATCGCCGTCTCCGTTTTCCTTCTGGTGCTCACGATCTGGGGAGTCCTCTGGTTCTCCTCGCGCCTCTATCGCGTCGGCATTCTGATGTATGGCAAGCGAGCCACGCTGCCCGAACTGCTACGCTGGCTGCGCTACAGCTGACCACTAGGAGACTCTTCAAATAGCCCGCGCCAGATCGGTGGCGCGGAAACCAGCTGACTTGCCGACTCGCTGACTTGCTAAGATCGAAAGAGTGGCCACCGAAACCCAACCTGACTTCACGCTCGTCCAACGCCTTATGCTGGCCGTTCTACCGCGTGTGGTCTGGGTTCTCTTGTCGATTGTCGGCCGCACATGGCGCTTTGAAGTCATCACAGAAGAGGGCGTCATTCCCCTTGCTTTTGGCCAGAGAACGCTGCCGGAGATCTACTGCTTCTGGCACCAGTGCGTATTTCCTTGCACCGTCTACTTCCGCCACACCCGCGCCGTGATCCTCATTAGCCAGAGCTTCGACGGCGAGTTGATCACGCGCACCCTCAAAATGTTCGATTACGATGCTGTTCGCGGCTCCAGCAGCCGCGGCGCGCGCGAGGGGCTGATCGGCCTGGCGCACATGATCGATACCGGCAGATCTGCCATCTTCACAGCCGACGGCCCGCGCGGCCCCATCTATCAAACCAAGATGGGACCGATCAAGCTCGCGCAGATCACCGGCGTGCCCATCAACGTCTTTCATCTGGAGCCTGAACACGCATGGGTGATGCGCTCCTGGGACCGCTTCCTGGTCCCCAAGCCCTTCACGCGCATCTGCGTCAGTTGGGCGCGGCAACTGCACGTTCCCGCCGATCTGCCCACCGAACAGTTCGAGCCCATGCGCGAGCAGCTCAACGCCACTATCGAGCGCGCGCGCATGAGGGCCTACGATCACTTCAGAAAGCCGCACGCATGACCGGCCTGCGCGTTGCCGACTTTGATTTCGATCTTCCCGCTGAGTTGATTGCGCAGCAACCGCCGGCCGAGCGCGGCCTGAGCCGCATGTTGGCGATGGATCGCACGACAGGCGACCTGCGCGATGCGAGCTTCGCCGAGTTTCCTTCGCTGCTCCATCCCGGCGACCTGCTGGTTCTGAACGACACGCGCGTCATCCCGGCACGCCTTTACGCCCACCGCACCCTGCAGCGCGAGCGCGAAATGCCCACCGGCCAAATTGAAGTGATGCTCACCGAGCAGGTTAGATCGGGTGCCCCATCCTTTCCGTTTTCTTCTACGGAAAGGGTGGGAAACCACGATCCTCAACCAGCATCTGGAGAAAATCTCTGGCGTGCCCTCGTCCGCCCCGGCCGTAAAGTCGCAATCGGCGAGATTCTCGTCTTTCCTACACCTGATGGCTCGATCGCCCTCGAAGCAGAAGTGCTGGAGCGCGGCCAGTTTGGCGAGCGTCTCCTCCGCTTCAAGCCGGTCGACGATTTCTTCGCCGTTCTCGACCGCATCGGACACATGCCGCTGCCGCCCTACATCCGCCGTGACGACGCCGAAGCGGACCGCGAGCGCTACCAGACCGTCTTCTCGCGCGAACGTGGCTCAGTCGCAGCGCCCACCGCTGGACTGCACTTCACGCCGCAGATTCTCGATGCGCTGGCAGCACGCGGAGTTGAAATCGCTCGCATCACGCTGCACGTCGGCCTCGGCACCTTCGCCCCGCTGCGCGTCGAACGAGTCGAAGAGGTCCACCTGCATCGCGAACGCTACACACTCACCACGGCCGCCGCTGACGCCATCAACAACGCTGCACGCAGTGCACGCCGCATCGTCGCCGTCGGCACCACCGTTGTTCGCACTCTCGAACATTGTGCAAAGCAGGCTGCCGGTCTCCCGCTTCAACCACACTCTGGCGAGACTGAAATCTTCATCTCCCCCGGCTTCGACTTCCGCCTCGTCGGAGCCATGCTCACCAACTTCCACCTGCCCCAATCGAGCCTGCTCATGCTGGTCAGTGCCTTCGCGGGCCGTGAAGCAGTCTTGGCTGCATACAACCACGCCGTCCAGCAGAAGTACCGCTTCTTCAGCTATGGCGACTGCATGTTCGTCGCGTAGAGGTTCACAATGAGATGGTGACCGATTATGAAGTTCCCTGAGTGGTGGGAAGCTCCGAAAGAACTCTTTGAAATCAATGGGCACTGTGGACTTGTAGCTGCATGGTCAGTTCTCCGGTTCTTCGGGAAACCGACTGATGCTACGAAGCTAGTGAGGATGTGTCGGCACACGAAACGCCATGGTGTTTTTACAGTCTGCTTGGCGAGCTGTCTCAAAGAACACGGGCTCGACGTATCGTTTCATTCAGATCCGGACGACGATATTGGAGGGTTTGAGAGGCGCGGCTACGCCCATGCGCGACATATCGGACTGGACATGGGTCTAGCGATGGATTTGCCAAGTCTTTTGCGTGAACGCAAGCGTGGCCGCGTACCAATCGTTCTTTTCAACACATCTGACGATCTTGGGCACTTTTCGCCACTTCTGGCGCTGCGGCAAGGCATTCTTCGCTTGCCACTGGCTGAAGATGGGAAGATGCCATTGAGCGAATTTCTTGTCAGATGGTCGGCTCCGAGGATTCTGCGACAGTCCATCGTCGCAGGTCTGTAGTTGAATCCGCTAAGTCCTCTAATCCCTGCTAAACTCGTCTCGTGACAGACCAAGCCAAGCCTCCCATATTTCTCCTCGACACGATGTCGTTCATCTTTCGCGCCTACCACGCGATGCAGCGCTCGCGGCCCATGTCGACGCGCACGGGGCTGCCCACCGCGGCTATTTACGTCTTCGTCAACATGATCAAGAAGCTGCGCCAGGACTTTCAGCCGCGCTACTTCGCCGCCGTCTTTGATGTGAGCGGCGAGGTCTTCCGCGACGAGCGTGCGCGCACGATGAAACCCCTGCGCAAATGGAACGGAAAGACGCAGAGCTTCGAAGATGTGGACTACGCGGGCTACAAGGCCAATCGCGCCGCCATGCCCGAGGATCTGCGCCGCCAGATTCCCTACATTCGCCGCGCACTCGAGGCACTGCGTATCCCCATTCTCGAAGCCGAGGGCTTCGAGGCCGACGACGTCATCGGCACACTGGCCCGTGAGGCCGCCGAGCAGCAATATGAAGTCTTCATCGTCTCCGGCGACAAGGACATGATGCAGCTCGTCACGCCCACTGTGAAGATTCTCAATCCGCAAAAAGACAATCTGATTCTCGATCCCGCCAAGGTCGTTGAAGTGCTCGGTGTGCCGCCGGAAAAGGTCGTCGATGTGATGGCTCTGCGCGGTGACTCGGTGGATAACATTCCCGGCGCGCCCGGCATCGGCGATAAGGGCAGCGTGGATCTGATCGTCGAATTTGGCAGCGTCGAGGCCGTTCTCGACCGCGCAAGCGAGGTGAAACGCAAGAGCTATCGCGAGTCTCTGGAGCAGAACCGCGACGCCGTTCTGCTCTCAAAGGAACTCGTCACCATCGACTCCCATGTTCCGTTGCCGCTCGATCTGGCTGCAATGGAAACGCAGCAGCCCGACATCGAAGCCTGCCGTGAGCTCTTCACCGAACTTGAATTCACCTCGATGCTGCGCGAGCTCTCACCCTCGGAATCAGCACCCGCCATCGAGCTGATCGAGGAGCCAACCGCCGAGCAGTCTGCAGCCTTCTACGCAGCCGCGCGGACGGCCGGGTTCGCTTTTGCGCTCGACATGGCCGCGCCCAAGCCGGAAGCGGAAGACGAACCACAGCAGTCGTTGTCGCTGCTCGATGTGGCCGAAGCCGCCGAAAAGCCGACAACCCTTTCCGTCGGTGTATGCGCCGAAGCAGCCACAGCACTGCGTCTGCCGCTCACTGCCGAGTTACGCGCACTGCTCGAAGACGCAGCCGTTTCCAAGCAGACCCACGACTGGAAGGCTGCGCTTCATCTTTTCACCAAGCAAGACGTGGCGTTGCGTGGCGCGGTCGACGACTCGATGCTGCTCTCTTACGCGCTCAACCCCACGCATTCCACGCAATCGCTGGCCGATGTCGCCGCGCGCCACTCGCAATCCGCGCCAACCACTCTGGCCGCGGGCGCAGCAGCGATTCGCGCGCTGGTTCCGGCACTCAAAGCCGATGTCGAGAAAGCCGGCGTCGAGCGTGCCTACGCAATGGACCTTGCGCTGGCTCCAGTTCTCTTTCGCATCGAGCAGGCCGGTGTGCGCATCGATCTCGGCGTTCTCGACGGGCTTTCCAAGCGCTTCGCCATTGAGTTGGAGCGCGTCGGCGAACGCATCTTCGAGCTTGCCGGTCGCCGCTTCAATATCAATTCGCCCAAGCAGCTTGGCGAGGTGCTCTTCACGCACCTGGGCCTGCCCGCGCCCGCCAGCCGCGGCAAAGGCAAGGCCGTCTCTACTGCATCGGATGTGCTCGATTTTCTGGCCGAGAAGCACGACGTTCCGCGACTGGTCTTGGAGTTCCGCCATTTATCCAAACTGAAATCGACTTATATTGACGCACTGCCACTGCTCGCCGACGCAGACTCGCGCGTGCATACAACCTTTCAGGCCGCGGCCACGGCCACCGGCAGGCTCTCTTCCATCAATCCAAATCTGCAAAACATTCCCGTCCGCACCGAACTGGGCCGCGAGATTCGCGCTGCCTTCACGTCAGCGCCGGGCACACAATTGCTCTCGGCCGACTACTCGCAGATTGAGCTACGCCTGCTCGCCCACTTTAGCGGTGACCCGCTCTTGCTTCGCGCCTACCAGAACAACGAAGACATTCACACACTCACGGCCAGCGAGGTCTTCGGTGTGGCGCCCGAGGCCATGGACAAGGAGACGCGCAATCGCGCCAAGGCTGTGAACTTCGGCATCGTCTACGGCATCTCGCCCTTCGGCCTCGCAACGCAGTTGGGCATTCCGCAGTCTGAGGCGAAGGCTTATATCGAGCGCTATTTCGCGCGCTACGCTGGAGTGCACGCTTTCATCGAGAAGACCCTTGCCGAGACGCGCAAGACCGGCTCGGTGCGTACACTCTTCGGCCGCGTTCGGCCCATCCCCGACATCGAGAGCCGCAACCCCAACCAGCGCGGATTTGCCGAACGTACCGCCGTCAATACGCCGCTGCAAGGCACCGCCGCCGATCTCATCAAGCTGGCCATGATCGCCATCGACCGCAAGCTCACCGAGCGCAACCTGAAGACGCGCATGGTTCTTCAAGTCCATGATGAACTGCTCTTTGAAATCCCGGCCGACGAAGCCGATGAGATAGAGAAACTGGTCCGCACGGAAATGGAAGGCGTAGTGAAACTTAGCGTTCCACTCATTGCTGACCTGGCCTTTGGCGCAAACTGGCGCGACATGAAGTAAATCGCGCTCAGAGCCTAGATACCAAGCTCCGCGCGAATCGCATCGGCAATCGCACTCGCGTGAAGCCGCATCGCCTCTTCGCTCTCAGCTTCGATCATCACGCGAGCCAAAGCTTCGGTCCCGCTATAGCGAATGACGACGCGGCCTGAATCCTTTAACTCCTCTTCGGCTGCGCGAATGGCCGCGGCTACGGCCGGGATCGATTCGAGAGGCTTTTTCTCGCGCACCTTCACGTTCACGATGACCTGCGGGAAGACCTTCAAGTCGGCAGTCAGCTCGTCGATCGTTTTCTTGGAACGGGCGATCAGATCGAGCACAACCAGCGCGGTCAGCAGCCCATCGCCCGTGGTCGCCAGGTGCGGCAGCAGGATGTGGCCGGACTGCTCGCCGCCGAGAGCCGCGTTGTTCACAAGCATCTGTTCGAGCACGTAACGGTCGCCCACCGGCGCGCGCAACATGCGAATGCCGCTGCGCTTGAGCGCCGCTTCGAGGCCCATGTTCGACATGGTAGTGGCGACGACCAAATCACCTGTCAGTAATCCGCGCTCCTTCAGATCGCGTGCGACCATCAGCAGAATCGCATCACCATTGATCACGTTGTTCTTCGCGCCGGCCAGCATGCAACGGTCTGCGTCGCCGTCGAAGGTGAGGCCCAACTCCGCTCCACGCGCAATAACCTCGGCAGCAACGGAGGCAGGATGTAGCGCGCCGCATTTCAAATTGATGTTGTGGCCGTCGGGAGCGATGTTGAGCAGCGTGACCGCATTAGGCGAGCCACCGCTCAGCCGGCGGAAGAGCTCCGGCGCGACTGCCGCAGCCGCGCCGTTTGCGCAATCAGCGACAATGCGCAAGCCGGCCAGCGAGAGCCCCGGCACGCAATCAATAAGGAATTGAATATAGTTGGCCTGGTAGGCTGCGTTGTCCTCGACCAGTGGCAGCGTAGCCGGATCGGGAGCAGTCGAAGTGGAAGCATGATGGAGAATCTCGTCCTCCATCGCCAGTTCAACCGCGTCGGCCAGCTTGAAGCCGTCGCCGCCAAAGAGCTTGATGCCGTTATCCTGCCAGGGATTGTGCGAGGCTGAAATCACCACGCCAGCTTGAAAGCCATGAGTCCGCGCAAGAAAGGCGACAGCAGGCGTGGGCACAACTCCTGCGCTCTCCACACGCACTCCGGTCTCGCGCACTCCGGCGGCAAGCATGGCTGCAATCCACGGGCCGGACTCGCGCGTGTCGCGGCCGAGAATGACCTTAGGTTCAGTTGCGAGCTTGCGCAGCGAGTGGCCAAGCGCCAGCCCGCAGGCGAAGATCGTGTTCGCGTCGAGTGGAGTTTCACCGGCTACTGCGCGGATGCCGTCGGTGCCGAAGAGTTTGCGTGCGGTTGCTGTGCTCATAGTCTCATTTCCTGGCTGACTTGGTTTGCGCCGCGGATTCAACGCGGCTGATGAATGCGCCGTCGGAGAGGCGCGTAAGCACTTTATCGCCGCGCGCAAGCTGCGTGGTCGAGCGCACCACTGCGCCATTCGCATCAAGCACCAGCGCATAGCCGCGATCCAAAACTGCGAGCGGCGAGAGCGAGTGCAGCCGCGCATCGAGAGCGCTCAAGCGTGCCGCTGAGCGGTGCAGCGTTCGTTCTAGTGAGCGGTCGAGGCGCGTTCGGCAAGTGGCAAGAGCTTCGCGGGCTGCGGCAAGATCCTGGCGTGGATCGTGGCGCAGGACGGCGGCTGTCAGTTCGCCGATCTGGCTCTGACGCTCGCGCAGCTGGCTGCTCACTGCTGCTTCCATGCGGAGGCTAAGGTCATCCAGACGCTGTTCCAGCCGATGTAGGAGCGCGGCCACGCGCGATTCGCTGCGGCTCACCGGCAGACGCGTGAGCCGTTGGCGCGCGAGCAGCAGTTGAAAGCGTGCCGCCCGCTCCAGGCGATGCGACTGCTCGGCCAGATGCTCGGCGACCTTGTGCTGCGCCTCGGTAATTAGTTCGGCTGCGGCGGACGGCGTAGGAGCGCGCAGATCTGCGACAAAATCGGCGATGGTGAAGTCGGTCTCATGACCAATCGCAGAAACCACAGGAAGACGGCTCGATGCAATCGCGCGGGCTACGCGCTCGCTATTGAAAGCAGCGAGATCTTCAAGCGATCCCCCGCCGCGGGCGAGCACGATCACATCCACCAGACCTGATGCATTCAATTCGTCCAGTGCCGCCTCAATCTCGCTGGGCGCGGAATCTCCCTGCACCGAGACCGGATAAAGCAGCACGCTCAGGCCCGAATGGCGGCGGCTAACGATATTCAAAAAATCGCGAATCACCGAGCCAGTCGGCGAAGTGATGATGCCCACCGTGCGCGGAAAGGCTGGCAGCGGGCGCTTGCGATCGGCGTCAAAGAGGCCCTCGGCCTTGAGACGCGCCTTCAGTTGTTCGAAGGCCAGTTGCAGCGAACCTGCGCCGACCGGCTCCATCGTCTCGGCCACCAGTTGCATCTGGCCGCGCTGCTCGTAGACGCTGACTTTGCCGCGCGCCAGCACATGCAGGCCGTCTTCTGGACGGAAGCGTAGGAGCATCGCTTGACGGCGAAAAAGGACGACGGGGAGCTGTGCGTCGGCATCCTTGAGAGTGAAGTAGACGTGGCCTGACGGCGCGGGCCTTAAGTTCGAGATCTCGCCCTCGACCCAGACGTCGCCGTACTCCTGCTCGACCAGTTCGCGAACCTGGCTGACCAGTTCGCGCACCGGCAAGATGCGGCGAGAGACTCGCGGCGCCTCAAAACTGAGGTCGAGCTGAGGCGCGAATGGATCGTCCTTAATCACATGTAAAAGTGTAATTGTGCAGGCCTCATGGATGGAGGCCTGCCTTGGCGAGCATCATCAGCAGTTGGTGCTGCGTGCACTGGTCGATGGATTGAGCCACCAGCTTGCCTTGCCGATCGAAGACGAAGTTCTTGGGAATGCCATCCACGTGAAAGAGCTTATGTGCCTTGCCGTCGGAGTCAAACAGAACCGGCGGGTGATAGCCCATCTGGCTGACAAAGGGAATGACCTTGAGACCCGTTTCATCCGTAATGGAGAGAATGACCAGGCCCTGCGGCTGGAAATGGGTGTAAATGATGTCGAGATCAGGCATCTCCAAACGGCATGGCGGGCACCACGTAGCCCAAAAATTGACCAGGACAATTTTGCCGCGCAGTTCTGACAGAGTGACCTTTTTGTTGTTGATGTCGCGGAGAGTGAAGTCAGCCTTCTGAACATCGGCTTCATTGTCCACCAGGATCTGTGTAGCCTTGGCAAGAAGCGGATCGGTCAGCGTCGTGGTTACATTCTCATAGCGGACGAGATTGGCCAGATCTTGGTAGGGCATCGGAGGCTGATCTTTTTTTGCCGGCACGGGCGACTCGGCCAGTGCCTTCGAAAGCGTATCCGCCACGGCCTGCAGAGCCTTTGCGCCCTGATCGCCTTCGGTGACCAGGTGCGTCAGAGCATCGGCGAGCCCAACCTTCTTCGGTCCACCGGGCAGGGCAGAGATGTCCGCGGCGAGCTTGATCGTGGCGACCGGGCGCTGTTCGGTCGAAAGCGACCGGAGTTTTTCAAGCTGCTTGTTGATGGCCGACTCAGAAACCTGCGCAAAGAGTAGAGGCGCTCCGAGAAGAAGCACGGCGGCGGTAAAGATGGCATGACGTGTCCGGTTCATAATATCTCGCTGACAGCTCATTTGAAGTGATTGCTGTTTAGGCGAGATTATATCCCACGCTTCAATTTTCGACTGTGATTATGAGGATGCGCCAACTGCCAGCACGGCCAGCCGCTCGGCGACTGCCTCGACGATCTGCTCGTGGACCTCGTCGATGGTCAGGTCGCCTTCAATCAGCACAACGCGCTCCGGTTCGCGGATGGCGATCTCCCTGTACTTCTGCCAGACCCTGCCATAAAAAGCATCCTTCTCCTGCTCGAAACGGCCTTCATCTGTGCCGGTCTGCGCAGCGGTTCGCTGGTTGCGGCGCCGCGCGCGTTCGAGCGAGGCATCGAGCGAAGGCAGCAGCAGCAGCGTCAGATCGGGTTGAAGGCTCGAGCAAACGAGCCGATGCAGTTCAAGCACGACAGCGGAGCCGAGTTCGCGTCCACCGCCCTGATAAGCCTCGGTTGAATCTGTAAAGCGGTCGCAGAGCACCAGCTTGCCAGCGTCAAGTGCCGGCCCGATGACCTCCGCAATGGTCTGGGCGCGGTCGGCAAACATCAGCGCCATCTCCGTCATCGGTGCAAGGCCCGCGGAGCGCGAGTCGAGCACCAGCTCGCGGATGCGGTCGCCCGTCGCGGTGCCTCCCGGCTGGCGGGTCACGACGGGGGCGTGGCCGCGTTTCTTCAGCCAGGCAGCCAGGCGGTTGATTTGCGTGGTTTTACCGGAACCATCCAGACCTTCGAGCGTGATGAAAAGACCGCGCGGCATGGCCTGAGTCTACCACCCAAACAAAGTCGAAGACGAGCCCGCTTCATTTGTGTTACAAGGAATTTAATACGAATGCTAACGGAGGCAGACGACCGCGCTTCCCCGGAGTCGAAATAACGTGAATCTTCGCACCGCCCGCAACCTTGCTGTCTTCGGCTTCCTCGCGGTCGCCACGCTCGCCACCCGCCAACTCAACGCTCAGTACCTGACGCTCGAGGGCCAAACCGGCGGCTTTCTGACGCCCACCGCCTACGTCGTCTACATGGAAAAGGGCGAGAAATTCTCGCATCCGGCCGTCGGCTTCCACTTCATCAGTGCCAGCGCGGTGATCGGCAATATTGAGACTCTCAGCATCACAGAAGCGTTTTATGGCCGCGCCGAGGTTGGCTACACGCGCAGCATCCATCAGCTTGGGAACAGCGGGCCCAATACCACGGTGTTGGCCAATGCAGTATTGGGATCCACATCGTCGAGTACCGCAGTGCCAGTCAAGCCGGATTTTAGCCAGCTTTGGCACTTCAACGGCATGAACGTCTTTCACGGCAAAGTGGTGGCGATCAACGACGGGCAGTTCGGTCCCTGGACTCCAGGAGTTGCGGTGGGAGGCGTAGTCCGCACAAACGACCGATTCGTCTCGGGCGCGGCGGTCCAGGAGGCTGTGCAACTTTACGATCAGTTCTGCCTTGAGACCAGTAGTTGCACTCCAGTCGCCGTCCCTGCCGCCAAATCGTACAACAACGGAGACGTCTACATTGCCGTGACCAAGACCTGGGCCAAAAAGCCGGTTCCCTTCCTCGCGAATGTCGGATGGAAAGTCACCAACGCGTCAATCTTCGGCATCGGCGGACAAAGCAACCGGTTCATGGGGCGGTTCTTCGGTGGCTTGGGTATTCCGCTTCCCATCACCCACGGAATCGTGGCTGTGCCCTCAGTGGGGTTCACCCAGCAGCCGCCTACCGTCAAAGGCCTTGGCAGCAACCCTCCCAACGGCATCCCCTTGGTGGCCGGCAAGGCCGATCTGCCGACGACTCTGGATTATGCCGTGCGAATTACTCAAAGAGAGAAGCCGCACTTTGCATTTGACATAGGCATTGGCCAGGTGGCAAATAATATCGGAACGATCCCTTCGCGGACCTACTTGCCTGCGCCCGCACCGCCGGTCGTCTACATTCCGGTGAACCTCCATGCGCGTCACGTTGTCGGCATAGGACTCAGCTACCGCTACTGAGCTATCTCCGACTGGAAGACTCAAGAGAATCAAGCCCGACAGAATATTCTTCCTGCCTGGAGCGAGGGTTTTGCGATAACCTTGCTGCGGTAGATTCAAACCGACTTTCATACGCGGCAAAGCGGGAACGCAGCCACCACTGCGTTCCCGCTTTGCCGCGCGTTGACGCTTTCAATCGCAGCAACGAAGAAACTCTCGCCACTCTGGCGCAACTTCCGCCGGCGAGAAGGGTTTGATTCGAGTGACCGCCCGCAGCTTGCGATTCCGCTGCAATTGCGGGCTTTGGGTCATCGCCGGGATCGGCGGGCCGTTCACAGAAATTGCCTTTTTCTGGGAAGGCCCAAGATGAGTACCGATCCAACGATGGCAGTGAAGAACTGCAACAAGCCCTGATCCGGCACGAGGCGGCTCAATAGACCTCCTCGGGTCAGGCACGAAAGACCGGGAGGGTTTTCCAATGAAAGTGACATGCTCTCTGCGCTGGCTTCTGACCGCGCTTCTTCTCTCTGTTCTGTCTGCCTCAGCATATGCCGGAGTTTTCATTAGCGTCGGCTTTGCGCCGCCTCCGCTGCCGGTCTATGAGCAGCCTCCTTGCCCCGAGCCTGGCCTGATGTGGACGCCCGGCTACTGGGCTTATGGCGATGACGGCTACTACTGGGTTCCTGGGACGTGGGTTCCAGCGCCGGAACCTGGCTACCTGTGGACTCCGCCCTATTGGGGCTGGGATAACGGCCTGTACATCTTCCATAGGGGCTATTGGGGACCGCACGTCGGCTACTACGGCGGCGTGAACTACGGCTTCGGCTACGGCGGCATCGGCTTTGTCGGCGGCGAATGGCGCGGCGAGCACTTTGCCTACAACACCGCTGTAATGCATCTTGGCTTCCACGGCGGCATGACCTTCTTTGATCGCGGACGCGTGGATCGCGGTTTTGTTGCCAGAGACAGCCGCGTCGCCTTCAGCGGCGGCCCCGGCGGGATCCGCCACGACCGCGGCCCGGATGAGTGGAGAGCCGAGCGCGAACATCACATGGACGTGACCCGCTTCCAGCACTCGCACGAGGACGCGGCCAGGGGAGATCGCTCTTCGTACTTCAGAAACAACAATGGCCGTCCGGCTCACATGGCTGCCGATCGGCCCTTCGGCTCTGAGATGCACGGCCCGGCGCAGCAGCATGACTTCCATCAGAATGACCGCGGCAACCCGAATCACGGCAACTTCAATGCGCCCAACTCGAGACCGCAGTTTGAACAGCAGCCCCATCAGGACAATCGGGGCGGGGGAAATCCTCCGCGCGACTTTCGCTCGAACGGTGATCGGAACATCCCGGACCACGGCAACATGAACGGACCCGGCCGCCCGCAACCCACGCACGACAACTGGCAAGCGCCCCAATCAAGGCCGCAGTTCCAGCAGCAACCGCATCAGGACAATCGGGGCGGAGGCAATCCCCCGCGTGACTTCCATTCGAACGGGATGAACGGCCAGCCGCCTCAGAACCATACCGCACCGCAGTTCCGCCAGGCGCCACAAAACAACCCGGCACCGCAGTTCCATCAAGCACCGCAGAACCAACCTGCGCCACAGTTCCGCCAGGCGCCGCAATCACGCCCTGCGCAGCAACCGCGGCCAGAGCCTCAACGTAACGCTGCACCCCCAGCACAACGTCCTGCGCCCCCACAGCAGTCTGAGCAGCCCAGAAACAGGGACGAGCACAGGCAACACTGATCGCACAAGGCTGAATCTGACGAAAAACAGGCCCACGGCTTACCGTGGGCCTGTTTTTCGTCTCGGAGGCTGCAAAAAGCCTCCAAAAAACGGAAAGAGCCGCCCGGCAACAGGGCAGCTCCTTCCTCAGGGAGAATAGTTCCAACGGAGGCAAAACCATCAGAACTTTCTGGCTGCATAGTAGGTGCGGCAGGAGGGAGTGTCAAGGAGAAATCGAAGCAGAAATAAATTATTTAATATCAATTACTTACAAAACTTCATTCCGGAAATCCACCGAGGCGGTCTTCGATGCATCTTCGCCTTTTCCCTGCCGCAAACCTCCGTCTTTCTACCTTGTTTTATAGGGTTTCTTAGGGTTTTCAACAGGCAATTCTCCTCCCGTTAACCTTTCAGGTGCCACCCCAAAATCCAGGCCGGTTCTCCCTCTCAATCTCGCAGGTTGAGACTTGTGAACTCAACATCGTAGACCGAGGAGGCCGGCTTGCCCCGCGCCAGGCGGTAAAGCACCCTGAAGCCGCCCAGGAAGAAGCCCAGCAGGATCGCGGTGGCCGAGCCGACGATCACCAGCACGGCGATCCCCATCAGCAGCTTTCCGGTCTTTGAGACCTCCGACTCTCCTGACTGCGGCATCGACATCAGCTCGGACTCATAGTGCACCGAGGCCAGCAGCTTGTGGCTCTCTTCGGGAATGGCGTCCCCGCTCACCAGCGCCACCAGCGGTCCGCTGCGCCGCACCTCGAGCGAAGCCAGGTCGGAGTCCATCAGCGGCTTGGGCCATGCCGGCTGGGCCTGTTTGCCAGCATTGATGTACTCGCGAATCTTCGTTTCCTGCGCCATGGCCATCTGCGGCGTCGGATAGTCGATCAGGGTCAGAGTAGCCACGCCGGAGCGCACCGTGTAGTTCGCGGTCACCGCCTCCGCGCCGCGATCGAAGCCAACCAGCTCCGCCGGCAGCACACCGCCCGAGCCAGCATAGCTCGCCGGTCCCAGCGCATAATGCGTCGTCTGCCCATCCAGCTTGACCTGCGGCGGAGTGGATTGAGGCAGGTTCGCCAGGATGGGAGGCGCCAGCGCCTTGCCGCCCTCTGGTTGCGGCAGTTCACCGGCCAGCTCGCGTAACTCCGACCCGCTCATCGGGCCGATGTGCGAAAAATTCGCGTCAACTACGGCATTCCCCACCCAGAAGAGCACGCGGTTGTGGTTCGATGTGGCTCCAGCGCCGATCTCTTCTTTGGGCCAGCCATTCTGGCGATAGAACGAATACGCACCGTAAGCGCCACTGGCATCGTGAAAGCGCAACGCGCGCAGACTCAGCGTCTCGCCGCTCCGCTTGTACTCGGCCAGCGCTGCGTCTGTAAAGTCATACTCCTTGAGCGCGGCGGCGTTTGCCGGATCGGCCTGTGCCGCGTCGGTCACCTTCTTCGGAGCTTCGGCGGAAACCCATCCGGCAAATGCCTCGGGCAGCAGCGCCTTGGGCACCGGCGGTAGCACCAGTTGAGTCACGCCAGAGGGAGCGGCAGCCTTGGCCGTTGCAGCCTGCGCATGTACAGCAGCAGAACCGCCCAACAGCCCCGCCGAACAAACCAAAAGAAGAATCCAACGCATCCGCACGCTCCAATATTTAGGGTACACGCTCGCGTATCCAGCGTCGCCAACGGCAGCCCCTCTCTAGTTGGACACTGACAAGGCCTGAAAGGTTCCCTGAAGTGCAGCTACAGCTCATTTCAATGCGTTAAGTATTTTGGCGCGGAGCTCATCATCGGGTTTTCGGTTTAAAGCCTCTCGAAACCATTGATTCGCATCACTTCTATATCCCTGTCGGGCTAGGCTAAGCGCCAGATTGAATGCAGAGGGGGCGTCGTTCTTGTCGGCATCGGCTGCCAATCGATAGCTCGCAGCGGCTTTACTCCAATCTTCGGTATCAAAATAACATTGGCCTAATTGGAATTGCATGAATGGATATTTCCCATCGGATGCTCTAATTGCTGCTTGAGATGCCGCTATACACTCTGTGTAGCGCTGGAGGTCTTCGAAGATTCGCGACTCGGTGTTCAATGTAAAGGGATCATCCGGCTTGACAGCCAACGACTCTTTTGCATATTCCAAAGCTGTTTGGTATACACCTCGTTCTTCGAGAATATTCGCCATTTCCCAATAGATAACGGGCAGTATTTTTGAGAAGTGCCCCTGACTGTTTTTATCTGTGTTGCTGACTGACGCTTCCACACACTTTCTGCCATCAGCTAGAACTCCATCTTGGTTTGGCGGCACCTGCCGGTAATTGTCATTAGCGGCATAGCAATAATCATATCCATAATAGTTATTACTGTTTGCTGCCTTTTCGTATGCGTTAGAAGATTTAGCGAAATCTCTCGCCACACTTCTCCGATCGCCTTCAGAATCCCATTCATATGGGGAGGGCTCATAGAGGCTTGCGTAACGCCTGAACCACTTCTCCGCATCATCGGGTCGCTTAGCATTGTCGCTTTCGTAGATCAGGTTCCTGAGTGCCTGTTGTGCCAGATCGTTGCCACAGATCTTTGAATTTCCACCTGCCACGAGAGCATGCAAGGAAATGGCCTCCGAGTACTCTTCGTGGTCTCTCTTCGAGTTGCCGAGCACGAAATTAGCAACCAGAAGCCCTTGTCCCTTTGCTGCTCTGGCGGCCTCCGCTGCTTCATGGCTTGCCTCAGATAGAAATCGATCGTGGGCCGCGATCGATTGTAATTGGATTTCGCTGTCTTTCTGAGCAAATTGGGATTTGAGGTTTTCATCGCTGGAGCGGTCGTAGAGCACGTAAGCCAGCAGCGCGCGATGTTCCGTGGATGGCTTTTCGCCTTCCAGTTTTCTTGCTGCCTTGATCCCGGTGTCGCTAAGTTCTGTGGCCTTTGTACCTAAACAGGCCATTTCGCTTAAAGCGTCCTCTCTGCTTGTGGACCCCACGATCGTTTCCATTAGCTCAAGGAGTTTTCGTGTTTGGAGTTGGTATTCCGAAGATGGCTCATCCGAGTATCCCGCCTGAGCCCTTTTGCCTAATATATCTTTAGCTTCACTCAAGCCGCCATCCACATTAAATGCGGAGGTGGGGCCGGTCTTTTGATCGAGGATTGATCTGACATACGAGACGGGTACCGCGAAATTCAGATTCTGACCATCCTCCAGCATGCCAACTGCCACCCCGACCACTTCGCCCTTTGCATTGAGGATTGGCCCCCCGGAGGAACCGTGCGATATAGGGCTAGTAACCTGTAATAGATCTCGGTCTCCCCTCTTTCGCAAACCGGAAATAATGCCTTGACTGATTGTCTTCTCCAATCCTTCTGGATTTCCAATCGCAAATATTTGTTCGCCAGGCGACACCGATTCGGATGAGAGGGCTAAAGGTTTTGAAGTTAGGTCAACGTCCACGGACAGGACTGCCAGATCATTCTTCTCATCTTTGCGAAGAATCTTTAGTGGTATTCGTACGGGGCCGACTGCAAGGACTGGATTTCCAGCGTTAGCCACATGAGCATTCGTAATGAGTAGCCTAGGGGCGACAAGGAATGCGCTCCCAAGCGCGCTAGGCGCGCCGCTGCTGTCGTTTAGGTAGACAAGGAAGACGGATTCTTGGGATGAGCTATAAACTTGCTTTGCGATTTCTCCGGGTTGCCCAACCGCTGTTGAACCAGTTATGAAAACGATTACAGCAGCGACCAAGGATGAGCGCATAAGGCACCTACCGTAACACCTGCAAGTGCGCTTCGGCTAAAAGGAGAATGCAGTGGCAGGATCGATTACGGACTATAGCATATTTGAGGTGCTATTGCGAGGAATCGCATTCGCATTAATTCCAACCCCCGCCCACCACGCATCAAAAGCAGCCAGCGAACGCTCGCATACCATCCGGTGCCGCTCCTTCTTGTCGCGAACCTTTTTGCGCAGCTCCTCTTCGAGGGGCTCCAGCAGGTCGAAGGTGATGTTGGCCGGTTGAAAGTCCTTCGCGTCGGCGTGCGCGATGTAATGCACCAGCGAACCAAGCGCGCTTGCTCGCGGCGCAGGTGTTGGTTCTTCGCCATGCGCCAGTGTAGCCGCATAGATCCCCGCCAACAGCCCGGTAGCGATGGATTCCGTGTATCCCTCCACTCCCGAGAGCTGCCCGGCAAACATCAGGCGCGGCTCTTTCTTGAGGCGCAGAGTCTCATCCAGCAAAACCGGCGCACAGATATACGTGTTGCGATGAATCTGCCCGTAGCGGAGGAAGCGCGCGTTTTCGAGGCCCGGGATCAGCCGCAGTACACGCGCCTGTTCGCCAAACTTCAAATGGTTTTGGAAGCCAACCAGGTTATAGCTGTCTGCACGCAGGTTCTCCTTGCGCAGTTGCACCACGGCCCAGGGATTGAGGCCAGTGCGCGGGTTACGCAGGCCGACGGGCTTCATCGGACCAAAGCGCAAAGTATCGCGGCCGCGCCGGGCGAGAATCTCAATCGGCAGGCAGCCCTCGAAGTAATCCGCCGTCTCCCACTCTTTGGTTTCGGCAGGTTCGGCGGCCAGCAGCGCATCGAGAAAGCAGTCGAACTCCGTGCGATCCATCGGGCAGTTGATGTAGTCGGCCGTCCCCTTGTCCCATCGTGCTGCAAAATATACCCGCTCCATGTCGATCGAGTCGGCCTCGACGATTGGCGAGATCGAGTCATAGAAGGCCAGATGCCCCGAGCCGGTGATACGCTCGATCTCCGCGCTCAAAGCCGCTGAAGTCAAAGGTCCTGTCGCTAAGATAGTCAGCGCGTCGTCCGTCAACTCCAGCCGCGTAACCTCTTCGCGAATCACGCGAATCTTAGGCTCGGCGGCAATCGCCTCGGCGATCAGCCGCGAAAACTCGACGCGATCGACAGCCAGCGCATGGCCTGCCGGAACAGCGCAGGCATCGGCAAAACGCAAAAGGGCGGAGCCGGCGCGACGCATCTCCTGCTTCAGCAGCCAGGGCGCCGTGTTGGGCGACTCGCTCTTCAGAGAGTTGGAGCAGACCAGCTCGCCAAACTCGGTCGTCTGGTGGGCCGGGGTCAGCCGCGGCTTTCCATCCACAGTCGCCCGCATCTCGTAGAGATCCACCTGGCAGCCTAGCCGAGCCGCCGTCAACGCCGCCTCAGGCCCGGCCAGCCCGCCGCCAACGATGCGAATCTTCATTCCGAGACATCCGTTTCCTCGTCCGCGACGCTCGGGTCCACCTCGGGCGGACCAGGAAGCCCGGCCAGCTTTCTCAGCGCCTCGCCGTTCACACGAACATTGCGCCACTCGTCGGCAAACTCGCCCCCCATTGCCTTGTAGAAGTCGATGGCCGGCGTATTCCAGTCCAAAACCGCCCAATGCAGGCGCGGGCAGTGTTTCTCCACTGCGATGGCCGCCACCCGCTCGAGCAGCGCCTTGCCGATCCCCTGGCCGCGCAGTTCCGGCTCAACGAAGATGTCCTCGATATAAAGCCCTGGCCGCCCCAGCCAGGTCGAATAGCTGAAAAAGTAGAGGGCAAAGCCCACAGGACGTCCGTCACGCTCGGCCATCAAGCAGGAAAAGAAGGGGTTAGGGCCAAATCCATCGCGAAGGATGTCCGCTTCGGTCGCCTTTACCGCATCCGGTTCGCGCTCATAGGTTGCAAGCGCGCGAACGAATGTCAGAATTTGATGTGCATCCGCGCGGGTCGCCGGACGAATCGTCGTTGTCATGGTTCTATCTTAGAGCCTGTTATGAACTTTCCCGCGGGCGGCGCTGGGAGCCAATTTTTCTCAGTTCGAAGAGCGCGGAGCGATGAATATCGGGTATCTTCGAGCGACAAGCGACGACGAAATGGGGAAAATTGGCCCAGCCCGCCGGGTTGCGGCGCAAATCGGGCCATACTTCGTTGTCATCCTCGACGGTGGGCCCGCCACAGCCTTCGGATTCCGCCTCGTCTGGCCCGGTTTTCGTCCGCAACGCCGCCCACGCGAAAGTTCATAACAGGCTCTTAGTGTGTGATACGCGCCACACGCAGCCGCTTGCCGGAAAGACTACCATCATAGATTGAGCGCAGTGACGTGAACCTGCGTGTGCCCTGTCTGCCGTATTGTGCGGAAGGTGTGGGTATTCTCTTGTGCTGGGCGACCGGTGGGATTTAACTTGAGTCTTGCGTAGAGGAACGGTTCGCAAGCCGGTTTTCAAGCCGCAGCCGCCCGGTGGTTCAGAACTTTTGACAGTGGTTAGTGTTACGACTTTTTAGAGCGTACGGGTTTTCTGGCCCGCGCTGCTCCCAAGGAGAAACAGATGAAACGCACGATTTCGCTCTGGCTGGGCCTGCTGGCGTTCGCCCTCTTGCCCGCGCTCGCTGAAACCCCAAAGGGGCCCACTGGCAAGATTCACGGCCACATAACCAATCCAACCGGTTCCCCGCAGTCCGGCGGCACCGTGAGCATGATCAACTTCACCGCGGCCTCTGGTCCTGGATTGTCTGGAAAGTCAGTGGACAAAGGAACCTTTCCGGTTGACGCCAACGGCGACTATTCCGGCGACGTTGAACCCGGCAACTATAACATTGTCTATCGCAGCGCTGGTACACCACTGGACCAGGTGACAGACAAGTTCGAAGGCATCAAAATCATTGCTGGGCACGATGTCCTGCAGGATTTCGACATGACCCGCAAGGATTACCTCGACAGACTGTCTCCCGAAGAGAGAAAGCAGTTAGAAGAACTGAGGAAGAAAAACTCTGAAGCCATAAAGGCAAATGAGATCATCAAGGGCATCAACGGAGATCTCAAGATTGTCACCCAGGACTTCAAGGACGCGGACGGTGCGCAGGCTGCGGCTGTCGCGGCTCTTGGCGCCACCGCCACCAAGGCCAGCATCGACGCCAAAGAGAACGAAATCAAAGCCGCAAAGTATGGCGAAGTTGAAACGCTCATGCTGAAGGACTCGACGGCCAAACCGGATGCTTCCGTTCTCTGGGCTCAGCTTGGACAGGCTCGGTTGGGACTGGCCAGACTGCAATCCGATACGAAGAAGTACGAGGATGCTGAGGCGAACTTCAAAAAAGTGCTTGAGCTTGAGGCCAAATCCACCAAGCCCAACCCTTCAACTCAGGGTGCGGCCAATGCCGGCCTTGGCGAAGTCTATGCGCGCACCGGCAAGATTGCCGAGGCAAATGCGGCCTTCGACGCGGCCACAAAGATCAATCCGACTCAGACAATCTTTTATCTGAAGAACGAAATGGTCATCTTCTTCCAGATCGGCAACACAGATGCCCAGGTTGCCGTCGCAGACCAGGTAATCAAGGCCGATCCGACTGTGGCCATTGCCTACTATCTGAAGGGCAACGGACTTGTCGGCAAGGCGACCGTGGACCCGAAGACCAACAGGCTGGTAGCGCCTGATGGCTGCGAAGATGCCTACAAAAAGTACCTGGAACTGGCTCCAACCGGTCAGTACGCCGGAGATGTCAAGAGCATCCTGGCCACTCTCCAGTCGACACTTCCGCCCACCGCCCCCACAAAACCCACCAAGAAGAAGTAACTGCAAGTAGCGATTCACAGCCAAGGGCGCTCCCGGCAACCGGGAGCGCCCTTCTCTTCTTTGCGCAATCCGCAATCAGGCAGGCGCAAGACCCTCTACAATCCATCCATGAAGTCTGTTCTTCCCAGCCCGGCACTGCTCAGCTACGCCCGCGCCGCATCTCTTGTGGCTGACCACGCGGGGCAACTGGCCCGGCTGCGGTCAGCTTTGCTGCACAACAGCCAGTGCGTGGAACTTGACCAGGCCCTCGGTCGCATTCTCGCACAGCCTCTGCTTGCCGATCGCGATCAGCCGCCCTTTGTGCGCTCCACGCGCGATGGCTACGCCTGCCGTGCCGCCGAGGCCTCCGCCCACCTGCCTCTGGTCGTGATCGGCGCCTCTCGTGCGGGCGACGCGCCCTCCGGCTCGCTGCCCCCTGGAACGGCCTGGGAGATCATGACCGGTGCTCCGGTTCCCGACGGCGCCGACGCAGTCATCATGTTCGAACACACCAAAGCCGCAGGCTCAGCAAAAGCGCGCAAGATCCGCCTGCTTCCAGCCCGCACCATCAAACCGGGCGACAATATCGTGGCTCAAGGCGCACAAGGCCATACGGGAGACGAATTGCTCCCCGCCGGTAGCCTGCTCCACTCCGGGCCGATCGCTCTTGCCGCGGCCTGCGGGTATGCGGCTCTCAACGTCTTTCCACGGCCCCGCGTGGCCATTCTCTCCACCGGCGACGAGCTGGTTCCCGTTGACTCCGCGCCCGCTCCGGGTCAGATTCGCAACTCAAATGCGCCCATGCTGGCTGCGCTGGTAGCCTCTGCGGGTGGCGAGCCCTGGATCTTGCCCACCGCCGCCGACAACGCTCGGGCGCTCGACGCTGCATTGGCCCAAGCCGTCACAGCGGATATTTTGCTCATCTCCGGAGGCGTCTCGGCAGGCAAGTTCGACCTTGTTGAACCAGTCCTGGCGCGGCTAGGAGCTCGGTTTCACTTCACCGGCGTTCGCATGCAGCCGGGCAAGCCGACCGTCTTTGGAGAGCTGCCGCAAAGCAAACGAGCCGGAAAGCGTTCGAAAACCTTGCCCTTCTTCGGCCTTCCCGGCAATCCCGTCGCTTCGGCCGTCAGTTTTTTGCTCTTCGCGGCTCCGGTGCTTGCCGCCCTCGCCGGCAGCCGCGAGTCACGCCCACGCTTCGCTCTTGCGCAACTCGCTCCGCCAGTAGAGCGAAACGGCAAGTCAGGACTCACACGCTTTTTCCCGGCATTCTGCAATTTCGGAGCGACGGAAGGAGAGGCGCCGCAGGTTGCATTCGTCCCCTGGCACGGCTCCGGCGATCTGACAGCCCTGGCTCGCTCCAATTGTTTCTGTGTCATTCCGGAAGATGCCAAGAGCCTCAAGCCCGGCTCACTGGTACGCATCCTGCTCTTGTGAGCCGCAGTCCCGTTGACTGAACCCTTCCGTGCCCCATCCTTTCCGTTTCTTTCTGCGGAATCGGGGTCCCCAACGACAGGTCTTCGTCGTTGGGGTGAGAATGGGTTGGGCGCCACGAACCATGAGTGCCCCAGGTCCCTCGCATTTGGGGACCTGGGAAACGACGAACCCTATGGCGCGCAAGCGCCGCCCGCCCCACCGCAGGTGGGTGGAATACCTCGAACCTCAACCCGCCCAGTTCATGAGGAACGGATGTCCAAGCACCTGAAACTCTCTCATTTCGACGAGTCCGGCCAGGCCGCGATGGTCGATGTCAGCGCCAAGCAGCCCACGCGCCGTACTGCCACCGCATCGGCCTTCGTTGAACTCTCCGCGGCCGTCCTCGATGCCTTGCCGGACAACCCCAAGGGCAATCCGCTCGAAGTAGCCCGCTTCGCCGGCATTCAGGCAGCCAAGCGCACCGCCGAGCTGATTCCCATGTGCCATCCACTGCCACTCAGTCACATCGACGTACAGGCAGAGATCGTCCCCGGCGGCGTGCAGATCACGGCCACGGCCGCCACCGTCGGACCCACCGGTGTTGAGATGGAAGCCCTCACCGCAGCCGCCGTTGCTGCCCTCACCGTCTACGACATGACCAAGGCTCTCGACAAGTCCATCGTCATTCGCAACATTCAACTCGAAGCAAAATCCGGCGGCAAAAGCGGCGACTTCTCAAGAGCCGCTCATGCCTGACGCGATCTGCTACCGCGGCTTCTCGTTCTTATCATCGTCGTGCGGCGGTGGACCCTGCGGCGGCGGCCCTCCATGCTTCTCTTTCGGCGCAACAAACGGTTCAGGCCCCAAATGCCCGCGATGGCAAGTTCCACAGGTCACGGGCGCGCCCGAGTTGTCGACCATCGAAACATAATTCCGGTTGATGTCTTCTGTCATTTTGAACATCAGCCGCGCCGTCGATTTCTCAGGCTTTGAATCGTCGGCGAAGTCGAGACGTGGACGGCCGTTGGGACCAATGATTTTCGGGTCGGCCGTGTGGCAGGTATTGCAATGCGCGCCCAGAGCAGCCTCCCAGCCTTCCATGATCTCGTGGACCTGCTCGCCGGTCAGTGTCTTTGGCAGCACCTTGAGATTGGTCGGAGCCGGATGCGGCTGACCATGCCCCTCGTGCGGCGGACCGCCTGTTGTGGGCTGCGGCGGAGTATTTTGCGGAGCTTGTGCGATGGTGACGGCGGCGAAGGCGAAGACGGTCAGAGCGGCAACCGCGGCGGAAGAAGAGAACAGGGAAGAGATTTTCAAGCGGAGAATATCCTCACAATCTAGATTCACTTGTACCGATGGACGGAATTTTACCCGAGACGGATGCGCTCCCCGATCAATTTTCTCGGCCCACTGACGCAACTGTGCCCCGGCAAGGCAAAACGCAGCGGCCAGTCCACAGCCACGTGAATGCCGATGCGTGGCGTGGCCAGCACCTCCGCAACCCGAAAGCCATCATCGCGAAGTTGAAGCGGAGAGTCCGGGTCGAGCAGATCGAGCCCATTATGAGCCGGCCGTGTCAGCCCCAGCGCCATGCAGAGACGGCTTGGCCCGGAGGTAAGCTCTCGTGGTTGAGCACCCTCCGCCAGCCCTCTATTCGCAGCCATGCCTTCCATCCCAACCAGCGGCTCCAGCGCCCGCAGCAGCACGCAACCGGCCCTACCTTCCACCTCGCACGAAATGTTCATGCAAAAGTACCGGCCATAAATCGCATAAACGTACGCATGACCCGCAGGTCCAAAAATGACGCGGTTCCGGGGCGTGAGTCCGCGATAGGTGTGCGCGGCAGGATCAGGCGGCTGATTGTGCGGGCCGAGATAAGCCTCGACCTCGACAATCCGTCCAGCCACAACTCCCGATCCTGAAAAATGAACCAGCACTTTCCCCAGCAGCCGCGGCGCCACCTGCTCCGGCGGAGCCTCAAACCAAGTGCGCGGCAGCCGCCGGCCAAGTTTAGTCATGGCGACTTGTGCGCCTTCTTCCATTCCTTCAGCAGCGCGAGCACCTCTTCAGCGTGGCCTGCGGGCGTAACCTTGGGAAAGATATGCAGCAGGGTCTGGTCCGGGCCTATCACAAACGTCGTCCGCTCGATGCCCCAAACCTTCTTGCCATACATGTTCTTTTCCTTCAACACGCCAAACTGATTGCAAACTTTCTCGTCTACATCAGCAAGGAGTGTGTAGGGCAGCTCGTATTTGGCACGGAATTTGGCCTGAGCCTTCGGCGTGTCCCGGCTGATGCCCAGCACCACCGCTCCGGCAGTCAGCAGTTTTTTGAAGGTGTCGCGGAAGCCGCAGGCCTCGATCGTGCAGCCGGGAGTGTCCGCTTTGGGATAAAAGAAGAGTATGACCGGCTTGCCGGCGTAGTCGGAGAGACTTACCGTTTTGTCCTCGTCGGTTTGCAGGGTAAAGTCGGCGACTTTCTGATTCAGTTCCATGGGGAAGCACCTCACATATTGATTGGAGGGCCGTTGGTGGCCATCAGCTTCGATTATTTCCGACTCAGGCAGCACATGTCATTGCGCTGGAACGAGATTTTGCCAATGAAACGATCGGCTCTCATGGCTGGAGCTTTGCTCTTCGCGCTCCCCATCTGGTCCCAATACCCCGGCCAGGTCACCAAGACCAGCAAGGACACGCCCACGTTGCGCGCCATCGCTGTCCTCGAATGGACCGGCGAGGCCGGCAAGCCCAAAACCAGCCGCCTTGTCCCCGTCGCCGTACTCGACCAGAGCCGCATCCTGACCGGTCAGCTTCAGGATGGCGGCGTCTACATGGCCCGCCCCGAACCGCTTTCCCTGGCCGGCGAAGTCGAGTACGAACTCCAGCAAAATGGCACTCCTCTCGCCCTCTACGACCTCAAAAACTCCGGTCAGGAACAGGGCTCATGGGTCGGCTACGGCGCATGGAAGCCGCTTCCCGCACCAAAACCCAAGCCGTCGATGGATGAGGTCGCCCGCACCAAGATCGACGAAGAAGACAGCGATCGCCCAACACTCCACCGCAAGCATCACAAGGACGACAGCAAGACAGCGAGTAGCAGCGATTCCGGCTCGTCCACTCCGGCTCCAGCCACCGACCCAGACCGCCCCACCCTCCACAAGAAAGAACCAAGCTCAGAGTCATCTTCGGCCAGTGCCCCCCCCGATGACCCCGACCGGCCCGTTCTGAAGAAAGAGAAAAAGAAGCAGCCGGAGGAGTCCGCCCACGTCGACTCGCTGCCCGAGATCTCCGATCCAAACCGCCCTCGCCTCAAGCGAGGCAAGTCCACCGGCAACGGCCTTGAAGTGCTGCCTTCCCTCATGGGCATGCCGGCCGATATGCAGCAGACGGTTGCTGTCTCTGACGCAAAGAGCCGCCCTGAGCATCCCTGGACCTTCAGTTGGTCCAATCCGGACGACGAAGACAAAATGAAGTTGGCCCTCGAAGAGATCGCCCGCGAAGCCCTGGGCCTCACGCCGCCAGCGCCCGCACCCAAGCGAGCGGCAACAAAAAAAACAGCGCACAAAGCCGTCAAGCCACCGCCGCTGCCCGATCCACCGCCACTCGTTGACGAGCACTTCCGCGTTCTAGAGCTGGCCTATGGCACCGGCGCAACCCTTGTGCTCTCGGCACGCACCGACGGCCCATTCGCCGAGCAAAAGTTCGTCACCCTCATCGCTCAACCCGATCTCTACGGCAACGTCCGGGTGCTGCTCAAGAACGTCACCGACGGCGCGCATCTCGACGAAACTCCGCGTATGAGGCTGGTGGACGCCGTCGATGCATTGGCCGACAACCGCGGCGAACTGCTCTTCGAGTTACGCGGCGAAACGCAGCGACAGTTTGCCCTCTATCGCATCCTTCGCGGCCAGGCCGAAAAGCTCTTCGTCACCGCCGCCGGCGCATACGGAACGGTGAGCAGGTAATAGCCGTCCATCGGCTTTGCTCACCCGTGAAGGATGTAACTTGAACGGCCAATGCAATCCGCCAACTTGCCAACTCGCCAACTCCGCGCAGTGGAGGTTAGCCCGCCGCACTTGAATCAAGACGTTTGCCACCATTTGCTCATCGGCTGTTGCGTTCGCTCCGGGGCTCGGACGAAACAACCTTCCCTCCCTCTCCCCACTCGTGCGACTGCCCCTCAAATCCGCGTTCTGCTGGCTCTCCTGGTACGGCTACCATGAAATAATATTTTTGCCTCATCCTGCGGAGTTGGACCGTCGCCAATCAGGATCGGCTGAAATAGGAAGGGAACGCGAACCATGACCTCTATCGCTTCTGCGCTGCGATCCGCCGCGCTCTGTATGTCTCTCTGCCTTGGCGCAATTTCTGGAGTCTGCCAGAGCGACTCTGCCACACCAAAGAGCCAGCGCATCCAGAATGGCGTCCAACTCGCAACTGGCAATTTGAATGTAAAGGTCCAGTTTTATTCCGAGAGTACGGTTCGCGTTGTGAAATGGCCGGCCGGTGGAACAGATAAGAAGGCAAGCCTCTCTGTTCTTCCGAAAGATCTGCCTAATCTCGATATTCATGTCGAAGAGAGCGCAGCCGAAGTTACGCTGACCTCCGGGCAAGTCAAGCTCGTACTCAATAAAGGCGATGGCTCAATCCAATATTTCGATAAGGATCGCCGCGCAATCCTCGCCGAGCAGGGACAAGCTATTTTTGCTCCTTCTCAGATCGAGCGCGAGAAGGCGGCCTTCAACCTTCAGCAGAACTTCAAACTGAGCGCAGATGAAGGCGTCTACGGCCTCGGGCAGCATCAATCCGGCATCATGAACTATCGCGGGCACACGGTGAAGTTAGTGCAGGCCAACATAGTGGCTGTAACTCCCGTTCTGGTTTCAACCGCAGGTTATGGAATCTTCTGGGATAACTACTCCAAAACAATCTTCGACGACAGCAAAGGCGCGACCTCATTCTGGTCCGAGGTCGGCGATAACATCGATTACTACTTTTTTTATGGCCCCACCATCGATCAGGCGATCGCTGGATACAGGGCTCTCACCGGCGACGCGCCGATGTATGGCAAGTGGGCCTATGGCTACTGGCAGAGCAAAGAGCACTACGCCACGCGCGACGAGTTGCTGGGCATTGCGCAGGAGTATCGCAAACGGCAAATCCCCATCGATAACATCGTGCAGGACTGGAATTATTGGGGCAATAACGATAACTGGGGCGGAATGATCTTCGATGAAACAAAGTATCCGCGCCCCAAGGAGATGATCGACATTCTGCACAAGCAGAACTTTCACCTGATGATTTCCATCTGGGCAGGGCTCGGGCCGTCTTCGCAGATTTATAAAGATATGGAGAAGCGTGGGTATCTGTTTCCAACCGTCGGCTGGGCCGGATTCAAATACTTCGACGTCTATAACCCCGCAGCCACAGATCTTTACTGGAAATATTTGAACGAGGGAATTTTCTCCAAAGGTGTTGATGGTTGGTGGATGGATTCGACCGAGCCGGATATGGTCAACGCGCTGACGCCCGAAGGCGAAGAGTATGAGATGAAGCGTGTCGCGGACAATCATCTCGGCACCTTCGCCAGATACTTGAACCCTTACTCGCTGCTTGACACCGACGCAATCTATAAGAATCAGCGCAAAGAAACCGATCAAAAAAGAGTTTATATTCTCACCCGCTCCACCTTTGCCGGGCAGCAGCGGGCCGCTGCGACCACATGGTCCGGCGACATCGGCGCCGATTGGCCGGTCTACAAAAATCAGATCGCTGCCGGAGTCAATCACAGCATGTCCGGCATTCCCTACTGGACCTTTGACATCGGCGCTTACTCGCTTGGCTGCCAGGGCGGAACTTTCATGAACGGCGGCAAGGATCCTGCATATCAGGAGCTTTATACGCGCATGTTCCAGCTCGGCACGTTCAGTCCCATCTTCCGCTCGCATGGCTCTGAAACTCCGCGCGAAATCTGGGAGTTTGGCGAATATACTCCCGTACTGGAAAAATATGATAACTTGCGCTATCGTTTACTGCCTTACATCTATTCGCTTGGCTGGCAAGTAACTCATAACGGCTACACGATCATGCGCGGCCTGCCGATGGATTTCACCGTCGACCATAAGACATACTCGATCAACGACCAATTTATGTTCGGCCCCGCCTTCATGGTTTCGCCGGTGACGGAGTATATGTACCATCGTCCGCCCGAGTTAGGCGAACTGGTTGCTTCAAGTAACTTCAAGACCAAAGATGGAAAGCCCGGCCTGACTGCCACTTACTACTGCGGCAAAGATTCCAAAGTTGCATGCCGCGAAGAGATTCAGCCGGATATCAATCTGGACTGGTACACCGGCTGGCCAAGCTTTATGAAAGATCCGGAGTTTTCCATACGCTGGGAAGGCAAGCTGATTCCCGCCAAGTCTGGAAGTTATCGCTTCAACATGAAGAGTTTTGGGGCTAGGCGCGTCTATCTCGACGGCAAGGAAGTTGAGCACAATTATGACTCGATGGAGTCATGGACCGTTCCCGTAACGCTCAAGGCAGGCGAGGAGCACGACTTCAGGTTCGAGACGACCAACACCACTTTAGGCGCCTTCAGAGCCCAGCTTTATTGGAAAACTCCTGCTATTCATGCACTGGAAGCGAACATTCAGCCCAGAAAAATGACAAGAAACGTCTATCTCCCCGCCAATACTTTCTGGATCGATTTCTGGACGGGAGAGAAGCTGAAAGGCGGCACGAGCATCGTTGCCGACGCGCCCATCGAGACGTTGCCGCTCACGATCAAGGCCGGTTCCATTGTGCCGATGGGGCCGGTGCTTCAATACTCCACCGAAAAGCCGGCCGATCCCATCGAGTTGCGCATCTATCCGGGCGCGAACGGAAGCTTCACCCTCTACGAAGATGAAAACGATAACTACAACTACGAAAAAGGAGTCTATTCAACGATCGCCTTTCACTGGGACGATGCAGCCAACAAGCTCACCATCGACGCCAGGAAGGGCGAATTCCCCGGCATGTTGAAGACGCGGAGTTTTCAGGTCGTGCTCGTCGGAAAAGGCCATGGCACGGGCGTGGAAGTGACAAGCAATCCGGACAAGACGATCTCGTACAACGGCGAGGCGCAGACGATCCAGTTGGCAAAATGATTCCGTTTCCGGATGCAAGACCTCAATCCTTGCATCCGGAAACCTCAATTTCTTCCGGCAAAAGCCGCGCCAAAAAGCATCTCGATCGAGGACTACGCAAATTGGCAAAAATCTGGGCAGAATTCCCGCCATTTCCCCCAAAACTGAGCAGAGTTGGACTATTTGGACTAAAACAGTCCTATATAATGACCGGAGATGGGTGGGCATGTCGCCACTCCTCAAGGATCTTCCCCAGCTATGGCATCAATCGTCACCACGCACTCTCCTGAACTCGTCCCTGAAAGGTCATCGGCAGGTTCAACGCTGTCACCATCCTCAGCCCAAGAGGCTTTGTCTTCCGCAGCAACCAACACCGTGCCAGCGCGCCTTCAGGTTCGCATGGGCCGCGCAGTGACTGTGGGTGAGGGCATCAACTGGCTGACCCTGACCGTCCTCATCGTCTTTCATCTCGGCTCGGTTGCCGCGCTCTTCTTCTTCACCTGGCAACGGCTGACGGTGATGCTGGCGCTCTATGTGGTGGCCATCAATGTGGGCATCGGCATGTGCTATCACCGGCTACTGACCCACCGCGGCTATCAGACGCCCAAGTGGCTAGAGTACGTGATGGCAGTCTGCGCCACGCTCTCGCTCGAGGGCGGTCCCATCTTCTGGGTAGCCACTCATCGCGTACACCACCAGTTCAGCGACCAGCCGGGCGATCCGCACACGCCTCGCGAAGGAGGCTGGTGGGCGCATACGGGCTGGCTGATCTGGGGCAACGCCCTGCATGCACAGACCGAGACCCTGAACCGCTATGTCCCCGATCTCGGCCGCGATCGCTTCCATGTCTGGCTTAGCAAGTTTCACTGGATTCCGCTGGTAGCGAGCGGCGGGCTGCTCTTTGGCCTCGGCTGGATCTGGGGCGGCTGGGCCAACGCCGTGGGAATGCTGCTCTGGGGCGCCTTCCTGCGAGTGACACTCGGCCTGCACGCCACATGGCTTGTCAATTCGGCCACGCACCTGTGGGGCAGCCGCCGCTTCAAAACCCGTGACGACTCACGCAATAATTTCTGGGTGGCGCTAGTGAGTGGCGGCGAGGGCTGGCACAACAACCACCACGCCAACCCGGTCTCGGCGCGTCATGGCCTTGCCTGGTACGAGGTGGACCCCAACTACTATGGCATCTGGCTGCTCTCGAAGTTAGGCTTGGCGCGCAAGATTCATGTGGCCAAACTCGACCACGCAGACCCCAAGCCGGCGGATACCTAGTACATTCGTAACTGGTCGGCTGAGAAACACAGATGGCTCTCAACCCCAACGGTCGCCAAACCGATGCGGATGGAATTCAATCAGCTGATAGATGAACGGCCCAAGGATCCCTCCGCATTTTGGACAAATGATGCCGTTCGTACCGACAGCCTCTTGCATTGCAACTCCACAACAAGGGCAAAACCACGTTCCGCCCCATCGGAATGTGGATGGAACCGGCTCCTTGGGTGGCACAGATCTGGTAACGAAGGAATCGAAGAGCCCTTTCGCTAAGTGCTGAGAAAGCTGCATCTCACCACGCTCACATGCCAAGAACTCACCGTCTTCTTTGAGGGCGTCACCGCATTTCGGGCAGTACATGGCGTTCAGGCTCCTGATGAGACCCCAGTTTAAATCAGCTCACTTGCTCAGCTTCGCCCTGATCCAAAGCACGGCAAAGAGCGGCAGGCCCACGACAAGCACCAGCACACCGGCAGGAAAGCCAACGTACCGATAGCTGTCGGCGTAACTCACCGTGTGGTGGCCGATCAGATTCCACGCGAGCAGCGCGAAGATGGCGATTGTCGTCGACGCAAAAAACGTGAAGAACGCCGCGGCAATGGGCAGCAAAATGCTGGTGAAGAGGCCAAATCCCTTCAGCGGGAAGCCCAAAACCGTTCCACCGGTAGTGCGTTCGGTTTCTGGTTGCATCAGCTTTTCGGCCTCCGTGGTCTAGAATACAAGTTCATGGCAAGCGGTGCACAAGTCGAACTTTGGCAGGCGGAGAAGGTGGCCGCGCAGGTCACGTTGACCAAGGCCCCCAACGGAATTCACTACGCGATGTGGGGCGAGACGCGCATCTCGGATACGGACCTGGAGCGTTTGGTGGGCGCGGTGCCGGCCACGTTGTCGGCCGCGCTCGACCACCGCGCCTACTACTTCGTTCCACTGGCCATTGCAGATACCGACGAGACCATGGTCGCGCCCGGCTACTCCGTCGATCTAGGCGACCGCGCCATCTGCCATCGCAACGCCATCTTTGGCTCCACCGAGGCCGTCTTTCTTTCGACGCGCCTAGTCGAGGACCGCTTCGGACTGGCCTTTGAGTTCTTCATCAACATCGCGCACAATTTTGTCGAGAGTGCCGGAGTACCGGAGAGCTTTTCCACACTCATCTGGCAGCAGGCCGAAGCACAGGTCCGCGGCGAGACCAGCCAGGATGCCTGGGAGACCCGCCGCCGCGCCCAGGACAACAAGTCTCTAGACGGGAAAACCGCTCAGAAGAGCATCGACGAACGTGCGCGCAGCGCGTTCTACGAATCGGCCTTCTCTGACTCGATGGCGATTTACATGCTGTCGCTGGCGGTGGACTTCGACTACCACGACCTGCGCGAGCGCGACTATCCGCTGCTGGCCGCTCCGGCCCTCGCAGAGCGCCTGCGCCATGTAGCCAATCTCTTCCCGGCGAATCTTGGCTACGAGTTCCAGATTCTCTATCGACGCAAAGGATAGCAGCAGTACAATCGCTGGGAGCAAGGAGCCAGCGATGCTAAGGCCCATATTCCTTTTTGCAATATTTCTCACTGCCATTTCGAGTGGCTACGGCCAGGCGGAGAGTATCTCCGAATGGACTAAGCTGATCCGCGCAAACAACTGCGGACAGGCGAAACAACTCTGCGCAAAATTCGTTGATTCCTCGAATGCCACCGAGAGGGCTGAGGCGCAGAAGTGCCTCGCAAACGTGGCACTGTGCGGTCACGACGTCGTTCAACTTCAAGGAGACGATGCAGGCGGCGGAACAATGATGGGAGGATTCACTTCAGAGGCCGTCGACGAAGCGCTCGTTCACCTGAATCAAGGAATTCAGGTTGCGCCTCAGGACTTGTCGATCCATATGGGGCGGCTCCACATCCTCGAAGTTTCTGGACGCTATTCAGAGATGGTCAAGGCACTTGATGAGAGCTGCACGATTTACAGAGGGAGCGGGGGAGTGCAGAACTGGCTTGACTATTCAGTTGAACTGATGGACCTGCGACAGTACGAGGCAGGACTTGCATTCATGAAAGTTCTTGAAAAGCACTATTTGGATTCGCCTGACGTTCTTGGAAACATCGGCGCATTTCTCAACCTGCTCAAGAAGACCAGCGAATCCATTCCCTATCTGCAAAGAGCCGTCCAGCTTGCACCCAACGATCCCATCAATGCATGGGACCTGGGCAGAGCCTACGACTACGACGGCAAAATCGAGCTTGCGGATGCCTGGTACCAGAAGGGTATATCCCTTGATTCAGACACGGAACGGCACAAGCGCAGTTCCTGCCTCTATGCCATCTTTGTCGAGACAAAACTCCATGATCGCGCTCGCGCCTGCTCCATGGAGAGAAAGGATTGCGCTGTGGAGGAGCAAACAGCGTGTTCATCCGCTCCTGATCCAAAGGATCAAGCCAAATAGTTGGCCACAACTCACCAGACTCTGCAGGGTTTCGGATTCACCATCGGCGCCGTCTTCTTGCAACTGAAGCTCTTGGCAAACTCCGGTAGATCTGTCAGCACAGTGTTGGTCCTGTACTCGTCCGGCGCGTGTGGATCGGTCTGCGCCTGCGTCCTGAGTTGCTCGGGACGGGTCTGCGTGCACCACTGCTGCGCGTAGGCGATCCAGAAGCGCTGATCGGGTGTGTAGCCGTCGGTGGTTGCACTCATGTCAACGTGCGCGGCCTGCGCCTTATCGAGCCAGGCCAGCCAGGCCAGCCACAGCCCGCCCAGATCGGCCAGATTCTCGCCGAGGGTGAGCTTGCCGTTCAGGTGAACGCCCGGCACGGCCTCGATGGCGTCATACTGCTTGACCATGCAATCAGCGCGTTCGGTGAACTTTGTCTCGTCGTCCTTGGTCCACCAATTTTTGAGGTTGCCGTCTTTGTCGTACTGGCGGCCTTCATCGTCAAAGCCGTGCGTCAACTCATGGCCCACGGTCGAGCCCATGTCGCCATAGTTGGCCGCGTCGTCTTCCTTGCCACTATAGAAGGGCGGCTGAAAGTAGCCTGCGGGAAAATTCACGTTGTTCATCTGCGGATCGTAGTAAGCGTTGACCGTCGGCGGCGTCATCTGCCACTCGCCCTTGTCGACCGGCTTGCCGATCTTGGCCAGGTCGCGGGCAGTTTCAAACTCATGTGCTCGCATCTGGTTGCCCAGCGCATCACCGCGCTCAATCTTGAGGCTCGTGTAGTCGCGCCACTTGTCGGGATAGCCGATCTTGTTCATCACTGTGTGCAGCTTTTCCTTGGCCTTGACCTTAGTCTCCGCACTCATCCAGTCGAGAGAGTCGATGTCTTTTTCCATGGTCTGCTCGATGGCCTGGGTCATTTCAAGGGCTTGCTGCTTCTCGGCTGGAGGGAAGTAGCGCGCCACATAGACCTGGCCAAGCGCCTCGCCCAGTTCGCGATCGACGCGGCTGGTGCAGCGCTTCCAGCGCTCCTGCTGCTTCTCGGCGCCGTTGAGCGTGTGTGCGTAGAAGTTCCAGTTCTCCTGGTCAAAGCTCTCAGGCAGGCTGGTGCCGGCGTAGGCGTGGATCAGATGCCAGCGCAAATATGTCTTGATTTGATCGATCGGAGTGTCAGCCACCAGCGTATTAAATTCGGCAAAGAACTTGGGCTCCATGTCGTTGGCCTTGCCGGCGGCGGGTGCGTGAGCGGCAGTCACGTAATCGGCCAGCGAGAAGTGCGTCAGTTCTTTTGAGAATTTGGCCACATCTGTCGGATGATTCAGATTCTGCGGGTCGCGCTGCTCGGTGATGGTGAGCGAGGCCTTGGCAAGGCGTGTCTCGATGGCCATTACTATATCGGCATCCTTGGCGGCCTGTGCCTCCGTTTCGCCGGCCAGCACAAAGATCTTGCGCACGTGGGCAATGTATTGCTGCCGCGTCTCGATGGACTTGGCATCGGCGCGGGTGTAGTAGTCACGTTCAGGCAAGCCCAGACCGCCTGCGCCATAAAAGCTGATCACCGAGGTCGAGTCGGCGTAGTCCTGGTTCGAACCCATGCCGAAGAATGCATTCACGCCGATGGCGTGCAGGTGGGCCAGCAGTGCCGGCAACTCCGCCGCAGTCTTCAACGCTGCGATTCGATCTAGCTCCGGCTTGAGCGGCGAGAGGCCGCGCTTGTTGATGGCCGCCGTGTCCATGCAGCTCGCGTATTCGTCGCCGGTCTTTTGCTCATTGGCGGTGCGCGTGGCCGCGGGAGTCGAGGTCTCTTCAAGGATCTGCCTCAGGTGCAGACGGTTCAACTCCATCAATTCGGTAAAACGGCCATAGGAGGCCTGATCGGCGGGCAGCGGATTGCGCTTGAACCAGCCATTGCAACTGTAGCGGTAAAAGTTATCGCAGGGGTCGATGCTCTTGTCCACGAGCGAGGAATCGAAGACACGCAGTTCAGGCTTGGCGGCGGGCGCAGGGGTCTGGCAGATGGCCGGCAGTGAGGCCAGGGCGACGGCAAGAACGATCAGAGGGCGATAGGGTGCGGCGGCAAATTGAAACATGCCGAAACTCTATCAGATTCGGGCTCGACAAAGCAGCAGCAGAAGCTGACAGTTACAATGAAGTCGCAGGCGCAGATCTTCTTCAAGGAGCACACGACGTGGCGCAACGCACCTTCAGCATCGTCAAGCCGGATGCAGTCCGCAAGGGCTTTACCGGGGCAATACTGGCCGAGATCGAACGGGCCGGCTTTCAGATCGTGACCATCAAAAAGCAGTCCATTTCGAAGGAACAGGCCAAGGGGTTCTATGCCGTCCACGCCGGAAAGCCGTTCTTCGACGGGCTCTGCACATTCATGTCTTCGGGGCCGATTGTACTCATGGTTCTGGAGAAGGAAAATGCCATTGCCGACCTGCGCAAGCTGATGGGCTCGACCAATCCGGCCAACGCCGAAGAAGGTACGATTCGAAAGAGATTTGCAGCTTCGATGTCGGAGAATGCCATCCACGGCTCCGACGCCGAGGAGACCGCGGCCTTTGAGATTGGCTACTGGTTTGCCGGATACGAGCTGATCTAGCGATTTGCCAGCTAGTCAACCCGAGGTGTTCGAGAGGACAGAAACGCATATGGCGGTAGCTAAACCAGAAGTGACCGGCGATCACCCGCTGAGCAAAGTCCCCGAAGTTACACTGGTCTTCTGGATCATCAAGATCTTCTGCACGACTCTCGGCGAGACCGGGGGCGATGCAGTGACCATGTCGATGAACCTTGGCTATCTGGTTGGCACGGCGATCTTCGCGGCGATCTTCATTGTGGCCGTGATCGTTCAGGTGAAGGCCAACCGATTTCATCCTTTTCTTTATTGGACGACCATCATTGCGACCACCACGGTGGGAACCACGATGGCCGACTTCGCCGACCGTTCTCTCGGAGTTGGTTATCTCGGAGGCAGTCTGTCGCTGCTTGCGCTGTTGCTGGCTTCGCTCGGCGTCTGGTATTGGACACTGGGATCTGTCTCGGTCAATACGATCCATGAACCCAAGGCGGAGATGTTTTACTGGGGGACGATCATGTTTTCGCAGACCCTCGGAACCGCCCTTGGCGACTGGACGGCAGACAGCGCCGGTATTGGATACGGTGGCGGAATGGTGATCTTTGGCCTGCTGCTTGCCGTCGTGGCGGCATTGCACTTCTGGACGAAGATTTCGAAGACCGTGCTTTTTTGGGCGGCTTTCATTCTCACGCGGCCGCTGGGCGCGGTAGTCGGCGATTTTCTCGACAAGCCACTGGCTCAGGGCGGCCTCAACCTGAGCCGCTACACGGCCTCGGCTACTCTGGTTGTGCTCGTGGTTGCTTGCATCCTGATCTTCAAGCAGAGAGCAGGACAGCATCCGGAAGGCTGAAGACGGGGCCTACCCCTAGAGAAATCGCTCACCCTATCCATCGCCAAAGACATCGTCGATCTTCTGCCGCAGGATTGCCATCTCCTGGCGCAACTCGGCAACCGTCGTCTCCAGGCGCGTGATGCGCTCTTCCTGTCCGGCATCCGGCTCAGCGGCCTGCACGGGCGCACGCCTTCCGAGGGCGTTCTCGGCAGCCGACACCGCTTCCACGCCGCCCGAGAGCAGATGCGCATAGCGCGACTCCTTGGTCCCCGGTTGGCGCGGCAGCACGGCGGCCAACGGCGGTTCACGCTCCATCAGCTTTTGCAACCCAGCTGTCACGTCAGTCAGTTCGTCGAAGCGGTGCATACGCTCGGTGCGTCCACGCAGCTCGCCGGGAGTTTGCGGCCCGCGCAGCAGAAGCACGCAGATCAGCGCTGTCTCCGCGCGGCTGAAGTTGAAGAACTCGCCAAGCCAGTGTTCGTACTTGGTCACGCGCCCGTCGGCCGAGCGCGCGCGACCGGCCAGCCGCAGATCTTCCAGCCGATGCAGCGCGAGGCGCACAGCCTCTTCGTCGAGATCCATCACCGGCTCACGGTTCGAACGCTGATTGCAGGCGTTGATGAGCGCGTTGAGCGAGAGCGGATAGTACTCCGGCGTGGTGACTTCTTTTTCGATGAGCGCACCCAGCACACGGGCGGCAGCGGCGGAGAGGACAATCGGAACGGGCGGAACCGGATCGGGCGGCGGCATACGTCTATTCTGCCATTGTTCCGGCGCACCGGGCGTTGCCCTCTCACAAACAAACAAGAAGCCCCGCTCAAGGCGTGCTTGAGCGGGGCTTCTTGTTTCCGAGAGGACTCGTCTAGCGACGGCCCTGGATTGTTTTGGGATCGCCGCCGTTCTTCTTGGCGGCGCGCCGGGCCGAGAGGGCGTGCATCTCTTTGCCGATCGGCGACAGGTTGATGCCGATCTGAATGGCCATGTTGATGATGTTGCCAGTGCCCCAGTAGAGCGACAAGCCCGAGGCGTAGCCCCACAGCATGAAGCCGAAGATGGCGGGCATCATGATGGCCATCATCTTGCGCTGGGCCGGGTCCATGCCCGGCGAGGGCGTAATGTACTGCGTGAGGAACATGGTGATGATGATGAGAATCGGCAGAATATGCAGCGGATCGGGCGAGGAGAGGTCGTGAAGCCAGAACCAGTGGGACTGGCGCAGCTCGACCGTGTTTTGCAGCACGCGGAAGTAGGCAAAAAAGAGCGGCATCTGGATGAGAATCGGCAGGCAGCCGCCGACCATGTTGATCCCCTCCGCCTTATGGATCGCCATGATCTCGGTGTTCATGTCGGCGCGCTTGGGGTCGTTCATCTTCAGATGCGCATAGCGCTTCTTGATGGCCTCGACCTTGGGCTGGATGCGTGCCGTCTTCAACGAGGTCTTGGTCATCATGATGCGCGTTGGCAGCATGAGCAGGTTGAAGATGACGGTAATGATGATGATCGCCCAGCCCCAACTGTTGACGCCGTGCTCGACCAGGTAGCGCAGGGCCAGGTAAAGGGGCTTGGCGATGATGGTCAGCCAGCCGAATTGGATGAGCGGTTCGAGCGACTGGCCCGTGGGCTTGCCGTCCGGGCCGATGGCGTGAATCGATGCCAGCACGTCCATCGCCTTGGGGCCGGCGTAAAGGCGCAGGCGAGTAAAGCCGCTGGTGTCACCCATTGCGAGGCCAAGCAGGTGCGCCGGCTTCTTCTCGCTGGTGGGGTCGTCCAGAGTGCCGGGCAGATCGATGGTGTTATGCAGCGTCACCAGGGTCGTGCGTTCGGGAACATCGGGCAAAAAAGCCGAAACGAAGTAAAGATCGGTGATAGCCGCGTAGGAGTAAGGCTGATCGATGGTGGCGTTATTGCCTACCTTGCCAAAGGCCTCAGAATCCTGTTTGCCATTGAGCGACCAGTCAAACTGCGACGAGGCGGAGGTGCGGACCGAGGACCGTGTCGAAGATGAGGGGAGGAACTCCTCCATGTCACCCAGGCCGGCCGGCCACTCGACCAACGCACGCACCGGCGAGCCGTTGCGCTTGACCGCGGCTTCGATGGTGATGGCGTAACTTGAGTCGAAGCGGACGGTCTTCACCACATCCAGGCCGCCCATCGCGTAATGGAAGGTGAGGGCATTGGTGGCTGGAACCAGAGCGAGGCCGGCGGCAGAAGGCTGCGCGCCCGAGGCCGTGACCTGGTAGAGCGCCTGATTGATCTGGCTGCTGAGGGCCGGCTCGTAGGTAAAGAGCGAGAGCGGATACCCGAATCTCTGAGCGGCTTGCGGCTGCACCATATCGAGCGGCTTGCCGGCCGTATCGAAATATTTCTTAAGCACCCAGTTCTTGATCTGCGCGCCGCGATTGGTGAAGACGATCTTGTACTGCTCGTTTTCGATCGTAGTCAGGCTCTCGGCCGGTGCAGAAACGCTTGGAGAAACAGCGTTCGCCGGTGCAGAGCCTATCTGCGGCTGGGCGGCTGCTGCGGCCGGAGCCATGGGCTGCGGCTGGTTATTCGGCAGGCTCTGGCTCTGCGCGGCAGGCGGGGGCGTTGGGGGCTGTTTGGGCCTGAAGTAATCGTAGCCAAAGACAACAACGACTACCAGGAGCATGACAACCATCATGCCGCGCATGTCGCCGCCGCTGCTGCCGCCGTCGCCGCCTGGCGTTTGAAGATTGGGATTGCGAATTTCTGCCAATGGATACGTCCTATTCGTTAAGTGGCGCCTAGTCGAGGCCGCCGCCTTTTCTATGGTAATTGTTGGTGGTGGATACAGTGTGAATGGATGGCCGGTGGCACCTGGTCAAGACCGCCGCGAACGAAGGGGTTGCAGCGCAGGAGCCGCCAAATCGCCAGGCCCAGGCCGCGCACAGGGCCGTGAGTGGCGATGGCGATCGAGGCGTACTCCGAGCAGGTGGGAAGATAGCGGCAACCGCCGGGCTGAAGCGAATGGATCGCCGGGGAGATCCAGCGGCGATAGAAGGCGAGTGTGGCAAGCAGCAGGCGGGTGAACCCCTGCTGTGGGGCTGGCGTCGTTTCGGGCGGGTTCGCAGCGTGGAACACGGATTCGGATCGAGCGCGGTTCATGGCACCTGCAGTGCGGCAGCCGCCTTCGGCGCGGCAGGCGGTTGGGCGGCACTCCGCTTCATGCGGCCTGCCTCCACGGTTGCCTGCTGAAGGATACGCACAATCTCCGCCTCAAGTTTCGCGAAATCCATGGTGAGCACTGTGCGGCGGGGGTGCAGGATCAGGTCGCAGCCCGGCGGAAGCAATTCCACATGACGTCGCAGAGCCTCTCTCATGCGCCGCTTGATGCGATTGCGCTCATGCGCCTTGCCCATTACCTTGCCGGCGGTGAGGCCGACACGCGGACCAGCAGGTGGCGAGGCGAACTTGGAAGCCTCTGCTGCTTGGTTCGCGAGAAACCAGCTCATCGACGCAGATTGGCGCTTGCGGCTGGCCGCATAGGCGCGTTGATAATCGGCGTGCTTGCTGAGGCGCGCGCCGGTCAGCGATGCTCTCTGAGTCGGGCGGTTGTCAGTCTGAGGAGGGGTTGTCATGGTTGGTGCCGCGAAAGGCTTTGCCCGGAACGGCCAAGAGGTACGGCGCATTCCGGCTCAAAGAGAACGGCAGGCGAGGGTTAGTCGCGGAATCCCGCGCTGACGGCTACACGCTTGCGGCCGATGGCACGGCGGCGGCTCAGCACGGCAGCACCGGCCTTGGTCTTCATACGCGCGCGGAAACCATGAGTCTTCACGCGTTTCCGGCGATTGGGTTGAAATGTGCGCTTAGGCATGAAAATGCGCTCCTGTTTCCTAGTGAGAATCTGCGCCTTGACGGCAAGTTCTAAGTATATCGTAAGTTGGGCCAGGAATCCAGCGGGAAGTTTCCCGGAGCTTAAAAGCCGGATGAGTCCGGAGGTACTGGCACCAGGATCGCGACGGGGCTTCAGGCCTTTGGCAGCCGGGATTTTGCGCGGGCCGAAGGGGCTTTTGGGGGGCTTTGGGTAGACACTCTGGTAACCTTCTTGGCGAGTTTCACCAGCAATGGTGCAACTCAATCCCGCAGCGTAAAACTTTGTGAATCGGTGATTACAACGACTCGCAAATGTGCTACTATCGGGACCGTTCAAGAAAGTTTCCCAGCGTCTCACGGAACCGGTTTTTTCCCGGGCCCCGAGGTCTATTTCAGGGGCCGACCAGCGGCGATCAGGTACTCGGCAGGCAGCAACAAGACGTAAGGCCTCGCGCTTTACGCCACCGAGAAGTTTTTTGCCAAAAAGGGCGGATGAACCGGACCGCAGTCACAAGACGGCGCAGGCAAGGATGAGCACGATGGCATTTGCAATATCGCCGGTGACGGCTCTTAACCCGTGGCTCCAGATTCTCGCGGCTCTGGAAATGAAAGTGATCCGCCAGTCCTTCGAGACCTGGTTCAAACCCACCCGCTTCAGCCATGTGGCAGGCCGGACGCTGTATGTGCGCGTTCCCGCGCCGGAGTTTCAGGGCCTCGGCGACAAGTATGGCGACCTGATCCAGGAAGCGATCGAGCAGCACGGGTTGGAGTTGGACGACGTGAGCTTTGTGACCGCCGAGGAAGATCCCTCGGTGCCGCCGCAGCGCAAGGATGGCGGCTTCGCCCCGGTCTCGGCACATGCGCCCACAGCCCCGCCTCCACCGCCGCAGCGCACACCCGAGCAGGCGCGCTTTGACTGGTCCACCGCGGCGCAGCTCAATCAGCGCTACACCTTCGATGCGTTCGTGATCGGCAATGGCAACCAGTTTGCCCGCGCGGCCTCGCTGGCTGTTGCCGAGCGGCCTTCGCGGGCCTACAATCCGCTCTTCCTCTATGGCGGCGTCGGAATGGGCAAGACCCACCTGATGCACGCCATCGGCCACGAGGTAAAGCGCCGGCAGCCCTCGGCGAGCATCTGCTACGTGTCTGCTGAGAAATTTACCAACGAGATGATCACCTCGCTGCGCAACGATCGCATGACCAGCTTCCGCGACCGCTTCCGCACGGTCGATGTGCTGCTGATCGACGACATTCAGTTCATCGCTCAGAAAGAACGTACGCAGGAGGAGTTCTTCCACACCTTTAACGCGCTGCACGAGAGCATGAAGCAGATCGTGATTGCCTCGGATCGCCCGCCGAAGGAGTTGGCGGAGATTGAAGACCGTCTGCGTTCGCGCTTTGAGTGGGGCCTGATCGCCGATATTCAACCACCCGATCTCGAAACCAAGGTCGCCATTCTGCAGAAGAAGGCCGAGAGCGAACAGGTGCAGTTGCCCACAGACGTGGCGCTTTTTGTCGCCTCAAATGTGCGCACTAACGTCCGTGAACTTGAAGGCGCGCTCGTGCGGCTCATCGCATGGTGCCAGCTCAACCGTATGGAGATCACGCTGGCGTCGACTCAGCAGTGCCTCAAGCAGTTTATTGACATGCAGGTGCGCAAAATCACTATCGAGGCCATTCAGCGCGCCGTTGCCGAGCAGTTTGGCATGAAGATCGCCGACCTGAAGCAGAAGAACAACTCGCGCAACGTCGTCGTGCCGCGCCAGATTGCCATGTATCTGGCCAAGCAGATGACCGAAGCCAGCCTGCCTGAGATCGGCCGCCAGTTCGGCAACAAGCACCACACCACGGTGATGCACTCGATCGCCAAGATCGACGACCAGCGCCGCACCGACAAGGACCTGCATCGCACGCTCAACAAACTCCAGGAGCAGTTGAACGCCTAGCCGCCTACAGTGGGGCAGCCGCCTTCGGGCACCTGCGGTGCGGCAGCCGCCTTCGGCACGTCCCGCGCCAGTAAAAAGGCGCGGGATCATGCAAAGTCCGGAAATTCGGACCTAGGGTTCCCGGCAGCTTTTTGTGCGTTCGCCTATGTGGTTGCTGCGGGGTTCCGGTTCAGTGCCGGGAAGGTCCGCTTGAGCCAGTTGCGCAAAGCAGGCTCGAAATAGACAGCAACAGCCAACGAAACGGCGAACACGCTCAAAAGCGCGATCCATAGAGTTGCAGAGTAAGAAAGTCCAAGCCTCTTCGCCTGGCAGAGCACGAAACCGCCGACCGTCTCGTGCAAAAGATAGAACGGGTAGGTCGTCAATCCCAAGATCCTGACAAGCCTGCGGAGGGCTTCATTCCGGGGGAACGACTGGCTGTATTTCACCGACAGGACGATTGCGCCAAACGCGACGAGGAAGACCGCGACGCTCACGATGCGCACTTGAACGGCCATAAATGTAGATTGCGAGGCTCTGCAGTAGATTTCGACTATCGAGAAGAGCAACGCAACCGCCATGGCGATGCGCCCCATCGCCGTGATGCGCGCCTCTTTGATCGACCAAATCAGGATACCCAGGCCGAAGTAAATTCCATGACGCAAGAGGGTCATATTCCTCCAGCCATAACCCAGATCGAGGGGCAGAGGATGGAGGACTCCGGAGGCATTCAATGCCAGGGCAAGAATGTAAAGAGAACTCCACAGAATAAGGGCTACCGCAAAAATCCAGACTTTTTCAAAGCTCTTGAAATAGATCAGCAACCAGACGGCAAAGTAGAACGATAGCTCGATGGGAAGAGTCCAGTAAGCACTGGCAATGAAGAGGTTTCCCCCGGCAAGAATGAAGGAATGAAACACCGTCTTGAAGTTGAAAATGACATCGATTCCGGCGAGTTTATACGGTCCGGCGGGGGCGAAGGCCAGAACAGTGCAACTGATCAGCAGCGCGCACCATGCCGCGGGATAGAGCCGAAGGAAGCGGCTCACCGCAAAGCTTCTGGTGGATGCTCCGGAGGCGGAGTTTGCAATCACCAGGCCGGAGATCACAAAGAACACCTCAACGCCTACCCAGCCGAATGGCATTACCCAGGCTATCTCAGGGATCTTCCAGCTCAGGTGAAATGCCGCCACGGCAAGCGCGGAAAGAAATCGAATCAGATCGATGCCGTAAAAGTAATCGCCCTGCGACCGCTGCTGAGTCATCTTCCCCTCTGCGATCCAGTTTGGACTGCAAGGAATGAAATCTGATTGAGAACGATCAAACTCAGAAGCGGGCAGAGCGAAGCGGGTCGCGGACAACTACGGGTCATCTGAATACAAGCAAGGAATCCGTTGCAAGCGCCGAGCGAGCGTCTGCCCCACCGCAGGTGGCGCAGGTGGTTAGCGACGGAAGCGGCCGCGATCACCACGGCCTCGGCCACGGTCTCCAGAGCCTCTTCCACGGTCCCCGCGGTCTCCGTAGCTGCGCGGCTTGGGAGGCGCGGTCACGGGCAGGTCGGTCTTGCCGGCGGGAAAGACCGCGAGGAAGCGGTCCGGGCCTTCGCCGTTGCTGGCTGTCTCGACGCCTTCTATACCGCGGAAGGCCATATGCAGCAGGCGGCGCTCGCGGCTGTTCGTGGGCGGGAAGGCGTAGGGCACGCCGGTCCGGATGACCTTTTCCGCAGCGGTCTCGGCGGTCAGGCGCAGTTCCTGGGCGCGCAAGGCCTTGAAGTTGTCGGCGTCAAAGCTGATGAGGCCGCCCTCGCGCTGGTCGAGGCGCAGAATCTGCCCGGCGATGGTCTCCAGAGCCAGCAGCAGCTCGCCGTTATGCTGCGTCACCAGAGCCACGTCGGGCCCGGCCAGCTCGACACAGAGAGCGGGAGCCTGCTCCTCTGCCTCCGGTGCGGCGTCTGGCGCGGTGATGCGGTATTTGAGGCGCAATCCACCCAACTTGTTGAGGGTGGCGAGGAATCCGGCGATCTTTTGGGCAGCTTGCTGCAGGTCATCGATAGGCATAACAAAACAGTATCGCAGAGCTGGGCCTGATGTGGGCGGGAAATCGCCAGAAGGTAGCCGATCTCACGTCCAGAATCACTGGTGGCCCCTGCACGACGGCTTAATGATTCTCTGGCCGGAAGGATGCTACCTTGGATTCAGACGCCTTATGCGCACAACTAAACTCAACTCCACGGAGCGCCCGGTCATTCGAGTGTATCGACTCATTCAGGTCTTCCTGCTGCTTGCTGCGGCTGCCGGTTCGTCCCAAGCGTATGCGCAGGGTGGACCGCCTTTCATTACCGACGATCCCGGCACGCCTGGAAATCGGCACCTGGAGATCAACTTCGGCTGGATGGCCAACCATAACCCGGCCCACGCCGGCTACAACGTGCCGAATTTCGACTTCAACTACGGCTGGGGCGACCGTATTCAGCTCAAATATGAAACACCGTTGGCCGTGGCCACTGACGAAAACAACACTACGCGGGCCGGGCTTGGCGAATCGCTGCTGGGCATCAAGTGGCGGCCTTATGAGCATCACCGGGCAGGCGAGCCGAAGTCCGACGAGAACATGAACTTCTCACTGGGAACCTTTCCGCAGGCCTCGATCAACAACCCCACCAGCTCCATCCGCCGTGGGATCGTCGATCCGGGGCCGCAGTACTATCTCCCGGTCGAGTTCACTGCCCGGCTGGGGCCGGTGAGCTTTGACGGCGAGGTGGGCCGCTGGATCGGCAATCGCCACGTGCCCAGCCGCTGGGGGCGCGGGCTGATTGTCGGACACAAGTTCAACGAGCGGTTTGAGCTTTACGGAGAGATCTACGACCTGCAGGACGCCAACCGCATCGGCGACGACCCAAAGCAGCGGCAGTTGACCCTGGACGTAGGCGGCAGGCGGGCATTGGGCCACTCCGGACGTATGCGCCTGCTTTTCATGGGCGGACGAGCCATGCAGGCCGTGACGCGCGAGAATAGCGAGCCAAGCTGGATCGCTTATCTCGGCTTGCAGGTTGTGCTGGGGCCGAAAGAGAATCCGGGGCCTGACAGGAAGTAAGTACGCCAGCCACTCGCCGCACCCCGGCCCGGTGTTGTATCTTCCAATGCGTATGGAAAATACCGTGAGCAGCGTCCCCCACCCTGCGCCCGAGGCCGAAGAGGTCTACCGTCGCTGGATTCAGTTTCTCGATGAAGAGTTTACTCGCCACCAATCCCCTGAACGCCGCGCCGAGATTGTGCGCGACCAGCTCTGCCAGCTTTATCTGGGCCGTCCACATGGCGGCAAGCTCAACCTGACGCTCACCTCTGAGCTGCCGGGCAACGTGCTTTCACTTTCTTTGGATCCAGAAAATGTGACCCTGGAAGCCGAGCACTTTGCCGACGCCGATTGCGAGCAGTTTGCCAAGCGCAAGCCTCTCTTGTGGTTCTGGCAGATGTTCGACCGCTCGCCGATTGGGACCAATCACTGGCTGGGAGTGCGTTTCCGCTCGATGCTGGGACGCCACATCTTTGCGCGCATCGGTGCCGGGGTCAAGATCTATCACGGCGTGGATCTGACCTTTGGCTACAACCTGTCGATCGAGGAAGGCGTCACCATCCGCCAGCGTGCACTACTCAACGACCGCGGCGGAATCACGATCGGCAAGGGAGCGGTCATCGGCTCCTTCGCACGCATCTATTCGCACAGCCACGCTGTCCATGACTTCGGCGAGGTCACACTTGCGCCCACGGTTATCGGCCCGGCTGCGCGCATCGCCAGCCACGCCATCGTGCTGGCAGGCCAGCACGTCGCCGCCGGAGAACTGGTGGGCAGCTTCCCGGTTGACCGCATCTGAAAAGCGAAACTCTTAGGCCTTTGACTATCTGGCCCAGCACTGGGTACCGTAGCCGATGAGTGTCGGTGCTGCCGGGGAGAAGAGCTACGCTGGCTGCTTGAGTTGTGCTTTCAGGATTGTTTCCACCTCTCCCGCACCTTTGGCATAGAGCGCTTTTTCGTTCGGAGCAAGCTCGTACAACAGCTTCAAGAACTCTCCGGCGTGCACGAGTTCTTCGTCCGCGATGTCTTTGAGTACAGCTTTGGCGAATTTGTTGTCGGTTGACTCGGCTAGCTGCACATACATCTGGGTTGCTTCATACTCTGCTGCGACCATGAAGCGGATCGCTCGGACGAGTTCCTCGTCGGTGAGCTTCCGGGAGTTTGCCAACTCTGAAAAGGGTGATCCGAACTGTGGCATATCAATTTCCTCTGCTTTCTGGTTTTGACGCGATTTTTCTTTGATAGCGGATTTGATGACTATCAAGGTTCTAGTCCCATGGCTTTGGGAGATCTGAGCGGGATTGACCATTGCGGGATTGTTGTTCTTTTTCCGCCGAACAAAAGTGCGTGAACCGAGCACCGGCAAGTGCGCAATATTCTTGAGTTTTGTATTGGGCTAACCCGCCCGACTCGACCACGGTCCTGTGAATGTCCTCTGCGACCCTTGCACGATGCATCACGCTGAGATGCTGCCGTTCTTGTCGGCTCCGGTGAGCTGCAATTCTGCCTCTGGGTACAGGGGAAGTAAGCCGGATCGTTGCTGTTTACCAAAACATAACTGACGGAATGCCGACAAACCAGGTTCAACACCAATCCTGGACCCTGCGGCGTCCGGATACAGATATGCTCGATGAAACGGCACTGATGCAAATAGCCCTGGGACAGGTGGCGGGGGCGATGCGGCTCAGGCGGCGCTCTGGCGATTGCTCCGGAGAGATTGTTCGACGTAGGCGCGAAACTTCGGCGCAGGCAGTGCGGGGCTGTAGAGGTAACCCTGGTAGGCGTAGCAGCCTTCCTTCTCGAGGAACTCCCGCTGCCCCTGGGTTTCTACTCCTTCGGCAATCACTGAGAGATTGAGTGTCCGGCTGAGCGCGATGATGGTGCGAACGATCGACGCGTCCGTAACGTCGTTCAGCACGTCGCGAACGAAGCTCTGGTCGATCTTGAGTTGATCGAGGGGCAGGCGCTTCAGTTGCGAGAGTGAGGAATAGCCGGTTCCAAAGTCGTCCATGGAGAAGCCAACGCCATAGCCTTTCAGCTGGGTCATCTTGGCGATCGTGTCGGCGGTTTTCTCCATCACAAAGCTCTCAGTGATCTCCAGCTTGAGCCGGTATGGATTCGCGCCGGTTTCGCGAAGCACCTGTTCGACCAGACCGACAAAGTGGGGATCGAGAAACTGGCGCATGCTTACGTTAACGGCCAGACTGAGTCCCTCCAGACCGGGGCGCTGATGCCATGCGGCGAGCTCCGCGCAGGCCGTCTGAAGCGCCCAAAATCCAAGATCGACAATCAGGGCCGCCTCTTCAGCCAGAGGAATGAACTCGTTGGGGGGAACCATGCCACGGGTTGGATGGCTCCAGCGGAGAAGAGCTTCGGCTCCGGTGACACGGCCATTGCTGTCCAGTTGGGGCTGGTAGTGGAGTTCGAATTCCTGCTGGAGCAAGGCGCGCTTCAAATCCGACTGGAGCGCGACGCGCGTGGCGAGCCTGGTTTCCATCACGGGATCGAAGAAGCAGATACTGTTTCTTCCTTGTTCCTTGGCCCGGTGCATGGCAAGATCGGCTCGCTTGAGCAGTTCGTCGGCGGTGTCATGGCAGTCCTGGAACAAAATGATGCCAATGCAGGCGCTGCCATAGTAATCGTCGTTACCCAGGGAAAACGGCTGACGGCAAGCGTCAAGAACCCGGTCGGCGATCAACCTGACTGCATCCCCCGCAGTTTCGCAGCTTGTGGTCAATCCCTCCAGCAAGACGATGAATTCATCTCCGCCGACCCGGGCCACAATGTCCTCGGAGCGAACCGCGGCGGTGAGACGCTGTGCGACAGAGTGAAGGAAGCGATCGCCGGTGTCATGACCGGAGGTGTCATTCATGTTTTTGAAATCGTCAAGGTCGACATGGAGCAGTGCGCCGATCTGTTTCTCTGTGGATACGCTCTCCAGGGCTGCATCGAGCCGGTCCCGGAGCCTGACACGGTTGGGTAGGCCGGTAAGAACGTCAAAGAACGCGAGCTGGTGTACTCGTGCTTCACCTGCCTTTCGATCTGTAATATCCGTGTTGATGGCCAGAACGGCGCGGGGGGCGCCGTCGTCGTTTCGCAGCAGGGTGCAGCGGCTTTCGACGATCAACAGACGGCCGTCCTTATGTCTTTTTTGAAGTTCGCCGGTCCACTCGCCGAGTTGGATAACAGAAGAGTAGGCATGCGTTACGCCGGCGATATCCTGGTGGAAGATATCCCTCACGCGCATTCCCATCACTTCAGTAGACGCCCACCCGAAGAGCCGTTGCGCGCCTTTGTTCCAATAAAGAACACGTCCGTCCATGTCCTGAAGGAAGATGGCGTCCTGCGCCATGTCGAGGAGGTTGGCCTGTTCGCTGAGTCGGCTGTGCGCGGCCTCAAGGCTGGCCCGGGCCGTTACGAATTCGGTCACGTTCCGAAGATAGATCGACAGGCCGTCGGAGCGCGGAAAGCAGCGCATCTCATACCACTTGCCCTGATCTTCACGGTGCAACCTGAAGGTGCTGGGAACGGATTTTCGCGAGGCTGCTTCAAGGTCATCGAGGATAGCAGGGGGGAAGAATCCAGGGATCGCAATCGGCAATGTGCGCTTCAAAGCCTGATGCCGTGAAATGGCAAACTCGGAACATGCCGCGTCATTCAGATAGATGAGCTTGAATTCTGAATTCAGCGAGATACAGCAATCGGAGATGCTCTCCAGAACCTCAGATTCGATACGGAGCGCTGCGGCGCGCTCGCGCTCGATAAAGTACGCCTCGCGAAAGCCAGTAATGGTGTTGAGCATAAGCCCGAAACTGAGATAGCTGAGGCACATGATTGGAAGGAGCATGAGAATAGGGGCGGGAAGTACCGCGATCAGGTGCGGAGAGAGCGGGGCAAGTACGACGAAAGGGGCCAGTAGAATCATGCGACCAAGAACACGCCCGGTGGCCAAAGAGTTGATCATCTTGGTCAACACCAGGAGCGGAGGGAACCAGGCGAGGTAAATAAACACGCTAAGGCCACTGCCCGCGCTAGTAGCGGCAACACTGATACCGGCGCACAGGTAGAGCATGTAGTAAACAGTGGAAGCGGCGGCCAGCGACTGGATAGGCACACTGCGAAAGAACGAAAGCGTAAAGAGGATACTGGTGGAAAACAGGAATCCCGAGACAATGAGCGCAGCTTCAACTCCTGTGGCCGTGTGGTGCAGGATGGCGTAGATGCCTAATCCGGAACCTGCGAGGGCAAAAAGCGCAGTGACCCGAATCCCGTTGCGAGCCAGAGTATTCGAATAACCGTCAAAAGGATCCGTTGCAATCATGCGTAAAAGATGTATCGGCTATAGAACAGTCCAGGTTTAGGACATTCCGCGCTCCGATTACAACAGTCACTACCGCCTGAACAGCGAAGATGACAACATCTTCATCTCTAATTCATTTCGATGAGTCGAGTATTACTGAAAGAGTCTTATCCTTCTATAACTTATAAGTCCTTCTGTGCTGGTTGGAACCTTCCCAGATTGGCATAGGGTTGTCTAGCCCTTCATAATGAGCTACTTCGAGAATAGTCAGACCGAAAGGAGAAGCGCTTTCCTGACTGATTGGAATGTCTTTTTGTGCCGATAGAACATGATACGAATGGTCGTATTTTGACTCACCCTCAAGATACATTTCTAGCAAGAGATTGTTAGTCGGACCAGTAGTGCAACTTCGAGGTAGGCCGGATGAAGAGCGAACGAGAAAGTGAACCGGGCCAAAATGGCAAAGCGAAGCGCACGCGCGTCGCCAAACCTCAAGCCGTTCTGGAGCAACATTCTGCCTTAATCGATGCAGAGCGTTCCGGGGACTGGATGCCCGCGGAGGAATTGTGGGAAGCCGCGCAGGCGGCTGTGAGCCAAGGCAAGGACGTGACCCTCAATCTTGACAAGATTGATCATCTCGATGCGAGCGCATTGCAAATCCTACTGGCGCTCGACGCAGAGCAGAAGAAGAAGGGTCTGCATCTCCAACTTGCGAAAGCTTCCTCGAATTTGAGGGATTGGTTTGATTATTCGGGCGCCGCCGCCCTTTTTCCGATGACTGAGCAAAGAAGCAATGACTAGCGATATTCAGACCGAATCGAGAGCGACTGGACTTTGTTCATCGCCGGAGGTTCCGGGCGAGTTTACTGGCGAGCACTCGGTCGCGGAAGCCGAGTTGGCTGGATACTTGCCACACCTCGGCCGGATGAGCAAACAACTAAAAGCGACATCAGAGCAGATCGAGAGCTCTGTCGTGGGCGTCTGCGACAGCTTTCAAGGAATTGCCGAGCGGGCAAAAGAAACCGTTTCTCGCACGGCGGGCTTCCTCAGCAGTGAGGAGCACGATCGCTCCAGCAAATTGTCGTTCGAGAAGCTGATTGAAAATTGCAGCGGAACTTTAGTCAAGATACTCGATGCGACAACGGATGCCGGAGAGATCTCCCGGCGCGCAATCGAACGGATTCAGCAGATGGATAAGGCCTCGCAGGATATTACGGCTGCCTTGGCCAAGCTGGAACAGATCGCTCGAGAGAACAAGATGCTGGCGATGAATGCCCGCATTGAAGCAGCGCATGCCGGCATTCACGGGGCGGGATTTGCGGTAGTTGCGGTGGAGGTTGTCTCGCAAACGGAGAAATCGCGGGAAGTAACTGCCACGGTGAGCGATCTGATTACCAACCTGCGGGAGCTCGCGGGATCGACTCTGAAAGATCTGCAGCGGATGAACGAACAGGATCATAAACGCGTGCAGAAGTTCAGGCTTGAAGTGGATGAATCACTTCAGGAGATGCAATCGGCTCACAGCGAGATGAAAGGCATGCTGTCAGGGATTACAGATGCGGGCGCGCTGCTTGCGAACGATATTGGGGCGGCCGTGCGCGGCCTGCAGTTTCAGGATCGCATCAGTCAGCAAATCGCTCACGTGGTGGAAGATCTGGACACAATGCAAGCGCGGCTCACAACTCACTTTGGCTCAGTGCCTGCAGGTGAAGCCGCTTCAGACGAAGGGTTCTCTGCCTACACAATGCGGGAAGAACGAGTGATCGCCGGCATTGGTGGTGAGGAATCCGCGGCGGGAGAGGTTGAGTTGTTTTGATCGCGATGAAGAGGGTCGAAGGCGCGACCCTCTGAAGGGACAGCAAAATGCGGAAGGTAATGATTGTTGATGATTCGGTTTCCATGCGGCAGATGGTCGGCTATACGCTGCGGCAGGGCGGCTATGAGGTGATTGAAGCCGAGCACGGCGAGGATGCGCTGAACAAACTCGCTGGCGTGACTGTGGACCTGATCATTACCGACCTCAATATGCCGGTGATGGATGGGATCACTCTGATCCAGAACGTTCGCAAGCAGCCTGCCATGAAGTGCAAGCCGATCTTGATGCTGACCACCGAAGGACTTGCAGCAAAGAAGGAACAGGGAAAAGCGGCGGGCGCTACGGGTTGGCTCGTCAAGCCATTCGATCCGGAAAAGCTGCTGCAGACCGTTGCGAAAGTGTTGCCATAAGCCATGAAAATCGACCTCAGTCAATTTCGCCAAACATTTCTCATCGAGAGCGCGGACCATGTCGCATCCATGGAAACGGGCCTGCTCGAACTACGTTCAGCTCCGGCCGATGTTGAGTTGCTCAACAGCATCTTCCGCTCGGCGCATTCGATCAAAGGTGGGGCCGGGTCGTTTGGAATGACGAACCTGGTCCGTTTTACGCATTCCCTTGAGAATCTCCTGGACAGGCTCCGGTCCTTGGAGATGCAGGCCACCGACGAGGTCATCGACATCATGCTTCGATCGGTGGATGTGCTTCGCGGATTGCTTGCCGCGGATGCTGACGCCGCGATGCCCGCCGAGGGACTGAAACTGAACGAGCAGATAGAAGCTCTTGTCTCCGATGAGCCCGCCGAGAAAGAAGCCGTGACCGAAGAGACGCAACAGCCAGTAAAGGACGATCGTGCGATCAAGCTGTACAAAGTGGAGTTTCGTCCGGATCGAGGCATGTTCGAAAGCGGAACAAACCCAATCGTACTCTTGCGGAATCTTGCTGCTTTGGGGACGGTGAGTTGCTGTCATCTGCACACCGAGGAGTTACCCGCACTGGCCGATCTCGATCCAGCGCAGTGTTATTTGAGTTGGACAGTGGAGTTGGCCAGCGCATGCGACGAAGTGGAGTTGCGCGAGGTCTTCGAGTTTGTGGAGCACCTGGCTGAGATACGCATTCATTGCGTCGACGTGAAGCAAGAGCCAGATGGCGCGCCAATGCCAGTGGCGACCTCTGTTCAAAAATCAGCCGGCAATCCGACGCCAGACCCCGTGCCGGCTCTCGATCGTCGCACGTCAATTCCCGATCGCCGGAAAACATCTGCCAAAAAGCCAGAATCAGGCGGAGATTCTGGCTCGATACGCGTGGCGACCAACAAGGTCGACCGGTTGATCGATCTGGTGGGCGAGTTGGTCATCGCGCACGTCATGACTGCACAAATGGTCGAGGACTTCGAACCTTCATGCCTGCCCAAACTGCGCGAGGCCGTGGCAGCGATGGAACGCAACACCCGCGAATTGCATGAACGGGTGATGGGGATTCGCATGTTGCCGGTGGGCACACTTTTTCAGAGATACACGCGCACGGTCTACGACATCGCGCAAGCCACCGGCAAGCAGATTCGCTTGGAGATGGATGGGGAAGAGACTGAGATCGACAAGAGCATGCTGGAGTTGCTCGGCGATCCTCTGACACACCTGATCCGTAACGCCGCAGACCATGGCATCGAGGCCCCGGATGTGCGTCAGGCAGCGGGTAAAACGGAAGAGGGTGTGATTACGCTGAAGGCCTTCCACCGTTCGGGAAGGATTGTGATCGAGATCTCAGACGATGGAGCGGGAATCGATACGGACAAGGTCCGCAACAAGGCAATCGAGCGCGGACTGATCGGACCTGATTCGCAGTTGAACGACGATCAACTGCGCATGTTGATCTTCGAGCCGGGCTTCTCTACCAACGAGGTCGTCAGCGACCTCTCTGGCCGTGGCGTGGGAATGGACGTGGTCAAGCGGAACGTACAGCAATTGAACGGCACGGTCGCGCTGGCCAGCGAGAAAGGCAGCGGCTCGACGGTGACCATCGAGTTGCCGCTTACGCTTGCCATTCTCGAAGGGCTGCTGGTTCGCGTAGGAGACCGCACGCTGGTGCTGCCGCTTTTGTCCGTGATTGAAACCGTACCCTTGCGCGACGAGCAAATTGTGCGCGTCGCCGAACAGGGCGAAGTCGTCGTGATCCGCGAAATGTCGATTCCGCTGCTGCGCTTGTCCAGATTCCTGGGCCTGCCGCAGGAGAAGGCCAATGCCGATCGGTCCGTCGAGCAGGCAAGCAGTCGCAGGCTTGCCGTCATCGTGGAAGCGGGCAATCGGAAGGTGGGATTGGTCGTCGACGAGCTTCTCGGGCAGCAGCAGGTTGTCGTCAAGAGCCTGGAGCGGCATCTGCACAAGGTGGATGGCCTGATGGGCGCGACCATTCTGGGTGATGGCTGTGTTGCCCCGATCGTCGATGTTGGCAGCATCGCCGCTATGAATCTGTACTCGCTTCAAACTTCAGTCAAGGGTTCCCAGCAGGTTGTGCCTCCGGCCCAGTCTGTGCGGGCAGCATCACCCAATGAAAAGAAAATCGGAGGAACTAGAAATGAACTGGTTTAAGAATCTGAATGCGACCCCCAGGCTCATGAGCAGCTTCGGCGTCTTACTAATGCTGACAATGGGCATCAGCTACCTGGCAATCAGCAACCTGAGCAAGTCCAACGAACAAGTTGATTCGCTTTACCACCAGGACATGATCGGCGCAACTCGTGCGAATGAAATGTCGATCGACGTTACGACAATTCGCGGCGACGACCTCAATGCCATGTTCCGCGCCTCCGATACCACCGCAGTCGCAGCCATGGAGAAGGACGTTGTATTCCAGCTTGGCGAGCTCAAAGATGACCTCGATGGAGCAGACAAGCTCTTCGTCACCAAGAAGGGGATAGAACAACTGTCCCTTATCCATAAGGCATTGCCGGATTATGAGCGTGCGCAAGGGGATCTGTTCCGCGCTCTCAAGGCCAAGGATATTGCGGCAGCCGATGCCGCGCTCGCAACGGCGGTGCAGTACAGGAAGGTGATCCTCGATGCCAGTGATGCGGCTAGGACTCTGAAAAATGAACGCGCAGAGGAGAAGTTCCAGGAAAACACCCAGGCATACAAGTCGGCACGCATGTTGATGGTCAGTGCGGCTGCTATTTCACTGTTGTTGGGAGTGATTTTGAGTTTCGTCATTGCCCGCGGGTTCTCAGTGCCTCTTGGACAGGCCGTGGCCGTGCTGGAGAGAGTTGCTGACGGTGACTTGACCGCGACACTCGATGTGGACACCAAAGATGAAGTGGGACGCATGGGCGATGCGTTGAACAGAGCGGTCGAGAGGCTCAATAGCACCTTGCAGGAAGTGGCCGCAAGCGCAGCCAATGCGAGCTCTTCGTCGCAGCAACTGGCGGCGGCGGCTGAGGCCATTGCCTCTGGCGCACAAGAGCAGGCGGCGAGCCTCGAGGAGACATCGGCAAGTCTCGAGGAGATTACCGCGGCAGTGCGGCAAAGCGCCGACAACGCTCAGCAGGCCAACCAATTGGCAACCGGTTCGAAGGATTCAGCCATGCAGGGCCAGGATGTCGTCTCCAGAGCGATCACAGCGATGTCGGAGATCAATGCCTCCTCGGCCAAGATCTCGGACATTATCTCGACCATCGACGAGATCGCTTTCCAGACCAATCTGCTGGCGGTGAATGCCGCTGTGGAAGCAGCGCGGGCAGGCGATGAAGGCCGTGGCTTCGCTGTCGTGGCATCTGAAGTGCGCAGTCTGGCGCAAAGGAGCGCCGTTGCCGCCAAGGAGATCAAAGTTCTGATTCAGGATTCCCTGCACAAGGTGGAAGCTGGTTCGGGATTGGTCAACCGTTCGGGTGAGACGCTGCAGGGCATCGTAGGCTCGGTCAAGCGCGTCACCGACATTGTAGGCGAAATGGCGGCTTCGGCGGCTGAACAGAGCACCGGCATCGAGCAGGTGAACACCGCAATGACGCAGATGGACCAGGTAACGCAGTCGAACTCCGCGCAGACCGAAGAGCTTTCGGCGACCGCGGAAGCGCTCTCAGAGCAGGCCGTGCACTTGATGGAACTGGTCAACACCTTCACTCTCAGCCAGGGAGGCAGGAACCAGCGCGGCCGCCAGGGTTATCAGGCGCACGAGGCAATTCCCGCGCACTTGGTGGGGGAGAGTCTTGTGCATTCCGCGAGGCCCAATCTACAGCAAGCGAGCGCGGCGCCGCAGTCGAGCCAGCCGGCGCAACGCTCTGCCAAAGCCTCTCGCGGTTCAGCATCGCCAAAGTCTAGCTCCCGCTCTCGCGCCGCAAAAGCACAGAGCAGCCAGATGCCGGTATTGGCTGCAGCAGCGCTTCCGAGCGGATCAGCCGGGAACGATGCGAGCTTCGAGGAGTTTTAAGGCGACTCGAAAGGGAATGCGCTTGAAAGTTACATCCAGAGTTGATCGAGCTCCTTGCATTGGCTGAGTGAGCTCGGGAGGAAATGGCAATGAAAGTATTAGCTGAAAGAAAGCTTCAGGAATCGCAGCAGTTTCTCACCTTCTTGCTCGATGACCAGGAATACGGGCTGGAAATCTTCAAGATACGTGAGATTCGCGGGTATGCCCCCATCACTCCGATTCCCAACGTACCGCCGCATGTTCGCGGTGTGATGAATCTGCGCGGGACCGTTCTGCCGGTCGTCGACCTGCGCATGAAGTTCCATCTGCCGCCGGTGGAATACAACAAGTACACGGTCATTGTGATTGCTGCGGTGGGAGACAAGACGGTCGGACTGCTGGTCGATGCTGTCTCTGACGTATTGATGGTCTCGGACAAGGACATTCGCGAGGCGCCCGACTTTGGCGCGTCCGTCGATACACGATTTATCAACGGCGTCTTTGAGTCGAGGGAACGTCTCACCGTTGCATTGAACCTGGAAAAACTGCTCTCAGAGTCCGAGTTGGAACTGCCGCAATCCATCGCAGCCTAAAGCCAACTCTCGCATCAATTCACCCATTCAAGAGGAGGACTGACCTTGCCAGCGACTATCACAGACAACTTGGTCGTCCCCATGGGGTTGAATGAATTCAAGCTGTTTCGCTCGCTGGTTCACGACCGCACCGGGATCTGGTTGCGTGATGGCAAGCAGGTGATGCTGGCTTCGCGCTTGTCGCGCCGTCTCCGCCACCACGGCCTGTCAAACTTCGTCGATTACTACTCCTACGTCCAGAAGGTTCAAGACAACGGCGAGGAAATCCGTGAACTGATCAATTGCGTTACGACCAACAAAACGTCGTTCTTTCGCGAGCGGCATCACTTCGATTTTCTTGCAGAGACGATTGTGCCGGCGATTCAATCGGCTGCACAACGCGGCGGCGCCAAGAGCATTCGAGTTTGGAGCGCCGCTTCGTCCACCGGTGAAGAAGCCTATTCGATCGCCATTACATTGCTTGAAGCGCTGAAAACTCAAAGCAGAGTCAAGAGCCCGATTCCACTGCGAAACGAGACCGCGCGCCCCGGGCTCTCTGGATTCTCTTTCTTGCCCGGCTCCTGGCAGATCGAGATTGTCGCATCCGACATCGACACGAAAGTCCTTGCAACGGCCCAACGAGCAATCTATAGTTCCGATTCGCTGGCAAGCGTGGCGCCGCTGCTGCAGAAAAAGTACTTTCTTCGTGGCAAAGACGACATGTGCGGACAGGTGAAAGTAAAGCCGGAAGTCACCCGGCTTGTGCAGTTCAAGCATATCAATCTGAAGGATGCCAGATGGCCACTCGAAGACCTCTTCGATGTTATCTTCTTTCGCAATGCCCTCATCTACTTCAATCAGGACACGCAAGATGTCTTCTTGCGCAAGATGGTGCGCCATCTCAAGCCGCGAGGATATATTTTTCTTGGTAACTCGGAACACATCCCCTGGTTGCACAGTATTCTGGAGCCGTTGAATCGAACCATGTATCGGTTGCGGGATGTGGAACAATGAACGTCCGCACGAGTTCCGTTTCGCGCCAGGCAGAACACTGCGGTTCTGTCTACAATCTAACGGTCAGAAGCGACCTTTCTGAAGGGGCGAGGCAAAAGGCGTCGACTCGCGTGTATCCGGCTGGCAGGCATCGGATCACTCTCTACATTGGCGAAGTTGCGGCGAGTCAGTCGCCTGTTGTGATGGATACGTTGCTGGGTTCCTGCGTTGCCGTTTGCATGTACGACCCGGTACTCTGTGCTGGTGGAATGAACCACATCCTGCTGCCAAGGTGCCTTAAGGGTGATAAGAGTCCGCGATGCGGAGTCCATGCGATGGAGTTGCTGATCAACGAAGTCATGAAGCTCGGAGGCGATCGAAGAAGATTCATTGCCAAAGCATTTGGCGGAGGTAACGTGCTCCCTGGGATACAGATGCTCCAGATAGGAGATGAGAATGCCGAGTTTGTGCGCACGTTCCTTGCCACCGAGCGAATTCCTCTCGTTGCCGAGCGGCTGGGAGGAAACCATGCAGTCCATCTATTCTTTCGTACGGACACAGGAAGAGCTACTGTGCACACTGTGAATGGTTCGGCCCTGCCAAAGATCATCAAGGCTGAAGGCTCTTGCTTCAAGCCTCCTGCAACGCAGGGGCAATTTGGCGGTGAGATCACGCTATTCTGAAGCTGTTTTTTTGAAACAAGATCGATGAGCAAGCAGATTAGTACAAAGCGCAATCCTTATGGCTGAGGTGAGGCAGCCTGCATATGGCGACTCGATTCAAGGTTCTCATCGTGGACGACTCCGCATTGATGCGCCAGTTACTCACAAAGATCATCGATTCGGACCCTGGGCTCGAGGTCATCGGCACGGCGGGCGACCCTTATATCGCTCGTGAAAAGATCAAGGCGCTGAATCCAGACGTGCTCACCCTGGATATTGAAATGCCGCGCATGGATGGTCTTACATTTCTTGAAAAGCTGATGCGCGGGCATCCAATGCCGGTGGTCATGATTTCCTCGCTGACCGACAAAGGGGCTGACACGACACTTCGCGCGCTGAGTCTGGGTGCGGTCGATTATGTGTCGAAGCCCAAGCTGGACGTCTCCAATGGCACCATTGAACATGCTGAGGAAATCATCACCAAGGTGAAGGCGGCCGCGCGAGTGAGGGTGCGAGACGCCAGCGCATCAACTGCGGCGCCCGCCACGTCGACCGGAAAGACCTACCACTTTTCAGCTACACATAAGATCGTTGCCATTGGCGCTTCAACGGGCGGAACCGAAGCACTGAAAGATCTTCTGTCGCCGCTTCCCGCCGACTTTCCCGGAATCGTGATTGTTCAGCACATGCCGGAAGCCTTCACACGCCAATTTGCCGAGCGCCTCGACTCCCTCTGCAAGATTCGAGTGAAGGAGGCGCAGGATGGAGACCGTATTCTCCCCGGACACGCGCTGCTGGCCCCCGGCGGACACCATATGGCCGTGGTCCGCAGAGGCATGGAATATGCCGTTCACGTCTATAGGGGCGAGCGGGTCAATCGCCATCTGCCTTCTGTCGATGTTTTGTTTTCCTCTTGTTCACACAGTATGGGAAAAAACGCTCTTGGCGTATTGTTGACAGGGATGGGCGCCGATGGCGCAAAGGGCATGCTGGAGATGAAGCAGGCAGGCTCCTTCAATATTGCGCAGGATGAATCAACGTCTGTTGTTTTCGGCATGCCGCACGAGGCGATTCTACTGAACGCTGTCGATCGGGTTCTCCCATTGAACCAAATACCGGATGCGCTAATGCAAAGGCTTGCGGGTGCTTAGCCTGTCGCGTCTCTCAAGCCGGCATCAATCTGTCGCTGGTCTCATGCTGGATAGGTACAGCATACGCTCCACAGTGTCGTTGGTAGCTACTGCGGTGATAGAAATGATTAACCCGCTGCATGAAGACAATCTGGTCACGTCGAACATTGAGCAGGCTCGCCCAACCAAAAGGTAGTCGAAGCTATTTTGAATGCTGTGGCATCGTGTCGGGATGAGATGCCGTTTATTTCAGATGTGCCGCACAATGGGTTTCCCGGTACGGTGGACTTCCGAGCAAGACTTGGCAGTAGTAATTGCCACGCAAAAGACCACTTTCCCAAAGGACGGAAGCACAGGGACGTCCGACGCCCGGATTAGTACCAAAATGGCTGTTTGGCTTGAGCGTTGGTATAGTCACCAAAACAGCAAAGCAGTTATTCATTGATTCTGCGCAGATGCGGAGTTCTCACGCGGGGAATCCAGCGTTTTCGCGTGCCTTGGTCGGAGTATGCCATCTGGGACTTTCTCAGGACGGAAAGCGTGAATCCGAAGAGAAGACTTACGTGCTGTTTTAAGCACGCATAGTTGAAATGGCGCTCCTGCGTCCTAAATAGTCCTGTAGAAATTGCCCAATTTTCTATCTTTTCTAGATTTAAATTTTCTAGAATCAATGCTTTACACGGTACTATGGTGCCGAAGAAGGGACTCGAACCCCCACACCCTTGCGAGTACGTGGACCTGAACCACGCGCGTCTGCCAATTCCGCCACTTCGGCACAAGACACAGTTTCAACGATCTCCGCTGAAACGGCAGCAGTTCTGAGTCTCGCAAATGCGGCTGCCGGTGTCAAATCCGCCTGCTAGAGACTGAGCCATGAGGGCCGGCGCATATGGCTCGGCACTCATGGCCTTCGAACGAGAGTTACACCAGCTTGGCGTCGAGGGTGATCTCGGTGTTGTTGGCGAAGAGCTTCGAGATCGGGCAGCCGGCCTTGGCATCGGCAGCGGCCTTGTCGAAGACTTCCTTGGTGGCGCCGGGAACGATGGCTGTGGTGGTGAGCACGATGCGCGTGATGGCGAAGCCGTCGCCGACCTTGCCGAGCGAGACGGCTGCGTTGGTCTCGATCTTCTCTGGCGTGAGGCCTGCGCCGCCGAGTTGCGCGCCAAGAGCCATCGAGAAGCAACTGGCGTGGGCTGCCGCGATCAACTCCTCGGGAGTGGTGCCCGAGTCGGCGCCTTCAAAGCGCGTGGCGAAGGAGTACTTCGCGTTTTCCAGCACGCCCGTCATGGTTGAAATGGTGCCTTTGCCTTCCTTCAGTGAACCTGTCCAAACCGCACTTGCTTTGCTTGCCATTGTTCCTCCTTGAAATCGATTCTTGAGATTGAGTTTCCGAGCGCGCGATAGTCACTCAACAATGCGAGCAGCGCGCAAATTGCCTGACGTGCGTTCGATGCGCCGGATGTGCGCCAGGATGCGTTCGCCACGGCAGAAAGTGCCTGCCTGTCCCACTTCATGCGTAGCTACTGCGCGCGGCTGGCCTTGCGGGCTGCCTCGAACTCGTCGCCTGCGAGCCATTCAACGCTCTTCGGCTGATCGCTGGCGAGCCAGCCCAGCACAAAGCCGAAGCGCGCCAGTTTGGCGTTTCCGCGGAAGTCCCAGTCGGCGCGATACTCGTCGGAGGGCTGGTGGTAGTGGTGTTCCTCGTAGTCCTCGGCCTGCTGCTTTCCCCACTCTGGAGTGCGGCCCTCGAAGAGATCGCCTTGATCGACCGAGAAGGCAGGAACGCCCGCTCTGGCAAAGGAAAAATGATCGGAGCGGTAGTAGCTGCCCGCCTCCGGGCGCGGGTCGGGTTCAACTGCCAGATCGAAGGCTTTGGCGACCGTCTGAACCGTGGGCCAGAAGTCGATGCGTTCTGCGCCGCCCAGGCTCACCGAGCGTGGAATCCCGACGGGCAAGATCATGTCGAAGTTGAGGTCGAGCGCAATCTGGCTGGCGGGCAGCGGCGGATGCATTCCCAGGAACTGCGAGCCCAGCAGGCCCTGCTCCTCAGCGGTGACGGCGGAGAAGTAGACCGAATGAGGCGGACGGACGGGCGACTGCGCAAAGGCACGGGCCAGTTCAAGAAGAACCCCGCAGCCGGTGCCGTTGTCAGCCGCGCCGTTGTAGATGTTGTCGCCCTTGGCGTCGGGGTCGATGCCGAGATGGTCGTAGTGGGCGGTGTAGATGACGGCCTGATTCGTCTTGCTCTCGCCGGGTACGCGGCCCACGACATTTGAGCTGACGTAGCGTCGAACGCGGCTTTCGACGTGGCCTTTCAGCCGCACATTCATCTCGACTGCGTGAAAGGCCCCCGGCTTCCCGGCCTTGTCGATAGCCTTGTCTAGATCGCCGAGGCCGGCCTGCGTGAAGAGGCGCTGCGCCACGTCATGCTGAATCCAGGAGGCCGCACGCAGCGTGGCCGAGGGATCGCCCTCAAGATAGCTCTTCTCGATAGCCTGCGAGTTGCGCACCACATCCCAGCCATAGCTGGCCAGATCGGTGCGGTGAATGACCAGCACACCAACAGCTCCGCGGCGCGCGGCCTCTTCGTATTTGTAGGTCCAGCGGCCGTAGTAGGTGAGCGCCTTGCCGGTAAAGAAATTTGGGTCGTTCGAGGGCGGCTCATTGACGATGACGAGGGCGATTTTGCCCTTGAGATCAGCACCTGCGTAATCGTCCCACTTGTACTCCGGCGCGTGGATGCCATAGCCGACAAAGACGATGGGCGCGTCGAAATCCGCCGTGGGCTGGCCTGTCTGATCTTTCGCGACGATTTCTGTGCCATAGGCAAGGTCGCGGGGCTGGCCGGTGGCGGGGACAAACGAAAACATCGTTTTGTCCTCGATGGTATGGACGGCAATGAGCGGTACGCGCTGGAAAAACGTACCGTTGTCTCCGGCCGGTTCAAGGCCTGCGAGGGCAAACTGTGTAGCAATGTATTCGGCGGCCACTTCCGCGCCTCGCTGGCCGGGGCCGCGGCCTTCGAGCAGGTCAAGCGCGAGGAAGCGAACGTGCACGCGAATCTTTTCTGCGTCGATGGAGGCGGCAGCGGCTTGTGCGGCCGGTGGCAGGCCTGGAACCGCAGGAACCGGGCTTGTCTGTGCACACATCAATGTGGGGGCCACGATGCCCGCGGCCACGGCGGCAAAAACCAGTTTGCGATTCATGGGATCTCCCAGTTGAGGACGCGCAGACTTGGCGGCACGTCTCAATCGATCTTCAGAGTACGTCTTCGTCTGGCTGTGGGGCAATGGCGTCGAGCGGCGTCGGGGCCAGCAGATGGGCGCGGGCGAGTACCTTGCGTGTGAGGCCGGTGAGCGCCATCCCCGCCGCTTCGCCAAGGGGAACCCAGCGCCGCTCACCGCCAGGGACGGTCATGGCGTCGATGTCGTCCTCAAAGACGGTGCGGATGCGGACGTAGTAGTTCACCTGCATGATGGCGTGGCGCAGGGTCATTCGCAACTCATCCTCAGGGACGGCCGAGTCGGTGAGCCGGGGCAACTCCCACAAGCCCGGCATCACGGTCTGCGAGGCGGGTCGCTGTTCGAGCAGCACCTCGCGGCTGGACTGGACGGCTATCTTCCCGGTGCGCACCGAAAGCGCATGGGCGATCTCGCGGCAGAGCATCGGCGGACGCTGCGCGGTCTGGTGCTCGCCCTGCGTCTTGCAGTCGGCGACGATAGGGCAGGTGCTGCACTGCGGATTGCGCGGAAGGCAGAGAGTTGCGCCCAACTCCATCAGGGCCTGATTCGAATCGCCGGGCCGCAGCGGTGAGACGAGTTTACCGGCCAGCTTCTCTATCTTGCGCCGGAGCTGGGCGCCGCCTCCCGAGCGGCTGCCGGCCTTCCAGCCTTCGAGGCGGCAGAGCACGCGCTCGACATTGCCATCGACTACGGCTACGGGCTCGCCGTGGGCAATGCTGGCAACGGCTGCGGCCGTGTACGCTCCGATTCCCGGCAGCAGGCGCAGCTCGTCTGCGGTCTCCGGAAGATTGCCCTGATGATGGCTGGCCACAAACTGCGCGGCTTTGTGCAACATGCGCGCACGCCGGTAGTAGCCGAGGCCGCTCCAGAGGGCCAGTACATCTTGCTCGGGCGCCAGAGCCAAAGAGACCAGAGTGGGAAAGCGCCCCATGAAGGCCTGATAACGCTCGACCACCACGGCCACGCGGGTCTGTTGCAGCATGACTTCGGAGACCCAGATGGCGTAGGGGTCCTGGGTGCGCCGCCAGGGCAGGTCGCGCCGGCAGCGGCCATACCACTCCAGCAGCCGCTCGCGCACCCTGACGATCTTCTCCGCTTCCGAGTCCTGCCTGGCCATGCGCCCAGCTTAACAGGCAGCGCGGCAGCGGCCGTCGCGGCGAATTGCACGCGCAAGCTGAAGCGGAATGCTATAGGCTCATAAGAGTATGGAAATGACCTGCAATCGCTGCCACCAGACCGTACAGGACGAGAGCTGCTACTGCCCCACCTGCGGGTTGCCGCAACTGGTCTACGCAACCGACGGCTCCGCCGGGCAGAGCCAGCCAGAGAGATTGGATGAAGGTGCGCGGGATGCCGCCACCATCGATTGGAAGCCGGGTCTGCGCTCGGCTCTGGCGATGGCGATTCCGGCGGGCCTGCTCTGCTCGTCGTTCTCACCCGTGGGCATCGCCGGATGGATTTTGATGACGGCGGCTGCGGCCTGGGCCGTGGTGCTCTACATGCGCAGCCAGCGCCCGGCCTGGATCACCCTCGGAGCCGGCGCGCGCATCGGACTGGTCACTGGCCTGATGGCCGCGTGGCTGGCATTCGGCTTTAGTGGCGGCGCTTTGTATGTGGATCGCTACGTCTTTCATCACTCAAACAACATTGATGCGGAGTACTCCAGCGCCTTCGTCGACCGGCTTCATCAGGGAACTCAGCAGTCGCTCGCTGGAATGACGCCCGCAGATGCCGCCCAGGCACAGGCCATCTTTGGCAACATGCAAGCTTCGATTCTTTCGCCGGAGGGCCGTGCAGGGATGTGGGCAGCCTCTTTTGCATTCAGCTCGCTTTTCCTGCTGCTCTTCGCCGTCGGCGGAGGCGCGCTCGGGGCGCGGATGCTTGCCCGGAGCCGCCGGCCTGAGATTTAGCAACTCTTTCCCGCAGGCAGCTTTAATTCACCCCCTTTTCCGGCGTAGCTGCGGGACGTTATTCCGTCCCACTTCTTCACAGCTTGCTCACCGGCACAAAACCCTCGTATGATCCTGCGAGAGACAAGCAGCAAGAGAGTACCCATGAGCGAAGCCCAAAAGAAAACCGGAAGCAATCCCTCCCTGCGCACCAAGGGCAGGCTGATGTCCGCCTCGGAGATCGAGCGCACCCTGGTGCGCCTGGCCCACGAGATCGTCGAAAAGAGCAATGGCAGCGCAGACCTGGCGCTGGTCGGCATCAAACGCCGTGGCGTTCCGCTGGCCGAACGGCTGGGCAAGCTGATCTCCGGCATCGAGAAACGCAAGATCGATACCGGTGTGCTCGACATTCAGTTTTACCGCGACGATCTCTCCACAGCCGGCGCGCGCCCCATTGTCACTCCCGGCGCCATCGGCTTTGACATCAACGGCCGCGACGTGGTGCTCTGCGATGACGTGCTCTACACCGGCCGGACGATCCGGGCTGCTCTGGATGCCCTCTTCGACCACGGACGCCCGCGCCGCGTGCAGTTGGCAGTTTTCATCGACCGCGGACATCGCGAGCTGCCGATCGAGGCTACCTATATCGGCAGGCGCGTGCCCACCAGCAGTCGCGAGATTATCGAGGTCAAGTTTCAAGAAGTCGACAACGACGAGCAGGTTCTGCTGGTCGAGCGGGTCGACTGAGAAAGGCAGCTTTTAGCTCTTAGCTAAGGGCTAACAGCTAAAAGCTAAGAGCTAGAAAAATGAGCCCGACAGCAACTTCAGCCCGCCGCCCGCTTCACACTCCGCCGGTCGCCGCATCGCCGTTTCCATACAATCCCGGCTCGCTGCTCTCCTGCCAGGACCTGACTCTTGAAGCCTTGAGCCATCTGCTCGCGCGCGCCACGGTTCTTGAGAATCAAGAACCGCTGGAACGCGCCCGCATCCTGGCCAAGCGCCGCATCGCGCTGCTTTTTTACGAATCCTCGACCCGCACCCGCACCAGCTTTGAGCTGGCCGCAAAAGGTCTAGGCGCCGATACGACGCTGGTCTCGAGCCTTAGCTCAAGTATTGAGAAAGGCGAGACGCTCAAAGACACGGGGCTGACCCTTCGCGCCCTCGGAGCTGAAGCGATCATCCTACGGCACAGTTCGAGCGGCGCGCCCTGGCTGCTCGAAGCCGAGACCCGCCTGCCGGTGCTCAACGCCGGCGACGGCATGCACGAGCACCCCACCCAGGCGCTGCTCGACCTGCGCACGATGCTTGCCCATCTGCGGCCGGGAGTCGAAGCCGTCAATGCAGAAACTCTGGCCGGAGTCACTGTCGCCATCACCGGCGACATTCTGCATAGCCGCGTGGCACGCTCGAATATGCTGCTGCTGCCCCGGCTCGGCGCAAAGGTGATACTTTGTGGGCCAAAAGAGCTGTTGCCAGAGTTGGCCGCGCAAGCTGGCCCCGGCATCACCGTTGAACGCGACTTCGAGGCCGCGCTTCGCCAGTCGCAGGTGGTGATGATGCTGCGCATCCAGGCCGAACGGCTTTCCGGACTTCAACTCGATCTCGAAGAGTACAAAGCTAGCTATCAACTCACGGGTCAGCGACTGGCCTCGCTTGCGCCAAAAGCCGTGGTCTTGCATCCCGGCCCCATCATTCGCGGCCTGGAACTCACCGCTGGCGTTGCCGACGGCCCCCAATCCGCCATCCTCGAACAGGTCAAGAACGGCGTTGCCATTCGGATGGCTGTCGTCGAGCGGGCGTTGCTGGCGAAGGGTTGATGTTTCCCCTTCTGGAATCGAATCGTTGCCGATCATCCCGGAGGGGTGGATCGAGAATAGCCCAGGGCAAGCGAAGCGCAGCCCTGGGTACGATGCAAAGAGGAGATTTCGCCCCGGAGGGGCGAATAGAAATGCGCATGTTGAATCGCATATATCGCACCGCCCCTCCAGGGCGGGGACTTCTTGGACCAAACAATTCCCAGGGTTTCACCCTGGGCTATTTTCTTTCTCTCCCTCCGGGAGGAATGCAATCCGCAGACCAAGGAGGCCGCGCATGACGGCTTTAGTAATTCGTGGCGGCCATCTGATCGACCCGGCAGCGGGCGTCGACGGCCCCAAGGACATTTTTCTCAAGGACGGCCGTGTCGCCGAGATCGCCGGTCCGGGCAAGCTGAAAGCTATCAACGGAGCTGAGGTCCTCGATGCGACCGGGCTCACGGTCGCTCCCGGCCTGATCGACATGCACGTCCACCTGCGCGAGCCGGGGCAGGGCTACAAAGAGACCATCGCAACCGGCACGGCGGCGGCAGCGGCAGGCGGCTTTACAGCCGTTGCCACCATGCCCAACACAACGCCGGTGAACGACTCGTCTGAGACCACACGCTGGATGCAGGCTCCGGAACGCGGCGCGGTGGTCCGCGTCTTCCCGATTGCCGCAGCCACACGCGGTTCCAAGGGCGAAGCAATCAACGACTATGCCTCCCTCAAATCAGCCGGTGCCGTAGCCGTAAGCGACGACGGCCTGCCCATCCTGAAAGACAGCGTCATGCGCGAGGCTCTGGCCGCTGCGGCCCGCGTCGGCCTGAGCGTTATCCAACATGCCGAGGACACGCGCATTACGCACGTTGCCGACAAAGTCGCCAGCATGAACGCCGGGGCAGTGGCTTTCAAACTTGGCCTGCGTGGCTGGCCCAACGAGGCCGAGTCGGCCATCGTCGAGCGCGATATTCGCCTGGTCGGTGAACTGCGCGAGGCTCGCCCGCATCTGCATGTGGCCCACATTTCGACGGCAGCCGCGCTGGCAGCCGTTCGCCAGGCTCGCCGCAACGGACTGCGCGTCACCTGCGAAGTCGCCCCGCACCATTTCCTGCTCACCGACGAGCATGTCGGCTTCTATGACACCAACGCCAAGATGTGTCCGCCGCTACGGTCAGCCGTCGACCGCGACGCCATGATCGAGGCCTTGCTTGACGGGGTTGTCGATGCCATCGCCACCGACCACGCGCCTCACGCCATCCACGAGAAAGAAATCGAGTTCGAGCGCGCGCCGAACGGCATCATCGGCCTGGAAACCGCTCTGGGACTGAGCCTGCGCTGGCTGCACAAGGAGTGGAAGCTGCCGCTGGGCCGCGTCCTGAGCATGCTGAGCGCACAGCCGGCGGCTCTGCTGAATCTCAAAGGCCGCGGCACCCTCGCCGTGGGCAGCTATGCCGACGTGGTCGTCTTCGACCCCAAGGCCGAGTGGAGCTACAACGTTCGCGAAGGCAAATCGAAGTCCAGAAACACCCCCTTTGACGGCTGGGCGATGCAGGGCAAAATCCGCTGGACGATCAGCGAAGGGCGCGTGGCCTACAACAGCCATCCTTGACGAAAAAGTTTTACCCGGATAATATATTTATATCCGGGTAAAACTTTTTCGAGAGGTTCTGTGATGGGCGATTCTCTTCCAATATCCTGCACGGCCTTTGCCGGCACGCGGCAGATTGCGTTGGGCAACCTCCAAGAGGTTGCTCTCAAGGCGCAGGAGGCCGTGAACCACAACCCGTTGGTTCCGGTACTGATCTTCGATAACACAACCAGCCACGTGATCGAGGTGGACCTTCGCGGGACGCCGGAGGATCTTCGCGGGACGCCGGAGGATCTTCGGCGGCGCATCGCTGCCGTCGAACCAGCCCCGGTGCCAGCCAGCGACCATGCAGACTCGGATGCAAGCACGCGAAAGCCTGGCCGCCCTAAGCTCGGCGTCGTGGCCCGCGAGGTGACCCTCTTGCCGCGCCACTGGGAGTGGCTGGCGAGCCAGCCTGGAGGCGCATCGGTTGTGCTGCGCAAGCTGGTGGAAGAAGCCAGAAAGGCGAATCAGGGCAAAGACCGTCTGCGGCTCGCACGCGAGTCGGCCTACCGGTTTATCTCAGCGATGGCCGGAAACGAAGCTGGCTTCGAAGAGGCCACAAGGGCGCTGTTTGCGGGAGACTGCGAGCGCTTCGCGGAGCTTGCCGCTACCTGGCCCATCGATGTTGGGAATCACGCAAAGAGACTCGCAGCGGCCGCATTCACCGCACCAGATTCAGCACAACTCACCAGTTAGGCATGGAGCCGCAGATCGTAGCCGAAGCCTCATAGGCCAAAGGAGCCGCCAAGATGCAATCGACCTTGGACAAGAAAAAAGCCATCCGGGAGTTCAAAGAGCGCAAGCCTTGCCGCGGAACCTTCGCGGTTCGATGCACGGCAAGCAACCGCGTCTGGGTAGGATCTTCGAATAATTTAGATGCCACAAAGAACGGCTTGTGGTTCTCGTTGCGCATCGGCAGCCATCCGGTCAAGTCGCTGCAGAGCGAGTGGAACGCTCACGGCGAAGGAGCATTCGCTTACGAGATTCTGGAGAAGCTGGAAGAAGATCTTCATCCGCTGACGATCGCAGATCTGCTGAAAGAGAAGAAGAGTCACTGGATCGCGCGGCTGGAGGCCAGTCCGCTTTACTAGATGATGCAATTGCCTGATCTCGGAAAACTCGACCGGCAGCTTTCCCCAATCTATTCCGGAGTTGTCGCCAGCAGGCTTCGCAACTTGCCTGCCGCGTCATCGACGCTTAGAGGCCGGCTGAAATAGTAGCCTTGGAATTCATCGCACTGATGCTCCCGGAGAAACGACAATTGAGCCAGGTCTTCGACCCCTTCGGCGACAACCTTCAGGCCCAGGCTCTTCGACATGCTGATGATCGCATTCGTGATCGCGGCGTCGTCGGGATTCACCGCAACATCACTGATAAATGACCGATCGATCTTGAGTTTCGTGAATGGAAACTGCCGCAGATAGCTGAGGCTCGAATAGCCGGTTCCGAAATCGTCGATGACCAGCTTCAATCCCATTTCCGTCAGATCGCGCAGGACTTCAAACATAACATCCGCATTGGAAAGCAAGAGACTCTCGGTTAGTTCGAGTTCCAGATAGCGTGGGTCAAGGCCCGTCTCATGCAGGACTTGCCGGATCATTTCCCTGAATCCTTCCTGGCGAAACTGCACGGCGGAAACATTGACCGCGACCGGCACCACGGGGAGACCCTCTCTCTGCCACTTCTTCATCTGAACGCAGGCGGTTCTCAGAACCCACGCGCCAATTGCCGTGATGAGGCCGGCGTTCTCCGCAACGCGAATGAATCGATCTGGCATGACCAGGCCCAACTCCGGGCTCTGCCAGCGGATGAGCGCCTCCATGCCGGTGATGCGGCCAGTGCCGATGTCGACCTGCGGCTGATAGACGAGAAAGAACTCCCCCTTCTCAGTCGCCAATCGCAGGCTGTTCTCGAGCGTTAGGCTCTCCATCAGTTGCGCATTCATCTCATCGGTAAAGAAGCACAGGGTATTGCATCCCTTCTCCTTAGCGCTGTACATCGCCGCATCGGCATTCTTGATCAGCGTCTCAGCGTCTTCGCCGTGCATGGGGAAGACGCTAACTCCCAGGCTGCAACTGATTCTGAGCGATCGGCCCTGAATCGTGAATTCACCCGAGAGGGAATTGACGACGCGTGCGGCAATGGTCTCGACCTCGGCGGCATTCACCACGTTGTTCAGCACGATCAGAAACTCATCGCCGCCGACCCTGGCAACGGTATCTTCCTCGCGGATCTCATGCTTGAGGCGACTTGCCGCCTGTTGCAGGATCAAATCGCCAAATGAGTGCCCAAGCGAATCGTTGATAATCTTGAAGCGGTCAAGATCGAGGAACAGAAGCGCTACCGATCCATGCTTTCGCCGAGCAATGGCAAGGGCCTGGTTGAGCCGGTCGCGCATCAACGTCCGGTTCGGCAGCCCGGTAAGCCCGTCGTAGTAGGCCAGAAAGTCGACGCGTTGCTGTGCCAGTTTGCGTTCGGTGATGTCCTCTACCGAGCCCTCGTGCAGAACGATCTTGCCATCGGCAGAGCGCGCCGCTCGAATGCTCGCCAAAAACCATTTGCATGATCCGTCCCTGCACCGAACTTGAATTTCAGAGCTGCGAATCGTGCCATGGGTTTCGAGCACCTGGGACCATTCCTTCAACTTTTCGGAGCTGATAAACCGTTCATGCAAGCCTCCGGATGTTTCCGCAAAAAGTTGAGCCGGAGACTCGTATCCGTGCATGCGCGCAAAGGCGCGGTTGATGTGCAAGAGCTTGCCGTCCGGCGTCGCCTGAAAGATACCGACGACTGCGTCTTCAAAGAGGACTCGATACTTTTCTTCCGCCTCGCGAAGGGCGCTCTCGGCCTGTTTCCGCGCCGCAATGTCCTGATTGATGGCGATATAGTGCGTGATTTCCCCGGATTGCGATGCGACCGGAGTGATCGTCATCTCCTCCTGGCTCAGGCTTCCATTCTTGCGGCGGTTGACCAGTTCGCCGCGCCACACATTTCCCGAAGAAATGGTCTTCCATATTTCTTTGTAGAATGCTTCGTCATGCATCCCCGACTTGAGAACACGGCGATTGGTTCCTCGCACCTCCTCGGCCGAGTAGCCGGAGAGAGCCGTGAATGCCGGATTGGTCCAAACGACTGTTCCCTTCGGATCTGTGATGGTGATGGAATGCGCGGCAGCCTCCAATGCAGCGGCAAGGAGCTCGAGCCGGGTATTTGCATCCGTGAGTTCCTTGGTGCGTTCTGCAACCAGCCGATCAAGTTCATCCATACGCATCCTGGCTTGATGCGTCGCGGTCCACTTTGCAGTGAGCGCGTGCGCCAACTGGCTAACCTCGATGATGTCGAAGGGCTTCTTCAGCACAACGAAGTTGTCAGACAGACCCAGGCGTTGCGCGATGTCGTTCCAGTTGTAATCGGAATGCGCGGTGCAAATGACGACTTGCAGGTCGGGGTCGACCTTCCACAAGTGTTCGATCGTCTCGACGCCATCCCATCCAGGGGGCATTCGCACATCAACGAAGGCCAGGGCATAAGGCCGCTTTTCAGCCATTGCGCGCTGCACGCATTCGAGTCCATCCTGGCCCTGAAATGCTGAATCGATCTCGAAAGCGACTCTCGGCGCGCTCGTGGCTCCGAACAACAGCGCTTCATCTTCAGAGAGATCAACGCCTGAATCCTCGGGTGAGAGGATTTTCTTCAGGTCATCATGAATGGCCTCTGTGTCGTCCACGACTAGCAGCCGGAAACGGTTCTCAAGAGTTGTCATGCAGTCCCTTCCTCTCCGGCAAAGCTGCTGGCGGCGATCGGGAGTTCCAGTGTGAAAGTGGCTCCCAAATCAGGGCCGTCGCTGGCGGCGGCGAGCGAACCTCCCAGCTGTTTTGCTGCCAATGCGCCAGAGTGCAATCCAAAGCCGTGGCCGTCCTTCTTCGTTGTAAATCCGTGAGAAAAAATCCGGACCATGTTCTCAGAGGGAATTCCGATTCCATTGTCCGCCACGCAAATCGAGACGCGGTTCTCACCGACGCGGGCCAGGGAAATGCCGATTCGCCGGTCGCGCTTTTCCGACATTCTGACCGCGTCATTCGCATTGCGTATCAGGTTCAGCAGGATCTGCAGGACCTTGTGGCGATCGGTCGTAATGGGCGGCAGATCCTCGCTCTGAATATCCAGTGCGACGCTGTAACGCTCCATGCCAGACCTAGTGATGCCCAGAGCATCTTCGACGACATCGGAGAGCGCGACCTTCTCCAGAACTCCGGAGGAGCGTGCGTAGGTCTGCTGCATTGCGACAATCTGCTTGATATGGCCGACATGCTGCAGCAGCCCTGCCACCTCCTTGCCGAGCTGGTCGCGTTCCTGTTCAAGGTGGCGCGACAGGTTGCTCATGTAAGGGATGACTCTCTTACCACTGGGGTCATTGGTCACGAAATCGCTCAGATCGCTTTTATGGTCATTCAAAAGCTGCGCAAGTTCACTGATCTGACCGACACGCAATGCGCTCAGATGGTCGGCGACGATCGTGGCCGAGACGTTCACGCTGTTGAGCACATTTCCGACATTGTGCAGAACGCCGGTTGCGACTTCGGCCATTCCTGACATGCGAGAGAGGTCGATAAGCCGCGTCTGGGCATCCGCCAGGTCCGCAAGCGCGGAGTCTTTGGCGACGATCTGTTCGCGCAATTCCTGGGTGCGCTCGGTGACGCGGCGTTCAAGGTCGCTCTTGGCTTCTGAAAGTTCCTTGTCGCGATGCAGAATCATGTCCGCCATGCCGTTGAAGGAATCAGCCAGTTGCTCGATCTCATCCCGGCTGCGAATATCCGCGCGCGCCAACAAATCTCCACCGCCGATACGCTCAACGACAGACTGCAATTGCAGAATGGGCCTGACGAAGCGGCCTGCATACAGGATTGAAGCCATCAGGCTCACCAGCACGCAGACGATTGCCAGTATCCCGGTGCGAAGATTGACCTGCCTTGAACTTTCGTCGTAGGAATCCAACGACAATCCGACATGAATCCATCCCCACTGAATGCTGCTGTAGTCGAAGGGAACGGCGTAATGGAAGACTCTCCGGTTGAACATCGGAACGATCCCGAGTTCGCTTGAGGACCGCCTCAGGGTGGGATGCCAATATCCATCGATACTTGGCTCCATGCGCCAGCCCTTGCGGTCGACCACCACGGAGAGGCCGTCATTCTTGGTAATCACCAGGAAATCCACGGCGCTATCGCCCTTGAGAACCTGCATCGCGTGTTCAACAACGGACGAATAATCTTCGGAGATGGCGGCTTCAGCAACCTCGCCCTGCAGAGCCACGGCTACGCCATTGGCCTTGGATTCCAATTGAGTGCGGAGGTCCCGTTTTTGTTCCGGTATCATAACGGCTACGAAGATGCCCAGAGTGACAAGCGTGACCGTCCAAGCCAGCACCGTGGTGCGACGCGCGATCCCGGTGATGGCAAATGCGGTCTTCATTGTTTTCCCTTCGATAGCCCTTGTTGCGCCTTGAGCCGATCATACTTGTGCACGATCTCAAGAGAATTCTTCATCACGGAGATGGGCCGCACAACGAATCCCTTGGACTGATAGAGAGCAACAATCTGCGCTCCCGCGGTCAGGGTGGAAACGCGCTGAATCGAATCGATAAGCAGCTTGCGCGCACTCGGATTGGTGCCACGGCGAAAGCCGAAGACGATCGGGATGAGCTTGGGCGATACCAGCAACGGATGAAGATCGCGGCCAAGCTGTGGATTCAGCTCCATCGCGGTCTCCCAGCTTTGGCGCGCCAGGCAGGCTCCGTCGAAACGGCGAAAGAAGACTGGCAATACAACCTGGGTCAGGCTTGCATTACGCTTATGGCTTGCAAAAAAGGACTCCGGTGCAGGCAGGTTGTTATCCGCCAGCACAGTGCTCAACCATGGCTGCAGCAGAGCCATGTCGCGATGGAGATGCGAGACAATATTTGCGCCTCGCAGGTCTGAGATTGTCTTGAACCTGCTCTGGTTGTGAACAAGAAGAAGATACTCCATTCCATCGGAGAAGTAGTCCTGAACAACCAGATTGTCCGGATCGGTCAGGTCGGCGATCTTTGCGAATTCAAGCGCGGTGACGCCGTAACAGTCGATCGTATTCTGGTGAACATCTCGAATGAGTTCCTCGGAAGAGATGAAGATTTCCGGAACTGGCTCGGCAGTCTTGGCTCCATATTGATTGACGAGTTCCTTGAGCCATACCCGGTAGGCAGCTCGCGCGTCATTGACGTTGGCGCCGGCGAGCGTCTCCTCACTGATCGCCACAATCAGCAAGGCTCTCTTGATCTCGCTCCACGAAAGCGCGGGTGCGAGCAGAGCGGCCAGCGTCGCTGCCGTGCCTGTCAGGCATTGCCTTCGGGTGATCGTTCCTCCAGAAATTTCCATTCCGAATTCCCTGAGAGCGCCAGTAAGCCTGCTTCAGAGCTTTCCTTTCCGTGTGCCTGTCGAGATACGCTCAAACTGACGAACCATTTCGATCGTGCTGTTCATGATCGAGGTTGGCCGCACGATGAATCCATGAGACTGATACAAGGCCACGATTTGCTGCCCGGCCGTCACCGAAGCGACTCTCAGAATCGAATCGATCAATATTTTGCGTCCCTCTGGACTGCATCCGCGCCGGAATGCGATGGCGATCGGGACAAGCTTGGGAGAGACCGCCAGAAAGCGAAGATCGCGGCCTAGCTGTGGATTCAGTTCAACTGCTGTTTCCCAGTTCCGCCGCGCGAGACAGGCTACATCGGTCCGGCGAAAAAAGACCGGAAGCACAACCTGGTTCAGGTTGTCAGTCAGTTTCTGGCTGGCGAAGAAATGATCGGTTTGCGGTAAGTTATTCGCAGCAAGCATTGTTCCCAGCCATGCCGGGGAGAGAACCATATCGCGGTGATAATGTGTCACTAACTGAGCCCCGCGCAAGTCGGCGAGTTTCTTAAACGGGCTACTATTGTGCACCAGCAACACATATTCCATGCCTTCAGACAGATAGTCCTGAAGCAGGAGATAGTCCGGATCGATAAGATCTGCGACTTTGACATATTCCAAGGCGGTAATGCCAAAGCATTCGATCATTGCCTGCCGAACGTCCCGAATCAATTCTTCTGAGGGGAGAAAGATCTCGGGAACCATCTGGGCAATCGTAGATGGAAACTGGCGGGTGACCTCACGTACCCAGACTTTGTAAGCGGCGCGCGCATCATTGACATTGGCTCCGGCCAGCGTATCCGCACTGATCGCCACACGCAGAATGTGTCCTGGCTTTTCGCCGCGGCAGAGTCCAGGCGACAGAACGGCGGCTGCAACTCCGGTCATAAGGGTCAGGCACTCTCGCCGGGTGATTTGCACTTCTGCGCCTTGCATCGTGTTCGATCTCCAATCAGGGCCCATTCATCCTTTGGAATTCAGCCAACCTTGCCGCTCGTTCAATCCATCCAGATCCGCGACAGCGAAGAATAAGCCGTCGTTCTTTATTTTCCTCTAGCGACCGGGCTTTAACTCTGTCTCAACGCTCTTGCCTACCACCAGGTCAATCTTCGTTTGCAGAGCCATATGGTCGTAGATTGCCTTGTCGCGCGCAGCGGTTACAAGCGCCTCCTGCAATTGAGCCCGGATTACCTTCTCCGTTGCTACCAAGCCGCTTTGATATCCGCGCAATGTCAGTTCAGTGTCATCTTTAGCCGAGGCAGAGGCATCCGCTGTTGCCTTGACGACTTTTTCACTCGCTCCCATGTCGATGAACATGCTGCGGATCTGGAGGCCAAGGCCTTCTGAAAGGAGAATCTTCTTCTCTTTCAGTTGGTTGATCCGGGCACGCGCCTCCGCAACTTTGGCCTGGGTGAGGAAGCCGTTAAAGATCGGGATCTCGACTCCAAGGTCGACCGACCAGCCATTGCGGTTCTGCGGGGTAGAGAGCCCGCCGTCGTATCCGTTCCATCTGCGGTGCAACTCGCCCTTGAGGCCGATCTTTGGATAGTAGCCGCTAGCTGCAGTGATTCGCTCGCCTTCAAGCGCTCGCAGCCCAGCTTCAACTTGAGCCCAGTCGGGATTGAATTCGTAGGCCGTTGTGACCATTTCATTCAGGTCCCCGGCGTACTCCTGATAAGGAACTTCTTCGTCTTTGGGGACAACCGTCGATTTCCACGACAAGCCGATGGTATAGGCCAGAGCAGCCTCAGCCGATGCCTCGTTGGCTTCGAGCGGCGCCACCATGGAACGAATTGTTTCGGTCATGACTTTGTTGTCGAGGAAGTCAGTCTTGTTTACGGTGCCTGAGCCCTCCTTGTAAAGGGACTCGGTCATGCTTTGCGTGGCTTCCATGCGCTCAAGCGTGTCCTGGCCGAGCTTGTGCAGTTGGCGAGCGAGCACCGCGCCGTAATACAGACGTATGACGTCTGCCTTGAGTTCGAGATCGGTGCGCCGGACCTCAGCCTTCGCAATATCCAGAGCGCCGAGAGACTGCTCCTTGTATCCGCGCCGCATCCCTCCATCCATCAGAAGCCATTTGAAGTCGCCAGCAACCGACTCGGTCAGCGGGCTCATCAGCTTGACGTTTTGTGCCGGGATCGGGAACACCTGCGTAGTCGTGCTAATCGTCTGCCCTGGAAAGGAGACCGGCATCTGAACGGCGACCGGCGGAAATCCAGGTCCGAATGCATTGGCCGGAATGGTGACCGTCGCGCTGCCGCCGGGAACGGCAATCGACTGTGCCGGGATGTACATTGTGCTTGCCGGGTAGACGAAATTGGGCGAGGCGCTCATCTCGTTGAGGCCGCCGCTGAAGTTCACTTGCGGCCAGTACGCGGCCAGCGCCTGGCGATGCTGCGCCTCAGCTATGGCCACGGCAAACTGACTGGCTGGACGGGTGTGATTCTTTTCGATGGCAATGCCCAGGCACTCCTTGAGTGAGAGCGTCTGCTTGCCTTCCAGCGTCGTTTGGCTGTGAGCCGGAACGCTCCCCGCGAGTTGGGAAAGGGCGAAAATCAAGAAACAAAAACTGGTTAGCTGAGTTTGCTTCATCGTATTATTATCGGCACTTTCAAGGGCATTCTTCAATATATGTGGCGGTTTTGTCTCAACTCGAATCAAGAAAGACTACCTGCAAATCGCACTGCGGAATCTAATCGCTGAAATCGTCGAATAGCTCGATCTATACCACTCTGGCTGGCTTTCACCGCAGGCAAGATCGCTTGAGGACCACCCGAGAAAGTCATACGCTACCCTGTAGGCCGAAACCAAGACCCCAAGCTGGCGCGACCAGCAGGGAGCGACGGCCTACGATGCTGAAATCAAGTTCATATTCTCCGAAGATGCTCCAGCGATTAAGATTCAGCGTCCAGTTGTTTGATCTTCATTGTGTCTTTACTCATTTTTTTAGCCCCACCCCATTTCACATAAATTCAGATCGTTGGAGAGATCTGCGATGGATACATCCACTCTGGAGTAAAGATTGTTCAGATTCCCCCGATAGTCATAGCATTCGCGCTCTCAATAGCGACGCATAAGGGACTTCTCGGATGAGCTGGTTTCGGGCACCTTTCGCCAGCCGTGGTGCGCAACCGATGTGTCATACACGGAGACGTTCATGCAGAAATTCCGAAATTTGCCCGTTGCGCGGAAGTTCCTTGCAGCTTTTGGCCTGGTTTGCGCCCTGTGCGCTCTGCTCGGTTTGATTGCCCTGACCGGGATGAGCAAGATCAACGAATCCACGACCAACCTGGCGGAAATTGCTCTGCCTTCGGCGCAGAATCTGTCTGAGATGAATTCGACGATCCAGATATTTCGCCGGGCCGACATGGGCATCCTGCTGTGCGATACGGTCCAATGCACCGATGACTACAAGAGCAGGCGCCAGCGAACATTGCAGACGTTCGATGCTGCGGTCGCGGCCTATTCTTCAAAGGGGGCCAGTTCAGACGAGCGAACGCAGGTCGAATCGATGCGGGCAGACTTTGAGGCCTATCGAGCCGCCAGCAACCAGACCGTGGCGCTGCTGGCAAACGGACAAAAGGCGGAGGCCAGTAAACAGACGGTATCCAATGCTCTTATCTTCCGGCGTACCGACGCCGAAATGACCAAGGCGATGGAAGCCAATACGAAATCAAGCCGGCAGCGCTGTCTGGATGCCGCGGCCACATTCAAGTCGGTTCGCTTGCTCGCACTGTTGATGCTGACTCTTACAGTACTGCTGAGTGGGGCTATCGGCTGGCTTTTGACCAAGGCGATTGTGCCGCCACTGATCCGCGCGACCAACGTTCTGGAGGCGATGGCTTCCAAGGACTTAACGAAAACAATCGATTTTGAAAGTGAGGACGAGATCGGCCGCATGGCCACCGCGCTGAACACGGCTGTTGGCACGGTGCGGGGATTATTGAACTCGATGCAAGTGGGCGTTGAAACCATCACGACGGCAGCGATAGAGCTTTCAACCTGCGCCGAAAAGAGCACGAGCGACGTGGAGACGCAATGCAGCAAGGCGAATCAGATCGCGACGGCTACGCAGCAGATGGCCGCCACGGTTGCCGAGGTTTCGCGAAACGCCGAAGAGGCTAACGTGGCCAGCCAGGAGGCCGCGCGGACGGCAACCGAGGGCGGCGCGGCAATCGGCAAGACAGTGGATCGGATGCATGGCATTAACGATTTCACGAACGAGACGGTGAGCAAGATGACCTCACTGTCGCAGCGTTCCGTGCAGATTGGCAACGTAGTGACGGTAATTCACGGAATATCAGAGCAAACCAATCTGCTGGCGTTGAACGCAGCGATTGAGGCGGCTCGCGCGGGTGAACAAGGCCGCGGATTCGCGGTTGTGGCGGGAGAAGTGCGGCGGTTGGCGGAACGAACAAAGTCCGCAACGGAAGAGATCACTGGCACCATTGAGAGCATCCAGCGCGAGACGCGCGACACCCTCAATTTGATGGAGACGGGAAGATCCAACGTGGCCGCCGGACTGGCGGAAAGCGAAAGTGCCCGCCAAACCCTGAACGCCATTATTTCGCTGGCGCGCCGCTCCGGCGAGCAAATTGGGATGATCGCAGCCTCTTCAACCCAGCAAGCGGCCGCAAGCCAGGAGATTAGTCAGGCGCTGGCAGGCATTTGCGAAATTTCAAGCAGTGTCTCCACGGCTTCCAATGAAACCACTCAAGCCAGCCACGCTCTTACAAAGCTGGCGGCGGAGCTGGACTGCGAAATCAAGAGTTTCCACCTGACAGACGACAAGGTTGCACCACGCGGGCAGCGGCCTGAGGCACCAACTCATTCAGATCCCAAAATCCGAGTTCAGCTTCCGACATCCCAAGGAAAATTGAAGGCGCCAAGAACTTCTCATGCCGTGATCCCTGCACTTCCGCGCCGGCTGCCCCAATCGACCTCTGTCTTGCTTTTTCTCTTTGCCATAACTGCCGTCCTGCCCCTTGCTGCGCAGGATGACATCACCACTCGAAACGCGACATCCGGGCTCAATGGCTTATATATCACCGGGTCGGCCTCGAACCCGTTGAGCTTTCTGAACGGCCCGGCATTTCGCACGACTGGCTCCAAAGCGCCCTACGACTTTCACGACTTTGCCCCTGCAACTACCCTCGACGCAAAGCTTCCCAAGTGGATCGA
>Ga0302322_100000005_pt1 | contig 112978 bp, 92 predicted proteins | sample Fen_T0_2_FD_203757 | JGI IMG/M metagenome (GOLD analysis project Ga0302322, IMG submission 203757) | Peat permafrost microbial communities from Stordalen Mire near Abisko, Sweden - Fen_T0_2 | ecosystem: Environmental > Terrestrial > Soil > Wetlands > Permafrost | place: Sweden: Abisko...
CTGAACATCTTTGTCCGGGAGAGGCCCACCATCCGCGAGATCAACTACAAGGGGCTCAATGCCGTCTCGCAGTCCGATGTGCTCGACCGCTTCAAAAAGGAGAAGGTCGGCCTCAGTGTCGAAAGCCAGTACGATCCCACCAAGATCAAGCGGGCCGAGACTGTGATCAAGGACCTGCTCTCAGAGCACGGCCATCAGTTCGCCACCATCAAGACCGAGGTCAAGACGATTCCCCCGGCCTCCGTGCAGGTGAACTTCAACATCAAGGAAGGCCCCACGGTCAAGGTGGGCCACATCCAATTCACCGGCAACGAGCACCTGAGTGGCCTCATTCTCAGGCGGTCGATGAAAAACCTGAAGCCCATCGGCATTCCTTATTCGCTCGTCTTTGAGAACATCTTTTCCCAGACCTTCGACGCCCGCAAGCTCGAGGAAGACACCGAGCGCGTTCGCCAGGCCTATCGCGACAAGGGCTACTACAACACCGCCATCGAGGAGCCCCGCACGCAGATTCGCGACCAGGGCGGCCTCAACTGGTTCACCTTCCGGCCCAACAAGGGCAAGCGCATCGATATTCTGATGCCCATCGAAGAGGGCGCGCGCTATCGCCTCGGCACCATCACCTTCACCGGCAACAAGGCCATCCGCAATGAAAAGGCCCTGCGCTCCACTTTTGCGGTCAAAGACGGCGAATGGTTCAATGCCACGCTGGTCGGCAAGGGCCTGGAGAATCTCAAAAAAGCCTACGGACAGTCGGGCTACATCAACTTCGGCGCCATTCCCAAGCCCGTCTTCGACGAGGACAAGAAGACCGTCTCGCTGGTCGTTGACATCGATGAGGGCAAGCCGTTCTATGTCTCGCGCATCGAGTTCCAAGGCAATACCATCACCCGCGACAAGGTCATTCGCCGCGAGTTGATGCTTGAGGAAGGCCAGGTCTACAACTCCCAGCTTTGGGAATACAGCCTGCTCCGGCTCAACCAGCTCGAATACTTTGAACCGCTCAAGGTCGATCAGGACTCTGAAGCCCATCAGGATGCCGAGGCAGGCACGGTGGAACTGCTGCTCAAGGTCAAGGAGAAGGGCAAAAACTCCATCGGCCTCAACGGCGGTCTCAGCGGCATGTCGGGCGCTTTCCTGGGTCTCAACTACCAGACCAATAACTTCCTCGGCCTCGGCGAAACGCTCAGCCTGCAGGCTAATTTGGGCAGCACCAACCGCCAGTTCACTTTTGGCTTTTCGCAGCCCTACGTTCACAATCGCCCGCTCAATGTCGGCTTCCAGATCTACAACAACAAGCAGGACTTCAATGCCGCCAAAAGCTTTCAGGCAACGAGCGGCATGTCGACCAACCTGACCGCGGCCCAGCAGTCGCTGACGCAGAACTACAATCAGGCCGCCACCGGCCTGAACTTCTCCGTCAGCTATCCGCTCAAGCGGCACGCCTTCCAGCGCCTGGGCTTCACCTATTCGCTCAGCAAGTCGTCGATCACCACCTTCTCGACCGCCTCGCAGACCTTCTTCCAGACAATCAGCTTCCGTTCGGGTATCCAGGGCTCCAACGCTCTGGATGGCATCGTGAACAGCTTTGCCTCCTTCAGCTACGCCTATAACACGATCAACAACCCCATGCGCCCGCGCACCGGCAAGGAATTTACCGCCGTCTTCCAGACCTCGGGCATCTGGGGCAACGTGCGCTATATCCTGCCGACGGTTGCTTACAAGCAGTTCGTGCCCATGCACTACCTGACGCCTTCGGCCGCCGGCCGCAACGTCCTGGCACTGCGCGCGCAGGTGGGATATGTGCAGGGCTTCGGCGGCGCCGTGGCTCCACCCAACAACCGCTTCTACGCCGGCGGCGAAGCTGAATTGAGAGGCTTCGATATCCGTGGCGCAACGCCTTACGGCTATGTTCCCAATCGCGTCAATATCCAGTTGACCAATCCGGATGGCAACTGCGTTCCGCGCGACCCCCAGCACCCCGAGCTGAACCAGTGCATCCTGGTGGCGCTGCCTGTCTACGGCATCTCCTCGATCGGCGGCGATACCAATCTGATCGCCAATGCGGAGTACCGGATTCCCATCGTCGGCTCGGCGACCTTCTCCTTCTTCAGCGACTTCGGCATCGACTCCGCCCTCAACAAAGGCCAGTTGAAGCAGAGCCCGCAGGGCTTTGCTTCGCTCACCGCCCCGCTCTACGGCTGCCCGGTCTTCAACAACGGCGCCTGCCAGGGCGGCATTCCGGGCTCGCAGGTTGGCTTCCAGAGAAACATCCGGCCGGTCAGCGGCACGAACTTTGTCCCGCGCATGTCTACCGGCGCCGAGATCTCGGTCATCATGCCGGTCATCAACGCGCCCTTCCGCATCTTCTACGCCTACAACCCGCTCCGCCTGGATGTGAACCCCTACTGCAATACCGTCATCCTGGGAGGCCACAAGCAGAGCTGTTCGGCGCAGTTGATCACCCGCGATCTCTTCCCGTCGGGTGGCGCGGGAGACTACACCTATCAAGAGGCGATCCAGGCCTACGGCGCGCGGGATCTCTTCCGCGAACCGCGCAAGACCTTCCGCCTGACGGTCTCAACCACTTTCTAAAGCAGCGTTCAACCAGCAACTCAAAGGGCCGCTCATCATGAGCGGCCCTTTGAGTTGCAGCGACCTGGGGATTTTTTTCGATCGCTGCCCGGCTGCTGGATAAGGGGTTGCTTGACACAGGGAATTGCGCACGTGCATTCTGCTGCCATGCAAACACTTGGATTGTCCGGAAAGAGCGATCGCTCGGATGGTCGGCTGAAGAGCATTTTCTGGCCTAAGGTCGAGAACGCCTGGGATGTGGATTATCTGGGGCAACAGGGCTTTTGGATCTGCTTCCTGATTGCGGTCTTCCAACTGTTGGTTGCAGCGCTGTCGGCCAACCCGATTCTGATCGTCTTTGGCGTCTTGGAAGCGATGGCATTCTTCGTTGGCGGTTTAGGTGTCAGAGAAAGCAACTGGCCGGCGGCAGCCCTGGTGTTCAGCATCTTCTTTCTCAATTTGCTTTCTGGCATGGCTATGGGCCAGCCTCCCGGGATTCTGGCGATTATCGCTGCCGCAATATTGTTGTCAAACACCCGCGCGGCGTTTTTGGCTTCTGAGTGGAGGCCAGCGGCCGAAGACGAGGACAGGCCGACGCGTTTCAATGAGACCTTGAGGGACAAGCTATCTGACCAGTTGCCTGCGAAGGCATGGCCTGTCCTCCAGATCCCGTTTTTTACGCTGGCTTCTCTCCTTCTTTTACTTAGTCTGGCTGGACTCGGCTTTCAGTTGTTGCAGCGATTCGGCGTTCTTGCTCATCTGGGAGTCCTTCGACCTTGATACAGGACATTGAGCGTTGGGATTGCAGGGATTCTCGGGGAAATTCACGATCTGCGTGTTTGACGCTCCCACCCACGGCTCCTATAATCCATCTAGTTCCTGCTGACGTCTCCGTCCGCGTCTTTTTCCAGGCCTTTGCTCCGTCCGGCGCAGAGCCCCCAAGGATAGACCGCAAGGTTTCTCAGGAGGCACAGCCTTGGCCTCGCGCCCATCGGCGATCGGGTCATCAGGAATTTCGAAGGAGCTTTACACTCACATGAAGCGTTCGCTTGTATTGATCTTCTCGCTGGCCTTGGGTCTTGCCCTGAGCGCCGCTGCCCAAACTTCGCCTGCCGCGGCCCCTGCTGGCCCGGCCAAGATCGCCGTCGTCGCCTTCCAGGTGGCCGTGGCCCAAACCAACGAGGGCCAGCGCAACTTCGCCGACCTGCAAAAGAAGTACGCACCCAAGGAAGCCCAGCTCAAGTCCCTCAGCGACGAGATCGAAACCCTGACCAAGCAGTTGCAGGCCCAGGGCGACAAGCTCAGCGATGCCGAGCGCGCCAGCAAGGCCAAGGTCATCGACGACAAGAAAAAGCAGGCCCAGCGCCAGCTTGAAGATGCGCAGAACGACATGAACACCGAGATGCAGGAGATGTACAACGGCCTGGCATCCAAGGTCTACGACGTTCTGGCCACCTACGCGCAGCAGCAGGGATACACTCTGGTTCTGGATGTTGCACAGCAGCAGAGCCCCGTGCTCTACGCCAGCGACTCCACCAACATTACCAAGGCTGTCATCGAAGCTTACAACGTGAAGTCGGGTGTGCCCGCTCCTCCGGCCCAGCCGGCTGGGGCAGCTCCCGCGCCAGCCCGGCCGGCCGCCAAGCCTCCCGTCGCTCACTAATCTTGTTATCGCTCGAACGCATTACAAAGGCTCCGCAATGCGGAGCCTTTGTAGTGCAATCGGCCTCAAGGGGGTGCCTGTGCAGGATCTCCATCAAACATACTGAATGAGGTATTTGTTCAAATGAAGCGTTTCATTGCACTTGCTATCTTGCTGACCTCGGGATTGGTCCTGAGCGCCGCAGCTCAGACATCGCCTGCGCCCGCTGGGCCTGCCAAAGTTGCCGTCATAGCCTTTCAAGCCGCCGTGGCCCAAACCAACGAGGGGCAGCGCGATGTCGGCGACTTGCAGAAGAAGTTCGAACCGAAGCGCCATCAGCTTCAAACTCGCAGCGCGGAGCTCGATGCCCTGGCCAAGCAGTTGCAAACCCAGGGTAGTGCGCTCAGTGAGACAGAGTTAGCGAAACGCTCCAAAGATATCGCAGATAAGAAGAAAGCCTTCGATCGCGATGCCGAGGACGCTCAGAATGACTTTCAGACTGAGATGCAGGGCATCTTCAATACCCTGGCTCCCAAGGTCTATGAGGTTGTGGCCACCTACGCGCAGCAGCAGGGATACACAATGGTGCTGGATGCGTCTCAAGAGCAGAATCCCGTGCTCTACGCCAGCGACTCCACCAACATCACCAAGGCTGTCATCGACGCCTACAACGTGAAGTCGGGTGTGCCCGCACCTCCGGCCGCGCCTGCCGGTGCAGCGCCAGCAAGGGTGACTCCCAAGAAGGCACCTGCCGCCCACTAATCGTGGTCAGCGTCAAGGCTCGCAAAGGCTCCGCTATGCGGGGCCTTTGCCGTTCCAGTGGCCGTCTTTGCAGGCAGCCAAACCGATCCTTGGCCGGACAGACATTTCTTCACTGTTCTTGAGAGTTTTCTTTGTGGAAAAAATTGTGGAAAGCTTCCCCGAATTTCCGGAAGAATTTCAGGATTCTCCCCTTGCCAAAAGACATTCTTTTCTGGTAAGAGGAACAACTCCTTATTTATCAATTACTATGCGAAGAGCACTTTCTCCCTTCGATAGTCTGCTCCCAGCAGCCCCGCAGATCGTTCTCTACCGGGGTTATCCACATTCCGGCATAAAAATAATGTGAATCAGGTCACCAGAAAAACGGTTACTTCTGCGAATCTTCGCCTATGCGCAGCACCGCCAAAAAGGCCTCCTGCGGGATGTCCACTTTACCGATGCGCTTCATGCGTTTCTTGCCTTCCTTCTGTTTTTCCAATAGCTTGCGTTTACGGCTGATGTCGCCGCCATAGCACTTGGCGATCACGTTCTTGCGCAGCGGGCTTACCGTTTCGCGGGAGATTACTTTGGCCCCAATGGCCGCCTGAATCGCCACTTCGAACTGCTGGCGCGGAATCAGCTCGCGCATCTTCGAGACCAGCGCGCGGCCTCGCTCGTAGGCAAAGTCCTTATGGACGATAATCGAGAGTGCGTCGACCGGTTCGCCCGAGACCAGAATGTCGAGCTTCACCATCGGCGACTCCCACTCGCCGGCCAATTGATAATCCAGCGATGCATAGCCTCGTGAGACCGATTTGAGCCGGTCATAGAAGTCCAGCACGATCTCATTCAGCGGTAATTCATAAGTCAGTAGAACGCGGCTCGCCGTCACATATTCGAAGTTCAACTGCTTGCCGCGCTTTTCTTCCACCAGCTTGAAGATGCCGCCAACATACTCTTCATTGGTCAGAATCTTGGCCGTGATTACCGGCTCCCGGATGCTTTCGATGTTCGTCGGATCGGGCCACCGCGAAGGGTTGTCCACTTCAAGCTCTGTTCCATCGGTCAGCGTGATGTGGTAGCGCACGCCGGGTGCCGTGGTGATCAGGTCCAGTTCGTATTCGCGCTCCAGCCGCTCCTGGATGATCTCCATGTGCAGCAGGCCGAGAAAGCCGCAGCGGAAGCCGAAGCCCAGCGCAGCCGAACTCTCCGGCTCAAAGAAGAACGACGAATCATTCAGGCGCAATTTTTCGAGAGCATCGCGTAAGAGCGTGTGCTCGTGCGAGTCCACCGTGTAGAGCCCGGCGAAGACCATCGGCTTGATGTCTTCAAAGCCCGGCAACTGCGCCGCTGCGGGCCGGTTCTCTTCGGTGACCGTGTCGCCGATCTTGGTATCGCTGACCGTCTTGATCGTCGCCGCAAAGAACCCGACTTCGCCGGCACGAAGTTCGCCGATCTCGACTGGCTTGGGCATCAACACGCCCATCGACTCCACTTCAAACGATTTGCCATTCGACATCAGCCGAATGCGCTGCCCTTTGCGCATCGTGCCCTGCATAACTCGCACCAGCACGATCACGCCGCGATAGGCATCGAACCACGAGTCGAAGATCAGCGCCTGCAGTGGCGCGTCCGGGTCGCCTGTGGGCGGCGGCAGGCGTTTGACGATAGCTTCGAGCACCTCAGCCACGCCGACGCCCGTCTTGGCGCTCACAGCAATGGCGTCGGTAGCATCCAGGCCAACAGCTTTTTCGATCGCCTCCTGCGTGCGCACGATGTCCGCCGAAGGCAGGTCGATCTTGTTAATGACGGGAATAATTTCCAGGCCGTGATTGATGGCCAGATAGGCGTTGGCCAGCGTCTGCGCTTCCACGCCCTGCGAGGCATCCACCACCAGCAGGGCGCCCTCGCACGAGGCCAGCGAACGCGAGACCTCATAGCTGAAATCCACGTGGCCTGGCGTGTCGATCAGGTTCAGTTGATATGTATTGCCGTCGTGCGCCTTGTACATCATGCGCACGGCGTGGGCCTTGATGGTGATGCCGCGCTCGCGTTCCAGATCCATGTCGTCCAGGATCTGGGCCTGCATCTCACGGCCGGTCACCGAGCCGGTGAATTCGAGCAGACGGTCGCTCAGCGTCGACTTGCCGTGGTCGATGTGGGCGATGATCGCAAAATTTCTTAGGAAGCGTGCGTCCATGAGAGGGCTTGGCCAAGAGGCATTTCGCGCCTTGCTGCGCGCGTGCCTCCATGGCATAGCTTATCATCTACATAGCTTCTTCCGAAGGCATCGGGCTTCAGGGGCCCTTCGGCGGCCGGGCAAGAAATCTTACTCATGCATATTCGCAAGATTCGGTATCGATCTTTCGGCAGTGCGCTGCTGGCTTTCTGGCTGGCTGGCTGTGCTCCCACCAGCCCCACGAGTGCCTCAAGCAACCCCGTCGCACAGGCCACGGCGCCAGCCCTTCCCGCGGCTCAAGCGCAGCAGCCGGCTCCTGTGCCCGCCGCGCCTCCGCCTCCCACGCTCGAGCAACAGAGAGTGCGCTTGCTGATTCACCAGGTCGAGGAGGCTTACACACTCGGCGAGGCGGACTATCACAAGGGAAGATTGCCCGAGGCCAAACAGGAGTTCGATCGCGCAGTGGACCTGATGCTCCTGAGCGGCATCGACATTAAAAACGATCCCGAGTTGCAGGAAGAGTTCGACCACGTTGTAGATGGCGTGAACGTGCTCGAGATGGAGGCGCTCAAGCAGGGCAACGGCTTCGTGCCCAAAGAGGAGCCCACGCCGGCCGATGTTGCGCAGGAAGCGACCTTTGAGGTCGATCCCAACATCGTAGCCAAGGCCAAGGCCGAACTGGCGACCACCAAATCCGATCTGCCCCTCGTGGTCAACGATTACGTAGCCGTCTATATCAACTTCTTCGCCAACACAAAAAAAGGCCACAACACGCTGACCCACTCGTTTGAACGCGCCGGCCGCTACAAGGCGATGATTCAGCGCGTCATGGCAGAAGAGGGCGTGCCGCAGGATCTGATTTACCTCGCCGTGGCTGAGTCCGGTTTCAATCCCAGGGCGCTCAATGCGCGTTCTCACGCCGGCGGCATGTGGCAATTCATGCCACACGGCAACTACGGCCTCGCCCGCACCGCTTATGTAGACGAGCGCTTCGATCCTGAAAAATCCACGCGCGCCTACGCCCGCTACATGAAGTTCATTTATAACCAACTCGGCGACTGGTATCTCTCCATGGCCGGCTACGACTGGGGCTCGGGCAATGTGCAGCGCGCCGTGCAGAAGACCGGCTACGCGGACTTCTGGGAACTCTACAAGCGCAACAACCTGCCCGCCGAGACGAAGAATTATGTACCTGAAATTCTCGCGGCCATCATTATCGCCAATCATCCCACGCAGTACGGCTTCGACGATGTCACGCTCGATCCCCCGGTGCTCACCGATACGGTGACCATCAACTATCCCGTGGACCTGCGACTGGTTTCTGATTTAGTTGGCGCGCCGGTCGACGAGTTGATGGCGCTCAACCCCAGCATGTTGCGGCTTGTCACACCGCCCGACGCATCTTTCGATCTGCATCTGCCCGCGGGCACCGGCGCTTTGTTCGGGCAGCGCATCGCCGCGATTCCAGAGGGCAAACGCAATGCCTGGCGCTACCATCGCGTCGTTGCTGGAGATACCCTCGCCTCAGTTGCGCGTACGTATCATGTGGTGGCCGACGATCTGGCCGCGGCCAATCAACTCACCGCCAGCGACAGCATTGAAGGAGTCGAGGCGCTGGTGGTTCCCGCACAGCCTGCCGCAGCGCCGTCGGCCCGCGCATTGCTCTACACCGTGCGCAAGGGCGAGACGCTTGTCACCATCGCCGATCGCTTCGGAGTCTCGCTCAATCAGTTGCGTCGCTGGAACAGAATCACAACCGGCATCAAGGTGGAGCCGGGACGCAAACTGCACGTAGCCGATCCCTCGACCATGTCGCGCACATCCTCTCGCAGTCATCGCCGCGGCAGTTCGCAAGCCGAGTCCAAGACGCGGGAAGCCGCGCCAGCAGCGGAGAAAACGCACGAGCCAACTTCGCGAGCCGCGACAGCCGCAAAGAAGAAATCCTCGTCGGAAGCGGAAAAACCGCATGCAAGAAAACACGGCGCGCGGAGAAAATCCTCCAAGGCAAAATAAAAAAATGCGGCTGAGTGCATTCTGTGCTTGTTATTTGCTGGCCTTTGCGTTCATCCTATTGCTACAATGTGTTGCGTGAGCGGAGCAAATTGTTCCGCCGCGCAAAGAGGGGAACACAAGAAAGCGCAGCGGCGAGCCGCTGGAGGCAATCGGATGGAAGAAGTGTTCAGGATGTACGCGATGAGCGACGACGAAGCGAATGCCGAGCCAGCGGGGCTTGATTCGGTTCACGACGACTTTGAAGAAGACGAAGAGGTTGAAACCTCAAGCGTGCTCACCTCCTCGGATGATGACGAAGGCCTAGTTGAAGAGGCGGTGATTGTGATCGTCGAACAACCCGCTGCAAAGCCGGCCGTGAAGAAGGCCGCGAAGAAAAAATCTCCTGCCAAGAAGGCTGCGAAGAAGGCACCGGCAAAGAAAGCCGCCGCCAAAAAAGCTCCAGCCAAAAAGGCTGCCAAGAAGTCTCCTGCAAAGAAGGCAGCCGGCAAAAAGTTTGTGGCCAAGAAGGCCGCAAAGAAATCCGCCGCAAAGAAGAAAAGCTCTGGCGTGAAGGGCGGAAAGGTCAAGGCCAAGAAGGCCGTGACTAAAAAGAGCGCCAGCAAAACCACCAAACGAGGTAACAAGTTGGCCGTTAAGAAAGCAGCAAAGAAGGCGCCAGCCAAGAAGGCAGCAAAGAAGGCAGTTGCCAAGAAGGCCCCGGCGAAGAAGGCAGTTGCCAAGAAGGCACCTGCGAAGAAAGCAGCCAAGAAAGCCCCTGCAAAGAAGGCAACCAAGTAGTCGCAGCGGCAACCTGAACTCAAGGCAAGCAAAAGAGCCCGGCGCACGCCGGGCTTTTTTGCGCCCGAAAACAGCCGCATGCAGCCGGGTCTTCCACTGCAATCAAGTTTTGATTGTGCCGCACGGCCCCTTCAAGGTTACAATCGCTGCCATAGCCAGTTATGGCTGAGAGAGGCTTTATCATGAGCGACGTCGATCTCCAACCCGCAGCCGAGGCAGCCCCCGGCCTTTCCCAGTGGCAGCGCGTATCGAACACTTTCTCCGCGCCGTCGAAGACATTCGAGGACATCAAGCGCGGCAACAAGAGCTGGTGGATGCCCTTCCTCATCATGGTCTTGGTCGGCTACGTCTTGTTTGGCGCTATCACTCTCAAGGTCGGCTGGGCCCAGGTGGCCGAGAATTCTATCCACTTCAACCCCAAAGCTGAAGAGAAACTGGCGCAAGCCCCTCCGGAGCAACGCGCGATGACGATGAAGATCACCCAATATAGTATGCAGGGCGGCTTCGCTGCCAGCCCTGTCATTGTATTGGTGGCTGTTGCGCTTGGCTCGTTGGTCATGTGGGGCACCATCAATTTCGGCTTTGGCGGCAAAGCCACCTTCGGAAGCGTTTTTGTCATGTGGATGTACGCAGGGTTGCCGGGAATCTTTAAATCGCTGCTAGGTGCATTAGTACTCTTTACGGGAGCCGCTCCCGAGTCCTTCAATCTGAATAACTTTGCTCCCACCAGCCTGGGCGCATTCCTGAACCAGCTCGAAACCAACGCTGCACTCTACAAATTGGCGAGTGCTCTGGATGTCACCACCATTTGGAGTATGGTGCTCCTGGCGATTGGACTCGCAACGGTGGCGGGCGTCAAGCGCTCCTCCGGCTACATTGCCGTCTTTGGATGGTGGGGGCTCATCACAGTGATTAGCGTCGGCTGGGCCGCCGCCTTCGGTTGAGATTGGTTCTTGAATTCAAAAGTAAAACGGCGCTCATCTCAGGGATGAGCGCCGTTTTACTTTGGTACTTTGAAAAACTAGTAGCTAAAAGCTAGCAGCTGTTCTTACTCCGTCCACCGCCGCATGATCAGCGTCGCGTTGATGCCGCCGAACCCAAACGAATTCGACAGCGCCACATCGAAGCTGTGTGCCACGGCCTTGTTCGGCACATAGTCCAGGTGGCATTCCGGGTCGACGTTCTCAAGATTCATCGTCGGCGGAAGCATCTGGTTCACGAGCGCCAGTACGGTGATGCCGGCTTCAAGTCCGCCCGCGCCGCCTAGCAAGTGCCCGTGCATCGACTTCGTGCCCGAGACCTTGAGTTTTTTGTTCAGCGCGTGCTCGCCAAAGACCGCTTCAATGGCCTGCGACTCGTTGCCGTCGCCTGCCGGTGTCGCCGTGGCGTGGGCGTTTATGTAGCCCACCTCCTCCGGCTTGATGCCGGCGTCCTTGATCGCGGCTCTCATGCTGCGCTGCGCGCCCTGGCCTTCAGGTGCGATGCCCGTCATGTGATACGCATCGGCGCTCATGCCATAGCCAATCACCTCGGCCAGGATCTTTGCACCGCGCGCCTTGGCAAACTCAAGCTCCTCGAGAATCAGGATGCCTGCGCCCTCGCCAATGACGAAGCCGTCGCGATCCTTGTCGAAGGGCCGGCTGGCGTGTGTCGGGTCGTCGTTGCGTGCTGAGAGCGCGCGCATCGCTGCAAAACCGCCAACTGCCAGTGGCGTAACCGATGCCTCGGCGCCGCCCGCGATCATTACATCGGCATCGCCGTGCATGATCATGCGCACCGAGTCGCCGATAGCGTTGGCCGATGTGGCGCATGCCGTCGACGTTGCCGAGATCGGTCCCTTGGCTCCGTAACGAATGCTCACATCGCCGGCTGCCATATTGGCGATCACCGCGGGAATGAAGAAGGGTGAGATCTTGCGCGGACCGCCTGCCAGCAGGTTCGAGTGCTCGCGCTCGATGATTTCAAAGCCGCCGATACCGGAGCCGATAAAGACGCCAACTCGCTCGTCGTTCTCGGGCGTGATCTGGAGGCCCGACTGGGCAATCGCCTCCTGTGTGGCGGCAAAGGCAAAGTGGATGAAGCGCCCCATCTTGCGCGCTTCCTTCTTATCCACAAAATTGAGCGGGTCGAAGTTTTTCACTTCGGCGGCAAAGGTGACAGGGAAACCAGTGGTATCGAAGCCCTGAATGGGCCCCATGCCGCTGGCTCCGGCCAACAGTTGCTGCCAAACCTCGGGCGCGGTGTTGCCCACACCGCAGACCAGCCCCAGGCCGGTGATGACGACGCGGCGAGTCACTGGCTATTTGCCGCCTTTCGCATTCTTCTCGATGTACTCGACGGCGTCCTTGACGGTCTTGATCTTCTCGGCTGCCTCGTCGGGAATCTCGATGTCAAACGCCTCTTCGAACTGCATGACCAGCTCGACTACATCCAGTGAATCCGCGCCCAGGTCTTCCTGGAAGCTGGCGCCGGGGGTGACTTCGGCCTCGTCCACCTGCAACTGTTCGACGATGATCGATTTGACTTTCTCTTCAACGGCCATGCGTGTTTCTCCTCGTGAATTTCTTATTTCCGGAATCTCCGGGGGCTCGTCTCTTCAGACTCCGCCTGCTTACCATACCGGCTCACAGCAGGGGTCCGCAACCACCACACCCTAAAAAATGCGTTTTACCCCGAAGCTTCAAGTCTAATGGGCGCGCCGGGGTGTGTAAAGGCGTCAAGTGCGAGGGATTGGGGATTCGAGAACGCGGAACAGAAAACCCGATGAATTTGCCAGCAATACAACAGCCTGAAGGCGTATATTAGGCGAAAGAACGAAAGGGATCATCAATGCAGACATTATTGATCGGCGCAATCGCAGTTTTTGCTGGCGTTCTGCTTGGCTACTGGCTGGGAAAAAACTCCGCGAAGTCTGAGAGTGCTCTCTTACGCGACCAGCTCAAGAGCATCGAAGCGGAGAAAGCCAGCCAGGCTGCCGATCTGAAGGCATTGCAAGCCGACATCACGCGCCTCACAGGCGAACTCGGCACGGAGCGTGCGAATGTCGCGGCGGAGAAGAGCAAGTACATTCAGATGCAGGCCGATCTCGAAAAAGCCTTTGGCGATCTTGCGGCAAAGGCGCTGAGCGCCAACAATCAGAGCTTCCTGACTCTCGCCAAGCAGGAACTCGGCGGTCAAAGCAACGCCGCCAGGCAGACCCTCGAAGCCAAAGAGCTCGCAATCAAAAATATGCTCGACCCGCTCGGAGCCGCGCTCAAGGCCCTCGACGTGCAGGCCCAGGCCATGGAGGCGCATCGCTCCGGCGCATATTCCAAGGTTGAAGCACTTGTCGATGGCCTCCAGAAGACCATCCCTGCCTCGCTAGCCGCGCTCACCAGCGAGACCGCGCAGTTGATTACCGCCTTGCGCGCCCCCAAGACACGCGGCAACTGGGGCGAACTGCAACTCAAGCGCTGCGTCGAATACGCCGGCATGGTCCAGTACTGCTCCTTCTCCGAGCAGGTCACCGCGCGCGATGAAGACGACAAAATGCTGCGCCCCGACATGACCATTCAGCTCCCCAATGGCCGCGAGATCGTCGTCGATGCCAAGACTCCCCTCGATGCTTTTCTCGATGCCACAGGAGCCACAGATCCCGCCACGCAGACGCTCCGCTTTGCTGCCCACGCGGCGCGCGTCAAGGCGCATCTCAGAGACCTGTCGAGCAAGGCCTACTGGAAGCAATTCGACAAGGCTCCCGATTTCGTCGTCTGCTTCCTGCCCAGCGAAGCCCTCTTCAGCGCCGCCCTCGAAGCCGATCCGTCGCTCATTGAATTCAGCGCGCAAAGCCACGTCGTCATGGCGACGCCGACCACGCTGATCGCTCTTCTTCGTGCAGTAGAGTTCGGCTGGCAGCAATCGGAGATCACCAAGAACGCCAAAGCCATCCACGAACTGGGCCAGAAGATCTACGACAAGCTGGTTGTCGCGCAAGGCCACGTCACCAAGCTAGGCAACGCCCTCGGCAGCAGCGTCGATCACTACAACAAATTCCTCGGCACCATTGAAGGCAAAGGCGGAGTCTTCTCCATCGGCAGGCAGCTAGGCGAGCTAGCCCACTCCGACGGCGAGTTGGCAGAAGTTAGCAAACTGCAATCGGACCTACGCGAAATGGAGTCCAATGAGTGGTCCCAGCCGGGGCTGGCACTGGCCGCAGGGGCGGATGAAACCAGCGAAGCCCATGAGTGAGGGAGAAGAAGAAAGTCTCCGAATGTCAAACACGGAGGGAGTATTGGTGCAATTATGAATCGCTTGTTCGAAGGAATGTGCGTGCTGGTTGTTGTGTTTATTCTTGGAGCAACTGCGTTGGCGCAAAACGTCAAGATCGTTCTCCACGCAGTGGATGGCAGGAACGGGAAGCCAATTGCGAACAGGCACTTGTTAGTGAAAATACGTATGTCTGGCGATGCGGTTGGGGGTTGGGCAAATCACTTGGACCTTAAGACCGACAAAGACGGACTAGCTGCTCTCACGATCTCCGCCACAGATGCAGAATTGATACAGGTGTGGGTGGACGCACTCACTCTCTGCCAATCAGACCCCAATCACGCGAGTTTCAGCGTCAGCACAATCATTTCCAATGGATTGTCGGCCCCGAACAATTGTGGCCCCTTACGGCTAAATGGCACACCAGGACATTTTATGTTTTTTGCGCGTCCAGCTACCCTCATGGAGAGGATGCGATGGTAGGCAGGGTGCACCTGATCCAATTCCTAAGATACGTACGGACCGATAGTATCGATCGTCGAGAAGGAACAAAGACACGCCAAAGGCGGGGTACTTGCTGACTCGCCAACTCGCTAGCCTTTCAGCTCGCCAAACGCCTCCCGCATCCGCTTCCACGTCATCTCCAACTCCTCCGGCAAGATCCGCGACTCAGCCACCGTCGTCATGAAGTTGGTATCCCCAGCCCAACGCGGCAGCGCGTGCAGATGCAGATGCCCTGCAACCCCAGCCCCGCCAGCTTTTCCCACGTTCATGCCAAAGTTGAAGCCATGCGGCCGGTAGAGCTGCTGCAGCACCCGCTCCGTCCGCTGCGCCAGTTCAATCAGCTCATGCGCCGCCTCAACCGGCAACGCAGCCAGCCGGTCCAGATGCGCATAAGGCATCACCATCACATGTCCCGACGTATACGGAAAGGCATTCAGGCAGACAAAGCAATGCTTGCCGCGCACGATCAGTCCGCCAGCCCCCTCGGCCTCTTCCGCGCTCATGCCCTGTTCAATCGCAAAATTGATCGAAGCAATCAGATTGCAGAAGACGCAGCCCGTGTCGCCCGGCCATGCTGCCAGCTTCGCCGGAACCCCCGGCCGCACCTTCGTGTCGGCCGAAGTGATATAGGCGTAGCGCCACGGAGTCCAAAGATAATCCATCGGTATTCGTCCTGAGAGATAGCGTTCAGTCCTTCAACGGCACGAGTTCCAGCTTGAATCCCGGCTTCAGGTTCACATCGCCGCCATTCGAGAAAAACGCTAGCGTCACACACGAAATCGGGATGGCATACCAGTTCTTATAGACGGCTCCGGAGATCCCGTCCGTTAAATCCTTGGCTCCGATGCCCACGCCGCCGGCTGTCAGCATGCTGGCAATCTGCCTGCCCCGTCCCGGCTGAATCTTTCCCTCGTCGCCGTCCTTCTTCGGTTTCACCGTGATCGGTTGATCGAAGACAAGCATCATGTGGCCGCGCCGGAAGAACCTCTTCGCCGGAGTCGAAACAATGTGGCCCGTATACATCCCCGACGGGCAATCCACCTTGAACTCAGTCCCCGTTGCCATCCACGAAGAGGCGTAGGTCTTCAGGGTGCAGGTCTCTGCGTATGCCGCGCTTGAGATCAGCATGAGCGCCAAAGTCAGTGCTTTTTTCATGGGGAACTTCCGTTATTGGATTTTTTGGGGCACTTCCGTTGGCTCAATCTCCGGTGGAAATCGCCAAGGCACGATTATAGAGTGCGAAGTTGGCCTTTCGCACCATCATCGCGCAAGAGTTATGGACCGCGCTAATTCATGGCGCGCCAGCGTCGTCCGCCCCACCGCAGGTGGCTAGCATTGACGGGGCATTCCTCACGTTGATACACTCGTGAGCGTAGCTTCCTGCGCGGATTCCAGCAGTGAGTTGCGGCCTCTCTCCAGTAAGCCGCCGCCTGCCGGGTGCTTCCCCAAGGAGACCAGACCCCTTTCACGCCTTTTTCACAGGCCGGGGATACTGTTCTTTTTGTGGAGCGCCACGGTCTCAGGTTTGCGGACGCAAGCAGGGAGATGGCCTCCGGTTCCCCTCGTTGACGGCAAGAATGGCGGAGGAGCCACCCCCAGCGGCAGGCACGTTCTCGTCGCGGGAGCAAGGAATCCCGGAGCTCGCAGCGATGGCAAACGTCCTCAATCCCGAAACCGAGAGTACAACCCTGAACACCCAATTGGAAAGCCCAGTCCTCGAACCTGCGACGGAGCAAGTGCAGCCGTTGCCAGAATCCACGTCCAACACAGAGACCGCAGTAGTCGTAGAAGTACCCGCGCTGGACGCCGATGCCCCAACCGAACCTGTAGCCGAAGCTTCCCCCGTGGCCGAAGCCACCCCCGAAGCCGCGCCCGCAGCCGAGGTTGCAACGGAAGTCCCCGCGCCTGCCAAGGCCGCCGCACACGCAGATCATCTTGAATCCATGGACGACTTCTCCGCCGCCCTCGAGGCCTTTGAACGCGAACAGGCCGCCGAAGCCGCCGCCGTCGAAGCCTATGGCGACAAGATCGTCACCGGCACGGTCATCAAGCAGACTGAAAAGCATTTGGTCATCGACGTAGGCCTGAAGTCCGAGGGGCTGGTGCCGCTCGATCAGGTTCTCGATCACACCGGTGCAGTCAAGTTCCAGCCCGGCGAGTCGATCGACGTCGTCATCGAGCGCGAAGAGCCCGAGGGCGGCTATCTGGCCAGCTACGAGCGCGCGCAGCGCCTCCGTGTCTGGGACACCATCGAAAAGGCCGCCGCAGACAAGACCCCGGTCATGGGAACGGTCGTCAGCCGCGTCAAGGGCGGCGTCACCGTCGACATCGGCCTCAAGGCATTCCTCCCCGGCTCCCAGCTTGAGATTCGTCCCGTCCGCAACCTCGACGGCTATCTCGGCCAGCAGATTGAAGTCCGCGTCATCAAGCTCAACAAAAAGCGCGGAAACGTCGTCGTCAGCCGCAAAGAGATCCTCGAAGAAGAGCAGAACGCCAAGCGCTCCGGCACGCTCGAGCAGTTGGGCGAGGGCGCCGTGCTTACCGGCACCGTCAAGAACCTCACCGATTACGGTGCGTTCGTTGATCTAGGCGGCATCGACGGCCTGCTTCACATTACAGATATGAGCTGGGGACGCCTCACTCACCCCCGCGATCTGGTCAACGTCGGCGACGAGATTCAGGTCAAGGTTCTCAAGTTCGACAAGGATAAGCAGCGCGTCTCGCTGGGCTTCAAGCAGTTGACGCCTGACCCATGGCTTGACGCCACCGAGCGTTATCCGGTCGGCGCGCACGTCAAGGGCCGCGTCCTCTCCGTCACCGATTACGGTGCGTTTGTCGAGCTCGAGCAGGGCATCGAAGGCTTGGTTCACCTCTCTGAGATGACCTGGTCCAAGCGCCTCAAGCACCCCTCCAAGCTGGTCAAGCCCGGCGACGAAGTCGAGACAGTTGTCTTGAGCGTCAATCCCGCCGACCGCCGCATCTCGCTTGGCATGAAGCAGCTCCTCGAGAATCCCTGGGAAAATCTGACCGACAAGTATCCGGCCGGAACCATCGTCGAGGGCCGCGTCCGCAACCTCACCGACTTTGGCGCATTCATTGAGATCGAAGACGGCATCGACGGCCTCGTCCACGTCTCGAATCTGAGCTGGACCAAGCGCGTCAAGCACCCCTCTGAGATCGTCAAGAAGGGTGAAAAGGTCAAGGCAGTCGTTCTCGGCGTCGAGCCGCAGAATCGCCGCCTCTCGCTCGGCATCAAGCAGCTTCAGCCCGACGTCTGGGAGAGCTTCTTCGCCGCGCATCGCGTGGGCGACGTGGTTCACGGCAAGGTGCTCCGTACAGCGCAATTCGGCGCCTTCGTTGAAATCGCCGAGGGAGTCGAGGGTCTTTGCCACATCTCCGAGGCCGGCGACGAAGGCGGCGGACCGTCCAAGCTTGAAACCGGTCTTGAGCACGAGTTCAAGATCATCAAGATCAACGTGGAAGAGAAGAAGGTAGGCCTCAGCCTGCGCTCGATTGGCCAGGAAGCCAGCCGCGCCCAGGTCGAGAGCTACAAGAAGGAGGCCCACAAGGCCCCCGTCTCCAGCTCAACCACCACGCTTGGCGACCTCATCAACTGGAAGAGCGAGAAGAGCGAAAAGAGCGAGTAACAACGCTTTCGTTCAATCAACACACCAACGGCCACCCGCAAGGGTGGCCGTTCTGCGTTTTGAGCGATTCCCATATTCCTCTGGGGAAAGCAACAGACCTCAGGACTCTGAACACATCGGAGGGAGCAGGAGCCTTCAGGCTCCTAAAGATAGCTCAAAGTGTGAAGGGGGCCTTTAGGCCCGGGACGTATCTCATCTCAACGGCAAGGGCATTCATGCATCGTGATTGCTTCTTTTGCGAAAAAATCTGCCCTTGATGAACCGCAATGCCGGGCGCCTTCCGCGGCTCTATCTTGGAAGGGCAACGTGATCTTCCTCAGCGCCGCCGTCGTCCTCATCGCATTCGCGGCACATCGCACCAAAGCCTCGATAAGCGCCGAAGCGTAGGGCCAGAAACCGCGGACCCCATCCATCCCCGTCGCAGATATTCGCGGGTGTGGTGCAGTCTCCGGATAGCCGACCAACCCCGCGCAACCGTGATCTTGGACCCTGCGGCGTATTTGGGGAGTAATCCCATCATTTGCGATCAAATCGTTGTGGATGAGCGGCTAGGGCTGTTACCAACAGATGGCAGCCTGAACTTCTCAAGTTATTTCATCGAAGCAAAAGCATCCGTACTCAATAGCCTGAGCACTCTCAAATCACGACGCGACTATCGTTTTGTGATGGACCCGTTCATTGCGCGGTAGTGCCTTGCGCGGCAGGAGTCCCGCATTGAGAGCGGGACTCCTGTTCACGTACGACGGCATAGGAGTGCTTAGTTCTTGACCGGCTTTGCGGTCAACGCGGTTTTGTGCTGCAAACTCCGCTGGTAGCGTGCCAGTAGCTGTGCGCGATTCTGGCGCAGATCTTTGCCGCTTGGCCTGGAGGGATAGGGCCGGTTGCCCATCAGCCCCTTCCAGAGAATGTGGTTGTACTCCGCAAAGTCCATGCGGTCTTCCGAGGTGAAGTTCATACCTCTGGTGGCTCGCGCCCAGTACTCCGCCGTGTGTGTTGGCTTGGGCACGACCAGGCCGACCGGAGGTGTGAGCGGCAGGCCCGTGGAGTAGAGACCGGCTGGAACCGTGGCTGTGAAGCTCCACTGGGTCGGATAGGTGTTAAAGATGTCGGCCATGGGAGCGGCCAGCGCGTCGTTCAAGTTCATCGGCGGCAAACCCAGAACCTCTTCAATGGTGCGCACGAAGTTAATGGTGTTGTACTGTGTTGAGACCAGCGCCCCCTGTTTTACGTAGGCGCCGGCCACATAGGCGGTGGTGCGGTGGGAATCGACGTGGTCGCCGGAATCCTGCGAGTCGTCTTCAATCACAAAGATCAGCGTGTTTTGCGCGTAAACGCTATTGGCGATCTTCTGAACCAGCAAAGCAACCGCATAGTCGTTATCCGATACCTGCAACTCAGGTGTGGTCAATCCGGCAATGGCGGAGCCGAAGCTTCCGGTGTGGTCGTGCATAAAGCGGACCAGGCTCAAAGCCGGTAGTCCGCCGGCAGCGTAGTTGGTATCGAATTCCCGCTCCCACTCCTTGAACCTGTAATAGTCAGGAAACTGGTTGTCGAAGCCGCGAAAGTATGGATCGGTAAACAGTGTGAGAGTCACATTCTGCGAGTAGGCCACCTGGGCGTTGGATTTAAATGGTTCAGTCAGGGTCGGGGGGATCCAGATTGAGGTGGGGGTGCACTTTTCGGGAATCGGCAATGGGCATGCATACAGGGTCGGGTCCACGAAGAATCCATAGTCGCGAATGGTGAGACCTGCTCGGTGCGCCGCGTCCCACAAATAGCCCTCGCCTTGATACGCTACGTCGCCATCGCCTTTCGGCCCATCCGGTCCATCCGGCGCGGCCGTGTTGGCGGTCCCCGCCAGCAGATTCGGATCGGACGGTGTTAGGTAATTGGCTGCAACGCGGCCTGCGACCGTGGGAATGGCCACGTTCACATTGCGGTTCAATCCATCGTAATCCAGGCTGAGGCCGCGTCCGGCATACATGGGCATTTCCTGGCGTTCGATCACATCGGGGGAGCGAGCTGAGGTGCTCCATGGCCATCCGTCGTTGCTGACTTCAGCACTGGCAAGCATATTGTCGAGTGTGACGAAGGTTCGCGCCAGATTGTGCTGGTTCGGGGTGATCAACTGGCCAAACTCGGTCAGGCTGGGGTCGCCATTGCCCACTTCCAGGTCGCCCAGAACCTGATCGTATCCGCGATTCTCCTTGATGATGTAGATCACATGCTGGACACCCTGATGCACGGCCGCCATGACCGCGGCATCGCTGTTGCTCTCGGTGGCGGAGAAGTGGCCGTTGATGGCCACCTGCGCGGTCAGCGTCGCCAATTGCGCCACGGTGGGCTGGGGATAGCTCTGAAAGCCGGCCTTAACCAGCTGCGGATTGTACTCCTGCGACGACATACAGTTCTTGTGCGGAGGCGGGTCGGCGCTGTAGCACAGGCCTTGATTGGGGCCCGTTGGCGACTTCCCGTTGACCACATAGACCCAATGGCCATTGGGACTGTTGACTGTGGGGCCGAAGCTCACCGAATTCGGGTACCAGCCGGTGGGAATCAGACCGGCAACCTGGTCGCCCTTGTCCGCTCCGGTCAGTTGCACCACCGCGACGGCATTCAGATTGCCATTCGTCACATAGAGTTGCGACTCATCCGGCGAGAGGGTCACGCTGTTGGTGTTGGCGCCCCTGTAATTTCTCAACGGCGGGTAGGCCGCCATTAAAGCCGGGGTAGCGGCCACCTTGATGGTTTCCTTTATCGCCCCCGCGCCGCTGGTTGCGCTGCCCTTCGATATGTCGATGACATCGACCGTATCCGACATATCCTCGGCAACATAGAGGCGCGTCTGGGCCTTGTTCATCGTCATCTTGATCGGCTCGCCAACCACGGGTATCCGTCCCGTGACTTTCATCGTCGAGCCCAGGCTCACCACAACGACCTCGCGGTCGCGAATGCTCGACACATACGCCGTCGTATTCTCTCCCGTACCTTGAATCTGCACCCAAAACGGATACTCGCCGCCCGGAAAACCTGTCATCGCGGGATTTACAATGCCGGGGCGCAGATCGATGTCCGGCATTCTGGTCCAGTTGCCCAAGCCTCCGGTGAAGACCGAGATCGAGTCATTGTCGTAATTGGCTACTGCCAGGGTCTGGCCATCGCTCGAAATGGCCACGCCGGCTGCGCAAGGATACTCGAAAAGCGCGCCATTTGCCGTTTCGGGCCCTTGGTTTTTCACGTTGAGTCCAAGGCCGGCAGGGTGGTTCATCACCAGTGCCGTTTGCTCTTCCCAGGTGAGTTTGACGGAGTCCAGCGCAAAGACATGCACGTTGTCGCCGTTGCCTTGAAAGTCAGTGGCGAAGTTGGGGCCAACTGCAACGATATCGAGGCCATCCGTGCCGCCCTTGTAGAACGGGTAATCGCCCATGCCGCCGGAGACGTAAAATGCATGATTGCCCGGCACCGGATCCCACACAATTCCGTTGTAGGAGTTGGGGATGGTCACAACCTGTTTCTGGACAGGCGCGCCCTGCGAGATATCGTAGATGAACACGTACTCTTTCGAATTCAAGTAGTCGTATGCTGTGTAATCGATGTTGTACGCGCTGCCATTGTTGTACACGGTGCCATCGACGTTGGTCGTGGTGAACGGATTGAAGATGCGGTTATACCCGCTGGTGAGAATCAGCAGTGTATTGCCATCCGGACTTACCACCGTGGTGACCGCTTGCCCTGCCTGCCAACTTGGATATTGGGTCAATCCAGGTACCAGCGGCTCGAAGGTGGAATCGTAGGGCGCCGTCGGCGTAATCTGCTGATTCAGGTTTGGAATCAGTTGCGCCGAGGACGGCGGCGCCATCACCGTAATGTTCAGAACCGCCGTTGTGTTGCCGCCTGAATTGGTTGCCGTTACTGTGTAGTTGGCTGCGGCGGTAACCACCGTGGGGCTTCCGATGATGATGCCCGAGAGCGCGTTCAGCGTCAGTCCGGGCGGAAGCGCCGGGGTCACGCTGTATGAAATGACCGTTCCGCCGCTGTTGGTGGGAAGGTCGGGAGTAATCTGCACTCCTTTGGTGTAAACCGCCGTGCCGGTACTGTAGCTCAGCGCGGCGGGCGGCTGATCGTTCACCGTGATGGACAAGGATGCCGAGGTGCTGCCGCTCGCGTTGGTGGCGGTGACCATATAGCCGGCTGCGGCGGCCACCACCGTGGGCGTTCCGCTCACGACGCCGGTAGTGGTATTCAGGCTCAAGCCGGCAGGCAAGGCCGGAGTTACGCTATAGGAGGCGACTGCGCCCCCGCTGACGGTGGGAGTGTTCGACGCGATCTGCACCCCTTTGGTATAGACCGCTGCGGGCGTCGCGTAGCCCAGCATCGATGGCGCTTGCAAGTGATTGCATCCGCTGAGGAGAACCCATCCCGCAGCAAAAGTCAGCCCAAGACTAAACCTGAATCGCATGAACAGCTCCCTTCACTTCCTGCCGTCGAAGCGACGAGCTGCTCCTGACTCAAGGAGTATATGCCTATACCTGCCCTTTGCGGCGCCACTGTCTCCTGACCTCACTTGAAAGAACGAGCCATTTCGGGAACTCGGTATGGAGCTTTCCATACTCCTTGTAAAACATCGGATCTGGTCAGGTATGGTGCCTGCGTTCACGCGCGGGCTGTACCGACATCTCAAAGGGCAACAAGGTGAACGTAATCGTGAAGGCGTCTAATGTGCTGATTGGCGTGTAGATTTTGAAATGAAGTGGAACACAATACAGGAGCAGGCACGATCATGGCAGACGTGCGTCTGCGAGAAGGATAAGCAAGTCGCGTGGAAGAACGCTCTTCGTCAAGCAGGGATTTTCAAATGCAAATTCGAGACGATCCGATTTGATTCTGCCAGTTATCGTTATCTTACTCATGGAAGACGATGTGGCCTCTTTCTACTCTGAAAAAACGCGCGCCGCGTTCCAGATGACAATCACCAAATATATCGACCAATTTTCGGATGGTGCACAATCGCCGAGTTACCCTCGGAGCGCAGATAGGTCCTCAGATGTCGGCTTTTAGACTGCTTTCCAGAGTTTCTTGGCTTCGGTTGGACTTACCGGCAATCTGGAAACTCTACCACTCCTAGGTTTGCAGATAATTACCTCTCACTGGTGCACACTGACTGATAGTTACAAGACCCAAGAGGCTGGTCACTGTTCACTGTCCAATGACACCAGGAGAAGCCATGCGCAACATCACCGTAACCATCCCTGACGATTGCTACACCCAAGCCCGTGTCTGGGCGGCTCAACGCAATACCTCGGTCTCTGCAGTCGTCAAATACCTGCTTGAAACTCTGCCCGGACGCCGGCGTGCTGCCATGGCCTTCCCGCTCCACAACTCCAATTCTGTCAACACGATTTCAGACTCAACCCCTGAATCCAACGCGCCAACTCCGGGATGATCTTTCGCAGTTTTTTGCCTGTGAGACTGTGGAGCCATACAGAACCAAATTGGAATCAGGAGTTTGCACGCTCCGTCTTCACAGAGATGCAAAAGCTGTGGTTTAGTGAAAGGGTGAACCATGTTGTAAGTTGATAAAAATAAATATCTTATACTTCACTGATTCACAGTCTCCAAAACAGCAACCCAGTGAACCTGTGAAACCCGTCGCCCAGCTCAGGCTCTCTCCACCTGCCGCAGCACAATTGCAATCCCCAGCCCCACCAGCACGCTGATCAGCGCAAACAGAAATGCGCTTGAATAGCCCCAGACGCCAATCACTGCCCCGGCCAGCGGTCCGGTCAGAAAGAAGCTGACGTCGGCAAAGGCCGTGTAGACGCCCAGCGCCGCGCCGCGATTGCTCTCCGTGACCCGTTTCACTGCCTCAACGCCAATCGACGGAAAGACCAGCGAGAAGCCAAATCCTGTTGTAGCGGCCGCGGCCAGCGCCATCCACGGCGACGAAGCCTGCCACATCAGCAGCAGTCCCACTGATTCGACCGTGAGGCACGCCATGGCCACTGGATATCCGCCAAACCTGCTGATGGTCTGGATGAAAAGCAGCCGCGCCGCGATAAACGCCAATCCAAATGCCGTCAGGCAGAGCGCAGCGCCCGTCCAGTGGCGGCTCAGGTAGAAAAGCGTAACGAAGGTAGCCAGCGCGCTGTATCCGATGCCGCCCAGCGCCAGCGCCATGCCGTGCGGCGCCACGCGAAACGCCACGTCGCGGAAGGGCAGGTGCTCGCCCGGAGTCACCTTGACCGGCTGTTTGCGGCTGGCCAGCACAAGGCTGAAGCCGCCAATGAGCAGGATCAGCAAGCCGATCGATGCCAGCCCCCACTGCTGGTCGATTACCACGCCCAACGGCGCTCCAAGCGCCATGCCGCCGTAAGTGCTGATGCCGTTGAAAGAGATAACCTTCGCTGTACTGTCTTGGCCGGCGCTCGTGATGCCCCACAAAGTCGACCCGGTAGACCCAAGGCTCTCGCCCACTCCCAGCACCAGCCGGCTCAGGAAAAGTGCGACCAGGCTGAGCCAGGGCGTTGCATGCAAGGCAGCCGCTGCGATCAGCACAAGCCCGCTCGCGGCGCAGCAGCCCATCCCCCAAAGCACAGAGACCTTGGCCCCGGCGCGGTCTGAGATGCGTCCTGCCCAGGGGCGGCTGACGAGCGTTGCGACATACTGGACGCTGATCACCAGCCCGGCCAGCGCAGCGCTGTAGCCCATGTGCAGATGGACATGCGGCGGCAAAACCGCGAGCGGAAGCCCTACTGACAGATAGACGATAAAGGTGAAGTAGGTAAACCCGACAATGTGCCACGTGCTCCCCTTTGAGGTGATGGAAGCGGGGGCAGGCTCGGCGGTGGCAGAGAAGGATGACATGAGGAAGAGGGCTACCGGTGTGTTGAAGCGGTTTTCTCCAGTATAGCGGAGACGTGAACCTGAGTTTCGATTTCTGGAACACGGAGGTACTAAACTGGAACGGATGGCGGCCTCATTTCACATCGAGAACTTCGGTTGCAGAGCGGCGCGCGCGGATGGCGAAGCGGTCGGCCATCAGTTGCGCGCGGCAGGGCTTGCCGGCCAGACATCAACCGCCGCCGATGTGGTGGTGGTGAACACATGCAGCGTGACGGCCGAGGCGGACCGCGCCGCGCGAGCCTTCATCCGCCGTGCTCACCGGCTGAATCCCGAGGCGCGGATTGTCGTGACCGGCTGCTATGCGCAGCGCGCGCCGGATGAACTGGCGGCGATGGCCGGCGTGGCTGCCGTGGTGGGCAATAGCCACAAGGCGCTCGCGCCGGAGATCGCTTTGCGCCTCTCACGGCATGGGTCCGTGCAACCAGGCTATGAACTCATTCAAATTCAAGCGGCAACAAACCTGGAGCGAGCGAGTAGCGAGCCGCTGGCCCCACCGCAGGTGGCGCAGGTGGTCTGGGCCGACGACCGCTTTGCCCACTCGTTTCTTGAGGAATCGCAAGTTGTGCCCGGCGCGCAAACGCGGCCCAACCTCAAGATTCAGGAGGGCTGCGGAAATCGCTGCACCTTTTGCGTCATTCCCCAGACCCGTGGTCCATCGAAGAGTCTGCCCGCCGCCAGCGTTTTGAATCAGGTCGAAGGGTTCGTGGCCGCACACGGCAGTGAACTGGTCCTCTCCGGAATCAACCTTGGCCGCTGGGGACACGATCTGCCCGGTTCTCCGCTTGCCGAGTGCTCCCCGTCCCCGCGAAGCCTGGCTGCGCTGGTGCGCCAGATCTTCGAGCAGACGGCGCTGCCCCGTCTGCGGCTCAGCTCAATCGAACCAATGGATTGGGATGCGGAGCTGATTGCCTTGATGGCCGACTTCGGAGGCACGCGGCTGGCGCGTCATGCGCATTTGCCCTTGCAGTCCGGTTCCGATACGGTGCTCAGGCGGATGCACCGGCGCTACCGGCCCTGGCATTACGCTGACAAGGTTGCCGCGCTGCTTCGCGCCGCCGGACCGGCGTTGACTCTTGGCGCGGACGTGATGGTGGGCTTCCCCGGAGAGACCGACGCCGAGTTCGAGGAGACGCTGGCCTTTGTTCAGGAGCTGCCTTTCGGCTATTTGCATCTGTTTCCCTTTTCGCCGCGGCCGGGTACGCCGGGCTGGGCTTTGCACGCCGAGAGGCCTGTTTCGCCTCGCGCGGTCGACGAACGAATGGCTGCGCTGCGTGCGCTCGCCGCAGAGAAGAGCAAGGTTCACCGGAGTCGCTTTGTTGGCCTTGAACTAGATGCCATCACGCTGCACACTCCGGCGGAAATGGCCGCCCGTGGCCGGACCGCGGCTCTGTCGGAAAATTTCCTGCCCATAGAACTGGAGGGTCGGCTGGAATCCAATCGGCTGGTACGCGCGCGCGTGACTGGGTTGAATTCCGAAGCCGCGCTCGAGGCCTTCGACGAGACGTTGAAGCTGGTTGCCCTTGAGCCCGCAACGGCGGCTCTCTCTCGCTGATACAATCGAAATGGCCGAAAGTGCGGCGATTTCAATGGATTGCTGAACAGTCTTCCCAACCCTTTTTGAGCAAGAAATTCGATCGATGACCCTGCGCCTTTTCAATACCCTCACGGGACAACTTGACGAACTGGCTCCCTCCGACGGCAAGGCCCTCCGCATGTACGCCTGCGGACCGACGGTCTACGACTACGGGCACATCGGCAACTTCCGCACGTTCCTCCAAGTTGACGTACTGCGGCGGTTTCTCAAGCTGACCGGGACCGAGGTCCGCCACGTCATGAACATCACCGACGTGGACGACAAGATCATCCGCAACGCAGCGGCGGCGGGTGTCTCGATCGGTGAATACTCGAAGGGCTTCGAGGCTGCGTTCTTTGAGGATCTGGAATCGCTCAGAGTCGAGCGGCCTGAGGTCATTGCGCGTGCCACTGAGCACATTGCGGGAATGGTGGCGCTGGTCCAGAAACTGGCTGCGGCCGGGGCCGCGTATCAGGCCGAGGATGGAAGCTGGTACTTTCGTCTCGCGGCCTTTCCCGAGTATGGAAAATTAAGCAAAAAAGATTTGTCCGGCATGGAAGACGGCGCGCGGGTTGACGTGGACGAGTACGAGAAAGACTCGGCGCGCGACTTCGCGTTGTGGAAGGCAGCCAAGCCCGGCGAGACTTCGTGGGACACGGCGATTGGGCGCGGTCGGCCTGGCTGGCACATCGAGTGCTCGACGATGGCGATGGAGTACCTCGGCGAGAGCTTCGATTTGCACGCCGGCGGCGAAGACCTGATCTTCCCGCATCATGAGAACGAGATTGCACAGAGCGAGAGCGTGACACACAAGAGCTTTGCGCGCCACTGGATGCATGTGCGGTTTCTGCTCGTTGATGGGCGGAAGATGTCAAAGAGCGAGGGGAATTTCTATACCCTGCGCGATCTTCTGCTCAAGGGCTACAAGGCCTCGGCGATCCGGCTGGCGCTGATCTCGGTGCCTTACCGGCATCAGTTCAACTTTACGTTTGATGGGCTGGTGGAGGCGACCGCGGCCATCGAGCGGTTGCGGACCTTTAAACAGCGGCTGACGGCAGGAACGTTCACGGCCGGCGAAAATCCGGCGCTGCAAGAGGCCGCGAAAAAAGCGCAGGCGGAGTATCTGGCCTCACTCAACAACGATCTGAACACCGCAGAGGCGCGCGCACCGATCTTTGACTTGATTCGAACCGCAAATACGGCACTCGACCAAGGAGAGCTCAAGACCGGCGACCGCGATGCGATTCTGGCCGTTCTGGCTAGTTTTGATGCAGTCTTTGACGTGTTGGAAGATCGAGACGCCGAGCCGACCCGCCGCGCGCTGGAGTGGGCGGAGAAGTCAGGTCGTATGGCCGAGGTCGCTCCCGAGTTGCTGGCGCGGCAAGGGCTGGCCGACGAGGACATTGACGCACTGGTCGCCGAGCGGACACTGGCCAAGAAACAGCGCAACTTTGCCCGCGCCGACCAGATTCGCAACGAACTGGCGGAGAAGGGCGTCGTAATCGAAGACTCCAAAGACGGCGTGCGCTGGAAGCGGAAGTAGCAGGAATCGCGTAGACTTATTGAACGGAGCTACCAGTCTTCTACGGAGGTGTTCCATGGATTTCGAGATCGTGTTTGATCGCGAGGAAGATGGCCGCTGGATCGCGGAGATTGAAAGTCTGCCAGGGGTGCTTGCCTATGGAGCAACCAAGGTGGAAGCACGCTCCAAAGTGGAGGCGCTGGCGCTTCGCGTCGTAGCAGATCGCATTGAGGTTGATCAGAGCGTACCGGATCAGGTTCGCTTCGCTGCGGCATAACAGGGACCTGCACTCGCCTGCTCGAATTGCATTACACACAGGAAGTATTCGCTGCATGAGCCAGTGGCCTTCAACAAACGCAAAGAGGCTTTTCCGTGCCCTGCAGCGCATTGGCTGGCACGAAAAAGCCCGCATCAGCAAGAGCGGTTCGCATAAGCAGCTAGAGCATCCTGACTACCCCTACGAATTTACTTGGGCTTTCCACGATGGGGAAGAGATTGGCCCCAAGATGATTGCCCGCATCGCAAAACGAACAGGCTTGAAGCCAGAGGACATCTAGACCCATGGAAGCCAACGAAGCGCAGGAGTTGCAGGAACACGCCGAACACGCCGGTCACTCGGACTCACTCAGACCCGTCGCACTGACCATGACGATACTGGCCGTGCTGGTGGCAGTGGTCACAGTTCTGGGCCACCGTACGCATACCGACGCGATCCTCAACCAGACCAAGGCCGCGGTCGAGCAAAATCTAGCTTCGGACGAGTGGGCGTATTACCAGGCCAAGAAGGCAAACTCCAACGAGATCGAACTGAACGACAACCTGCTCGGCGTTCTGGTCATCGCCGACAAGGCCTCGGCGGAAAAGCTGGAAAAGAAACACGCGGAACGTCAACAGAAGCTGGCCATGGACCTCAAGGAAGGCGAAGAAAAGGCCCGCGAGCACGAGAAGAGCGTCCACGAGTTCGAACAGAAGGTCGAAGAGGCCGAGCACAAGGCCAACTACTTCGACTTTGGCGAGGCGCTACTCGAGATTGGCCTGGTGATCAGCTCGGTTACGCTGCTCACAAAGCGTCGCATCTACTGGGCACTTGGGCTGGGTTTTTCGACGATTGGGATTGTGGCGGCAGTGATGGGGCTGCTGCTGAAGTAGAGTTCATAGATTCCCAGGTCCCAAAAGCGGGACCTGGGGCACCCGGATTCATGTTATGAAAAACGCCTAGACCTGGATCGTTGCTTCGCCCTTGTGCCAGCCGCAGGGGGTTAGCCCGCCGTTTTGCAGGGCGTCGAGGACGCGCAAAACTTCCTTCGGGTCGCGGCCTACCGACAGATCCGTGACATAGACGAAGCGGATGACATTCTCCGGATCGACGATGAAGGTGGCGCGCTGGCTGACGCCGGCGTTGGGGTCGAGAATGCCGAGCGCCGTCGAGAGTTCGCGCTTGATGTCGGAGAGCATGGGGAAGGGCAGGTTCTTGAGCGAAGGCTGCTCGTTGCGCCATGCCCAGTGAACGAACTCCGAATCGATGCTGCCGCCCAGCACCTGGGCGCCGCGCGCGGCGAACTCCGAATTCAGCTCGCCAAAGGCGGCAATCTCAGTGGGGCAGACAAAGGTAAAGTCCTTGGGCCAGAAGAAGAAGACCTTCCACTTGCCTTCGTAAGTGGCTTCTGTGATGGGCTGGAAGGCGTGTTTGAGGTCGAGATCGACGACGGCTGTCACTTCAAAAGCTGGAAAAGTTGCACCAACGGAAAGCATTCTTAGGCTCCTTGGGAAGGGTTTACTGAAGGTTGAAGATAGCAGCGGGGAAACATTCTCCGCCAACGTGCCCGCAGAGGGACAGAAAAACCCCATTTTGCGGCAGAAACTCTCTCACTCTGAGAAGATGCGCGATGGAGCGCGCAGGATTCTCTTCTGCACGGCGAACCTCAGGAAAGAAATTCTGAAAGGGGGTATTCTTGCTCGCTCAATTGGGGCGGCCGCCCGAGGCAGAACGGCGGCGGAAGCGCTCATCGACCGGCTGGCGGTCTTTGAAGCCGGTGTCGACGGTGTGCCAGTGCTCGATGGTTGGCTCGCCCATGCGCCAGCAGAGCAGCACAACTTGATCGTCGATGCGGCAGGGGAAGTCGAGCAGGCCGGTCTCCAAATCCTTCACTTGTACGCCGATGGAATCGATCTCGGCGATGCTCTCCCGGGCCTTCTGCACCAGGGTCTCCAGCTCGGCGCGCTGCTTGGTGATGGCTGCCACGTCGACCCTCATGCCGCCGGAGAGGTAGATGCGGCGGGCGATCTCTGAGAGGCTCTGCTCGACCACCTCGGCCTCCCGCTTGCCTTCGATGGCGCGCTTCAGCAGCGACTCCAGCACCAGGAGCAGAGACTGCGCTTCGTCGAGAGTGAAAGTCTTCATAGGAGGACTGCCTTGGGCTATAGGATACGACGAAACCGGCTCCAGGAACCATCGGGAATGGGACGGCTCCCGATGGAGCGGACCAAGGAGATTCGCTGAAAGAGGAACTGCGCTGCCTGCAAAGGGCGCAGCCGGAGCCGCGCCCTTTCATCCATTCTGCCGGATGCGGTGCTTTAAAAGACGCCGGCCAGGACGACTTCGCGTGCGTGGGCCTTTGCGTGGTTGGCGCCGCAGGCCGCCAGCACCACCGGCGATAGTGTCATCACCGGGCAGTGGGAGTGGGCCAGCACCTTGTACACGACGCCCTGGCGGGCGACAGCAGCAAAGGCCGATGCGCCCTGCGCTCCCAGGACAATCAGATCCACCTGCTGCGCGCGGCCCTGATAGAGCAGTTCCTCGGTCGGGTCGCCGGGCACAACGACTGCCTTGGCTGTGAATCTTCCTTGAAGTTCCTCTGGAATCATTGCGATCAGCTCGGCTTCCAGTTGATCGATGGTCCGGCCGGCCAGGGTCTCGCGGCGATCCTGATCGCGGATCACATGCTGCAGAATCAGGCGCGCATTCTGCTCGGCGGCCAGCTCCGCGGCGAAGGCGGCCACCACACGGCAGGAATCGTGAAGGCTGACGCCGCAGAGGATCGTGCGCGTCTCGAAGTTGCGGTATTTGCCATCCACCACGTCGGGACCCACGACGCAGACCGGCACGCTGGCGGTTCGCAGCACGGCCTCAGCCACCGAGCCCACAAGCAGCTTGCCTATGGGGCCGGGCGAGTGAGTGCCCATCACGATGCGGTCGATTGCGCGTTCGCGCAAATAGCCGACGATCTGGTCGGCTGGCAACCCTGGCCGCACGACGGTTTCGCATTGCACGCCTGCATCCCGGACGCGCTGGGCCAGCGGCTCCAAATGCCCGGCCTCGACTTTAGCCGTTGCGGCATAGTCGTAGTAGCGGATCCCTGAAGCATCCGATGCAGAGACCATCAGCGTGTCGTAGACGTGAAAGAGAACCAGTTTCGCGCCAAACTCGACCGCCTGGGCGAGTGCGAAGGCGAAGGCCTTTTCATTGGCGGGAATCTCTGTGGCAAAGAGGATGGTGGAGGGCTTGCTCCAACCGGATTTCAGTAGAGAGGCCATGGAAACCTCCTGATGGTGCGCAGTTACGTTAGGAGACCCGCAAAGGCGACGCGGTGTCCGGCAGCACAGTTCCGGGTGAGTTGAATCACCCGGAAAACGCTTTGTTTACAACTTCCCGAAGGGGCAGCACTCTCGCTTTGCTTCGGATAAATCTGCGATTCCACACTGTTGTTGAAGGTAGAGTCCAAAAGTTGCTCCATCGGAAGATCTTCCCCGGAATGGCAGGTTCGCCGCTGTTGATTGAGCAAGACAATGTGATTCAAATCACAGCGGCATCTGCGCCGGGGCTGCTCTTCTCAAGAGGAGTCGTGGCGCTCCAGTGCGGTCTTCCAAATCACGGGGCTCTGCCGTAAGCTCTCATGGTAGCTATCTTTCGAGGGCAAAGTGAGTTATCGGCAGAGTTCCGATTTCCCTTCAATGATTTGCAAGCTCGCTCATTCCCCGGCGCAAGGCCCGCTTCCGGCCCATCGCCCCGATTCCGCAGGAGGTCCTATGCAGCCGATGCACAATATTCCCGCACGTGGCGGGTTGAACTTCGATGAAACCCCATTTTTGGCCATTTGGGAGATCACGCAGTCTTGCGATCTGGCCTGCAAGCACTGCCGCGCCGCCGCTCAGCCCATCCCTCATCCCGACGAACTCACCAACGCTGAAGGCAAGGCCTTGATCGACCAGATTGCCGAAATGGGGGTGCCCATCTTCGTTTTTACCGGCGGCGATCCGATGAAGCGCAAGGATGTTTTCGAGCTGATCAGCTATGCAGCCGGAAAAGGCGTGCAGGTGGCGCTGACTCCGAGCGCCACGCCGCTGCTGACTCGCGAGGCGATCTTCAAGCTCAAAGAGGCGGGGCTGGTGCGGCTCGGCATCTCGCTCGATGGCTCAACGCCGGAGATTCACGACACCTTTCGCGGCCTTCCTGGCGCTTATGCCCGAACGATTCAAGCGATTGAGTGGGCCAACGAGGCGGGCATTCCCATCCAGGTTCATACGACAATCAGCCGCCACAACGCAGACGATCTCGACAATCTCTGCGCACTCTTTGAAAAACTGGCCATCGTCATGTGGAATGTCTTCTTCCTAATTCCGGTCGGACGCGGGCAAATGGATGACCTGCTGGACGGAGAGGAATTTGAGCGAGTTTTTGGGCAGATTTACGAGCTTTCGCACCGGGTCAACTTCCAAATCAAGACCACCGAGGCGATGCACTACCGGCGGTACCTGCTGCAACACAACCTAGAGGAGCGCAAAATCGGTCACGGCCATCCGGGGGGCATAAGGCCGACAGGGCAGGCCTACGAGCCCGGCGCACCCACCGCCGACGCGCAGACACGCACGGCAAGCTGGGCCACGCGGCGCGTCAACGACGGCAAGGGCTTTCTCTTCGTTTCGCACGTGGGCAACGTCTACCCCAGCGGATTCCTGCCCATCCACGCCGGCAACATCCGCGAGACGCCGCTGAGCGAGATCTACCGCAACGCGCCGATCTTCAAATCGCTGCGCGACACGAGCAAGCTGGAAGGCAAGTGCGGCGCCTGTGAGTACAAGGAGATCTGCGGCGGTTCCCGTGCCCGCGCCTACGCCGTGACCGGCGACCCGCTGGCTCCGGAGCCCTGCTGCATCTACCAGCCCAAGCATTGGGACGCTGAGCTGGAAAACGCAGCCGCAGCCTTTGGCGCAACCTCGTAAAGCAACGGCAGGCCTTCGGGATTTGAGCAAGTTGATTCTTCGAACGTTTCATTTCCCATCGCTGAAAAGCAACTGAAGGATTAACGCAGGCGTAGCTTACGTTCCCAAGTGCCAGTTTGAAGCTCTAGAATTGGCCTACATGGTTCCCGTCTTTCCGCATCTTGCGTGGTATGACATCGCCGATCCAGCATCGCCGGATCTCGACGAACTCGCGCGCCGCTTCGAACTGCACGAATTGCAGATCGAGGACTGTCGCCATCGGCCGCAGCGGCCCAAGACGGAAGAACACGATCACTACATTTTCTCTGTGCTGAAACACATGCACAACCAGGGAGAACTCGAGTTCGACGATATCGATCTCTTCCTTGGTTCTGATTTCCTGATCTCAGTTCGCAGCAATGACACCGCAATCTTCCAAAGCGTGTGTGCCCGAGTCGAGCAGGAGCACATCGACCGTCTTGATCGGCTGTTCTACATGATTGTCGACCAGATCGTCGACGGATATCAGCCTGTACTCGACAAAATCGCCGATGACATTGCCGACATAGAGGATGTGGTTCTCGACAGGCCTGATCCCAAGACGCTGGCTGAGATCTTTTCTCTCAAGCGCAAACTGGTGGAGTTCCGTCGAGTAGCCTCCGGCATGAGAGAAGTTGTGAACAATCTCGCTCGCCGGGAGAAAGGGCTGTTGGGCGACGATCTTGACGTCTACTTCCGTGACATCTACGACCATATCCTTCGTACAGTCGAATTGGTCGAGACATACAGGGACTTGTTATCTGGCGCGCTCGATATCTATCTCTCAGCCGTCGCCAATCGCACCAATGAAGTGATGAAAGTGCTTACCATCTGGGGGACCGTGGCTCTGCCTCTGGTCATCATCACGGGCTTTTTTGGCATGAATCTCCAGCTTCCATGGGCCAACAGTATTCACGGCACAGCTTTCGCGGTTGCACTGATGGCGATCTCCACGATCTCCATTCTGATTTACTTCAAGAAGAAGCATTGGTTCTAAAGATTTTCGACTTACCTCGAAAAATAAACGTGACCTAAGAGCGCATGAGGCCGCGTTCCGTAAGAGATTCCGGTTCTCTGCCATGTTTGACGGGTTTCCATGAGCTGATCCACCAACAAAGGGTGGCCGGCTCATTTCTTGCGTGTCTAACTGTGGATTTCGTTCGCGGCTTGCGAGACGTGGAATGTCCGCGTTGCCAGCTTGCGCACTTTGGCTTGACTCAACGCCAGTGACGCGCGATTGCGGACGAAGGCGGCGCGGAGGCTCTATGATTGCTGATGAATTGCGGTTTTTGGGGGCGAGATGAAAGTCCTTTTCATTGGCGGCACCGGCATTATCAGCACAGCTTCAACGAGGCTTGCGGCGGAACGCGGAATTGAATTGACACTGCTGCGGCGGGGAGAGCACGCGGCCGAACTGCCGGAAAATGTCAGCACGATCACGGCGGATATTCACGACGAGGCGGCGGTGGCGCAGGTGATCGGCGACCGAAGGTTCGATGCGGTCGTCGACTGGACGGTCTTCACGACGGATCAACTGGAGCGCGACATTCGCCTCTTTCGCGGCCGGACAGATCAATACATCTTCATCAGTTCGGCGAGCGCGTATCAAAAGCCGGTCGGACACTATCTGATTACGGAGTCGACGCCGCTGGCCAACTCCTATTGGCAATACTCGCGCGACAAGATCGCCTGTGAAGAGCGGCTGATGAAGGCCTATCGCGAAGAGGGATTTCCGATCACGATTGTGCGTCCTTCGCTGACCTATGGCGATACGCAGATTCCGCTGGCGTTCAACAGTTGGCAAAAGTCCTGGACCGCGGTCGACCGGATGCGGCAGGGAAAAAAAGTGATCGTGCCGGGAGACGGCAGCTCGCTGTGGGTGATTACGCACAACAGCGATTTTGCCAAAGGGCTGGTGGGCCTGCTGGGCCATCGGCAGGCCATTGGACATGCCTTCCACATCACCAGCGACGAGGCGATGACCTGGGATCAGTTTTACGCGATCACGGCGCAGGCCGCAGGTGTGGAGGCGCGGATCGTTCATATTCCGTCGGACTTTTTGAGCGCATGCCTGCCCGATGAACTTGGCGGACTGACCGGGGATAAGTCCGCGAGCGTAGTCTTCGATAACACGAAGATCAAGCGCTTTGTGCCGGACTACTGCGCCACGCTGCCGTTTGCGCAGGGGATCGAGCGGACGATCAAATGGTTTGATGCGGACCCGCGTCGCAAGCAGATCGATGAAGACGCGAACGCAAGCTGGGACAAGATCATCGACGCCTACGAGAGCGGCCTTGCGGAGGCACTGCGCAGGCTTCGGAAGTAGCGAGTGGAGAACGTTGCGCGTGACAATCGGTCGGTCTGGGATTGCTTTCGTGAGTCTGGTGATGGCCGGAACTGATCTAATGAGATCAGGAGACCGCGATGCGAACAGCGATCATTGGCGGCGGGATTGCAGGACTTGCGGCGGCTTATGAGCTTGAACTAGCGCGCAAGGCAGGCGCCGCAGTCGAGTACACGCTCTTTGAGGCGCGGGAGCAGTTGGGCGGCTGTCTGGCCTCGGAGATCGTGGACGGCGCGGTGCTGGAACGCGGTCCGGATTCCTTTCTAACGGAAAAGCCCGCCGCCGCCGAACTTTGCCGCGAGCTGGGCCTGGCGGCCGAGCTGACGCCCTCGAACGACGCCGGGCGCAAGACCTACATTGTGGTTCGCAACCGGCTGGTGCCGCTGCCTGACGGGCTGATGTTTCTGGTGCCGACCAAGCTGATTCCCACGGCGCTGACGCGGCTCTTCAGCTTCTCAACCAAAGTTCGCATGGGAATGGAACTGCTGCTTCCGCCGCGGCCTGCGGGGCAGGATGAGTCTGTCGCTGCGCTGGTGGAGCGCCACTTTGGCCGCGAGGCTGTTGAGCGGCTGGCCGACCCACTGCTGTCTGGAATCTTCGGCGGAGACTCGACGCGACTGAGTGCCCGCACTGTACTGCCGCGCCTGGTGGAGATGGAGAGCGAATACGGCTCGCTGACGCGTGGCATGCTGGCTGCGCATCAAAAGATGCGTGCGCGTGCAAAGGAAGCCAGTCAAGGGAATGGAAAGAATGGCGGAGCGTCTCGCGCGCCACGAGCGGTTTTCACTGCGTTGCGTGGCGGCATGCAGCAGTTGATCGACGCCGTAACGGCGCGGCTCGATCCGGCTTCGCTGCGATTAGCGACGGCGGTCACCGGCATCGAGAAGACTCCGGACGGATGGAGAGTCGAGGCTGGTGGCACGACGGCTCGCTTCGATGCAGTCATCATGGCGTCGCCGGCATGGGCTGCCGCTGCACTTCTTGGCCCGGTTGACGCTCTGCTGGGCGAGGAACTCAGCGGCATACCCTACTCCTCGTCGATCACCGTGAACCTGATCTACGACGAAGACCAACTGGGACGCCTGCCCGATGGATTCGGCTTTCTGGTGCCTGCTGTCGAGGGCCGCACGATGCTGGCCTGTACCTTTGTGCATCGCAAGTTCCTGGGCCGCACGCCGCATGGCAAAGTGGTCCTCCGTGCATTTTTGGGCGGCATGAAAAACGAGGCGCTGCAAGGGGCGTCGGACGCCGATCTCGTGGCCACGGTGCGCCGTGAGTTGAGCGAGATACTTGGGGAGGCAGTGATTCCGCAGGCGGCCCGGCCGGAGCACACACAGGTTTCGCGCTGGAGCCGCGCCATGGCGCAGTATGCCGTGGGTCACCAGGAACGCAGGGAGCGCATCGCAGAACGCGTGGCCGCTTTGCCCGGATTGCGCTTGGCCGGTAATGCTTACGACGGCATCGGAATTCCCGATTGCATTCGGCTCGGGCGGCAGGCGGCGAAAGAGCTGGTCGCGGTAAGCGAGTCAGCGAGTTAGCTAGTCAGCAAGTCAGATTGGTCTCTGACTGCGTGATTTCGCGCCTTCGTGTTCCTGGTTTCCCACCCATTCGCCAGAAAAAAGGCGAATGGATGGGGCACGGTGGTTTCTGGAAACATAAGCTGAAGTTATCTTGGCACTATCGGCAAGATCAGCGCGCTGGGGTGTGCGGTGTCGTGAAGGATGGTGTTTGTCGCCCTCACGAAGGTCGCGCTGGTGCTGGCCGTCTTGCCGGTATTCAGGTTGCGGTCGAAGCGCGGGAAGTTACTGCTGCTTACTTCCAGTCTGATTCGATGCCCCTTCAGAAAGACATTGCTCGTTGACCAAAGATCGATCTTGTATTCGTAAACCTTGCCGGGAACGATGAGCTTTGGTTCGGCGGTCGTCGATTCGCGATAACTCGCGCGCAAGATTCCTTCAGTAAGATTCTGCGCAAAGCCATTTGGCCAGACATCGACTAACTTGGCAGTAAAGTCGGTGTCGACTGCAGAAGAGATGGCGTATAAGTCAAGAGTTACTGGTCCAGTAACTTCCGTATCGCTCTCAAGAGGCGGCGTGGAGTAAATCAGCACATCCGGACGAGCCTCCACCGCCTTCTGATCGAACGGTCCGGGAGCCAGATGCACGGCGTCGCAGCAGAGCGGTCCTCCTACGGTGGGCACGGGGGTCGCGGGGTCGTAGATGAATGTGTCGGATGCGGGGGAACTTTTGGGAGGGGCGACGGAACTGAAAACTCCATCGCCAGCGACCGAGTTAGCATGACCGCCGGACGCCAGGAAGTACTTTATCGATATTGCGCGCTCCAGAGGCCAACTATCTTCATCGCGCCACTTATTCTCGCCCATTACAAAAATTCTGACCGGCTTGTTACCGGCAAACATGTTTTGCTTGCCGAGGAAGAGATAGTCGTACCAATCCAGCACGTAGTCGTTCTCGTCGAAGGCGGCGTCGGGTCCGAAGTCTACGTCACCCACTTTGCGGCTCCAACCGGCGTGGCCGCCAACGGCGACGATCAGATGCTGTCCATTGCGAGCCGCTTCACTGCCGCCGTGGGCCTTCAGTCCCATGTAGTTGCGCAGCGAACCGCCCTGAAAGAGGTCGTACCATGCGGCGATGGTTAGTCCCGGCACCTGAAACTTGTCATAATTCTCTTCGATGGACCATTGCTTCCAATAACTGTCATAGGTCGGATGATCGAGCCAATCGAGAAAGTAGGGGGCCTGCGAGCGGGTGAGGGAAGCGCCGTCCTGAGGGGTATTAATGTTGAAGACGGGAAAGTTCTTGAGCGGCAGAACGGTGGCGCCGACGGTCGCATTGGCCTGCTCCTTGATCCACCGACTGTAGGTGTCTTGCGCGAGGCCCGAGGTCCACGACTCGTTGAACCACTGCTCGAAGGCTCCACCCTGATAGGTCCAGTTCTCGTGGTAGTTCGAGGCGGTGACGATGGGGCAGATGCCGGCCAGATGCGGCGGACGGCCAATGGCCGCGAGCATCTGCGTTGCGCCAACATAGGAGCCCGAGAACATGCCGACCTTTCCGTTGGAGTGAGGCAGCGCCGCGGCCCACTCGACCGCGTCGTAGCCGTCGTCGATCTCGTGCTTGAAGGGATACCACTCGCCCTCTGAGGCGTAACGGCCGCGCACATCCTGCGCAACCACCATGAAGCCGCGCGCGGCTCCCCGGCGGCCAAAGGCGGCGAAACCGTCCTTGTTATAGGGCGTGCGCACGAGCAGGACGGGGAAGTTGCCTTCGCCACCCGGCCGGTAGACGTCGGTGCGCAGCGCAACGCCGTCGCGGGTCTTCATCGCAAGATTGTGGTCGAAGACGACATCGACTTGACTGGCGGCAGGAATGGAGGTCAGCAGAGCGGATGCAAGGGCGAGCGTACAAAAAGTCGCTTTCAGCACAAGATTCTCCCAGGGGCAAAGGCCGAGTCCATTCTACCCGTTTCGCCCCTTAAGAATTGCAGATGCTTAAGCGTGACTACATGCCGCCCTTGCCCAGCAGGAAGCCGATGCCGTAGGTGACTGCGCCCTCTAGCGCGCCGACGAGGGTCATCTCCATGCCAGAGGACCACCACGAACGAACCGTGATGAGCGACTTGGCTGCGCCGACGGCAAAGTGTGCGATCAGCGAGACAACGGCGGCGGCGATGACCGCGTTGATTCCATTCAAAAAGAAGAAAGGAATGACGGGGATGGCCGCGCCGATAGCTGTCGAGAGCGCGCCCGAGCCGGCCGAGACCCAGGGATTGGCGAGCGCATCTTCGCTGGTGCCAAGCCGTTCTGCGGCCAGCACGCGGAGCAGTTGCTCGGGGTCGGCGGCGATGTGGTTGACCATATTCTGCGCGTCTTCCTCGGGCAGACCCTTGACCTGGTAATAAAGCGAGAGCAGTTCGCGGGCCTCGGGGCCGTTCATCTTAATGGCTTCGCGCTCGCGGATCAGTTCGGCCATGTAGATTTCGCGCTCGCTCTTGGCGGCAAGATATGCGCCTGAGCCCATGGAAAGCGCCGAGGCGATGAGGCCGGAGATGCCGGCCAGCAGCACGTAATGGCTGGTCTGGGCCGGGTCGCCCATGGTGGCGCCGCTGACGCCGCTGACGATGCCGAAGATGGCGCCCAGGCCGTCGTTGACGCCGTAGATGGCGTCGCCGATCCAGCTCCCGGGCTGCTTGCGGCCCTGGTTGCGCTTGGCCAGCATCTCATCGAGCACGGCCTGGGCGTCGATCTTGTGCGCTCCGGCGGGCTGCGGATAGTGGCCACGCAAGAGGGCTCCCAGTTCTTTATAGTGGTCCTTTTCGTCCTCAATGACGTGTTCGAGAATGGCGATGGACTCCTCATCGCCGAGCGCTTTCAACTGCTCGCCATAGCTGGCGATGGCGCGGCTTTCATCGATCTCCAGGCGGCGCAGGGCCATGCGGATGCCCCCGGCGCGTGTGGCCAGCGAGTGTGCATCTCCGCTTGGGTTGCCGCGGTAGACGGGCTCAGGCCCGCCCAGTTCGAGGATGCGGCCATGCCACAGGGCGGCGTGCTCCCACTCGGCGCCGGCCAGATGGCGCAGCACCTGGGCGCGCACCGGGTCTGTGTCAAGATCGGCCAGGGCCTGGTAGGTGTGGTAGCCCTCCATCTCCGCCTGCCAGTCGCCTTCCAGTGCCGCCAAGACCTTCTTGAGCTTGGCGCCGCTCAACGTTCCATTGGCCATTCTTGTCTCCTCGTTGTCTTTTGAGAATAACGGAATCCGGGCCTCGGCGGTAGGGCTCTGGGATGAGGCTTGAAGCACGCTTCCCTAGTGTTGGGTTCAAGATGTAGTGTTGTGAGCAGCGAAAAATCCGGGATTCCCGGCCGCCGTCCTGTGCGCCTTCAGCGTCCAGGGCAACACAACAAGCCCTTACCGGGCGATCTCTTTTTGAGGAAGCGGGGAGTACAACCATATGGCAACTCAATCGAAACAAAAAACGGCGTTGACGACGCCCGGGTATCTTGCTCCGTTTATCACGGTCACCGCGCTGTATTTCATCTTCGGGTTCATTACCAACCTGAACATGCAACTAGTGCCCCACCTTCGGTCCGTCTTCAATTTGCCGTGGCTGCAAGCCGCATTGGCGAATGGGGCTTTTTTTACTGCCTATTTTGTGGTATCCGCACCGACATCGTGGCTGATTGATGCTTTCGGCCACAAGCGTGCCATGATCGTTGGACTGCTTGTACAGGTGGTGGGAGCTCTGCTGTTTCTTCCGGCGGCGAGTCTTCCCAACTTTTGGCTCTTCCTGACTGCGGTGTTCATTGTGGGTGCGGGAGTCGCTGTATTGCAGAACGCCGCCAACCCGTACGTTTCCACACTCGGACCGGAGTCGAACGCACCTATCCGGCAGAATCTGGCGCAGGCCTTCAACTCCATCGGTGGCATGATCGCTCCGGTTGTGGCGAGCGCGCTGATTCTCAAACACAAGGTCGTGATTGATGCGGCAACACTGGCCACCAAGACCGTCGAAGAACAGCTAGCCTACCAGATCAGCATTGCCAGCACGGTGCGGATGCCGTATCTGGTCATTGCAGGCGCGCTCGTGGTGCTAGCTTTGGCTGTTTCCTTTGCCCATCTGCCCGCCATCAAGGCCACTGAGGAGTCCAGCCCTGCCAAGTCTGCGGCGAGCGGGCCGGAGCAGAGCATCTGGAATTACAAACAAACGGTTCTGGCTACCTTCGGCATCTTTTTCTATGTAGGTGTTGAGGTGGGCTTGGCCCAGTTTATGGTGGGTTACTTCGGTCTTCCGGAGTTGGGTGGGATGGTCGCGGCGGTTGCAGCAGCTTTCACCTTCTACTACTGGGCTGGCGCGCTGGTGGGAAGGCTGCTTGGCTCATGGATGCTAACGCTCATCCATGCGGGTAAGCTGCTTGGCATCTTTGGCCTGTTGGCGGGTGGTTGCGTCCTCCTCTCGATTGGCACTACGGGGCGGGTTGCAGTCATCAGCCTGTTGCTGTGCGGATTCTTCAATTCGATCATGTTTCCCAACATCTTCGCGCTGGGCATCACGGGGCTGGGGTCAATGACCAGCAAGGGATCGGGAATGATCATGACTGCGGTAGTGGGCGGAGCGATTATTCCAGTCATACTCGGGGGATTGGTAGATCACTTCGGATTCCGGGTCGCCGCGATTCTGCCGATCATCTGCTACCTCTACATCGCCTTCTATGGCTTCGTGGGCCACAAACCCTCGAAGACGGTTACGGCATAAGCAGGTTAGTTATTAGTTGAATCTTGGGTGCCCCATATCTCCGGACGCTTTTTGTCCGGAGATGTGGGATCTGAGCAACCCCGAACGCAGCACCGTGTCCCGTTGTCTGCACATCCGGCAATACAAGTCCCTCCCGCCGGGCCATTGTCCATGGCGATTCAATCTCTACAGTACCAATCCCTCCTGTTGCGTAGTGATTGAAACTCGACCACAGCCATTCTTGCGGTGCGCGAGCCAATCCACGGGCAACCGGATTGCGATGCATGTAGCGGAGCTTCTCGACCCGCTTTGCCTCGGAGAATACGTTGAAGTCGTAATATCTCCGCTGCCAAAACGGCCGTTCCGGCAACCTCATGGATACCGAGATCTTTAGCGCCTGCAATGCTATCGCCAACAATCCAACATGGGGCTCAGTGAGGAGCAGATGGACGTGTTCGGGCATGATGACATAACCGGCCACACAAAAACCGTATTTGCCACGCATCGCCTCGAGCGAATGCTCGAAAATGTGCTTTGCCTCCGCACTCATCAAGTAGGGGAGCCGGTGATAGCAACTGAAGGTGACAAAATGCAAATCACCTAATTGTTGATACCGCTTCAGGCCTGTGGGCATGATGAGTGAAGTTTACACCGTTCTGACTTCTGATCCATTCCCACATCTCCGGACAAAAAGCGTCCGGAGATATGGGGCACCCAATTCAAACGCTAGTTGGACCGTTTTTCCAGATTTCCAAAATTCGGCGAATTCTGCACAGCCGCTCTTCGTCCTAGACTTGTTGGATATGGCAACGATCCCCAGCACGGCATTTGATACTGGCCTACCCGCCAATGTCGATGCCGAAAAAACTATTCTCGGCGCTATCTTGCTCGACAATGCGGCCCACGCCGAGGCCGCCGAAAAACTCGACGCTGACGACTTCTCCCTCGATTCGCATCGCCGCATCTACCTGCGCATGACGGAGTTGATGAACGAGTCGCGGGCCGTCGACATCGTCACTCTGGCCAACGAACTCTCCCGGATGAAGGAAATCGAGTCCGTCGGCGGCGTGGCGTATCTGGCCTCGCTTACTGAGGGTCTGCCGCGCCGCCCAGTCATTGAAGAGTACATCCGCATCGTCAAGGACAAGAGCCTGCTGCGCCGGCTGATGCTGATCTGCTCGACCGCTATCGCGCGTGCCGCCGACCAGGGCGAGAGCGCACTCGATGTGCTCGGCGCCGCCGAAGCGCAGTTGATGGAGGTCAGCGAAAAAGGCGTCACGCAGGGCCTTCAGCGACTGGACCAGATCGTCGAGCACTCCTTCGGGACGATCGACAACCTGTACAAGGAGAGCAAGGAAGTCACCGGCCTGGCCACCGACTTCACGCAATTTGACATCATGACCAGCGGCCTGCAAAAGGGCGAACTGATTATCCTCGCCGCGCGGCCCTCGATGGGCAAGACAGCGCTGGCCATCAATATCGCGCAGAACGCGGCCATCAATCATCAGGCTACCGTCGCCATCTTCAGCCTGGAAATGAGCAAGGAATCGCTCCTGCGACGTATGCTGTCTTCACAGGCCTGGGTCGATCAGCAAAAACTCCGCAAAGGCTTCCTGGGACGCGAAGATCACGACCGGCTCGTCAATGCCCTCGGCCAGCTTGTCGAGACGCACATGTTCATCGACGACACGGCCGGCATCTCGCTCTCTGAGATGCGTGCCAAGGCACGGCGCCTGAAGCAGAACTCGGGCGGCCTCGACCTGATCGTCGTGGACTATTTGCAGTTGATGACGGCCTCGGTGCCTTCGTCCGGCAAGAAAAACTATGAGAACCGCACGCAGGAGGTCTCGGCCATCTCGCGCGGCCTCAAAGCTCTGGCCAAGGAACTGCACGTGCCCGTTGTGGCCCTCTCGCAGCTCTCCCGTGCCGGCGTACAGCGCAAAGACGATCCGCGCCCGCTGCTCAGCGATCTGCGCGAATCAGGATCGATCGAGCAGGACGCCGACGTGGTGGCCTTCATTCATCGCGAGTCCTATTACAAGCGCGACGAGGAGATGAGCGAAGCCGACAAGGCCAAGTCTGAGCTGATCCTCGCAAAACAGCGTAACGGCCCCACCGGCACCATTCATCTGAATTTTGTCTCGCGCTTTACGCGCTTTGACAATCCCGAAAGCGAGCACCAAGAATAGAGCCGAGTGGCGTGAAGAGGCCCAAAAGAAAAAGGGAGCATGGTTTGGCCGTTTGGCCAAACCATGCTCCCTTTTTCTTTCCTTTGCTACTCGACGGTGAGAGTGACTGTGGCGGAGTGCGATAGGTTGCCGGAGGTTCCGGTCACGGTCACTGTGTAGGTCTTTTGCTGCTGGCCGAAGAAGCCACTGGTTGAGTTGCATCCGGTCAGTCCGACTGCAGCAGCCAGGCTTACACCGAGCAGCAGCAGCAACGGAAGGACGCGGCGCAGGCGTTTGGACGCACGGCGCATGCGGCCGAAGAAAGGCAGCAACAAGAGCGCCAGTGTAAGCGGCGCCAGTTTGCTGGCCGTATTCGCGGTTGCGGTGGTTTGCGGTACGTTGACTGTCAGCGTAACGGCGGTGGAGCCGCCGCCCGCGGGCAGGGTTGAGGGTGAGAGGCTGTAGGTCGATCCGGCGGGGAAGCCGTTGAGAGATAATGCGATCGCTGCGGGGAAGGTCGTCCCGGCGGGCGGGGCGACGGTGAAGGCGAACTTCGCCGTGCCGCCGGGCATCACAGTCGCTGTGGCCGAGCCTGCGGCCGCGGTGACGGTGAAGTCCTCGACAAACTCCGTGATCGGGGCGCTGGTTCCGGCCAGGAATTTTTGGTCGCCTGCGTAGCTGACGGTGATGGTGTGCGAACCGGCGGTGAGGGTCGAGACGCTGAGCGAGGCCACGCCGTTTACCAGCGTGCCCTGGCCGAGTGAGGTGGTCCCATTGAGGAAGGTGACCGTGCCGCTGGGCGTGCCCGACGGAGATGAGACCGTTGCAGTCAACGTAACTGGGTTCTGCAGGAAGGTTGTGAGAGTGTTGGCCGAAACCACGACCAAAGGAGCAACCGTGGTTTGCGCAGAGATGGTCAAGTCTGCGGTTGCGATGGCGTAACCGGCGGAGATGGAATTGTCGCCCTCGCCGTTGGCAGGCCACAAGGGCATACTCGCCGTAAGAGTGCCGTCGCCTGCGGTGTCGACCGAGAAGTTGCTGAAGGTTGCGTTGCCCGTGGTTGCGGCGGAGTTCACCGGACCGGCGTTGGATAGAGCGCCCGCGCCGCTATAGGTGAGCGTCACCGCGCCTCCGGCAAAGGGATTGCCGCTCTCGGTGACAGCCACTACGGGAGTGGGGCTGACGGCCAGGCCAATCGTGCCGCTGTATTTGCCTTGAGCAAAGGCCAGGGCGTAGTTGGTTTGCACTGCGCCCGAGTCGATGCAAACGCCGCCGTCTAGGTAGGTGGTGTTGGTGCTGGGGAAGCCGCGTTGATCGGTGGGAATCTGCTGCAGGTATATCTCGATGGGCGCCGGTAAATATCCGAGGCAGATGGCCGAGCTGCCCGGCATCGGTAGCATGGTGGGCGTTGTGCCGCCGTAGCTGCCCAGGGGCAACAGCTTGGGGTCGGCTGAGCTGCCGGAGAGACTCGTGCAATTCGTGCAGTCGTCCTCGACCGGAGTCGCTTCGTTGCCGAGGTTGTTATAGAAGACGTTGCCTTCCACCTTGATGCTGCTGTCGTCGAGCGATGCCAAAGCATTGGCGCGGTGATCTGGTTCGGGAGGGGCAGATGGGGAAGCCGCGAAGTAGATGCCGCCGGTGTTGCCGGAGAAAATGCTGTTGTAAACCGTCAATCCAGGATTGATCGCTGCAATGGCGCCGCTGTTCAACTGCGTGGACTTGTTGTTGACAAATGTGACGCCTGCAAGCAGAGTAATCCCCTTCTTGATCTTCAAGTTCGGCTTGGCCGCGGAAGCAATGATCCCATCGGGGTTCTTGTGGATGCCGCCGTAGGACTCGTCGTCGATGGCGCCGCCGATATCAGAGGAGTTGTTATGGAAGGTGCTCTCGGTGATCGCCATCTGGCCCTTGTTGAAGATCGCGCCGCCGCTGTCTGCAACGGTTTCATCCTGGCCTGAAAAGGCGGTGTTGTTGGTGAATGTGCAGCCGGTCACGGTAAGCTGGCCTTCATTCCAGATGGCGCCGCCGCTGCTGCCGTTGACGCTATAGATCGACGGGGTGTCGAGAGCGCGGGCTCTTGCCGCGGCGCGGGACTTGGCCTTGCCGGAGAGTGCGGCGGCTGGATTTCCAGAAGAGAAGTAATCGCCTTCTTCCTCCGGATCGTAGGTTGCCTTGTTGCTGTCGAAGACAACGTTTTGGACCGTCAAGACGCCGTCGTACTCGTTGTAGATTGCGCCGCCGCCTCCCGGGGCAACACCATGGGCAATGGTCATGCCGGAGATCGTCGCCGTCGTTTGGGCATTTTCGCCAACAAAGAAGATGTCATCGAGGCTCGGATCGTTGTTGCCGTCGATGGTGAGGATGCCTGCGCCCGGACCGGTGAGGTTGATCGTGCCAGTCAATCCAAGATAGTTGCTCAGGACGATGGTATTCTGAGCGGCCGTGTTGCCCGCTTTGAAGACTGTAGTGTCGAAGCTGATGTTGGCGGCGCCGGCTGCTTTTGCGCCAAGGATGGCATCGCGCAGGCTGCAGGCTGTGTCGGTGGTGTTGGTTGCTTTGGCTGAGGTGAAGGCGGTGCAGTTCGAGGCTTTGGCGTTTGCTCCATCCTCGGCGTTCGTATTCACCACGTAGTAAGGTATCGTGGAGAAGACAGGCTGGACGGTAAGCGGCGAGATGCCCATCTGAGCGCTATAACTGTTCCCTGAAGAATTCGTGGTGCCGCCGTTCACCAGCCAATCGGAGGTGTAGTAGCCGGTGGCGGGTGTTGCCGTCAGGTAAAGATAATCATTCGTCTGCAAATACGCCGGCGAAGTTACCGTCGATCCATTAACTATGCCGGAGACAGTTCCCTTGTTGGTGTCAGGGGATGAGAAGGTCACCGAATACTCTGTGGTGTAAAGCGCGACAACAGTTTCAGCCGTGGGGGGAACGGTGTAGGTGTTAACGCCGGCCAAGGTGCTGCTGCCAGCCGACCAACTGCTGAAGACATACTCTTCTCCAGCCACGGGCGAGCCATCGCTTGTTACAGCCAGCGGAGTCGATGCCGTGATCGTATGCGTATCAGTCGGCGTCCAGTTGAAGGTTTGCGGCGCGGTGAGGGGCGATCCGCCGTCCACGCTGAAGGTCAAGCCTGTCGGATTGGTGTCGACGGTGACTGGAACAGTGGCGGGAATGAAGTTCGCCACCAGACTCTCCACGCCATTCATGGTGACCACGGCGATGGTGCTGGCCGGATTGCTCAGGTCATTGGTGGTGCCTGTCCAGCCGGTAAAGAGATAGCCTATCGCAGGTTTGGCCGTCAGGTTTACAGCGCTGTAACCAGGCAGATATGTTCCCGCAGCCACCGGATTCGAACCGTCATCCGCGGTGACCGTTCCCCAGTCGGAATTGTTCGAAGAGTAGGACAACTGGTAGGCCGAGGTATAGAAGTTGGCTTCAAAAAGTGTCGTACCCGCCGGTGTGGGATAACCGCTGAGGGAAAGGCCATCTGAGATCTTGTCGCCATTCATCTTCCACTCACGGAAGGTGTACTGCACTCCGGCAAGATTTTGCGGAGAGGTGGTCGAGAACGCATGAAAACTGTCCTGTTCCCAGAGCAGCTGCGCGGTGCCTGTCTCATCGACTCCGTCTACCGTATACGACAATCCGGCCGGTGAAGTGCCCATGGCGACCGCAGTGGTAAGCACCGCTTTGCCGCTCAATTGGATGCCGGCGGAAAGTGTGGCGCTATTCTCATCCGTAGCCGAGAGGGTCGTGCTGGCGGTTTGCACGCCGGTTGTTCCTGTGGTGGGCGAGTACTGCGCATCGTACGAGCAGACGCCGCCGCTCTTTCCTGTGTCGCCGTCGGTGCAACCGTTTGACGCCGATGGCGTGAGAGAAAACGGAGTTTGAATCGCCGGCGACAGCGCCGGGTTGGCCAGTGTCACGTCCGTATTGCCGGCATTTTCTACATAGATTGGAACGACCGCGCTGCTGGAGCCGGCACCCGTGCTGCCAAAGTCGATCGCGGCCGAAGTGCGTGCATAGACATTGACCCGTGCATCACGGAGAGCCGCGACAAACAGATTGCCCGCCTTGTCCAGCGCAATGCCGGCCGAGTCCGGTTCAACGCCCGCTGTCACGGTGGGATTGGTCTCGATGTTCACAGCATCGGCGAGGACAAGCGTGCCGTTCTTGTTGGGAATACGCAGAATATGGCTTGAAGACATGTCAGAGACCAGCAGGCTGCCGGAGGGCTCGATGGCAACTCCAGCCGGATAGCCGCCGACGTCCAGCGTCTGAACCAGAGCCCCGTTCGTATACTTGTAAACCTTTGCGTTCAAGGAATCGGCCACATACAGACTGCCCGCGGCATCGACAGCCAAGCCGCTCGGCCAGTTCAGACCCGTGGCTGCTATGCCAGTGGCTCCCGTAGACGGGTTATAGCTCACAACGCGCGACTGGTCGACGCTTCCCACGACGAGGTCGGAGACATAAACCGTTCCATCCGGGCCGACTGCCACTCCCCTGGCCTGTTGGATCGCCTTGCCTGCAAACAATGGCGCCGCAGTATTGATCACGGTCTTGTACATGGGATTGGTGCCGAACTTGAAGCTGCCGTCTGTCGCCCCATTCGGGAAAACGACCACCTGGCTGCCAACGACCGGAGCATCGGCCAGATAGAGATTCCCTGCCGCATCGAAGGCCAGTCCAGCTGGGGCGTTGAATGCGCCGGTTTTGTAGGTCGCGGTTGTCGATCCGGCGGGAATCTCGTAGAGGGCTCCGTATTGGCCTGGATGGTTGCCTTGCTGGTTATCGACCACGAAGATGTCGCCGGCAGCATCCACCGCAACAGCCATGGGAGAGACAAATGTGGTTTTGGTTGCGTCGCCATTCTGGCCGTCGGTGACGGTGTATGCCGTGACCGGGGCGGGATCGACGGTGGCCATGCCGCCCGTGCCGATGCCGCTGAGTTGAATCGAGCCAAGCAGGTTATTGCTGCTGTCGAGGAGTTCGAGAATGCCTGTGCGCAGGCCGATCGCCTTGGGCGTAAACGTGACGTGAACCGTGCAGCCGTAGGTGCCCTGGCCTTTCGATTGTTCGCAGCTACCCGTACCGATGTCGGCAAAGTCTTTTCCGGTTGCGCCCTGCGTCAACACGCGCGAGTGGTCATAATTACTAAATCCGACACTGGCAATAAATGACAGTTTTTTGTATGAGGTAGCCGTATTTACGGGCGATGAACCGAAATTCACGACCTGTGTCGACATGTGGTATACGGTGCCACCAAAATTATCGGTTGCGTAGATCTCGCCAGAGTTGTTTATGGATAAGTTACCGACCAAACCGTGGCCCATCGTCCACTGACCTATATCTGAAATCAAATTGACATGGCTGCTGCCGGAAACCGCGCCGTTCGCCGCCACGATTTCATACAAACCATTTTGATCGCTGACGAAGACATCCCCAAAGCCATCCACAGCAATCCCCGTGTTTGAGCTGTAGTTGCCAGTGGGAGCTGGGAGCAGCGTCAAGCCGCTGGGTATTAGCGGCGTCGTGATGGTGCCAGCGATCAGTGGGGCGATGGACGAGGCAGGAGCCTCGTAGATCGAACTTGTGGAGGCACCGTTGTTGTCGGCTGCGATGAGATTGCCGCTGGCGTCCACGGCAATGGCGGAGAGAGCGGGGAAGCCGCTTGCTAGAGTAATGGGTGTTGAAGAGCCGGCAGGCAGCACAAGAATCTTGCCCTTGGTTTTGTCGGCAGCGTAGACATTGCCGCTTTGATCCACCGCCACGCCGACCAGGTTGTGGTTTGCGGTGGAGGTCGAATAGAGCGTTGTGACCGAACTGGGAGTCGAGCCGCTGGCGGGAACATATTTGTAGACTGCGTAGGGGGAACCGTTGTCGGCGACATACACATTGCCGCCGGCGTCAACGGCCACGGCGTAGGGGGCCGTCCAGGGTCCAGTCAGTGTCACCGCGCTGCTGCTGGCGCTGATTGCGCCATTGATCGCCTGAATCTCATAGACGATGTTGAGTCCCGTATCCGCGACGTAGAGATTTCCGCTGCGGTCCAGTGCCGTGCCTGCTCCAACGGGAGACCCCACCGTCTGAACTGTGAACGTATCCAGAGAGCTGAAGTAGCCGGTATTTTGTGCTGTGGCGTTCGCGGCGCCCAGCAAGATTGTCAACAGCACAATGCAACCCAGAAGAGCTCTGACGGCCCTTCCCATAATCGCTCTTGAGTTTCTGCTTTGGCTCGGCTGAGCGGTGAAGGCATCGATCATTACGCTGGCAATCCTGCTGGTCCCGAACATCATGGTCATCCTTATCTCGAAAGGCAATCTGTGACAGTTCTCTACATCTGGGTACAACTTCACTGTGCGCACGCAGGGCGAGCCTGACGCGCGTCATGCAACAATCCAATCCGCAAAAGGGGGAGGGTGAGCGGAAGAAACCGAACGAATGGGGCGAGAGGCACCTCTTTTGACTGGCCCCCTCTTGTTTGAAACGTAATTTACGGCCAGTCTATCCGATGTCAGGAGAGGAAATCTGTCAGGCAAACAGGTATTCTTGTGTAGGACAAACACTGACATGCAGGACTTGAACTCTCATGTAGGCTGGGAGCGTTGCCTCATGCTCCTTCAACGGCCCAGCCCCGCTCGCTATGCCGCATGCTGGGTTGTCGCCTGGTGTGTTCTGGGTTCATGCCTTGCGCTGGACTATTTTGGCTATTGGACGCTGGCCAACTCGGCCTCGATCGGCGCGCAGCTCAGAAGCAAGGGTTCAATTGTCGTTGTATCGAGCCTGGAAGACAATGGAGCTTTGCAGCGAGCTGGCGGCCGCGTGGGGCAGCGGGTTCTGGCCATCGGCGGCCGCGCGGCCGACCGTGCCGGCTTTGTCGCCGATCCCGACGACTCGGCCTCCTGGAGCGATCGCGATCAGCTCTGGGATTGGCAGCGCTTTCTCGTCTCCGCCACGAGCGGCGGCAGCATCAGCATCGTACTCCTCGAGGATGGCTCCGGTACGCGCACGATCCTTTGCCCTGTGCGGCGCATGGGCTGGCGTAACGCGGCACTGCGCGGCTTGTCCTTGCGCCTTGTGGGTTGGTCGTTTCTCTTGCTCGCCGTCCTGATATGGATCAAGAAGCCGAACGAGACCAGCCTGATCAACTTGATCGCGAGCGTCTGCATCTTTGCTTCGCTGAGCACCATGGCGGCCTACACGGTTCGCGATCTGTGCGTGTCGGCCTCGGCGCTGACCGCCTTGACACTCATCAACTATCTCTTCGTCCAGGCAATGATCATGACTCTGCATCTTGGGCTGATCTTTCCGACCCCCGTGCAATGGCTGGATCGGTATCCCTGGGTGCGCATCCTTCCCTGGTGCGCGTATTTCATACAAATGGCACTGAACTTCGGGCGCGTCTTTCACAGCCCGGCTCCAACGGTCTATGTGCTCAGCTCGATCTCGCTGCTGGGATTTCTCATGATCCTGGTCATTCGTCTGCTGCGCACCGCCGATCCGCTGGCAAGGGCCCAGTTGCAGTGGGTCACGCTTGGCGCGCTTGTCGGTTTTCTGCCCTGGGTGCTGCTCTCGGCCATTCCAGAGTCAATGCATCTGGCGCCCGTTCCCGAGCACATCACGCTGCTCTCAGCCGTGGCCATGCCGGTGTGCGTCAGCTTTGCCATCTTCCGCTATCGCCTGCTCGACGTGGAGCAGCTCTTCGATCTGGTCATCTTCCATTTCTTTTTTCTCGGTGTGTTCCTGCTTGGCGAACTGGCCTTCTGGAACTGGCTCAGCATCCACTTTGCTTCGGAAGCGACAGGGAAATCTCTGTCGTTGGCTGTTAGCCTGGCCGTGGTCGTGCTTCTGTATGCGCCACTGCGTTTCTGGTCCTTGCGCGGCATTAGAAAGTACTCGGGCGCAGTTCGTCCTTCACTGGCCCAGTCTCTGAAGAAGCTGCTGGAGCGTGCGCAGACCACGGACGACCCCAGTGAAGCACTGCAACAAACCCTGCAATGGACCCTGAAGCCTGCCGACATCTCCTGGGTCTATCCCGGCCATGATCACGATGCGCTGCTCGATCGTCTGCGCGACGAGCCCGAGGGCCTGCTCGGTTACGAGTTGGGCGAGGCGTGTCCTGAGCAGATGCAGTCGGCTGCCTGGATTCCCATTCAGATCGACCGCGCCGGAGCCGCATTGGTCTTGTATCCGAGCGGATCGCATGGATGGAATCGCGCGGACCTGCGCATCGCCCGCATGCTGGCGCGCTCCGGCGAACCTCTCTTCGAAATGCGGAATATGCAAAACGCCCACCAGCAGACCCAGGCCGCCATGCGGGAGCAGCGCGATGAACTGGTGCGCGAGATGCACGATGGACTCGGGAGCCAGCTCTTCGGCGCCGCTCTGCTCAGCGATGTATCTGAAAAGTTGACCAAGCCTGAACTGCACGAGCGCTTCGCGCACATCAACGCAGCTCTCAGCGATGCCATGGATACGCTGCGCACCGGACTGACCGTTCTCGGCTCGCCTCCCGGCGTTCTCGGCCCCGCCATTCTTGGGCTTCTGCTGCGCAGCGAACGCGTGCTCGATGCAGCCGGCATCGCGCTTGAAACGAAGATCGACGACGATGCCGTCAGCCTCCAATTGGATAGCCGCACCGTCTTCAGCCTGCTGCGCGCCGTGCAGGAGGCATTGACCAACATTGCGCGCCACTCCCATGCCTCGCAGGCTCTCGTCCAACTTGAGCTGCGAGCCGGCTCGCTGGTCGTTCTGATCCGGGATTATGGCGTTGGCTTCGCGCCTGATGGATCCCGGAGCGGCCACGGACTGGCAAACATCTCCCGGCGCATGCAGATGCTGGGCGGCCAGGCAAGCGTCATAGCCGCGCCACGCGCAGGCTGCACAATAGAGTTATCTCTTCCTCTGCCGATCGGAGCGTTATGAAAGGCATCCCAAAGTTGCAGGTCTTGGTCGTCGACGATCATCAAGTGGTGCGCGACGGCCTGCGCTTCACTCTCGAAGCCGCGGGAGGGATTGCCTGCCTGCTGGCAGAGACCGCCGAGAGTGCGCTGGAGCTTTTGGCCCGGGGAGTTCCGCTGGATGTCGTCCTGCTCGATATTTCATTGCCCGGCATGAGCGGCCTCGATGCGCTGGCCGAGATTCACAAGCGCCGGCCGCAGTTGGCCGTGCTGCTGCTCAGCATGTACCCGGAAGAGCAATACGCCGTGCGCGCCTTGCGCATGGGCGCTGCCGGCTATCTCAGCAAAAGCGCCCCGAGCACCCAAGTCTTGAAGGCCGTCAAGGCCGCGGCCAAAGGCGCAACGTATCTCTCGGGGCACATTGCCGCCCAGATCGCGCGCGGTGTCGGTCTCGAAGGCAATCATCCGCTGCATGAATCGCTCTCCAATCGCGAATTCGAGATCCTGCGTATGCTGGGATCGGGTAAGCCGGTTTCAGAGATCGGCCGTACCCTTGGCTTGAGCGTGAAGACGGTCAGCACTTATCGCGAACGCATCCTCGACAAAATGAGCCTCTCGAATAACTTCGACATCATCCGCTATGTGCTGCAAGAAGGGCTGCTCGAATAGCCGGAGTGCATCATCCCATTTGCCTCTGAAAAACTTCCTCAGGATTGGTTCAGGATCAGTGCAATGCGTCCGGCGATCAGATCGTTGGGCGACTCGCCGGGGCTCACTTCGATCAGCTCCACGGGAAAGGCCATGTTGTGCGGCCGCAGCACGAGCCTGTTTGACTGATGGTCCACATAGCGCAAGGTCAGGTGCGAGCCATGCCGCACGGCGTAAATGTTGGGCCTGCTGCGCCGGTAGGGCATCAGCGAGTTGTAGTGGCGGTCCACCAGCACGATGGCCTCGGGCAGGATCACTGGATCCATCGGCAGAGCATCGGAGCCCGAGATGCGTACCGCCACAAAGCGCTGCCAGGTGTGGCGCGTCTTGGTCACCCTGGTGGGCATCGATTGGGTCAGTCCCGCGGGAAGGTTCAGCATCTGATGTGCTGCGGAAGGCCGTATAAACGGCTCAAAGATCGCTGCCGCATGAGAGACAATCGGCACCATGCCGCCTTCTCCATCGGCTGGCAGCGTCTTTTCCGGATCGGTGACAGGTAGCAGATCGCGAGCGCTTAAGCTCTGCGCGGCCAGGATTCTGTCCAGTGCATCGAGCGAGAGCTGGCGCCGGCTATGCAGAAAATTCGACAGGTGCGGCTGTCCAAAACCGGTCTGGCGGGCCAGCAAAGAGACGCTGAGAGTGCCCCGCTGTATCCTGCGCAGCAGTTCCAGGCGGAGTCGCTCGTGCATCTGGGTAAAGTTCATTTGTGGATAATTTGCCACCAGCATTGAAGACAAAATGTCTCCAATTTCTTTCTGCAAACTTAAAAAGGGTGATTGGCCTTCATTGTCGGCAATCGAAGACAGATTAGACAGCAGTGAAGTGGAAAGATGCTAGGGGAGATTGACGCAAGAGAACCCACTCTCTAGATTAGCTTTACTCAATCTCGAAATGGCTTGTGGGAATTCAGTGAGAAATGCTTCATTGCCGCATGGATGAAGGATGCGCAATCCCGCCTCTTTCAGTAGACAATGAAAAGCGCCGGAAGATGAGAGTCTCTCCGGTTTCTCATCCCCGCCTCAAAAGCGCGCGGCAGATGCGTTCGGGGCGGCCTTCCGGGAAGATTCCAGGATCTGCGCACTTATGTCATGACAATCAACGAGAGAATTCGGGTGGCTATCCCTCATCAGGACACAAGAATCCTGAGCAGCCGTTCCCAGTACTCTCCGTCCCGCGGAAGGAAGATTACATTGCAAAGCCGCCGGGAAAAGACCAGTACACGGAGAATTCGTCATGGAGTTGCGCGTGCATTTGAAGGTTTGCGAGGGGTGCGGTTGTCTTTGGTATCGCGCCCAAACCCAAGGAAGTGTGTACTGCACGGGATGTGAGGAAAAGCTGAAGGACTTTCCTACGCCGGAGAGCCGCAAGCGCCGTGGACGTCCAAACAAGAAAACGCTCGCCAGAGTCTGGGCAGTAGCAGAAGCATTCGGAGGTGCTGAATGAGCGCAGCACTTCAATTGCCCATGGTTTGGGGAGCAGGCAGTCTTGACCGGCCATGGCCGCAGGATCGGGATAAATGGGAAGATCGGCCGGCAGCCGCAGCGGCGGCAAAACCGGATGCAAAAGCGCAGGCCACGGAGCCGGCAGCCAGCCTGGGCTTTTACCGCAAGCATACCGAAAGCCTGCTGCGGCGCTACCTCTATGCGTCGATGCAGGTGGGCCGGGCGCCGAATATCCTCGGTGATCCGATTGCCCGCGGATGGTGCTCCAGCCGGCCCATCCGCACCTTCGAAGATGCTGTCATCTTCGTCCTCGACGTGGAGAGATGCCTCAATAAGCTGGGCACGCTCGATCGCATGCTGCTCAGCCGCATCGTCCTCCAGGAGTACACACAGGCCGAGGCGGCCAGCCTGCTGGGAATGGCCGCGCGCACGGTATCTTACAAATTCCCCAAGGCCCTCGACCGCCTGACGGAAAAGCTGCTCGACTCCGGGCTGCTCGTTCTACCGCACTAATTGCATCATGCACATCGATCAACAAAAAAGATGATTTGGAACAGAAAGGAATATAATTCGGAATCTTCGGGTGCCCCATCCTTCCGCAGACTCATCGCGGAAGGGTGGGAGACTGCGAACCGCAGAGAATTACCCTTTATTGGCGAACATTAAAGAGGATCAGTGGGCATTGACTGTCCACGGATCACTGTCCGCTGACCACTGCGGACCTCCACCCCCTATCTATATTTTCAAGACCTTGCAGTTAATTTTCTTATAACTAGAGCGATTCCATAACCGCTTCGATATTTTTGGATTTGGCTCGTCGTCCTCACAGCAGTTCTGCAAACGCTCAGTTCCAAATCTGAACCAGCTCAAGTATCGGGAAATCGAAATCCACAATCTGCCCAATTCGCGCACATTTCTGTTGAGCCTGCGCTGCAACCAGCCTAGCGTCCAAGGTTGGACGACTCTCAAATCAGGTTCGCGATGCAGACAAACGAGGCCAAGCTTCCGGCCGAGCTGAAAGGACATCTTGCCGAGGTGGCTCTCGGCTTTCAGCGCATGCTGGTCGGCAATCCCTGTCATCCGGATGCGCTGGTGGGCATCAGCCTGGTCGCGCTGGCTAGCGGCCAGTCGGAAGCCGCGGTCAGGATGGCCGAGGCCGCCGTCGCCGCCGCGCCAGAGATGCTTCCTGCTTGGGTCGCGCTCGGCCAGGCCTTCAAGGCCGCTGGCCGTAACGAAGAGGCAGAGCTCGTCTACGCGCACGCGATCTGGCTGGACGGCGGCAATGCTCTGGCGCGCATGGGCCTCGGCGAGCTGATGCTGGCCATGGGCCGTCCCGAGGAAGCTATCGGGGAATTCGAGATCGCGCTTCGCAGTCAGCCCACGCTTGTCTCTGCGCTGATGGGCCTGGGTCATGCGCTGGCGATGCTGGGGCGCGACGAAAAGGCTCTCGATCGCTATCAGAGGGCTCTGGCGCTGCAACCAAAACTTGCCGAGGGCGAGTTTGCAGTGGGGTTCGTGCTGGCGCGCATGGGAAGGCCGAAAGAGGCCGAGAGCCGTTATCGCCGTGCGCTGGTGCTGCGTCCGGACTTTGCCGCCGCCTGGGTCAATCTTGGCTGCCTGCTGCGCGAGCAGGGGCGCGAGGTCTATGCCGAGGCCGCATTGCGGCGGGCCATCGAGCTGCGTCCCGATCTGGCCTCGGGCTGGATCAATCTGGCGATTCTGGAGCGCGAGCAGCACCGCAACCCCGAGGCCGAGGCGCACCTGCGCACGGCCTTTGCTCTGAATCCCGAGCAGGTGGAGACGCTGTTGGCCTGGTGCCAGTTCCGTGCCGCCGAGGGCGATACGGGTGGCGCGTGGCAGTGGTTGCGCTGGGCGCTGGCTCGCGATCCGGATCATGCCGAGGCTGTGAACATGCACGGCATTCTGCTGCATAAGGAAGACCGATTCTCAGAGGCCGTCGAGTTCTTCGAGCGGGCTGAGGCTTTGGGCAGCCGCGCCGCCGCCTCCAACCGGGGCAACTCCCTGCTCGATATGGGCTGCATGGAAGAGGCATTGCAGGCGCACGACCGTGCCGTCGAACGCGATCCCACGCATCCCGGCGCGCAGTACAACCTGGCGCTGACTCGTCTGCGTCTTGGCGACTGGGAGCGGGGCTGGCCCGGCTACGAAGCTCGCTGGCGCTTTCGCGAGGTCCATCGCAGCCCACGGGTCTTTAGCCAGCCGAGGTGGCAGGGTGAGCCACTCGACGGACGCAGAATCCTGCTCCACGCCGAGCAGGGGCTGGGCGACACGATCCAGTTCTGCCGTTACACAACTCTAGTGGCAGCGCGCGGAGGCGTGGCGATCTTGCAGGTGCAGGAACCGGTCGAGCGGCTCGTGGCTTCGCTGCCCGCCGTGCGTGCTGGCCTGGCGGAGACGACGAGGCTGGGCGAGAGTCTGCCGGAGTTCGATCTGGAGTGCCCGCTGCTGAGCCTCCCGGCTGTCTTTGGAACTACAGTCGAGACGGTTCCCTGGCCGGGAGCGTATCTGGGAGCCGACCCGGAACTTGCGCGGGAGAAGCGTTGCAGTACGCCCCACGTGCGGCCCGACACAGGGCACCCGCTGCGTGTGGGAGTTTGCTGGGCCGGCAATCCACGCTACAAAGCCGACCATAAGCGCTCGATCGAGTTGAGGACGCTGCTGCCTCCGCTGCGCGTTCCAGGCATCACGTGGATTTCGCTACAGAAGGGGCCGGCTGCGGAACAGTTGGCCGCGCTGCCCGGAGATGTCTTTGTCTGGGATGGATCGAGCAGCGACCGCGACCTGGCCGATACAGCGGCGATGATCGCCACGCTGGATCTCGTCGTCACGAGCGATACCTGCATCGCCCACCTGGCCGGAGCGATGGGCAAGCCGGTCTGGATCTTGCTGCCGCATCTGGCCGACTGGCGTTGGATGCAAGAGAGCGAGACGACACCCTGGTACCCCACGGCCCGCCTGCTGCGCCAACGAAAGCCGGGCGACTGGGCTGGCGTGGTCGATCGTGTTGTCGAGGAGTTGCGCCAACTGCATGCGATCAACAGAGTTCAGGCCGTCGAAGCGCCGAGGCAAGACCCCCAGCCCTCTCAGCTTCTCCCGGCCTAGACTTCAGAGCAGGATCGAGACGGCACAAAACACCGTTGACTTTTTGTGCTCTATAATGTAGAGTACTCTCTATTGAGGACTCCGATCGAGTTTGCGGAGATCTTCCAGGAGTATTGCGATGACACCAGACGCCGAAGAATTGGACTTAAAATCCAGGTTGAGCCTGATTGAGAGCATGATCGCCGAGGGGCGGCGCACGACGGAGAGCTGGGGCTGGACCTTCGTCTTCTGGGGCTTGGCCTATTACATCGCCATCGCCTGGACCGCTGTGTACCACTGGCCGTGGGCCTGGCTTGTCACTATGGCCAGCGCATGGGTGGTGTGCGTTGTGATCATCCAGATCAAGAAGAAGAACCAATCTGCGCGCCGGCCGGGAACCACAATCGGGCGGGCGATCTTTGCCGTCTGGATCTCGATGGGCGTATCGCTGTCTCTGCTGCTGCCTGCGTTGGGCTTCAGCGACAGATTCGATCAACATATTTTTGTTGCGATTGTCGCCGCCATGCTGGGCGTTGCGAACGGAGCCTCCGGCATAATCATCCGGTGGAAGGCGCAGATTGCAGCGGCAGTCGTCTGGTGGGTCGCATCAGTGGCTGCTTGTTTAGGCTCCGATCAGCAGTGCAGCATCGTATTTCTGGTGGCCATCTTTCTCTGCCAGATCGTCTTCGGCGGTTATGCAATGCTGATGGAAACTCGCGTACGCAAACTGGAGGGGGCCGTTCATGCCTGAGTTGCCAGAGCTGAATCCTGTGATTCACGGGAAGCTGCGCCTGGCCCTGCTCTCGCTGCTGGTTGGAGTGGAAGAGGCGGAGTTTACCTGGCTGCGCGCCAAGACCGGCTCGACCGACGGCAACCTGGGCGCGCAACTGGCCAAGCTCGAAGAGGCCGGGTATGTGTCGGTCGAGAAGAAGTTCGTGCAGCGCAAGCCGCAGAGCCTCTATCGCATCACCGATGAGGGGCGGAAGGCGCTGACTGAGTACGTCCATGCGCTGCGTCAATTGCTCGGCGGAGCCATCGGCACATAATTCCTCAAGTGGTGATGGAATGAAGAAGCAGACTGCAAACCAACTCAGCGGCAGGGCCACAGGCGCACTCTTTTTCGCGGGCTTTGGAGCGCTGTGGCTCCTTCTGGCACTCTACGTCCGGCAGCAGCTCAACCCCGCGTCCATTTCGGTTATCGGGTTTGGCCTCGCAGCGCTGGTAGCCGCCTCTGTGGTTCTCTTGCGCATCGTCAGGCGATGGCCGCGCGTGCCCGACGATCCGGCGACAGGCCGCGCCTTTGCTCGGATCAACGCGGTTGAATGGATCGCCGTCGCCGCAGTGGCATTCACGCTGGCCAGACTTCACCTCGATGCCTACCTGATGTGCGCCATCACTGCCATCGTCGGGCTGCACATGTTTCCTCTGGCGCGTCTCTTTCGCTATTGGCCCCACTATGTGGCTGGAGCGGTGATGCTGGCCTGGGCCGCGGCCAGCGCGCTGATGACGCCTGTCGGCCAGTTGCAGGGAACCTCAGCGCTCGGAACTGGAATGATTCTCTGGTTGAGTGCGGCGGTCACACTGGCCCTGGCAATACCGGCCTCGCTGCAACGCGAAGACGCGCCGGCGCGCTAACTGACCGGCTGGCTCACTCAGCTCTCCGGTTGAAGGCTCTTGCGCACGCGCTCCATGATGCCGAGGTAGTAGGCGAGGTTGTGAATCGAGTTCAGTGTGCCTGAGAGCGCCTCGCCAGAGTGCATCAGGTGGCGCAGGTAGGCGCGGGAGTAGCGCCGGCAGACAGGACAGTTGCAGGCCGGGTCGGGCGGGCCCTGGTCTTCTGCGAATTTCTTCCCTTTGATGTTGAGCCGGCCTTCGCTGGTGAAGAGCAGGCCGTGGCGGGCGGCGCGGGTAGGCAGCACGCAGTCCATCATATCCACACCCATGCGCGCGTACTGCTCGATCTCATCGGGGTATCCGACGCCCATTACATAGCGCGGCTTGTCGGCGGGCAGCAGAGGCAGCACCTCGGCGATCATCTCAAGAGTTAGCTCGCGAGGCTCGCCGACGCTCAAGCCCCCAATTGCATAGCCGTCGAAATCCATCTCGATGAGCCGCTCGGCGCTCTCGCGGCGCAGGTCGCGGAACATACCGCCTTGCACGATGCCGAAGAGGCTCTGCGTGCGGCCGTCGAGTTCTTCATGCCATGGAACCTGAGAGCAATTCGTGCGGAAGTGATTGAGTGAGCGGCGTGCCCAGGCCATTGTGAGGCGCAGGCTTTCTTCGGCGCGGCTGCGGTCCGCTGGGTATTCGGTGCATTCGTCGAAGGCCATGCAAATGTCTGCGCCAAGGGCGATCTGAACATCGATGGAGTGTTCGGGAGTAAAAGAGTGGGAACTCCCGTCGAGATGCGAGCGAAAGCTCACTCCTTGGTCCGTCACCTTTCGCAGGGCGCTCAAGCTGAAGACCTGAAAGCCGCCCGAGTCGGTGAGCATGGCTCGTGGCCAACTGATGAACTTGTGCAGCCCGCCCATGCGCCGGATGGCCTCGTGGCCGGGACGCAGGTAGAGGTGATAGGTGTTGCCGAGGATGATCTCTGCGCCGAGGCTTTCGAGAATGTCTTGCGGAACTGCCTTGACCGTGCCAGCCGTGCCGACCGGCATGAAGACCGGCGTTTCGACGGTGCGATGGGGCAGATGCATCTGCCCGCGCCTACCGGCGGTGGTGGATGTTGCCTGTACATTGAATTCGAGACTCACTCGATAATTCTACCGGGCGTCCCATGCCTCGGATTCCACCCGCACGACCGCGCCAGCGTCTGTGTTGGGGTCTTCGAACAAACGGGTGAGCAGTTGTGCCACGGTTTGCCCGTGGCCAGGCACAACAAGCCGTGGCGCAATCTCGTTGAGAGGAACCAGGACGAAGGCGCGTTCAGTGAGGCGAGGGTGGGGGATTTCAAGATCGGGCTCGCTGATTTCGAGGTTCCCAAAGAGCAGAATGTCGAGGTCGAGCGTGCGCGGGCCGTTGGCGATGCCGGCAGACCGGTCGCGGCCAAAGTTCTGCTCGATGGCCAGCAGTCCCGCGAGTAATTCACGCGGGGCAAGCTCCGTTTCGAGGGCGACAACCGAGTTGATGAATCGCGGCTGTGCGTCAAAGCCAACCGGAGCGGTCGAATAGAGCGAAGACCGGCCAGCCAGGCGGCCCAGTGATTCGAGGCGCAAGGCCGCCGCGGCCAGAGTCGCCTGTGGCGGGCCGGCCGGGCTGGCCAGGTTGCCGCCCATTCCGATGTAGGCAGTGCGCATCTCTTCAAGGTTACCGCGATGGGCGAAGTACTTGCCTTGGCGCAATCGCAGTCTCGCGAACCGCGTGCGCACGGGCTGCGTAGAGACATATACTAAGGCTGTATCGACCCGCAACGCGAGGAGTTCCATGGCGGATAGCTCCGACCTGAAGATTCGGAAGGCTCGACTGGAAGCAGGCTCGCTGATGGTGCGTAGGCAATACCGTCAGGCGATCCCGCGTTTTGAGGAGGCGATTCAGCTTCTCTCGAAGCAGAACAAGCCGATTGCGATGTCCGACATGCTCTGGCGCGTGGGCCAATGCTATAACCGGATTGGCGTCAGTGACCATGCCGCTGTTCGCCTGCGCGCCGCTTTGCAAATTCTGCGTGAATATCCCGGCGACGATCACCTCCCGGCGGTTCTGCTGGAACTTGGCAATGCCCTGCGAAAGGGCGACCCCGCTGAAGCGGAACTCTGTTACAAAGAAGCCGCAGAACTCCATGTAGCCAGAAAGCAGCCTGAACTGGCCGCCGCCGCATGGGTCAATCTCGGAATCATGTACTCCGAGCAGGAGCGTTTTGAGGACTCGCTTGCGCACTATGAGAAGGCCCGCGACGTGCGCGAGCGTTCGCCGTCGGTGAAGCCGTCGCGCATCGGCGTGCTGTTGAACAACATGGCCAACTGCCACCGGCGTATGGGAAACTTTGACGAGGCCCACGAACTGGTGGACCGCGCGATCGAATTCCTCTCGCAGAATGGAGACCCCGGACCGGCTGCCGCCTACGGAACGCGCGGACTGATCTATCTCGATTCCGGCAAGGACGAGGAGGCGGTGGAGTGGCTGCAGGAGTCCTATGCCGAGCGCAAGAAATCGTCGAGCCCCAACTTTGAGACCATCGCGGAGAATCTCGAAAAGGAGATCGCCGCGCTGAAACGTCTGGGCCGGGTGCAGGAAGCGGCACTCGCCGAGGATCGGCTGGCCTTGGCGCGCGCCGCCATGAAAGAGATTCCGCAACCCTGGATCTGGTAGCATCCTCTTTGGAGAAATATCAGCATGGATGCACTGAATAACGCGAGCCTTGGCGCCCGCCGCAATGAAGACATCGCACTCGATCTGCTCAAGTTTGTAGCCGCTACGGCTGGCGTAGGCCGCCCTGCCGCGCCTTCGACCGGTTTCAGCGGCTCGGGCGCACCCAAGCCCGAGGAGCATGTTGCCCAGTTGCTCGACCTCTACAGCCGCTGCCTGAAGGCCGTTGAAGGACACGGGCCTGAAAGTGGGGCAACGAAATAACTGGCCAGCCTATTTTGCGCGTTGCCGTTGCCGGAGCGGGAGCATTTGGCAAGAACCATCTTCGTGTCTATCGCGAGTTGGAGACGGCGGGATCTGGCGTCGCGCTTGTCGCGGCAGTCGAGCCGGATTCCGCTCGGGCCGCCGAGACTGCGGCGAAGTACGAGATTCCTGTCTTTGCGACTGTTGACGAACTGCTCAAGGCCGATCTGAAGCTGGATGCGGCTACGGTCGCCGTTCCCACCGTGCATCATCATGCCGTGGCCTCTGCATTGCTCGATGCGGGACTCGACTTGCTCGTCGAAAAGCCTCTGGCGGCCACGCTAGCCGAAGCCGACGATCTGATTGCGCGTGCCGACAAAGGCGAGCGCGTTCTGCAACCCGGCCATCTGGAGCGCTTCAACCCCGCAGTGCTGGCAGTGCAGCCGCAACTGCGCCGGCCCATGTTCTTCGAGTCGCACCGCCTCTCGGTCTTCACGCCCCGCTCGCTCGATGTGGATGTGGTGCTGGACCTGATGATTCACGATCTCGACATCGTGCTCACCTTTGCAGCGTCGCCGGTGCGCGAGGTGCGTGCCGTCGGATTGCCGATTCTCTCGCCAAAGGTGGATATCGCCAATGTGCGCGTGGAGTTTGAGTCGGGCTGCGTGGCCAACTTCACCGCCTCGCGGGTTTCGACGGAACGAGTTCGCAAGCTGCGCTTCTTTGAGCCTCGCCAGTATGTCTCGATCGATTACGCGCGGCAGGATTTGCTTGTCATCAGCGTTGAGGCAGACTCGGGCAAAGTATCGCCTGCCGAATTGATTGCGTCGCTGCCGCCGCAGATTGCCGCTTTGCTGCCGCCGGGGATCGCGGCGGGAATCTCTTCGGGACTGATCGATCTCAAGAAGATTGACCCGGCCATGATCGCGCAGTTTGCAGCCATGGCAAAGATCGACCCGTCGGTCATCGCGCAGTTCACAAATCCAGCGGGATCGAAGGCGGGCTTGAGCTTCTCGAAGCCCACTGTTACGCCGGGCGAGCCGCTGCGTTTGGAGATTACGTCGTTCCTCGAGTCTGTTCGAACACGCCGCCAGCCGCAGGTGACCGCGCGTCAGGGACGTGAGGCGCTGGCACTGGCTCTGGAGATTCAGTCCTCGATGGCTGCCCACGCCAAGCGCGCCGGTCTCGAAGACTTCTTCAATCCCGGCGCGTAGAGCGAGTTATTCGTCTGATTTATGCGATCCCCAACATGCGGTTGAATGAGCCTACGATGTACTTCCAGACAAGGTAGTAGCCGGCCAGCGCGGCGAGGAAACACGGCACGACCAGCGCATAGGGCACATGGATCGTCTGAAACCATATGGCTTCCGAAACGCCCAATGTCAGGATACCGAGGCAATTGGCCATCAGTGCGCCCGCTGGCAGCAGCAGCAAGGGAAGCACCGCGCCGTGCAGGCCAATCGGCGGATGAATGCGCGGGCTGAGGCAAACCCACAACATATTCCAAACGCCCCACAGGACGGGCACCAGCGCCATGGGAAAGACCAGGCCGCGTTCGATAGGAAATGGAATCTGAAAGCCCAGCCGCAGCACGATGAACGCCGTGAGAAACAGCGGTAGGATGAGCGTGGGCAGAAAGATGCCGGCCAGATAGGCGCGTAGATAGGGATGGGTAGTCATCACTTCCTCCAGTTCTGCGGGCGTGTTTGCTCGCGGGTTCACAGGTAGTAAAGCAGCAAAGGAATCGACGCCGGAAAGGATGCGACAAGTGCCGCCAGACCAGCGGCGAGAGCCCCGTCAAACCATGCCCAGTTGAACCCTGACTGCACAGGCGCGGCAGTGTCTTGGTCGAGCCGCCGCAGCATCGCAGGCCACAGGTCGCGTGGCGGCTCGGCGTCTGCTTTGACCGGCGGCAGAGCCTGTTGCAGCAACTTCTTCATCGAGTCTTGATCGTGTTCAGTCATGGCATGATTCCTTGTTGTTTCAAATCTCGCCTTAATAGGCGAAGCGCGCGAAAGACGCGCAGTTTGACGGCGGCGACGGAGATTCCCAACGCCGCGGCCACATCTTTTTGCGGCTGCTCTTCGATCACTGCGAGGGTTGCCGCAATGCGCAGCTTGAGCGGAAGCCGTCCAAAAGCCTGCGCGGTTTTCGCGCGAATCTCGGCAGTGATGGCCGGGTCGGTTTCGAGCGGGGATGCTACTACGGCGCCAGCCTCGCTGTTGAGTTTGTTCCTGTCTCCACTTACTCGGAGCCAATCGAGCGCGGCATGGGTGGCGATGCGCCGCGCCCATCCCTCGAAGCCTTGCGCTGGCTCGAAGCGTGCGTGAGCCTGATGGATGCGCCAGAAAGTCTCATTGGTCAGATCTTCGGCCACCCCGGCGTCGCGGACGATGCGCAGAATCCAGTGATAGACGGCGCGCTGATGCTGATGAAAGAGGATCTCGAAGGCATCCGCCTTGCCTTGTCGAAAATCTTCGAGGACGTTGCTCGCTTCGTTCTGCATCCGTCCTTCCCCTTTCTACTTATGCTTACGGTCCTATCCATGGAAAGGTTACATGCTATCCGCGATAGCTTGCGTATTTATTCTTTGTAGCTCCGGGAACACTTTGATAAGTGCTGGTGTCTACCTAAGTACAGTGGTTCCGATTGGGATATGCGGAGTGACAGAAGCCCCGCTCCCCGCGCCGAGTTAGCGCGCGAGAGCGGTCGGCCCGCTCACGCCTGAATAACTCCCAGCCGGCGCGGCTGAATTGGTTATTCGGGAGGCAGGCCATGTTTGAAGACTCCACATTCGAATCCGCAGGTAGAATCCGTACACGCAGCCGCCGTTGGATGATCGCGGCCTTCACCTTCAATGCCTCCATCGTGCTGGCGTTCGTTCTGGTGCCGCTGTTTTATCTTGAAGCGTTGCCGCACTTCGAAAACATAATGCTGATTACGGTGCCGCCAGCGCCTGTACAGCAGACGGTTGTGAAGCCGGTACAGCAGACGCCTCGTCCAGTGACCAAGGTGCCTCTCAATCCATTTGCCGCGCCACCGAGAATTCCGACCGGGATCTACATTGCCAAGGATCGCGAACCAGTAGCGATCTTCGACCCATCAGTGGGAGGTCCCGGTACTCCTGGCGGCACAGGCGATCCGCTTCCGGGGCAGCCCAAACCGCAAGTTGTCCGTCAGGCTCAGTCTGGCCCTCTGCGGGTCTCCACAACGGTCCAGGAGGGGCTGATCCTTCAGAAGACGAAGCCGACCTATCCGCCGATCGCGATTGCCGCGCACGTGCAGGGCACGGTGATTCTGGCGGCCAGCATCTCCAAGGGGGGAACCATCGAGAATCTGCGCGTCGTAAGCGGTCCGGCGATGCTGCAGCAGTCCGCGGTGAATGCGGTGAGCAGCTGGCGCTACAGGCCCTATCTGCTCGATGGGCAGCCCGTCGAGGTTGAGACCACGGTGAATGTGGTCTTCACGCTCGGGCGATAAATCACGATGCAGGGAAGGGGGGCGCGAACGATTGAATGTTCGCGCTCTCTTTTGATTAGTGACCGTCGGGCCTGGCGGCGTTGAGTCCCGCGAAGACGGCGTCATAGCGGCCGCTCTTGGCGGCATGGCGAAGGGGCTTGACGTTTTCTACGCAGATCTCTGGAGCGGTGGGTTGGGTCTTGAGGATCTGCATGACCTCGGCGATGTACTTATCGAGAGGCATGGCGCGCGGGTCATCGGCGCCATCCATGAGATTGGTTGCAACATAGGGCGGGATCAGTTCGAGAACCTCGATCTGCGTACCCCTGAGCTGATAACGGAGTGACTCGGTGTAAGAGTGGATCGCGGCCTTGGTGGCGCAATAGGTCGGGGTGAGCGCCAGAGGGAGAAAGGCAAGGCCCGAAGACACGTTGACGATGGTGGCGTGGGGTTGCTTCATCAGGTGGGGCATCAGCGCCGCGGTGAGCCGGATGGGGCCGCACAGGTTGGTGGTGATCATAGCCTCGGAGTCGGCGAGGCCGAAGGGCTGGGCCAGCAGGTTTTCCGGGCGCATGATGCCGGCGTTGTTGATGAGCACGTTGAGCGCAGGGAACTCGGCGACGGCTTGCGCGGCGAAGGCGCGGATGGCGTCGGGGTTTTCAACGTCGAGGGTGAGCGACCGGATGCCGGGGTTGGCGGCGGTGGTTTCGTCGAGAGCCTTTTTACGGCGGCCGGCGATGACGATCTGGTTGCCCAGCTTGTGCAACTGTTCGGCGAGAGCGCGGCCGATGCCGGTGCCGCCGCCGGTGATGAGAATGGTGTTGCCGGTGAGGTTCATGGGGAATGGTCCTCCATGAGGCATCATAGCTGCATTCGGTGGGTTTAGCGCGAAGAAGGGAAGAGATTTGGGCGTCTGGCTCAGGTCAGCCGATCAAGTGCAGTGCACGCGAACCATCGATGACGGCGTCGGCGACCAGATGGCGGTCGAAGGTGGCCAACTGACCGCTGTGAGTGCGAGCAAGGGCCAGCAGGTAGGTGTCGGTCACCTGGCCGGAGTCGAGCAGCCGGGTGTTGTCGATGCGCTGAGGGTCGAGCAGACTTACGTCATCCGGCCAGAACTCATGGCCACCGAGGCCAAGCAGGATTGACATCAATTCGGCTACTGCCGCAGGAGTTCCGGGCGAACTGGGATAGCGCGGATGGCCGACGATGCGCAGAACGCCGTTTTCAGTGAGCGGACAGGTTGCCCACGCCTTCTTCCCTTTGGCTGCGAACCAATCATGCGCACGGTCATGCTGCACGTGCGCCGGGTCGATCAGCGCAATCAGGACATTCACGTCCAGCAGGTACCGGGTCACGGAAGCTCTTCCTGGAGTTGACGAACCAGTTCCGAAGTGACCCGTGGCGCGCCTGGACGGACCATGAGCAGAGGCACGCCGTTACGTGTGGTTCTCTTTCCAGGCGTGGGGCGCATTGCCGTTCGGGCCAGTTCGGAGATCACTTCGCCGACACTCTTGCGCTCGGTTGCCGCCATCTCTTTAGCGGCGGCGAGGACGTCATCGTCGATGGCAAGGGTAGTTCGCATGGGTTTCTCCGGCGCGAAGCATCACGCATTAATCATCATACATCACTACCTATGGTGGAGCCGGGCGCTCGCTTGGGGGTCGTGGTTTCCCAGGTCCCAAAATCGGGACCTGGGGCACCCGGCACCCGGCCCTCAAGCGAACGCATGGCATCTGCTGCCGTCCGGAAAGCCGTGGCGACATTCGTTGCAGATTTTGGCTCACCCCCCCCACCTATATTCTGTGAGGAAGTTGTTTATTTTCAGCTTTATATGGTGTATGTCCAGTTGTAAAATCTTGATTACAGTGACGTTATTTGCAGAATCTTCATAACAATAGGCTTACGGGAGCTTTCTCGATAATTCAGCTTCCAGCTTATATCCGCCGGCAAATTCGCTTCGGCTTGCACCGGTTGTAAAAGACACTATGGAACGATTGTGCGCCTCAAGAGAGAAATGATCTGCAAGCACCTGCGGTGCGGCCAAACGCTCGCTTTTCGCTCGCATGGGGTTCGTGGTTTCCCAGGTCCTCAAATGCGAGGGACCTGGGGCACCCGGCACATGAAACTCGGCCTATCGGGCGTACCACTCTGGATGCCTTTTGACTTCCTCCATTGCTACCCCAAATGCCTTGAGTTGTGGTGGCGCTGGAAAAACCAAATTGATCGACACTTGCTTTGTGCCATCCCCCGTCCCTTCAACAGCGGCTTCGAGTTCGTCCGGAAGACGCGCTAGCTCGTCAATGAATACCTGAGTCATTCCGCGCAGGCTGCTCCCAACCTGTCCCAACTCATTCTGTGGGTCCAGCGCACTAATCTCCACCTCCCAGTCAAGAAGGCTTTTGCACGCATCTGCAATCCTGTTGACCGATCGGAGAACTAGTATTGGATCTCCGGGCTCGCCGGGCTTGCCCCAGGAAGCTGTCAATTCCTGTTCCAGCGATTTCTTAATAATATTTGAAAGAGTAACTGGATCACCCATCTTAGAACTCAGCAAATTGAAATACTCTGACCCCTTCACGCGTTTCTTCGGTTTATAGACGAGCCCACGGTCGAGGTCATCATAATCACGCTTCAGCGTCGCGATTTTGGACCGAAGCAACTCCGCAGTGAGTAAATACTCCCAAAGCCGCGGCCGTTCCACAGCGATGTCGCGTGCCCTCTCTGTTTCGAACTCGAATCCCAAGAGCGGATCCAGTCGTCCTGTCGTCCTTCTGTCAAGTAGACTCTTCAGAAGTACAGACATCTGAGTCCTAAGCGTGTCGCTGATTTCGGAGGCCTTGGAAAAAGTAAAAGTCCACTGCTGCTTCTCCCCAATGCCATCCACGAATTTGAAAACCTGGGGATCATCTACGTGTGGCGAAAAATCGGCGTCAGGGTTCTTACGCCAGACTGGCAATAGTGTCTTGACAGTGTCGTGTACGAAGACTAAGGAAGAGATTCCCTGTTGCTGTGCCGTCTCATACTCAAGATTAACTATCGTTCTTCCGCTTTTCGGGTCGAGGGATCCCCGCCTTCCCCCAATAATCAGCACAAACAGGTCGCAGCCGCGAACTACCCTCTTGCAGTTCTCTATAGTGCTGAGATCCGGCAGAATCGGAAATGATTGGTACTCACTGAGAAACGGTTCATGCCCAAGTCCAGTGATCGTCGACTTGATATCCTCGCGGACTTGTTCCAGATCGAAAAATGTAGAACTGACGAAAACCCTAGTTCGATTCATGTAATCTCTCTCGTCACGCTTTTTTCAGCGGCTTTCTTGCGAAGTAATAGAGGGCGAAGGCTAGCGCGGCGAAGGCTAACACGCTGACATAGTTGTTATCGAGGAAGGTGTGGGGGAAGTTGAGCAGGTCGCGGCTGTCTTTGAAGGTGGCTTCGTAGCCTTTGAGAGCTACGCCGATGAGGCCTACGATGCCGCCTGCGGCGATCAGTCCCGAGGCGAAGAGGGAGCCGGGAGAGATTTCGCTGTCGGTCGATTCGCCGCCGGATTTCTTGACGGCCGCATCGACGAACCAGCGGACCATGCCGCCGCAGAAGATGGCCAGAGTGGTGCCGATGGAGAGATAGGCTCCGACGGCGAAGCTGAGCGAGCGGACGCCCAATAACTCGACGGCGATGACGAGAAAGACTCCGAGCAGGACCAGTCCCCAGGGAAGCTTGCGACTTAGAATTCCGCTGATCACGGTGGCCATCAGACGGGCCTGTGGCGCGGCGGCTTTCTCCGAGCCGATGCCCTGTATCCACTGGACTTCGATTTGGTGGGACGAGGGCGAATAGAGATATTTGCCGTCGGCTAACTCAGCGGAGCCGAGGGCGTTGAGGATGACGTATTCAGCCTTGTGGTGCGTGGTGGCGGACTTGTCCGCACCGAGAACGCGAATGGACTCTGGCAGGCGTTGCGCGTCGTTTTGTACGGCGACGCCGGGATGGGAGGCATTGATGTCCCATGGCTGAGCGGCGGTGCGGAACTCCTGCAAGCCGGTATTCATCAGGTTGAGCGTGAGGCCAATGGCAACGGTGGAGACGACGACGCCGATCATGAGTGCGAGCTGTTGCAGACGTGGCGTGGAGCCGACCAGGTAGCCGGTCTTGAGGTCCTGCGAGGTGTCGCCGGCGTTGGCTGCGGCGATGGCGACGATGCCGCCGATGGTGATGGCGAGAGCGCCGTAGGCCGGAGCCGTCCAGCCCTCGACGAGGAAGACGGCGCAGGTGGCCATGAGAGTGGCGATGGCCATGCCGGACATTGGGTTGGCCGAGGATCCGATGAGGCCGACGATGCGCGAACTGACGGTGACGAAGAGAAATCCGAAGATGACGACGAGCAGCGCGGCGGCAATGTTAGGCATGATGCCGACCTGTGCGCCGGGAACCGGTTTGAAGTAAAGGAAGCAGAAGGTCAGGACGGCGATCGCGAGCGAGCCGAAGACCACGGTGCGCATGGAGAGATCGTCCTCAGTGCGCGAGGGCTTGGCACTGCCCTCTTTTTCGGCGCGCAGGTTTTTGAAGCCGGCGGCGAGGGCGCTGACGATGGTGGGCATCGTGCGCAGCAGGGTGATGAGTCCGGAGGCGGCAACCGCGCCCGCACCCATGGGGCGGATGTAAGTGGACCACAACTGGCTGGGGCCCATGGCGGCGATGGGAATGGTGCCGGGATAGACGGGGCTGGCCAGAGCCTTGCCAAAGAAGTAGATCAGCGGCATGAGAACGAGCCAGGAGAAGACGCCTCCGGCAAAGATGACTCCGGCGATGCGGGGGCCGATGATGTAGCCGACGCCGAGATATTCGGGCGTGGCGTCGGCCTTGATGGAGGAGCCTTTGAGGACGTGCTGCGGGCCAAAGTCGGGCCGGAATTCGGGAGTGCCGGGCCAGGCTTTGAAGAGATTTTCATTCTGGAAGAAGGTGTAGATGCCGCCGATGCCGAGCCCGAAGAAGACGCGGCTGGCGAAGGAGCCGCCTCTTTCGCCGGCGATGAGGACGTCGGCGCAGGCTGTGCCTTCGGGATATTTGAGGGTGGCGTGCTCCTGGACGATGAGCTGGCGGCGGAGGGGAATCATGAAGAGGACGCCGAGCCAGCCGCCGATCAGAGCCAGCATGAAGATGCGGGAGTATTCAAGATCGAAGCCGAGAAAGACGAGGGCTGGGAGGGTGAAGATTACTCCCGAGGCGATGGACTGGCCGGCATTGCCCGTGGTCTGGACGATGTTGTTTTCAAGGATTGAACCACGGCCGAAGGCTCGCAGAATGCTGATGGAGAGAACGGCGATGGGAATGGACGCGGCTACCGTGAGTCCGGCGCGGAGGCCGACGTAGACCGTGACTGCGCCGAAGATGACGCCGAAGATGGAGCCGAGGAAGATGGCTCGGAAGGTGAATTCTGGGGGCTTCTCGTTGGGCGAGACAAAAGGTTGAAAGACGGGCGGTTGGTTCTCCGGCACGGTAAGCCTCCAAGCGGTACAAGCAGTTCTGGAACAGATTCCCTGAAGGGGAAGTTTAGCAGCGAAGGGGGTTGTGGGGACAGGGTTCCTGTGTCTCGAAGGCCGAAGTTGCAGGAGGCGGCAGGTTTCAGAGCCATTCTGCCTCGGCTGGCGGCGGACTCTCGGCATGAACTGGGATCAGTCCGAAATGGGCTGCTTCTTCCGAGGGTTGCGGGAAATCTTGGATGCCAGGTGACTTTGGTGCTGTATTACTAGAGTGATTCACTGCGGAATGGGGTGTAAGATTGCCCTGACTTTAAAGCTAGGCTTTTTAGTTGCCGATAATGTCACCGGGCAAGCGTTCGGGGGGAAGTGATTTCCTGACAAAGAAAGGCCCGCATTTTGAGAGCCGGGACCTCAAATTCAACTGCGAGTGACGCAGACCGGATTCCGCAAAGAGAGAGCACGCATCGGCTGAGCGCGAGAGTGGTCAGGAAGCGACACTGCCGTTCTGTCCATTTCTGTCAGCTCGGAGTCATCTTCGCCATCGTGTCCGCGCTTTTGTGTGGCAGCGCGGCGGTGGCCGGTGCGGCCTCGGCAGCGGAGCAGACCGGCCAACTGCCGACCCTCACCACGACGCATCAGGCCCACAGCCTCACCGCCACCGAAGCCGCGCGCGAATATCCGGTGCATGTCAAGGGAGTAGTCACCTACTACGATCCGGACTACGGTACCGGCTTCTCGGCAATCTTCATGCACGATGCCTCGGGCAGTATCTTTGTAAGGCCGCCCTCCACTGCGGTTGGACCACTGCTTCCCGGAACCGTGATCGAAGTCTGGGGCGTCAGTGCCATTGGAGGGTTCGGCCCCATCATCGCCAAGCCGCATATCACCGCGGTCGGGCATGCCCCGCTTCCGCCCAATCCGCCCCGTGTGAGCCTTTTGCATCTGCAAACCGGAGCGGAAGACGCCCAATGGGTCGAGGTCGAAGGCACCATCCACTCCATCTCTGAGTTGAGCCGCAGTGTGACTCTGCAACTCGCTATGTTCGATGGAACCGTCAGTGTGACCATGCCAAGGGAGGCAGGCGCAAATTACTCCGACATGGTGGATGCCAGGGTGAGAATCCATGCCAACGCCGCCCCCACCATCAACGGCGACTCTCAGATGATCGGAGTCCACCTGATGGCTCCCGGTCTCTCCACCGTGGCGGTCCTGGAGCCGGCGCCGGGCGATCCGTTCAAACTGGGGCTTACCCCGATCGACAAGCTCCTGCACTGGGACCAATACGCCGCGTCCCTGCACCGGGTGCATCTGCGCGGCAATGTGACTCTCCAGTGGCCGGGTTCGTCTCTCTGCATTCGAGATGCGAAGCGGGGAATCTGCCTGCAAACAGCAGACGAGACGAACTTTGCCTTGGGCGACCTGGTTGATGCAGTGGGCTTTGCGGGGACGAACAACAATGAGCCGATCCTTACGGACGCCATTCTCAGGAAAGCCGGTAAGGGAGCGCCGGTGCCGGCTGAGCCCGTCACGGTCGAGCAGGTGATCCAAGGCAACCACGATTCGGATCTCATTCAGATCGAAGGCCGGTTGATCGGCGACGATCTTGCTTCGTCTGAGCTGCAACTTTTGCTGAGTTCGGGTGATACCGTCTTTGCAGCCGTTCTGCCGAAGACCATGACTGAACACGGTTCCAGTCCATGGAAGATTGGGAGCAAACTGCGCGTCACCGGCATCTGTTCGGTGCAGATCGACGCGCGGAGCCACGTGCGGGAAGGATATGCAGTCACCAAGTCCTTTCGCGTGCTGATGCGCTCGCCTCAGGACGTTGTTGTCATCGAGGGACCCTCCTGGTGGACGCCGCCCCATATTCTTCTGCTGCTGGCGCTGGCGCTGGCTGCGACCCTCTGCGTGCTCGGCTGGGTGATCGTGCTGCGAAAGCGCGTCCAGGAACAGGCGAATCTGCTTCGCGAAAGCGAAAGCAGATTCCGCCACATGGCACTGCACGACTCCTTGACCGGACTGGCAACCCGCCTGTTGCTTGATGATCGTCTCAGCACTGCCGTGGAAACCGCGATACGGCATGAAACCGGCCTGGCTCTTCTCATGGTCGATCTCGACAAATTTAAAGAAATAAACGATACATTTGGCCACCACGGCGGCGACGAAGTGCTGCGCGTAACCGCCAGCCGGCTTGTGCATGCGGTTCGGAAGAGCGATACGGTCGCCAGAATGGGTGGAGATGAATTTGTCGTTCTCCTCTCAGACCTGGACGATCCGGTTATGGCGGAGGGAATTGCCGCGAAGATTGTAAAATCACTGGCCGAGCCCGTTCACTTTGCGGGCCGTGAGATCCCAGTATCCGTCAGTGTCGGAGTCTGCTCGTCAACCGCATGTGTACTCGATGATGAGGCATTATTGAAGTGTGCAGACAACGCCCTTTACCAGGCCAAGGCGAATGGGAGAAACTGCTTCTCCGTGTTTTCATCTGGCGGGCAATGCTGCCAAACCGAACAGACTGTTTAACCCTCGATTCCGTCAAGGCCGTCTGAAAGCTCCAGCCTCTCCGGCTACCATTGAGCAGAGGGGCTGAATCCGCATGATGCGATGGTTGCTGCGCTGGCTGTGGCGGGGTTTTGTGGTGCTGGCGGTTGCGTTTGCGGCCACTTACGCCGGCGATTGGGCGATCTTCGCACTGCGCGGCTCGCCCCAGTCCACCGTCACCGTCAACCGCTACGTCACCATTCCACTCAAGGGCAACAAGCAGGAGTTCGACTATCTTGGCACCAGTGAAGTCCCTTGTTCGATCTCGTTGTTCTCACAGGCTGGCCTGAGTCCCTGCTGGCAACTGCGCCGCAATCCCAACCAGGGCGCGAACCTATGACGGTTTTCCTGAGAAGATAAGATCAATAGGACAGCAGCCGGACATGATGCAGTGACGCTGGTCACGTCCAGTCAGGAAAAGGCCGTTTACCATCGTTGAATCTGTCGAGGAATCACGACCAACGATGTATAGCCGCAGCCAAAACGAGAATGGGACCTACAACACGCGCTGCCTCTATTGCTTCATGACCATCGCCTCGTCTGTCGAAACAGACTCGGAGCTGGTCCAACTGGAGGCACGGCACATCTGTCCCGAAAAGGCACTTGCGGAGCTGCAGGAACTGGAAAAGGCCGCTGAATCCCGGAGTCACGAAACAACGCTTGCCTGATCCAGCCTTCCGCATTACCGCATCCGCGCCAGATCCCGCAGTTGCCGGGCGGTGATTTCCAGAAAGGTCTCGACACTGGCCCCCTCGGGCCGTTCCACGCCGGATTTCGCCTGAATGGCGGCGGCGATCCGCTCGGCCAGCGCCTGGCGTGTTGGCAGCGGCATATCGAGCCTGCGTGCGAAAAATCCCTCCAGAACCTCCAGGTCCGACGAGTTCAGCTTGGCGATCCCGGTGGCCGGTAGCGAATAGGCCATGTGCGGCTCGGGAGCCGGAGTGCTCGGCGCAAATGCTTGTGCCGTGAAGGTCCTCGACCCCGCATCGCCCCACAGCGGCGACTCTTGCTCGCGGTCCCGCACCACCAACGTTCCCGCGGCCAGATCTCCCAGCCGCTGATGCTGGCGGGTGACAAACATCGTGATCACTCCGACGGCATAAATGAACGGAAACTGGTCGACGAAACGAACCAGGTTGCGCGCCATCGATTCGAAGAGCCCGATTGCACGCCCCGAACGCTGAATCACACGAATCCGCGCCACCCGCTTGCCCGGAGTCCGTCCGTTCCAAAAAGCCTCAAAGAGTGTGAAGTAGCCCCAATGCACCAGAAAGACGGCAAAGATGACCAGGGCAACGCCCCATTGCGCCGAGACCTTTGAGAAGGCTTCAAGGTTCGCCAGAATGACGATGGTTGGCACGCCAAGCACCAAGGCGGCCGCGCCCCAGATCAGATAATCGACCAGCAAGGCGATAAAACGGCTGCCGATGCCGGCCAGCGGCATCTCGATCGAGACCAACTCTGGCGTGTCAATGTTAAGCTGATCTGGGTTAAGCTGATCTGAACTCATCTCCATGGCGCAAATCCTCTCCAACCAGTGGATCACCAAGCGCCGGCCCCACTGGGACCGGCTCTCGTCTCTGTTGGCCCAATCTGACGCGAGCGGCCTTGACCAGCTCTCCCGCGCTGAATTGCAGGAGTTGGCGCTGCTCTATCGCCAGGTTGCGGCCGATCTCTCCGTACTGCGGCGGGACTCGACCTCCCGCACCTACGCGCTGCACGTGAATCAGTTATTGGCTCGCGCCCACCATATCATTTATTCGGGCCGGAAGACCAATTTGCTTACCGCGCTTCGCTTTTTGCGCGACGAATACCCGGCCATCTTCCAGCGCCAGATCGGGTATGTGCTGGCCTCGCTTCTGGTCTCAATGGCCTTCGGCATACTCGGCGCGGCGCTCACCAGTGCCCACCCGGATTTCATGCGCCACTTCGTCGGCCCGCAGATGATCGCCACGATGGAACGCCACACCATGTGGACCGAGTCGGTCGTCAGCGTGGCGCCTCAGGCATCGAGCGCCATCATGACCAACAATCTCTCGGTCAGCTTCATTACCTTTGCCGGGGGAATCGCTTTTGGCCTGGGAACCTTCTTCGCGCTCTTTCAGAACGGCATGATGCTGGGTGTCATTGGCGCGGCCTGCCAGCACTACGATATGTCGATCAAGCTGTGGAGCTTCGTGGCCCCGCACGGCTCGCTTGAGCTGCCTTCGATCATCATCGCGGGAGCCGCCGGCTTCCGCCTCGGCCACTCCATGCTCTTTCCCGGCTCGTTGCGCTGGAAGGAGTCGGTCGCCCGCGGCGGCATCGAGGCTGCGCAACTGGTCTCCGGCATTATTCCGCTGCTGGTCATCGCCGGCACGCTCGAGGGCTTCTTCTCTCCTTCGCATGCCGCCATCTGGCTCAAGTTCACCGTCGGCGGGATGCTCTTTCTGCTGCTGAATCTCTGGCTCTTCCGTCCGGCGAAGGCGCCCGCGCTGAACGCATAACGCATATGGCTACGCCGACCTCCAGGTCGGCTGTTCCGGGGGTCTCCAGACCCGCAGGCGGTGTCTGGCGGCGTGGACGCCGCCAGTACAGCCGGTCTCCCACCCCTGCGAGCACAAATCGCTCGCAGGGGGCCCCGGTCTGGAGACCGGCGTTACCTTCCTTTCTAAATTCACGGACAAATTCTTACCCGCGGTGGGCGTTTTTCGTCGAAATTGCCTGATGCAGGGTCTCTCAGGTGTGGAAAACCGCCAAAAATAAATTTTTAAGGCCTCTTGCAATCTATTGCAATTTGCGATATACATATTACATATTGCGATGGAGTGCTGGATTGAACGGCAACCTCCTCGCGGAAGAGATATGAAACTGGGCGAGAAAATTCGTTATCTGCGCGAGGTCGAGGGCAGCCTGCGCGGCCAGGACCGGGCGATGAGCCAGCAGGAGCTGGTGCGGGCCATCGAGGCCGAGACCGGCTCAAAGCTGAGCCAGAGCTACCTCTCTCAAATTGAGAGCGGCGCGCGGCCCCATCTGACCAATACGACGCGGCAGATTCTTGCCAAATTCTTCAAGGTGCATCCGGGCTATCTGGTGGACGACCCGGAGGGTTACTCGCCGGAGCTGCAAAGCGAACTGCGCCCGTTGGAAGACAAGTTGGACCTGTGGCTTGTGGCGGGAGCCGAGCGCTTCCGGCGCGATCCGGAGCTGATGAAAGCTCTGTTGACGCTGGCCCGCCACGACAACTCGCGCGAGTGCCTGCTGCTGATCGAGGCGATTCTCGAGACACCGGGACTGATGCCGCGACTGGCAGAAGTGCTGCGGCCGAAAAACAGAGAGCAGAATACAGAGATCAGAGATCAGAAACCAAAAGCGCGAGGCAGGAAAGGCGAGGCGTAGCGATGCACTGGGTGACTTTTTACTTTGTTTGTTTTCTAGCGGGGCTGTTTCTGAGCACGTTTTCTCTGCTGGGTTGCATGGGGCACTTCGCCGGGCACGTGCATGTGCCGCATGTGCCTCATGCCACGCATCTGACGCACGTTGGCCATCTGCCGCATGGGGATACAGGGGCGCAGTCAGGGCAGGGAACGCCCACGATTCCCTGGTGGAATACCTTCTCGATCATGATCTTTCTCTGCTGGTTTGGCGCGGCGGGGTATCTGTTGACGCGTTTTGGCAGCTTTGTGGCAGGGACGGTTGTGGTGCTGGCCGCAGTCTGCGGCGTGGCCGGAGGAGCCATTGTCTTCTTCTTCCTGGCCAAGGTGATGCTGCCTCACGAGCACGAACTCACCGCGGACGAAACCGATGTGGTCGGTGTGGTGGGCCGGGTTACATCCACCATTCGTTTCGGCGGAATCGGAGAGGTTGTTTACGAACAACTGGGCGCACGCTGCTCTGCCCCGGCGCGGTCTGAAGATGGCACACCGATTCAACGGGAAGAAGAGGTTTTTGTTGTCCGCTACGAAAAGGGAATTGCCTACGTCCGGCGCTGGGACGATCTGGCGGAGAAATAGGGACTAGGGAACAGGAAGTTAGGAACAGGAGAAGTGATGACGAACACGACTTTGCTGATCGTGGATATGGGAACCCTGGTGGGGATCTTTCTGCTGGGGTTGCTGGCCAAGATCTTTCCCAGGAACAACCGCAATGATGGATCGAACCAGGGAGCGAAGAACAGGAATTAGCCGGCATTGCGAACAAAGACCATCATTCACAGGCGTCGAGCTGGTTGAAAAGTGAAACAACCACTCTCTGACGACTGAAGCTACAGAAACCATCAACCGCACTCCTTCCGGAAGAAAGGGCCGGAACTGCAATGAACGATTTGATGAACGGAAGCAACGGGTCGATCATTCTGATTGTCGGACTCTGCGCACTGGCAGTGGTCTTCATCCTGGGCGTGATCACCTCGCTGTATCGCAAGGCTGGGCCAAACGAGGCATTGATTGTCTATGGCTTTCGCGGGCCGCGTGTCGTCAAGGGCCACGGCACGGTCATCTTTCCCATGGTGGAGAGCTGCCGTCAGTTGAGCCTGGAGCTGATGAGCTTTGATGTGGCTCCGCAGCAGGACCTCTACACCAAGCAGGGCGTTGCGGTGACGGTTGAAGCTGTTGCTCAGATCAAGGTGCGCTCGGATCAGGCATCGATTCTGACCGCTGCCGAGCAGTTCCTGACCAAGACGCCGCAAGAACGCGAGGGGCTGATCCGTCTTGTGATGGAAGGCCACTTGCGCGGCATCATCGGCCAGTTGACGGTGGAGCAGATCGTCAAGGAGCCGGAGATGGTGGGCGAACGGATGCGCGCCACCTGCGCGGACGACATGAGCAAGATGGGGCTCGAGGTGATTTCGTTCACCATCAAGGAGGTTCGTGACAAGAACGAGTACATCTCCAACATGGGCCGGCCGGATGTGGCACGCATCAAGCGCGACGCCGAGATGGCGACGGCTGACGCCGAGCGCGACACAGCGATCAAGCGGGCGACTGCGCTGAGGGAGTCCGCAGTGGCCAAGGCGCAGGCCGACCAGGAGCGAGTGATTGCCGAGACCGCATCGGCAACGCGGCAGGCCGAAGCCCAGCGGGATTTGGAGATCAAGAAGGCCGAGTATGCCGAGCAGAGCCGCCGCCAGCAGGCAACAGCCGACAAGGCCTACGAGTTGCAGACCAACGTCATGCTGCAGCAAGTGACTGCCGAGCAGGTGAAGGTGCAGCAGGTGGAGAAGGAAGGCCAGATCAAGGTGCAAGAGGCCGAGATCAGCCGCCACGAGAAGGAACTCATTGCGACTGTTTTGAAGGGCGCTGAGATCGAGCGCCAGCGGATCGAAAACCTGGCCGCCGCAGAAAAAGCGCGCCTGACGACAGAGGCTGAAGGCCGTGCATCAGCCATCCGCGCACAGGGCGAAGCAGAGGCCAGCATCATCTTCCAGAAGGGCGAGGCCGAAGCCAAGGCGATGAGCGTAAAGGCCGAGGCGTATCAAGAGTGGAACCAGGCCGCGGTGGTCGACAAGCTGCTCACCAATATGGCCGACGTTGTACGCGCCATGGCCGAGCCGTTGTCGAAGGTGGACAAGATTACCATCGTGTCGACAGGCAACGAGGACGCCGCCGGGGCGCACAAGATTACCGGCGACATGACGCGGATCGCGGCGCAGGTGCCTGCGTTGTTCGAGGCGCTGAGCGGCATGGACATCAAGCAGTTGATGTCGAACGTGAAGGCGATCAAACCAAGAACGGAAGAGAAGCCGGAACAGAAATAGTTGTTGGGTGCCCCATCCTTGCGGTGATCTTGTTTTGCCGCAAGGATGGGATACCACGAAACACGAAGGAGGACCGTCATGGCACTGTTGGAGAGAGTAAGCACCCTGCTCCGCGCAAATTTGAACGAACTGGTGGAGAAGGCTGAGGACCCGGAGCGGTTGTTGAAACAGATCGTGCTGGATATGGAGAATCAGTTGATGCAGGTGAAGACGCAGGTGGCCATCGCCATCGCCGATGAGCATCTGCTGGCGAAGAAGCGCAACGAGCAGATCGAACTGGCGGCGGAGTGGCGGCGCAAGGCTGAGCTGGCCGTCGAGAAGGGCCACGACGATCTGGCGCGCGCGGCTCTGGAGCGTGCGCTGAGCCACGACCAGTTGGTGACAGGCTTCACCTCGCAAGCCGAGGACCAGAAGCATGAGGCCGACAACCTACGCCAGGCGCTGCATAAGTTGGATCAGAAGTTGAGCGAGACGCGCGCCAAGTGCGAGATGCTGATGGCCGAGCATCGCCGCGCCAAGGTGGTGGGGCGCGCCACACAGGCTCGCCAGGTGGTCGGCAATACGCAGGAGCACGCGCTGGGACGGATGAAGACGCGCGTTCATCTGAAGGCTGCGCAGAATGCCGCGGCCAGCGAGGTGCTGGCTCCCGAGTCGCTCGAAGATCGCTTTCAAGCATTGGAGAGCGAAGACAAGGTTGAGGTGCTGCTAAGGGAGATCAAGAGTCGGCAGGCAGTGCAATAGTGGGCCTGAGCTGACGCCGGGTTCGCTTTGGGAGATTCGCTGGGTCTCCGCAACGCGAAGCCGCGTCAAAAGAGGAGAGCCGCGTGACATCATGAGGTATCTCCAAAGCATGTCATCTGGCCGATTCGTATCCGTAGGGGATCGGCTGGGTGGCGGCTCAATTCACGACAGGTGAGTGGATGCGTTTGCGTACTTTTTTTGCCCCGGCGATTTTTCTTGGCGGGCTTGTATTTCTTCTGTTGCCAGGCATCGTCTCTTCGCAGGAACCGGGTCGTGGTGCGAGCTTAAGCAGCGCAGAGACTCTGCCTGAGGCTCCGCAGCCGGTTCTCGACGCGAAGCAGAAACCCAAAGAAATCCTTGGCATGATGTCGAGCGAGCGGGTCGTCAACGCAGGTGAGACCGCTCCTCCGCCGACGCCGCGTCTGGCATTCAAAATCGCCACACACGGCAGTTTCGACCCCTCGTCGTTCGCCCTCACTGGCGTCACTTCGTTGATGGCCGAGGGCTTGGATACGAATCCTCAACTGGGCAAGGGCGCGGCCGGCTTCGGTAGATACTACTGGCGCGGCTGCGTCGACAAGACCATCGGAAACTATCTGGTCCTCTTCGCCTTGCCGACTGTCTTTCATCAGGACGAGCGCTACTATATCAAGGGCACAGGCAGCATCGTGCATCGCAGCATCTATGCCTCCAGCCGTGTGCTGATCACGTCGGACTATCACGGACATGAGGTCTTCAATACCTCTGAGATCCTGGGACGCGGCATGGCGCAGGGGATCTCGCTCTCGTATGATCCCGACGACGATCGCACGGTTGGATCGTTCGCCGGCAGGTATGCCTTTGCTCTTGGGCGCGATGCCTTGACGAATCTCTTTCGCGAGTTCTGGCCGGATGTCGCCACGCGTCTGCTGCATCGGCATCCGTGATACCGGGATGAATCTGCAACCTGTTGCCAGCCGCATGGGACAGGCCTGATACTTCTTTGAGACGCATCGCAATGCACCGGCGATTGACGCGATAAGAAGGCCCACCATGATCACGATTCACTCCCGTATCTGCTTGTTCTCGACTGCTTTCGTTCTCATGCTTATGACTGCACCTGTAGCGTCGGCCAAGACCGCGCCCCAAGACGGTGCGGGAGCCTATGCAACCGGAAAATATCGCAACCTCTTCGCTGAGGCCGGTCATTCAAACAAAGAGATACGAGCCAGGATCGACACCGCCTACGCGCAGCTCTTTCATGGCGACCCGAAGACGCAAGCCATCGCCTACTCCGCCGGAAGCAATGCCAACGGTCCGCTGATGTATGTGAACGACGTGCATAGCCGCGACGTGCGCAGCGAAGGCATGTCCTACGGGATGATGATCGCCGTTCAGATGGACAAGAAGGCCGACTTCGACGCGATGTGGAACTGGGCGAAGACCTACATGTACATCAGCGATCCCAAGCATCCCTCGTACGGATACTTTTCCTGGTCGTGCAAAACGGATGGCTCGCCGAACGAGGAGACGCCCGCTCCCGATGGTGAAGAGTATTTCGCAATGTCGCTGCTGTTTGCCGGCAATCGCTGGCCGCGCGGCCACGGCATCTACGACTATCACGCCGAAGCAGAAAAACTGCTGACCGCGATGCGCCACAGAGCGATCATCACAGGCCCCACCAAATTTGGAGAGCGTAGCGTTGGCGCTGAGGTGAACGAAGAGAATGTGATGATTCTCTTCGTCCCGGGGATCACGCCGGAGCCTTTCACCGATCCCTCGTATCACCTGCCTGCCTTCTATGAGCTATGGGCGCGCTGGGGGCCGGAAGAGGACCGCGCATTCTGGGCGATGGCAGCCGAAATCAGCCGCGGATATTTCGTCAAGTCCACGAATCCGCAGACTGGATTGTCACCCAGCTATTCCAACTTCGATGGCACGCCGCACCGTACGCCTTTTCCGGTGTCGGACATCTTCGGCTACGATGCCTGGCGCACGGCAAGCAACTGGTCGGTCGATTGGTCGTGGTGGCAAAAGGCTCCGGTGGAACAGCAGTTGAGCGACCGCATTCAGAAGTTCTTTGCTACCGAGGGAGTCGATCAATATGGGCCGCTCTACACGCTCGATGGCAAGGATTGGACTGTTGCGCAAGGGAAGCCGCATGAAGTTCATCCGCAAGGTCTGACTGCGACCAACGCGGTCGCCGGGCTTGCGGCAACGGACAGCAACCGCGCGAAGCTCTTCACTGAAGCATTGTGGAATGCGCAGCTTCCCGAAGGAGAGTATCGCTATTACGATGGCATGCTCTACCTGATGAGCTTTATGCATGCGAGTGGCGAGTTCCGGATATGGGGTCCGAAGTAGCTCGCTCGATGAACTAATGGGATCCCAAGCCTTAAAAGCGAGACTTGGGATCCCATTAGTTAATGGCTGTGCGTTCTTCCTGAAAGATGGAAACCAGGCAACAACACAGAATCAAAAGACCAAAGCATCGAATCACTCAGTTCGTTCTCCGAAATGACGCACACACAGCGCGCGACTGTCGTAGCTGAATTCGAGAGGGAAGGAGTGCCGTACCCCGTTGCCGCCGAAATTCAATTGCCATGCTACCTGGTGCGGCTCCCCCGGAGAATCCCCTTGAGAACTGCTCCAGTGCCACCCGGTGAGATTGAGGTTCCCCTTTACGTGCACGTCGAACGTACCCATTTCGAACACTTTCTTAAGAGTGACGTTGGGATCATATATCCCTTGCAATTCCTCAATGGTGGGCAGACGCCAGTCATTATAGCCGGCAAGCTGCAATTTGGTGCAATAGTCGGTGGCCTGGTTCCAGTTCACATTCGAGCCGTTGTCGTTTTTGGTCCACATCAGCCCGGTGTCGGGGTCGGTCCAGGTGGGATGCAGCGCGGCCTCGGCTTGTTTTCTGGCTGTCTCAGCTTGCTGCATCTTCAACTTTTGATCGTGTCGACTTCTCAGTCGGATTTCGACCGTATTCTGGCTCTGATCGACCTCCACTTTGATGCGAATCTTGACCACCCCATCGGTGGTAGCGGCCTGGATAAGATGTTCGCCCGATGAGACCGGAACGACCTCGGAGTTGTCGGCCTTGAGCAGGCCCATAGGCTGCCCATCGAGCTTCCAGTTGCAGTCCATGTCGGTTTGTACAAGCAGCTTTGTACTAGCTTGTGCCCCTGCATGCGTCGAGAGGCAAAGGCCAGCGAAAAGAAAAGGCAGAATATAGATGCTTTTCATGAAAGACTCACTTTCTTGAAAAATCCGGCCCTTGCCGGGCGGCCCGAAAAGCGAGACCCAAAAAAACAGCAGGAGCTGTTTTTCCAGTGTTCAACGTTTAACGCCAGCAGAGCCAAATCAATTACGTTGTTATCGATTCAGTTATGCGACGGGCACTGCACAGGATAGACGACTAATTGGCACACGCTGCTCATCTGAAACGGAACATCTATACAACCCCGGATGTAATCATTCTTGGTTGGGAGAGGAGAATGTTGAAGTTCGAAGTTTCCCAGGTCCGAAAATCCGGACCTGGGGCACCCAGCATTTTATGCACTTACTTTATTAGTAAAGATTCTTTGGCCAGTTCCCAGCCGCGTGCCAGCGCGCGCTTGTTCAGCTCCGTCCAGCGCGGATTCTTCACCAGCCGTCCGAGTGCCGCGTCGATGTTTACATCCTGCAAGACTCCCGTGATCTCAAGCAACGCGCCGAGCATCACCATGTTGCATGTGCGCGCATCGCCCAACTCATTGGCGATCTGCGTGAAGGGACGCGCGAGCACACGCACGCCTTTCTGCTCGCAATCGGCAGGATACTCTTCGCCGTTATAGAGAATCCATCCACCCGCAGGCACGCTCTTTACAAACTTTCTGAGCGACGGTTCATTCATTGCCACCAGCAGATTGGGATTCGTCACCATCGGCGAATCGATGACCTGGCGGGTCAGCCGCACATGGCAGTTGGATGTGCCGGAGCGCATCTCGGGTCCATACGACGGCAGCCAGGAGACTTCAAGGCCGGCGTCGAGCCCAGCCTCGGCCAGCACTTCGCCGAGCAGCAGAACGCCCTGTCCGCCAAAGCCTGCGACGCGCACACGAAGATCCAGCTCTGTCTTCTCCATTGGGACGGGATTGCCTTCAGGCAGGCTCGCTTCATCCACGCCGAGAATCTCCGGAATCTGATCGAGCGTGGGCGCGATCTCGTGAGGCTGTTCAAGCTGCGGCTCTTTGGTGCGATCGCGATAGACGCCGAGCGGAAAGACCTTCTCCATCACATCGCGTACCCAATGCTGCGCCTGTATCGGCGTCATCTTAAAAATGGTCGGGCAAGGCGAGAGCACCTCGACCAGCGAGAAGCCCAGTCCGCGCACCTGGTTCTCGACGGCGCGCTTGATGGCGCGCGTGGCCTGCACAATCTGCTTGGTGTCGCCGAGACCCACGCGCTCGATGTAGACCGGAGCCTCGAGCGTGGCTAGCAGTTCACTCACATGCAGCGGATAGCCTTCGGTCGCGGCGCTTCGTCCATTCGGCGAGGTCATGCTCTTCTGCCCGATCAGCGTGGTCGGCGCGGCCTGTCCGCCGGTCATGCTGTAGATGGCGTTGTTGATGAAGATTACCGTGATGTGCTCGCCTCGATTGGCCGCGTGCAAGATCTCCGATGAACCGATGGCCGCCAGATCACCATCGCCCTGATAGTCGATCACGATGCTCTCGGGCCTGCTCCGCTTCGCCCCCGTGGCCACAGCCGGTGCGCGTCCGTGCGCGGCAGAGATATTTCCCACGTCAAAATAGTTGTAAGTGAAAACGCCGCAGCCGACTGGGCCGACCATGATCGTCTTGTTCTGAATGCCCAACTCGTCGATAGCTTTGGCCAGCATCTTGTGCACCTGTCCGTGGCCGCAGCCAGGGCAAAAGTGCGTCTGATGCTGCAACTCGCTCTTGCGCTCATAGCTGTCGTAGAAGGACTTTGCCTTGCCGTGCGATACCGCGTATTCTTGAACCGCTTCGCTAGACATGGGCCACCTGTTTCTCTTCCTGCTGAGCAATTTGACAAGCCTGTTTGCGTACAAAGCCGAGCACTTCCTCATGCGATGGAACGTTGCCGCCAACGCGGCTATAGAACTCGAGAGGCCGCGCGCCGTTCAGAGCCAGCCGGACATCTTCGAGCATCTGGCCGTTGCTCATCTCGACCACGACGAAGAGTTGTGTGCGTGCGGCAAGACGCTTGAGATGCAGCTTCGGAAATGGAAAAAGCGTGATGGGGCGCAACACGCCGACCTTGAGCCCGTCGGCGCGCGCCTCGGCTGCCACGGCCTTTAGTATCCGGCCCATGATTCCGTAGCCGACGAGGACAATCTCCGCATCCTCGGTCTGCCACTCTTCAGCGCGTGTCTCGCACTCTTCGGCTTGGCGATACTTCGCTTCGAGGTGGCCTTGATGCCTTTCCATTTCATCAATATCAAGATGCAGCGAGGTGATCAGATTGCCGCGTGTCTCTTCGGTTCCCGTCACGGCATATGCAGGCGTATGCGGCTCAACGGCTGTCTGCGAAAAAGCGACCGGCTCCATCATCTGCCCGATGAAACCATCGGCGAGCAGAACCACTGGATTGCGATAGCGGTCGGCCAGTTCGAAGGCCAGTGCCGTCAGATCCGCCATCTCCTGTACGGAGTGCGGCGCAAGAACGATGGTGCGGTAATTGCCGTGGCCACCGCCCTTGACGACCTGGTTATAGTCGCCCTGCTCGGCTGCAATGTTGCCCAGGCCCGGCCCGCCTCGCGTAATGTCGGCAATCACGCAGGGCAGTTCCGCGCCCGCCATGTAGCTGATGCCTTCCTGCATGAGGCTGATGCCCGGCCCGCTCGATGCCGTCATCGCGCGCACGCCGGCCGACGCCGCGCCGTAGATCATATTCATCGCCGCGACTTCGCTCTCGGCCTGCAAGAAAACTCCGCCGGCCTGCGGCACATAGAGCGCTGCCGCCTCGGCAATCTCGCTGGCCGGCGTGATCGGATAGCCATAAAACGCGCGGCATCCGGCGAGGATCGCGCTTCTGACAATCGCTTCATTCCCCTTCATTAACTGCTTGCGCATTCGCTTGCTCCTGCGGTGCCTGGTTCGCCGCCGCGTGCATCATCGCTGGCGCGAGGCACGATCTTCAACACCGTGATTGCTCCCGGCTCGGGACAGACCATAAAGCAGATCCCGCAGGCCGTGCAGGCCACGCCTGTGTAGGCAGCCGTCCGATAGCCGTAGCGATTCAGCTTCTCATTCAGAACGATCACCTTCGGCGGGCATGCATCGACGCAGAGTCCGCAGCCTTTGCACTCCTCTACGTCCACCCGCATCTGGCCCCGGTCCTGCTTCTCTGGGTTCGCCATTTGTCTTCCTCTTTGCAGCACCCGTGCCTGTGCAAGATAAAGCGCCTAACCACTCACAAGGGAGAGTCGTTCCCTCAAACCCTTCATTCTCGGCCCCTCTAACCCGCATAGCAGTGATACAGATCACCTCGTTCTCAAGCGGCATGTCGAGCGGTGTATTGGTAAATTGATGAATTTAAATGAGTTATATTTCTGCGCGGACGAACGCCCTGCCTGTTCCAGAAAACATGCCCTCTGGAAAGCTCCTGACATTGCTCGGCTCGCAAGATGCCTCAATCGCTCAGGATTTTGGCTCGTGAAAGACGACTGCGGTGAAGGCGAAGATATCTGTGGCGTCGTCTTTCCAGCAGCCGGCGGACAGGCCCGCCTTGCGGCAGGTTTGTTCGAGGAAGGTCAGCCGGTCCCATTTTTGTTCGACCGGGACCTGGGGCAGCAGTAGACCCTCGGCGTTGCCGTTTTTCATCAGCAGCCCGTGCTCGCCAATCTTGATTTGTTCAACGTCCGTGACGCGGCGCAGCGGTGAGAGGACAGAGATTTCATATTCAAGCAGCGGCAATTCCGATGCGCTGACTGGCTGGAAGCGCGGGTCGTGCAGGGCGGCGTGTGTGGCTGTGTCTCGCACAGTCAAATAAAGCGGCTTGGCTGCCGAGGTATAGCCGATGCATCCACGCAGATCGCCGGACTTGGTGAGCGTCACGAAGGCACCGCGTTCCTGGTTGAGGATTGCGCTGGTGCTCGCGGGCGGCTCATAGAGTGCTTGCTTCTGAACTGCGGACTCCACTGATTTGCGTGCCAGTGCGAGCAATTCGCTCTTTTCCTGTTTGCTCAGCGAGAAGGGAGTTTCGGTTGCCGATCCTGTTGGAGTCTTCACAAAAACATCCGCGCTGTAGCCGACCACGCGTGAATGATCGCCTGTGATGTCTCCGGAATTCTCGTACTTGAGTACGCGGGCCTGGTTGGCTCCCATGCGCTCGGCGTAGATCATCGTGGCCACGATGGGCGCGCCTCCGCATGCCTCCCAGACACGCGATTGAAAGTTGCGCGACATGCTGAAGTAGTCCCATGCATGCAAAGCATCGAGTGTCTTGCGATCGATCTTCACCGCGTCATCGTATGAATGAAAGTGCGAGAGATCGGAGCTGGCCAGAACAAGCGTGTTGCCTTCTTTGCCTTCGCTCTTAATCAGCTTTGCCAGAGACACACCCAACGCACGGCTGTTTTCGTAGCTCTGATCGCCCATGACGACGGGCACGAGTTCAAAGTTGCCCAGCACTTTTTGGAGCCACGGCAACTCGACCTCAATGGCATGTTCGCCGCCCTCTGGTGTGGGATCGTGACCCTGGCCTGAAAGCTGAATCGACGAACTCATCTTGGCCAACTCGTGCGCGAAGGCCTTGTCCACCGGTACGTTTCCCAGAGGCGTTGCATAGGCGTCGCCGTCGTAGATGGAAGTGAAACTGAACTCCGCGCGATGCGATGGTGCGATGACGACAACGCGGGCAAATTTGTGTCCCTTCAATTGCGCGTAGGTGTAGGCGGCGACGGGGCCGGAGTACTCGTAGCCAGCGTGCGGTGCAACCGCAGCTAGAATCTGATCGGTAACCGGCGAGCCTGAGACGCGAGCCAGTAGATCGTCGATCATAGCGGAGAGCGTTTTTGGGTCGGATGGATAGAAACTGCCGGCGACGGCAGCCGAGCGCACCTTGAGCGTGTCTCCGGCGCTGACGTGCTTGAGCGGTGTGAAGACCAAAAAAGCAGCAAGTGGCGCGGCCAGCCAGGAAGCGTTCGGGGTGATAGGGATCATCATTTCAAAAACCTCCGTGCTTGTTTAAACGTGCCAGATGCCGGGGATTGGATGCTGGCAAAATGGGCAATGGTCTTTCTCGATCAACATCTGGCCGGCCGTGAACCCCACGCGCTCGACTAGCATCTTGCCGCATTTTGGGCAGTAGGTGTTTTGCGCCGGATGCCCCGGTACATTGCCAATATAGACGTAATGCAACCCCTCGGCGTCTGCAATTGCTTTGGCGCGTTCGAGGGTTGACACCGGCGTGATGGGAAGCTCTTTGAGCAAATACCCTGGATGAAACTGCGTGAAATGCAAAGGCACGTCCTCGCCCAGATTTGCCTTGATCCATTGCGTCAGGCCGCGAAGCTCCTGATCGCTGTCGTTGAGCGTGGGCAGCACAAGGTAGACAATCTCCAGCCACTTGCCCATCTTGCGCAGTGTGACGAGCGAATCGAGCACCGGCTTCAACTGGCCGGCGACGACCCGGCGATAGTAGGACTCGGAGAAGGATTTCAGATCGATTTTGACGGCGTCCATTTTGCCGTATGCAGCCATCAGTACGTCTTCTTGCATAAAGCCGTTCGACACGACGATGCTGCGGATGCCATCCTCATGCCCTGCATCGGCGGCGTCCATCAGGTATTCGGCGAAGACGACCGGCTCGCTGTAGGTGAAGGCAATCGTGGGGCAGTTATATTGCTTTGCGAGTTCAGCAACGTGATGCGGAGGGATGTACCGAGCGGGAAGCTGCTCGGGGCGCGACTGAGAGATCTCCCAGTTCTGGCAGAACTTGCAGTGGACGTTGCAGCCGGCTGTGCCCAGCGAAAAGGTAGTCGTCCCCGGCAGATAGTGGAAGAGTGGCTTCTTCTCGACCGGGTCGACGTTGATGGCTGCGACACGCGAGTGGACCAGCGAATAAAAAGTGCCGTCGCGATTTTCGCGCACGCCGCAGTGGCCGCGCCCCTTGTCTCGCACGGTGCATTCGTGCGGACAAAGAGTGCACTTGATCTTGCGATTGGGAAGCTTCTGATAGAACTTCGCTTCGACTGTATAGCGCGAGTCGTCTTCGCTGGCTGTTGCCGCCGTGACGATGTGGTCTGTTGTGATCATTTGCAAACTCCGCTGACTCTGTGACTGCGTGCCGCAAAGATCAGACCATGGAGGGGAACGGCTTCGGCGGCTGCGATCAAGCTGCACATAAGCAAGGCGGAGATCCTCGAAGCCCAGCCCATTTACCGGCTTCCGGCCGTACCATCGCCTCAGTTAACGGTTACGGCAACCGGCGAAGCATTGCTGTGATGGCCGGCACTTGTGGCTGACGGAAGGGTAAACTAATCCCGGAACGACGAACGCCGATTCCGCGAGTTAGTGCCCATGCGCCAGTCCAAACCTGAGGAAGTGAAGCTTCCGTTGCCTGATCTCCGCTGGAGCTTGCACGACCTGGTTGCTGCAGCCGCTCTGTTCCTTGCTACCGCGGCGGTTGTGCTTTGGCAGAATGCACATCTGACAATCTTGTGGGATGCGAGTTATACACTGGACACGAGCTTCCGCATCGCTCTGGGACAGATGCCGTATCGCGACTTCCCGCTCGCGCACGCGCCTCTGACCTTCCTGATTCAGGCTGCGATCATTCGTCTCACCGGCCGTGTCTTCTTCCACCACGTTCTCTACGCCGCAATCATGGGCGGACTGGGCACGGTGCTGGCATGGCGAATCGTGCTCAACATGTTGCGAGGCAGGCTGCGCGGGTGTTGGGCGGTTTCTCTGCTGCTGGCCGCGCCGCTGACAGTGCTCGGGATTTATAGCATCCTTCCCTTTCCCTCATACGATTGCGACTGCATCTTCTCGATCCTGTTTGTTATTTTGCTTTTGCAGCGGCTGCCAGTGAGTTCTGGCGCGCCGAGCTCTTGCTCTGCAAAGTTACTTCTGCAGCCATTCATCACGGGCGCGGCGATTCCATTGCCGCTCTTCTTCAAGCAGAACATCGGTCTGCCGTTTCTCGCGGCCACACTCGCACTCGTTCTGCTGCTCTTGATTGCGGGGCCACTATTCCGCAAACCGGCTGCGCACAGTGCGGCACAACTGGCTGCGGTTCTTGGTGGCGCGGTGGCGTCGCTGTTTGCAGCGGGCCTGCTGCTGCACTTCACTTGCGGCCTTCACAACTACATCCATTGGACGATTCAGTTTGCGGCCGAGCGCAGGCTGCCGGGCCTTGCCGATATGCTCGGCGTTTATGCGGAACTTTCACTGCTCTGGTGGCTGCCGGTTGTCGCGGCGGCTCTCGTGCTCCTGCGCAGCCCTCTCGCAAAATATCTGTGGGCTCGCGTCGTTGCAGCGGGGTTGCTTGCAGCGCCGTTCGCGTGGACGTTGGTGGGTCTTTTTCTTTCCTCTGACGCCGACGATCGCGCCAGCAGCCTGCTTGCTCTCTGGCCGCTGCTGCTGGTTCTCAGCGGGGTGCTTACGCTCTGGAATCTATTCCACAACTTGAGCCTGCGCTCATTGCTCCCCGTGATCCTGCTGGTCACCATCAACGGCACCTTGCTCTCGCAGCAGTTGTGGGGATCGACGTATGCCATCTGGCCGCTGCTCGTGCTTCTTATCGCCGAGATGATTGTTTTCCTGGCATCGATCGATCGAACCGAAAAGGTTGAGAGCGTCAGGCCTCGAACTCTGCTGGCCGCGCCTGCTCTGGCGGCGGTGATAGCGGCTACCATAATCGTCTGCGGTGGCCTCTACATGGCCAGTGAAGAGCGGCTCTCCTACGCAGATCTTGAGAACTCGGTCGAGCATTCCGCAGAGCCCGCGCTGCGGGGAATGGCTGTCTCCGGCGCTTATCTGCCGGACTTTGAAGAACTGCTAAGCTTTGTGTCCGACGAAATCCCCAATGCGGACGGGCTGATTCTCATTCCTGGCGAAGACCCGTTCTACTTTGCCACAGGACGTGTGCCGCAGTTTCCTGTCCTGCTCTTCGACAGAGCGACAGACCCGCTCACCCCCGCGCAGCTAGCTGAAGAGGCTCGTGCGCGCAAGATCCGCTGGCTAATCGTGAAGCACGATCTGCAGATCAAGGAAGATCCAACGCCAGAGCGCGAGGCCGCGCTCGAGGCTCTACAACAGATCTTTCAGCCGTACCGCAAACTGGGCGGCTATGATGTGTACCGCCGGCCCTGAAGCTTGATGATTGATCTCCAACCTCATCGCGCATAGCGACGTCAATTCGCCGCTTCGAGCGACTCGGTGGCGCTACGTTTCCGGGCCGGCTGCGGAGAGAAGGCCATCATCGTGGTCGATGCGTTGCGAAGAACGGCAGGCGTGCGCGCCGGGGCAAGGCAGGCCAGGAAGGTTGCGCCGATCAGGCGCAGATCGCTCCACATAGTGGCCCGGCACATATAGCGCACATCGATGCGCGCCTTGAGCGGGCGGATGTGAAGAGCATAGAAAGCATCGAGCTGGCTGGGATGGACATGACGAAGGATCTCTTCCTCTCGGCGAAAGGCCAGCGTCGCCGCGCCGGTGATGCCGGGCCGATAGGGCATATTGGCGATGCCTGCGTACTGCGGCAGCTTGGGCCGTGGACCGACAAGGCTCATCTCTCCGCGCAAGACGTTATAGAACTGCGGAAGCTCATCGATCTTGAGCCTGCGCAGCCAGCGCCCGAGGCCGGTAATGCGGCAATCGCCGTCTCGCGTCAGGCTGGGGCCTCCTGGGCTGAAGGTCATGCTGCGGAACTTGTAGATGCGAAACAGGCGCCCAGCGCGGCCAACGCGCTGCTGTGGAAAAAAGGCCGGTCCTGGCGAGCCGAGCCGCACGCACAAGGCAATCGCGAGCATCGGAAGCCCAAGGACGGCAAGCACCGGAATGGCGACCGATAGATCCAGTATCCGCTTGGTCACTGAGAGGCTCCAACCGCTTGCCGATGGATTCTCGATCCGCGCTTTTGGGCCTGGAGTGCGGGGAAGAACAGAGGAGAGTGCGGCAATCGGGATGGCTGGGACAGGGAAGGCGTTTAACTCAGGCGTGCGGCCGGTAACTTGCATGAATGTGAACCTCGGCGAGATGAAGGATATTGAGAGCGTTGGCTGTGAACTTGGCTGCGCAGGAGTGACACTGCGTACGGATCGAGAGAACTGGACGGCGAAGGATTTCAGCCCTTCACCGCGTGTGTGAATACCCTTGAATAATCGCTTGCATCGGCTGTGAATAAGAGGTTGAGAGAGAGAAATAGAAGAGGGCGTGGGACTCAAATGGGAAGAGTCCCGTTATCGAAAATGGATGAGTGAATTCCAATAAAGACGACTTCATCCCCTACCTGAGTACATTGATCGCGGCCGCGCCCAAGCCAAGCTGGGAGAGAATCTGCGACCAGGCCATGAACGAGCGCAATGCGCCTGCGCCGATCGCCTTCTCCGGTACGACGATGGTGTCGCCGGGATAGAGATGCAGGTTGCTCATGCCCGAGGAGAAGATCGACGGGCCCGCGCCGTGGCCAGCCACCGATCCATCTGCCCGCAGGACAAAGAGCTGCCCGTGGTCCGCGTCGCGGCTCAGGCCGCCAGCAAGGCGCAGATAGTCGCTCTGGTGGGCGTCCGCGCGATAGAGAAATGCATTTTGATTGAGGACCGCGCCCATGACCTGGATGGTGGCGGGAATCGGCGGAACGAGAAGCGCGTCGCCATCCTCGAGCGGCGTATCGGGCAGCTCGTTCTCACCGGTGCTATGAGGATGCAGATTCAGCACGATCCTTCCGGTCGGCCGCAGCCGGCGCAGCCGCTCGATCAGTTCGCGGTTGGCTGAGGAGGCTTGTCCATCTCTTGCTCCATTTTGCGCACTATTGTTTCCCGTACCGGTCATGCTTCCCACCGTGTCCATCTTGATTGAGCTGCGCAGCAACTGATGCTCAAGCCGGTCGGTGATCTCGGCAAGACGCTGCTGCTCAAGCGCCTGCGTGCTCATGCGAGTGAACACGGAGCCGTAGAGATATGCCTTGCTGGTCAGGCCGCCGGCGCGCGCCACCAGTGAGCGTAGCGTCTCACCGGGAGCGACGCTGTAGATGCCGGCATGTGCGAACTCTCCCTCCAGCCGCACGTATTTCGTTTGCTGATCGACGGGCGGGTGAACATCCTGTTGCGAAAAAATGGTGACCACATCGCCCGGCTGAAGTTCAAGATTCTGCGACGCATCGTGATCGAGCACCAACCCGCCCAGATTGAACGGAAGAAGCGAGGTGGCCATGGTGGCCGGATTCAGCCGTTCGATCACAGCGAAGTTCCAATCAGTCTGTGCGCCAGGGCTGAGCACTGCAGCCGGCTTCTCAGTAGATGCTTCCTTTGACTGCGCTTCCTGTTTGTCGTCAAACGCAGGCTCTTTGCCATTGATCACGATCTGATCTTGAGCGGGAAGTCCGAGCTGCGTGCGCCGCCACCAGTAGCCGCGCGTGACCAGCGAATCGCGATCGGGCAGCAGCTCACTGAGCCTCATGCCGGCATGCCAGCGAAAATGTCCGGGATTGGCCAGCGATCCGCGCAGTGTGACGGTTTCGCGATAACTGGAAAGAATCGGATCGATGCGCACGATGTCGCCGTCGGCCAGCAGTGTTGCCAGGCCCGTGGCATCTACTGCCAATTCCAGGGCGCTGCGCTGCGCATGGTTCTCGATCCGCTCGACCGAGATGCGACCGCCGGAGGCAACAGCCGTTCTGCCACCGGCCGCATCCAGCAACTCGGAAATCGATTCCTGGCCGCGCAACTCGAAGATGGCTGCCTGGCGCACGCTGCCTATCAGCGCCACCTCCGGCCCCGTGGCGGGAATGAAAAGCACGTCGCCCGATTGCAACTGCATGTCGCCGGTCTTGTCGCCGCGAACCAGCAGTGCGTACAGATCGAAGTCGGCAACCACCCGGCCCTCGCGCTTGAGCTCGATGTGGCGCATCGAACCAGCCCCAGAAGGGCCGCCGCTTAAAAAAACTGCATCCACCAGCGTACTGAGCGCGCTCACCGTATACTCGCCCGGCTGCCGAGCGTGCCCGGTCACATATACCTGGATGGAATGAATCTCCCCCAGGTCGACACTCAGTTCAAAGTTGCGGTAGACCCTCTCGAGCGCTGTGCGCAGGTGGCCCGCAACCGAGGAGAACGGCAGACCGGCAACATGCACGGCGCCCACTTTGGGCAGGTAGATCTCTCCCTCGCGGCTTACCCGCAGATTGGCGCTGAAGTTGATCTGTCCCCAGATGCGGATGCGCAGCTCATCGCCCGGGCCGATCGCCATCTCCCTGGGCGCCGGACCTTGTTCAAATGGGCCGAACGATGCCGGCCGCGCGGCAAACAGGCTGGCTCCATAGACCGGCAGCGTGCGGCCTGTCGAGGCAGCCACAAAGCGCTGAAATTCAGTGAGAGGCTCAGGGGGCAGCGGCGGGCTGATTCGCTGGCCGGTGGCTTTCATCCCGGTGCGGGGTTTCCTTTCGGTGTAACTCGAGCCTGTTGAAAGGCTGTCGTCGGCCGAAGCGTCCGTCGAGCGGTCGGCCCGCGCCGCTTCGTGCTGCGGCTCTTCCTGCATGGTCAGCACGGCAGGCGAGCCCGCCGATTGGGTCGTCGAAGGCAGCGGCGCGGCTTGCTGCAACTGGCAGCCGTACGAGTCGGCCGTGTCTTCTCCTGAACATTGCGCGTGCAGTTGAGGCGCGCAGAGGGCGATGACCGCGGCGCCGGCAACCAAAAGAAACGCTGCGCGGCAATGGATCGAGGGTGTAGATGAATGGTTTCTCATAGTCGCCCCATTGTTCACACACTCAACATGCGGAATGAATGGAAAAACAGATGAGGAATGCACCTCTGTTCCAAAATCGGACAGGCCCATGAGCTTCTTCCCATAATTGATTTCGCGCCGTCGGCCTGCTTGTTTTTTTCGTTCGCACTTATTCGATGCCAAGTAATCTGAGCGCAGTTCGCACCTCCGGCAAATAAAGCACTGCGCTTCAGAAGAAGCATGAGCAGCAGATCCGGAGAAGCCGGCTCAATGCAAAGAGGAAACCAAGCGTGCCCACCGAAATCCAGGAACTCGACGCATCCGCACGGCAACCGCTCTTCGGCTCCATGCCACCCATGATCCGCGTGGCGCTCAAACGTAAAAAAATGATCGGGATCATCGCGCTTGCGATTGTTGTGCTGGTTTCGGCAGTCGTCCTGGTTCTGCCCAGCCGCTATACGGCAACGATGGTCATTCTGCCGCCCCAGCAGGGCGGCTCGGCGGGTGCGGCGATGATCGCGCAGTTGGGCAGCATAGGCGCCATGGCCTCGGCGGCAGGCGGCCTGGGCATCAAGAATCCGAACGACCTTCAGATCGCCCTGTTGAAGAGCCGCACGGTGGAAGACGCGATGGTGGCGCGCTTTCATCTGCAGGAGCTCTATCACCGCAAATACCTCTCAGCGGCCCGCAGGCGCTGGGAGCGTTCGACCGCGGTCGACAACGGATTGAAGGACGGACTGGTTCGCCTTTCGGTGACCGATCGGGACCCGCGCCGCGCCGCGGAGCTGGCCAGCGGCTGGGTTGAAGAATACCGGCGCTTTATCGCGACTCTTGCGATCACCGAGGCTTCGCAGCGAAGGCTCTTCTTCGAACGCGAGCTGAGCGGCGCACGCGAGGCGCTGCAGCGTGCTGAGGAGCAGATGAAGCAGACCGAGCAGCGCACCGGCGTGATGGAACTCGACGGCCAGGCCCATGCCATGATCGCCTCGGCGGCTATGCTGCACGCTCAGGTTGCGGCCAAGCAGGTTGAGATTCAGGCGATGCGGCAGTTTGCCGCCGATCAGAATCCGGACCTCGAGCGCGCCCGGCAGGAGCTGTCGAGCCTTGAGGGCCAGTTAGCCTCGATGAATGTGGATCATGATCGCAGTGCCGGCGACCTTGTGGCGCCGAAGGGCAAGGTTGGCGCCGCCGGCCTGGAGTATGCGCGGGCGCTGCGCGAGGTCAAGTATCGCGAGATGGTGCAGGATCTGCTGACGCGCCAATATGAGGCGGCGCGGGTGGACGAGGCGCGCCAGGGATCACAGGTGCAGATCATCGATCCGGCGGCTGTTCCCGACCGTCCCAACTCGTTCAATGGCATTTGGATTGTGCTTGCGGCGCTGCTGCTTTCTCTGCCGGCTGCCACGCTGATGGCGCTGGCGGCTGAAGCCGTCGAGATCCTGCACGGCTACCGCAGCCGTTCGGCCTCCTGGGCCTCGGCGCTCGAAGAGGCCTGGGCCGGAGGCGCGCGATGAGGGCTCTGAAGGCCTTGAAAGCGCTCGGCATGGATGGAGCGGTCGCCTACACGTTTCTGGCGCGGGCCGTGGGTATCGCTGGCAGCACGGGCACGGTGCTGCTGATCGCGCGCTATCTCAGTCCTGTGGAGCAGGGCTATTACTACACGCTTCTGAGCCTGGTCGCCCTGCAGGTGGTTTTTGAGATGGGCTTCTCGTTCGTGATTCAGCAGTTGGCCGCGCACGAGTGCGTTCACCTGGAATTTCATGCCGATGGACGCGTAAGCGGCGACGAACGAGCTCGCGCACGTCTGGCCTCGGCGCTTCAGCTCAGCGTGCGCTGGTATACCGTGGCTGCCCTGGCGATGGGCCTGATTTTGCTGCCGCTGGGGATTTTCTTCTTTGCCCGCCATTCTGCGGCGGCGGCGGTCGCCTGGCAGGGGCCGTGGCTGACGGCGGTCATTGCGTCTGCGGCCGGCCTGTGGTGCATACCTTTCTATTCTTTTCTGGAAGGATGCGGTCAGGTGCGCGCGGTGGCCGCCATGCGCTTGCGCCAGGCGTTGGCGGCGGCGGCGCTGGCCTGGACGGCCATGCTGCTGCATTGCGGGTTGTATGCGCCGGCCTTGGCCATCGCGGGTTATCTCGGCGCCGGGTTTCTCTTCCTGCTGTCGCGCCGCAATCTACTCACAGGATTGCTGCGCCACCCGGCCCGGGAATCCGCCATCCAGTGGAATCGCGAAGTCTGGCCCTTTCAATGGCGCATCGCCGTCAGTTGGCTGTGCTCCTACTTTGCCGTTCAGGCCTTCATCCCGATTCTCTTTGCTCTGCGCGGGCCGGTTGAGGCTGGGCAGATGGGCATGTCGCTCAGCATCACCGGCTACATGACGACTCTTGCGCTCGCCTGGTCCACGACCAAGACCACTCCCTTCGGTAGCATGATTGCGCGGCGCGAGTTTGAGGGCCTGGACCGGCTCTTTCGCCGCACGCTTGGCCAGTCGCTCGCCGTCTTTGCCGTGCTTGCTCTTGCTGCTTGCTGCCTGTCCGCGCTGCTGCCGGTCATGGCGCCGTCGCTGGCCTCGCGCATGGTTTCGCCGCAACTGTTCGCGGTGCTGGTGTTGGGAGCGGGGGCTAACTGCGTGGTGCAGAGCCTGGCCGCGCTGCTGCGCTCCTTCAAGAGCGAACCGTTCCTCGTGCAGTCGCTGGCCGTGGCCGGCCTGACGCTGCTGCTGGCCCGATGGACAGCGCCGCAATGGGGCAACGCCGGCGCTGCCATGAGTTATCTCTTTGCCGCCGGAGTCATTGGCTTGCCCATTGCGCTGGCGATCTTTGCGCGCAGCCGCCGCAATTATCTGGCGATCATTCCGCCGGCGCCCGGCGCTGACCGGGATTCTGATTGGGACAGAATCACAAAAACAAATGGAAGAGAGACGCACATGACAAGATACGAGCGCGGAGCGGTGATGGACCCCTTGCGGAAACTCTGCCGGATCGCCGATTTCGTTTTGCTGTTGACGGTCCTTCGGGTACGCAAGAAGCTCCCCTCTTTTTGGCAGATGCGCCACGCCGCATTTATCGAACTGGGCCCTGGGCCGACCCGGCTGGCATTTGTAAAAAGACTCTTCTTTCGCCGGGTATTTTTCGTCGATCAGTCGGACTTCGGCATCCCGGATCCGGGCCTGAGAGTCGCCGATCTGGAGCAGATCGCGGATGCGGAAAAGATCGTAACGGAGCTCTGCGGAATCTCCGGCTCGCATGCGGTGATTCTCTTTGCCGACCACTGCCTCGAACATCTTACCGAGTGTGCACTGCAGGGCTTTCTCCATGCCGTCCGCAGATGCGGATGGATCGCCTGCTTTCGCGTTCCCAACGTCCTCTCGCCGACAGGAAACCGCGCCTTTGCCAGAGATGCCACGCACTGTACGTCCTTTGACCCGGAGATGCGTGTGCGAATCAAGGCCATGGGCCTCGGGATCTCTCCGTGGATGCGCTGGTATCGGCCGCGCCTGCTCTTCAAGGCGCTAGCCGGCCGCCTGCCGTTGATGGCATACGCGGAAGAGATTGCCATCTGCGCAGCTCCGGGAACCGGCTGCGAAGCGCAACTCCGGCGGAGGAAGAGAACCCTGCAGCAATCATCCGGCACCGGGATCGCAACGCCATTTTAAGACAGGGAGAGCGGACGATGAAATACGAATATCCTTCCAGGATTCTGATCACAGGCGGCCGCGAGATTGGCGGCGTGAGCAGCTTTGCCGAGGGGCTGAAGGCCGGCTTCGAGGAACTGGGGATCGCGGTCGAAGTCGTGGCTCCATCGAGCATGCTTGCGCGCTGGCGCGAGCTGCGGGATCCGCGGATCTTGAAGATTCTCAGCACCTCGGCGCTCTTCGCCGCGCCCATTGCGCGGCGCGCCATCTGCATGGCGCACGGTGTTCCGCAGGCAAGCTCGCAAGGCTGGCTGAGGCTGGCCGCCATTATTGGTTCGTACAAGCTGGCAAACCTCTGCTCTGGCGCGCAGACCATTTCCGTCTCTCACTACACGGCTGCCAGCCTGCAGGCGATCTTCAACGTCCGCAGCGACGCGGTCGTTCACAATCCCGTCAAGCCCATTTATCTGGAGCAAAACTGCGATGCGCCCCACGAACGATGCTATGTGACCTATGTTGGAAGGCTGACTGCCGCAAAGAATCTTCATCGCATCCTTCCCGCCGTCGGCGATCTGCTGGACGAAACTCCGGGGTTGCGCATGTGCATCATCGGGGAAGGAGAACAGCGGGCTCAGTTGGAGGCCATGGTTGGCGGCGATCCGCGCTTTGAGTTCAAAGGAGCGCCAGACGATCTGTCTGTGCGCGACTGGCTGCGCCGCACTCGGGTCTTCGTATCCGGCAATCTGGCCGAGGGCTTTGGGATCACGTATCTAGAGGCCCTGACACAGGGATGCACCGTCGTGATGCCGGCCTCTGGTGGCGGTCTTGAAATATCGCCGGAGAATATCGGCCGTTCTGTGCAACTGCTTCCGCTGTCGCTCGGCCGGAGCGAGGTTCTTGCCGTCCTGCGCCGTGCTTTGTTCGAGCCGTCCAGCCCGGTTCGAACTGCATCTTTTGTCGCCAGGGAAGTCGCCAACTCTTATCTGCGAGCCGACGCCAGCTTTTCCTTCGATGGACGGAGCGTGCATTCCATGATTGCTGCCTCCAATTCCCCTCTTCATGGAGGATTGCAATGAGCATCCGGGAGTCGGAGGTGAAGAATCAGGCGCGAGGAAAATGGTTCTTTCTCGGAACCTTTATCTTTGCCTGTTTTCTCTTCTGGTGGCTGCCGAGCATCCTCTTCCGCCTTGTTGTTCATCAGGCGGACGCGGTGGAGGACGGAACGGTTGCGATCAGTGTCCTTGCGCTGATTCTCTTCGTTGCGGGTTATCTTCTGCCGGTCTCCAGCAGATCTCGGGGCCTGTTTTCCGAGCGGCTGCTGGACGGCTGCGGAGGTTTTGCCTACAAGGTATCCATCATTCTCTTTGTCCCTGCGCTCACGATCGCCAGTGTGCTTCTGCATAGCCACAGCGGCGTGGCCTACGGCTCTTCCGATGCCATTCCCAGGCCTTTTCAGGCGGTGCTTTACGCTCATCTGTTCTTTGGCTTCCTGTACATGGGAGCTGCCGATCCGGCGAAGCAGGGATGGCGCCGCATTGCCACGGTCGCCGCTCTTGTCACCCTGCCCCGTTTGATTGAATCGCTGCATGGGGGAAGGTTTTTCCTGGCTCAGGCTGTTGTTCCCGCCGTTCTCATTGGCGTGGCACGCGGCTGGATACGCCTGTCTGTCAAGCGCATGGTGCAGTTGGCCGCCGTGGCCGCCGTGATTATCTTCGTTCCTTCACTGACCCGCGGAGATGATTTCATCGGTCAGGAAGAGATCCTCAGGTTCTTTGCGGCGGGCAGTTCGCTTCAGTTGTTCCAGGACAATATGGGCCTCGATCTAAGCGGGTTCTGCCCCCCGTTTCTTGTTTCCCTGACCGCAAAGACCATTCCTTACGGGGCGCTGAATCGGTGCGTCATCGACTTTGCCGGCTTGAAAAAGATGCCTGCGACGACGGGCCGCATTCTCACGATCAACGATCCGACGACCTTTGGCGGGACGGCAGCAGGAACCGGTTCGAACTATCTGCTCGAGATGTACCTGTTCGGGGGATTTTTCGCGGTGTATGCCGGTTCCGCATGGCTCGGCTTCAGTTGCCGGCATTTTGTCGGATGGATCGGAAGGCGCTCGCTGTTTTCCGGTATCTGGGCTGAGTGCCTGAGCCGCGCGCTGCTGGTGCCGCGCAATGACCTGGGTTACGTGTATGAGCGGATTCCTTCCCTGATCGCTACAACACTGCTCGTCGTGCTTGTCGTCTGGGTAGGGTGTTTGCTGAAGAACGAATATGCGGCCAATCAAACGGCCTGGACTCCGTCTTTGGAGGAATCTCAATGAAACTTTCTGTATTGATGTCGATTTACGCAAAGGAGTCTCCGGCCTTTCTGCGTCAGTGCCTGGAGAGCCTCGCAGTTCAGACTCTGCCGGCTGATGAAGTAGTGATCGTCGAAGACGGTCCGCTGGGTGAGTCATTGAAAGCAATCATTGCCGAGTACAAGAAAATCCTGCCGATTGCGTCGCTATCCCTGCCGGTCAATGTCGGCCTTGGAATGGCGCTTCGAGTCGGCCTTTATGCCTGTCGGGGAGAATATGTGGCCCGCATGGATTCAGACGACATCTGTGTGCCCGAGAGGTTTCAGAAGCAGATGGACTTCCTAAGCTGTCATCCTGAGGTGGATGTTGTCGGGAGCGCGATTGCGGAATTTGAGCACGAGTGCTCGACTTTGTGCGCGATCCGGCGTGCTCCCGTTGGCGGGGCAGCCTTGCGGCGCTTTGCGAAGCGCCGGGCTCCAATGAACCATGTGACTGTCATCTTCCGCAAGGCCTCTGTTGTGGCCGCGGGCAACTACGAAGATCACCGTCACTTTCAGGACTACCACCTTTGGGCAAGGATGCTGGCTCTCGGTTACAACCTGCACAACATGAAAGATATTCTGGTCTACGTTCGCAGCGGTGACAGTATGCAGGATCGCAGAGGGGGCCTCTCCTATCTGAAAGAGGAGATCCAGTTCCAGACCTATCTTCGTTCCATGGGCTTGTTGGACGCCGCCGACTCCTTCGTGAACATTCTGATGCGCGGTCCGATTCGTTTGGCGCCTAATTCCGTTCGCGCATTGTGCTACAACCTGTTTCTAAGAACGCCCGCAACTGCTCTTCAGCGGACTTTGCCTTGAGTCTCCTCCGGGGCGAATTCTCCGCCTTTTGCTGCGGGGTGGTTCATTTCATTCGCCCAGCTTGATTTGCTTGCTCGTCTATGCTTTGGCTTTGGAGATATAGCCACCGGCGATCCCGCCGCGATAAGTGTCCTGCTTCCGGCTTACCGTGTCGCGGATTATAATCGGCCCCATGACGGTCGAGGGGAACACGAGTCTTCCGGAGGCGACGTTCGAAGCCAATGCAGAGCAAAAGCTTGATCTGCTGAAAGCGCGGCTCGCCGAGTTGGGCAGCCTGATGGTGGCCTACTCGGGCGGCGTGGACTCAGCTTTTCTGGCGGCCACGGCTCATCATGTGCTGGGCGACCGTATGCTCGCCGTTATGGCCGACTCACCCAGCCTGGCCCGCCGCGACTTTGAGATGGCCCGCGAGTTTGCACGGGAGCAGAAGATTCCCCTGCACGTCGTCGAGACTGGAGAGTTGGAGCGGCCTGAGTATCAGCGCAACGACGCCAATCGCTGCTTCCATTGCAAGGACACGCTCTTTGCTGCCATGGAGGCGCTGCGGCCGAAGCTGGGCTTCGAGTGCATCGCGTACGGCATGAACGCCGACGACACCAGAGACTATCGTCCGGGCCAGCGCGCGGCCGAGGAGCACGCCGTGCTTGCCCCGCTGGCCGAGGCAGGGCTTACCAAGGTTGAAATCCGCGTACTGTCGAAGGCCGCCGGCTATCCGCTCTGGGATCGCCCCGCAGCACCCTGCCTCTCTTCGCGCGTCGAATATGGCCGAGCCGTCACCCGCGAGGTTCTCGAACAGGTCGAGAAGGGCGAAGAAAGCCTGCGCCTGTTGGGCTTTCGCGAACTGCGCGTTCGCCATCACGGCGAGCTGGCCCGCGTGGAGATTGCACGCGCCGAACTGGCGCGCGCCCTCACGATGGAGATGCTCGACGCCATCACCACCGCGCTCAAGCACGCCGGCTTCCAGTACGTGACGCTCGATTGCGCGGGCTTCCGGTCCGGGTCTCTGAACGACCTGCTGCCTGCCGAAGTCCTTGCCAAACGCGGCGCATAAAGCAAAACCAGGAATATTATTGCCCGACTGCCATCGTTGGAGGTTGCAGCTCCCTGATGGTCGCGTCGACTTAAGTGCATTCGTTTCGGGGTACGTCTTCCCTGGTTTTGCCGTCGCTGACGATTTAGAATCACACTGCGATGAGAATTGGTTATCTTGAATGCTTTTCAGGCATCAGCGGCGACATGCTGCTTGGCGCCTTGGTGGATGCGGGCGTCCCCTTTGCCTGTCTCGAAGAAACAGCGGCCGCGCTGAATGTAGGCGCGCGTCTTGAGATGCGCAAGGTGAGCCGCGGTGGCCTGGCCGGAACCAAGATCGACGTGATTGCGCCGGGCGAAGCAGCGCACGAGACCGAGCATGCACACGGCGCGCACGCGCATGAAGCGCATTCGCACGCGGATCACTCCCACGCGGCAGATACACACGAGCACTCTCACGCACACTCTCATGCCGCGCATCGGCCACTTTCGGCGATCCTTGAAATCATTCGCTCGGCGCCGCTCTCTGAGACGGTGAAGCAGCGATCGATACGGGCCTTCCAACTGCTGGGCGAGGCCGAGGCGGCGATTCACAGCGTTCCGGTCGAAGAGGTGCACTTTCACGAAGTGGGCGCAGTCGACACGATTATCGATATCGTCTGCTCGGCCGCGGGCGCTGAGACGCTGGGTGTGGATCAGTGGCTCGCGTCGCCGCTCAACGTTGGCAGCGGAACCGTTGTCTGCCAGCACGGCACGCTTCCTGTTCCCGCGCCGGCAACGCTGGCCTTGCTGGGCGATGCTCCGGTCTACTCTGCGGGGCCTCCGATGGAGCGCGTAACCCCGACCGGCGCTGCCGTGTTGCGCATGCTCGATGTGCGTTACGCGCCGCTTCCTGCGATGCGTGTTTTGAAGACCGGCTATGGCGCGGGTGGACGTGAGACCGCAGGCCAGCCGAATTTGCTGCGTCTGCTTGTGGGCGAAGAAGCCGCCGAGAATTCAGCAACCCAAGAGATTGCAATCATCGAGACGGTGATCGACGACTCCAGCCCGCAAGTGCTCGCCTACGTGAGCGAGAAGCTGCTCGAAGCAGGCGCCTGGGATGTCTATCGAATCCCGGTCCAGATGAAGAAGGGGCGTACAGGCGTGCAGATGACCGTGCTCTGCCGGCCTGATCTTGTACCTGCGTTGCGCGATCTGCTCTTCCGCGAAACCACCACCATCGGGCTGCATTGGCGCATCGAAAACAAGATCGCGCTGGCACGTGAGTTTGCTGACGTACAAACGAGTTGGGGCAAGGTGCGCATCAAGATTGCGCGCTTGCCAGATGGAACAATCGCCAATGCCGCGCCTGAGTATGAGGACTGCAAGCACCTTGCCACCGAGCACGCGGTTCCTCTCAAGCGAGTGATCGAAGAGGCCATACGAACCTTTGCTGTAAAGGAGAATCGCTGATGGATCGCGCTCTGATTGAGGCTTTGCTGAACGAAGTTCGCGATGGCCATACGCAAGTCGGCGACGCTCTTGAACGGCTAAAGGTCATGCCCTTTGAGGACATGGGCTTCGCCAAGCTCGATCATCATCGCGCGCTGCGCACAGGAATGCCCGAGGTGATCTTCGCCGCCGGAAAAACCGCCGCGCAAGTGGCGCAAATCTTTGCGCGCATGGCTCACGCCGGAGGCAATGTTCTGGCCACGCGCGCCTCGCGCGAGATGTTCGAGGCCGTTCACGCAGTCGAGCCGCGCGCCGAGTTTCAAGAGACGGCACGCGCCATTACGCTGACGCAAGCTACAGCCGTTCCCGGCAAAGGGACCATCGGCGTAGTCTGCGCGGGCACAAGCGATCTGCCTGTAGCCGAAGAGGCCGTAGTGACGGCGCGGCTGATGGGCAATACCGTTGAGTTGATTGCCGACGTCGGCGTCGCGGGCATTCACCGCCTGCTGGCGCAGAAGAGCAGCCTGCAATCGGCACGCGTGCTGATCGTCTGCGCGGGCATGGAAGGCGCGCTTCCAACTGTCGTCGGCGGACTCGTGAATGCGCCGGTCATTGCCGTGCCTACGAGCGTTGGTTACGGCGCTTCATTTGGAGGCGTGGCTGCTCTCCTGGGCATGTTGAACACCTGTTCGCCCAACGTTTCCGTGGTCAACATCGACAACGGCTTCGGCGCGGCCTCGATCGCTTCGCTCATCAATCATCTGTAGAGACTCAGCATCACAAGAGGCCGCGCCGATAGCTGGACAGCCTTATTGCGCAGGCTGCACGGACAGATCTTCCGCAAGCTTGAAATGAATGATCGACTCGGCAGGGATATCGAGATCGCGGTTTCCCGTCAATCCCGCGGCAGCAGTACCGGCGCCGCCACCTGCCAGACCGCCGATCGCCACGCCCTTGCCGCCACCGGCCAGGCCGCCAAGCAGCATTCCCAGCCCCGCGCCTCCGCCGATCATGGCTGCCGAACGCTTGCCCTTGCCCTTCTTGGTTTGCGTATGATCGCGCGTTACCAGCGGATAGCGCGTGCCGTTCAGTGTGAGTGAGGTCAACCGCAACTCCAGCACCGAACTGCCTTTGAATTTTCCACGCCCATGCGATGCATCCACCACTCCGCCAACCAGCGCGCCCTTCGGCACCAGCACGCTGTCGTCGCTGCCGCGAACAGGATCGACGATCTCACCCGTGAATTTTTCTCCGGCGCGGGTGGTCTTTACGCTGATGCGCTGGTCAATCCTTATCGCCAGCGTTGTGCCTGCCGGGATAGTTACGTTGACCGGAACCGGAGGCGGCAGCGGCACAGCGGAAACGGTTGGCTCAGACGGTGCTGGAACGGGCGCGCCGGCCGCTGGGGGCGTCGAAGTCGTCGCGATGGCTCCGGTCGCCTGCCCTTTTTCCGGCGGCTGCACAATCGTCGTGGTCGTGGTCCCATTTTTGTCAACGGAAACCACCTGTTGCGCTTGCCCTGTCGCGGCTGCCTGTTTTTTGGCCTGATCCAGCGCCTTGTCCTGCTTGGATTCGCATCCTGAAAGGATGCCTGCAATAAGGAACAAGCCGAGCATTGCGAGCCGACCGCTGCGTGCCATTATGCCTGAATTGATCATGATCGAACCTCTTTCGCTGAGATTTGATGCCAACACAGATTTACTCAAAGCCTCTACCCAACCGTCAAGTATTTCTGTATCAATCTGCTCCACCTACAGTGGGGCAGCCGCCACCTGCAGTGCGGCAGACGCCACCTGCGGTGGGGCAGACGCCTTCGGCTTGTCCGCGCCAGAAAAAAGGCACGGAGCTGGGTTGATGGTTTGTTCCCGCCCCGTTGGGTTCGTGGCTATCAATAGTCCATTCTTTGCTGATTCAATTGAACACCGGAGCACAGATGTTGTTGCGGGGTAACGATGGCGTCAGCAGCTCAAGACCGCCAACCGGTGATGCCGGTCACTGGCAACTCCAAGCCCGCCCGCCAATCATCTTAACTGTACGATCAGCGTCTGCGTACGCGGAGGCGATTTTTGAAACGGTCCAGATTGCCGCTATTACGCAGGCTCTCGCAGATCTTCTTCCTGCTGCTCTTCCTTTTTCTGCTGCTTTTCACCTCGCTGAGCCTCTTTCCCAACGGGGCGACCGAAGTCAAACTTCGCGCGCCGGTAGACCTGTTTTTTGAGTGGGATCCGCTGGTGGCCTTGGTGAATGCGCTGGCCAGCCATGCACTGTATCGCGGACTGATCTGGAGCTTGGTGATTCTGATTCCCACGCTCTTTCTGGGCCGTTTCTTCTGCGGATGGATCTGCCCGATGGGCACGCTGCAACACTTCGTCGGCAACATGCCGTCGGAGGCGAAGAGGGGCAAGCAACGCATCGAGGCTAATCGATATAAGCGCTGGCAGACCGGCAAGTACGTCGTACTGATTGCCGGATTGGTTGCTGCGCTCTTCGGTTCGGCGGCCATCGGCTGGCTCGATCCCTTCAGCTTGCTGGTTCGCTCCTTTGGGCTTTCGATCTTTCCGGCCATCAATGCCGCCGCGCGCGCCGGGCTCACTCCGCTTGAAACCAGCCATGTCGCCGCGATCAAGACGACAGGCCAGACGCTGCACACGATTCTGCACTACACGGTGCTCGATCTCCGCCAGCAGCACTACTACCAGGGCCTCGTGCTGGGAGTGTTGTTGATTGTGATTTTAGCGGCCAGTTTGCGGGTGACACGTTTCTGGTGCCGTGCGATCTGCCCGCTCGGGGCGCTGCTGGGCGCAGTCTCCCGCTGGTCAATTCTGGGGCTAAGCAAAGACGCTGCGGCATGCGACAAGTGCAACCGCTGCCTGCTCGATTGCCAGGGCGGCGACGATCCGATTGGCGGCGTGCCGTGGCGCAAGGCCGAATGCCTGATGTGCATGAACTGCGTGGGCAGTTGCCCGCACGACAGTCTGAAGTTCAAGTTCTTCCGGCCAAAGCTCGGCAAGGACGCTGAGATCGCCACACCGAACCTTGGCCGTCGCAGGGCACTCACCGGCCTCGCAGCCGGCGCGGCGATCGTTCCCTTGATGCGCGCCAATACGGGCCTCGGCAAGGGGCGCAACGAAAAGCTGCTGCGTCCGCCAGGTTCGCTCGACGAGCAGGAGTTTCTTTCGCGCTGCATTCGTTGCGGCGAGTGCATGAAGGCCTGCCCGAATATCGCGCTGCATCCGACGTTGGAAGAGGCTGGCCTGGAAGGATTGTGGTCGCCAACGCTGGTGCCGCGCATCGGCTACTGTGAACCGAGTTGCGTACTCTGCTCCGAGGTCTGCCCCACCGGCGCCATCTGGCAGATTACACCGAAGGAAAAAGGCTGGGTAGTTGGTGTAGGCGGACAAAGCCAGCCGATCCGCCTGGGCACTGCGTTCTATGATCGCGGCCGCTGCCTGCCGTGGGCGATGGCCACCGAGTGCATCGTTTGCGAAGAGTGGTGCCCGGTCTCGCCCAAGGCCATTTATGTTGAAGAGGCGCAGGTCATCGATTCATCCGGAAATACTAAAACGCTGAAGCAGCCGCGCATCGATCCAAGCCACTGTGTGGGTTGCGGCGCGTGCGAGTATGCCTGCCCGCTGCAGGATCGTCCGGCCGTCTACGTCACAAGCATTGGCGAAAGCCGTTCGCCGAGCAGTCAGATTTTGCTGAACAGGAAGTAAAAGGGGAGAAACGAGCAGTGAAAATACAGTTGAGTCGGAAATGGGCCGTTGCTGCATTGATGATCGTTGTTGTTGCCTCTGGGACAGGTTGCAAGAAGAAACCATCTAGCCTATTCCCCGCAACGAACGCGATTGCGGGCTGGGAGAAGACAAGCGAGACGCGCGTTTTTGCGGCGAAAGATCTGTGGCAGTACATCGATGGCGACGCCGAGCACTATGTCTCGGCCGGCGTAGTTTCCACGTCGACCTCTGACTACAAATATCAGGGGCATCTCGAAGCGACGGTCGACGTCTACACGATGGGTGACGCGGCCGGTGCAAGCAAGATTCTAGAGACCGGGCAGACCAAGGAAGCCAAGACAGTACAACTGGGCGATGCAGGCATCGCGTATGCGCAGAGCATCGTCTTCCGCAAAGGGACAGCTCTGGTTCGCATCGTTGCCTATGAAGCCACACCCGACGCGCCGCAGGCTCTGCTTGCGCTGGCGCATGGCGTGGAAGCGAAGCTCTAAACACGCAGGCCGGAGAACCGGCCGTGTCGAATGAATGTGAGGATTGCCATGAATAGCCGCCGTGATTTTCTGAAAACAACAGCAACGGGAGCTCTGGTGCTGGGCGCCAACAGCAAGCTGGGCTTGGCCGCAATGCTTGACAGCAAGACTAGTGCCGGCAAGTCCAAAGTTGTGGTGGCGCGCGATGCGGCGCTGCATGGAAGCGACGGCAAGCTGGACGAAAAACGCGTGCAGGCGCTACTGGATCGTGCCATCGCCACCTACACCGGACACGACAAGCCGGTCGAGGCGTGGAAGAGAATCGTGCCTGTGGGCAAGGTGATCGGCCTCAAGGTCAACGGCCTGGGCGGTAAGGGAATCTCGACTCATGCGCCGTTGATCATGGCCGTCTGTGAGCGCCTTCAGCAGGCAGGCGTCAAGCCGGGCGAGATCATCGTGTGGGATCGCGGCGCGCGCGATTTGCAGGCCTGCGGCCTCACCATCTCGACCGATCCCAGCCGCATTCGCGTCTACGGCAACGATGTGGCCGGCTATGAAGTGCAGGGTGTGGCCTTTGGTTCGGCAGCAAACGTGAAGCTGGCGAAGATCCTCACGCGCGAGTGCGCGATGGTGATCAATCTGCCGGTTCTCAAGGACCACGAACTGGCGGGCGTCACCTTCTCGATGAAGAACATGTACGGCGTGGTTGAGAAGCCCTTTGAACTGCACGCTGGGGGCTGCAATCCGAGTGTCGCCGATTTGAATTGCATTCCCGCGATTCGCGAGAAGGTGCGCTTCACCATCGGCGACGCGATGAGTTCGGTCTACAACGGCGGCCCGGGCTTCAAGCCGGAATTTCTTTGGCAGCCCAACGCGCTCATTGTTGGTGAAGATCGCGTTGCTGTCGATCACACCGCGTGGCAGATGATCGAACGCAAGCGCGCCGAGGTCGGCATGCCCACACTCGAATCCGCCAAGCGTCCGCCACGCTATATCGCCACCGCTGCCGATCAGGCGCACAATTTGGGCGTCAACGATCCGCAGCGTATTCACTTGATGGAAGTCTAGGCGGGAGAATCATCATGGCCGGTGAAATCGATCAGGGCGCAAAGAATTCAACGCCAAGTCTGACGCGGCGCGAGGCCATGCTGCAACTGCTGCGCGTAGGCGGCGTGGCCGCGGGCGCGGCGGGCGCGGCCTTCTGGCTCAGTGAACGTAGCTTCCGGCCGGTTCCCGCGCGTGCTGAACTGGCGCGGCGCGATCATCGCACGGCCATCGATCCACAACTTCCGCACATGACAGTTGTTCAAGGTGGCGAACCGCAGGCGCTGGTCGATCAGGCGCTTGAGAACCTCGGCGGCATCGGTCGCTTCATCAGCCGTCAGGATGTGGTGGTCGTCAAGCCCAACATCGCCTGGGATCGCACACCGGAGCAGGCCGCCAACACCAATCCAGACGTTGTTGCAGCTGTCGTGCGCCAGTGCTGGCAGGCCGGCGCCAAGCGCGTCATTGTGACCGATGTCAGTTGCAACGAAGCGCGCCGCTGCTTCCGTCGTTCTGGCATTGAGGCCGCTGCTCGAGCCGCCGGAGCCGAGATCATTCTGCCCGATCCGGAGCTCTTTCGCGATGTGGAATTGGGTGGCGTTGTGCTGAAGTCGTGGCCCGTCTTTACGCCGTTTCTTGAAGCAGACAAGATCATCAACCTGCCCATCGCCAAGCATCACGCCCTCACCGGCGCAACGCTGGGCATGAAGAACTGGTACGGCATCCTCGGCGGCGAGCGCAACCGGCTGCACCAGCAGATTCATCAGAGCCTCGTCGATCTGGCCAACTTCATGCTGCCCACGCTCACCATGATCGACTGCTACCGCATCCTGCTGCGCAACGGTCCCACTGGCGGCAATCTCGAAGACGTGGCGACTAAGAAAGCCATGGTCGCTGGAACCGACCCGGTAGCTCTCGACGCCTATGTTGCCAAAGCCTACTGGAATCTCGACGCCGAACACATGCCCTATCTGCACATGGCCGCAGAACGCGGCCTCGGCATCGTGGACTTTGAGAAGTTGACGGTCAAGGTTAGCCAGTTGGGGTAGCGGGAACAACTGTCAGGCGTCGCGACGAGAAGCTTGCAATAGTACTACAATCGGGTCGTGGAATCCATGACAGAACTCGGCTCTAGTCAAATATCACAGCCTATGACGGCTGGATTCAGAGTCTTTGGCTGGGCTTCTATTTTCGCGGCTTCTGCGTTGGCTCTGAGGACTGTTTATGAGCAGACGGTCATGACCTGGGAGCAGGGGCCACAAGAGATTGGTTTCGCGCTAGTCCACGAGCACGTAGGATTTTTTCTTCTCGGCATTGCAGGGGAATTGTGCCTCTATATCTGGCTTGCCGGATTCTTGGTAATGGTGATCCGGCGTCGAATCCTGCATAGACCGGCGTTTTCACGGGAAACCTGGGGTCAGCTTGCGAGTTCCATCCTTGTAGTTTTACTGTTCATGATCCCGTACGGATGGTGGCAGTTTGCAACGATCGAGTTTGCCGGCCCGGGTGCGGGTGCATCCAGTCAACTTACCGCCGCTGTCTCCGAGGATCAACCGTACCTTGTTAAGGCACTCATAGGTCGCGGCACGCGTGTGGATATTCGCGACTCTTATGGCAAGACCGCGTTAGAAGAAGCGTGCCGAACCGAACACAGGTCAATCGCTGATTATCTGATCGGCCGAAGCGCGGACCTAAACAACGCGCCATCATGTAGGAAATATCGAGAGTTCGCTATCCGGATGAGACCTGAGGCGCCCGCCATCCCTCCCGATGACGGTCTACCCAAGGTCCCAGGAACAACGATTGAGGTTCATTAGAGAACTCAGAACGTGACAACACTTCCATCGGAAAAATGATGGTCGGTTGTCGGGTGTTCAGGTGCTCAAGCTCTATCGTAAAACCGGAAGAAGAGTGAGGGCTTTGAGACGGGCTCGGCGCGCGCTACTAAGCTGGCTACCTGACTGTCGCTCAGCGGCGTGAAATCCCGCGCCAACTGCACGTTCTCTTCCAGTTGCGCAATCGTGTCGCAGCCGATGATGACCGTGCTTACCGGACGCGAGAGCGTGTAGTACATGGCCTCGCGCATGGTGATGGTGCCCGGCGTCGGCGCAAGGACCATACCTTCCCATGAATGTTTTTGCTGCTCGATCGGCGGCGGCGTCCAGGTGGAGAGGATTCTTCCGCGAGCCGGCACCTTCATGCCGATGATGCCCATCTGGCGCTCGACGGCCAGCGGCAGCAGATCCTGATTGAAGCTGAAGTGGTGCGGGTCGGCGGCGTTCATCGCCATCAGAATCGTGTCGAAGGGATGGCGCTTGATGCACTCCATCAGCGCGTCGGGCCGGTAGTGGCCGGTGATGCCGAGATAGCGTACGACCTTCTGCTGCTGCATCTCGATCAACGCTTCCATCGCGCCGTCTTTGGCAAAAACTTTATCAACATCCGTCATGGTGCCGATGTCGTGCAACTGCCAGAGGTCCACGTGGTCGGTCTGGAGCAGTTGCAGGGATTTCTCGATCATGCGCATCGAGTCGTCGCGTGTGCGTTCTCTGGTCTTGGTGGCGATGAAGGCTTCGCTGCGCCGGTGCGCCATCACCTTTCCG
>Ga0302322_100000006_pt1 | contig 112232 bp, 100 predicted proteins | sample Fen_T0_2_FD_203757 | JGI IMG/M metagenome (GOLD analysis project Ga0302322, IMG submission 203757) | Peat permafrost microbial communities from Stordalen Mire near Abisko, Sweden - Fen_T0_2 | ecosystem: Environmental > Terrestrial > Soil > Wetlands > Permafrost | place: Sweden: Abisko...
CAAAACAATTGCTATCTGCGAAATAGATGAGTTGAATGCTGAAAAAATAGTGGTTGAGCAAAAAGGGTGGATTAGAAATGTTGGCTCTTCCGACACATTATCTACGGGCACAGTTTACTTCGTATTTTCTTTTCTAAAAAAGAAATCATTGTTTACCGACCAATCCGGTGAAAAGGAAGACAGGCGTGTAAGAACAATCAAAATGATGCTTGACCATCCTTGCGTGTCTCTTTTATAATTTTAGCCGCTTATCAGGTTTAATAAATTTCATATGGAATTGTAGTGATCATCTTGTCAATAACTTATTTTCGATTGCAGCGTGGTGCCCGTCAGCGAGAAAAGTAAAACTCTGGCGGGCAGGAATTCTTTTATGAAAAAGGTTATGGATTTCGCTACGCAGGATATCCTTCTCTGTAAGCCACATTTTCTCCATTGCTGTTAAGAACAACTGTTCATTTCTGTCATTTTCTTGACTTGAATTGTATTCTCGCAAAAGATCAATGCTGGTGCAAGTATCTTGAAATTTACCGAGTCTCTTTGCTATAAAATCGAGGTCTTCCCTGCTGCAAAAAATAGCCGAAGGCAATATAACTCTGGCCTCCTTTTGGATATAAGGCCATGTGTACAAAAGGTCTTTAAATATTTTTCGAATGGCATGGAGGGACGCATCAGAAGTAAAAACAGACCCAAGCAGATTTTTCAGAGAATTAACTTCCTCCCAGGTAAATTCTCTCATTGTTGCAATTCCCAATTTCCTGGGGATTTGCTTTTCCAATTGCTGCTTTCCTCTCTTAAACGGATCCTTATCCTTTGCAATACTTCGGGCATAACTGATACTATGTTTAATTTTTGTAGTTAGTAAATTTAAGTAGGCCTTTGGACGAATATCTGGGTTGATTTTCAAAACTGAATACCGAACCAATTTTTGTTGTAATCTAAAAGTTCGAATAGCTCCAACTTCTTTGTAAAATTTGTGCAATTTCTTTGGGAGTGCCAATTCTTTGACCTCATTCTCTGTTTTTATTAAGCGTAACAAAGCACGTAATTTTTTTACCTCAACCCGGAACAATCGGATATCACTTGACCCGAATTGTTTGATGACTTTACCTAAACTCACATTGATCCTTAAGAATCTCCTTTTAAAAATACTTCCATTATTCGAGTGCTTCATTTTTTCCTGTGTTAATACGAATCATTAAAAATGAATGAATGTTCAATCATACAGCAATCAAACTTTATTGAATTTTACTTTAAACAAAATTTTCACACAAAGATGACGGCATGAAGAAGAATGCCTTTATATATTTTTGAGAAAGGATTACATGATTCACTGATTTTAAAGCATGATTGAAGAGCACACAATTCAAAAAAATTGAATTGGTTTAAAGAAGTCATTCACTATAGCTACCCAGCTGAAAGCCTTTAAGACTCTCTATTATTTCTCCAATGCGTGAACTATGTAAGGTACTGTACGAACGATATAAAAATTCACAAGTAGGAACGCCGCAGTTTTGCATCAAGCCGAAAAAAATAATATGAGAAAAACCTACAGTACTTTATCAGAAGCAACAAACGATTTAAAGGCGAGAGGTTATGAAGAGGACTTTAACTTTAAACCCGACTGTGTTGAGTGTAATTCTCTTCAATTAAAACTAAATCCTGAGGATTTACGGTTGATGAGTTTTACCGTTTTGAAGGAATGTCTAGTACTGATGACAATAGTATCGTCTTTGCCATCTCTTCTAACAAAGGTGTGAAAGGAGTGTTGGTTGACGATTATTGAGTTTATACTGAAAGTCTTAACGATGCTATGATAAGGAGACTACCAATAGCCAGGATAAACCAGACGTAGGCTCGTGGATGAGATACGTTAGCCTCGAATTGGTACTCAGGTACTTGAAAGGCGTGAATCATGTAATTAATTCTAAAACTTGTGTAACAAACGCTCATTGGGTTTCTTTCAATTTTGATTCATTCGGTAACAAATCAATCCAAAATAAATTAATGCAATTAAAATGAAAACCAATGAAGATTTACAAAGAGATGTTCAAGACGCCATTAAGTGGGAACCCTCATTACATGCTGCTGAGATTGGAGTTGCAGTGAAGGATGGAATTGTAACCCTGTCAGGAACGGTTGATAGTTTTTCAAAAAAATCGCAAGCTGAGGACGCTGCCAAAAATGTCTCAGGAGTACAGGCTGTAGTTGAAAAGATTGAAGTGAAATTTGCCAACTGGGGTAAAATTGAAGACAGCGAAATTGCCAATGAAATTGTTAATGCCTTTAAATCGAATTGGGAAATACCCAATGATAAAATAAAAATAAAAGTTGAAGATGGATGGGTTACTTTATCTGGAGAACTTCCGTGGAACTATCAAAAGGAAGCCGCCCAGCGCATAGTTAATACCCAAGCAGGTGTAAAGGCTCTTACTAACAGTCTTGATATCAAATCTTCAATAAATGACGATATCGAAAAAGAAGGTATCGAATGTGCACTAGAACGCAATGGATCAATAGATGATCAAGACATTCAAGTTAGCGTTGCTGGAACAAAAATAACGCTCAACGGAACAGTGGGTACATGGTATCAAAAAGAAGAAGCTGGTCGCATTGCCTGGAAGGCCCCAGGGGTTTCGAGAGTTGAGAATGAATTGGTAATCGACTACGATGAATAATGATTGGATAATTTTAAAATCGCAACGTGCCTATCCAAAGCGATGAACAGAAATCAAGACAATTTTTAAACTAAGCAATATGAAATCTAATGAGGATTTGCAGAGAGAAGTACAAGATGCAATTAAGTGGGAGCCGTTGTTGAGTGCCGCACAAATAGGTGTTATTGCCAAAGACGGAATTATCACTTTAACAGGATCAGTAGACAGTTACTCTAAAAAATCAGAAGCCGAAGATGCAGCCAAAAACGTGGCAGGTGTAAAAGCGATTATTGAAAAAATTGAAGTTCAGTTTGGAACCAAAGGAAGAAAAGAGGACGCTGAAATAGCCACTGAAATAATTAGCTCCTTTAAATGGAATTGGGAGATCCCAAATGATCGAATAAAAGTGAGAGTGGAGGACGGTTGGGTCACGCTCGAAGGACAACTAAAATGGAATTACCAAAAAGAAGCAGCAAAAAAAGCAACACGGCTTATTATTGGAGTGAAAGGTTTAACCAACGACATCATAATCAAATCAGAAGGCAACGACTTAATCGAAAAAAAGGATATTCTTCAGGCCTTGGCTCGAAATTGGTCAACCCATGACCAGGATATTCATGTTAACGTTACCGGGAACAAAGTGACATTAAATGGCACAGTTGATTCTTTGTATCAAAAGGATCAAGCTGAAAAAATTGCATGGAATGCACCTGGTGTTTGGCTTGTAGAAAATGCACTTGGTATAGAATATAAAGACTAAGCACGAAACCAGGTCTAGTCCAAACTTCAGTATATGTTTTATGACATTGCCATTCAAGCTCTTTGGCTTCTCATACTGGCTATCCCGGTAGCTTGCGTCTCATGGACGGTGACTCATGAGGAAGTATTCCACGAACCAAGAGCGTATTGCTCTAATCGCAGTAAAAAAGGCAAAACGATTTTAGAGCGAAAGTTTTTCTACCTGTTTACATGCGAGTATTGCTTTAGTCATTATGTGGCGATCACGTTTCTTTTCTTAACTGGCTACACGTTGCTTTTTGATGATTGGCGAGGATTTATAATTTCCGGGTTTTCGTTAGTGTGGGTCGCCAACATCTACATGAATTTATTCGGTCACATCCGACAAGATATAAAAAAGGAGAAAACAGAAATTATCTTAATGGAAAATGGTCAATTAAAAAAGCTAACTAAATAAAAAATTATGTTTTACGATGGTTATCACTTTTGGGGAATGCACTTGACTTGGTGGTTCTTTTGGTTTTTAATGGCATTTTGGATCTTCGCCACACCCTACGACATCCCTGGTCAACGAAGGAAAAGAGATTCTCCGCTTGATATTCTGCAAAGGCGATTTGCATCAGGGGAAATTGACAAAGAAGAATTCCAGGAAAAGAAAAACCTTCTTAGAGGATAAATAATCATCTAAAATGATAAATAATCATCTAAAATAGCAAGGGTAAGTACTTTTCAGCCTGATCATTATCCGTCACAATTGATTAAACCGAAAGATGGCGAGTTGCAATGGTTCGCTGATAAAGAGGCAGTTGCACTGATCTTATCCGACAATTGACTCGCGAAGAAATTTCATTTAAAGTAAAAATAAAACCGAGAGAAATCCCGGCTTTATTTTCATGATGTTAATCCACAAATGAATAATCGTATACAACTTCCAATTCATTATTAATATTCCAAACTCCAGGTGCATTCCATGTGATGCGGCCTGCCTCTTCTTTTTGATACAACGAGTGAACCGTACCGGTTAAAGTTGCCCTGTGCTCCGAAACTTTCACATGAATATCATTATTGTAAAATAACCAATTGCGTTTTAATGCGCTTTCAACATCGTTCTTTTCGATCGCATCGTCAGATTCCGATTTAATTTTGATGTCGTTGGTCACACCGGTTACACCCATCAGACTTTTAATTGCATCTCTTGCCGCTTCCTTTTGATAATTCCAATTCACTTCTCCGGTTAAAGTAATCCATCCGGATTCAACCTTTACTTTTACCTTATCGTTGGGAACATCCCAGCGAGCTTTCAATGCATTTAAAACCTCCGTAGCAATTTCCTCGTTGGTTTTGCTCCATGAGCTTGGATACCTTACGTCAATTTTCTCTACTACTGCAGTGACCCCAGCCACATTTTTCGCAGCATCCTCAGCTTCCGTTTTCTTAGCATAACTGTCAACGACACCCGTAAGGGACACAACACCATCTTTAGCAGTAACACCAATTTCTGCCGCGTTCAACAGAGGTTGCCATTTGATGGCATCCTGAACGTCCTTTTGTAACTCTGAATTATTTTTCATTTTTTATTTATTTAAGTTGTAAATGAATTTTTACAACAAGGCGAATCTGCATATCCTAATGAGTTAGATGCTTACATACTCACTAATTTGATTTACATAATTCGCTCATTTAACAAATATTTAATTTACCGCGAGTGCTTGTCAAGTTCAATCTCACTTTATATAATAGAGGTCTATCAACAATGTGCACAGATTGGGGATAAAACATCTTGTTAAATATTAAAGGTGCTCTTCACTAAGCTCATAAAGGACTACTTACAGAAACTGTAAATTTTGCAACTCTTTCATTTGATTGTGTAACATTTCTACTAGAGAGGCTAATCATCTTTGATCGTTACGCATCTGCTCTCACGGGTGAGATAAATTAAAATTTCAGTCATCGATTTTAAGTAAAACAGTTTAATCATCGTTTCAGTAAAATCAAATTAAAAAAATACATGAACTCGGAATATTATTATGGCGGCATGCACCTCATCTGGTGGTTTATATGGTTTATCCTGTTGTCGTGGGTTTTTATTCTACCCTATGATATCCCCGGGCAACGGAGGCGAAAAGAATCTCCGCTGGATATTTTAGCAAAACGATTCTCATCAGGAGAAATAACCAAAGAAGAATTTATGGAGAAGAAACAGGTCCTTGACGGTGAGTATATAGACTATTCAAAAACACCATTGTATCGTTTTTAAAACTAAAGCCATGAACTCTCTACACAGTTATGAAGTAAATGTGATGTGGCATGCCGGGCGGAAAGGAACCTTGAGTTCACCCGTCATACCGACTACAATAGAAGTAGCTACTCCTCCTGAGTTTGCCGGGGGAATCAAAGAAATCTGGACACCGGAGCATTTATTTGTTGCGGCCATCAACGCCTGCATCATGTCCACGTTTTTTGCCATTGCTGAAAATTCGAAAGTTGAATATATCAGCTATGAGAGCAATGCGGTTGGCACAGCAGATAAGGTAGAAGGGAAGTTTTCTTTCATTGAAATTGTTGTAAAACCAAAAGTGGTTTTATCGGCAGCTGAGCATGAACAAAAAGTACGAAGAGTTTTTGAAATGAGCGAAAAAGCATGCACAATTTCAAACTCCATTAAGGTGAAAATTCGTCTTGAACCAGTAATCACCGTCCTTCAGCCTCACACCGTTAATCCATAACAGAAGTGTTTTTCTGAGAATGCATTATCTCTGTTACAAGCACAAGTAAACTGACACTTTACTATCATCTTTAAAAAATTAACAGATGAAAACAAACGAGACTTTAAAGAAGGAAGTTGAAGCAGCTATTCAATGGGAGCCGTTATTACATACAACGAAAATAGACGTAAGCGCAGTGAATGGCGTAGTTACTCTCACCGGATTGGTAGACAACTATGCCCAGAAATCAGAAGCAACCCAGGCTACGGAACGAACAGATGGTGTGAAGGCGGTGATTGAAAACCTTGTAGTCCGCAATAACATTTCCGTACGCGATGGAGATGGCGAAATTGTGAATCACATCCTGAATGCGTTTAAATGGAACTGGATGGTTCCGGAGGACAAGGTTCAGGTGATGGTGGAAAGTGGCTGGGTTACACTGAACGGCGAGGTCAACTGGAATTATCAGAAGGAGGCCGCGGAAAAGTCGGTGGAAGTACTAAGCGGGATAACTGGTATTACCAATAATATCACCATCAAGGCGGCCATCAAAGATGAAATTGAGAAAGAAGGGATAGAAACTGCCATGCAAAATAACTGGGCGACTCGTGACTGCAATATCAAAGTGAATGTTTCCGGCACTGCCGTGACGTTGAAGGGCACCGTTAATTCTCAATATGAGAAGATTGAAGCGGGACGAATCGGCTGGAGTGCACCCGGTGTTTGTTCGGTGAAGAATGAATTGATGGTCAGCGTATGACGATGAAGCAATATGTGAATGATGTAAGTTTCAGGATAATTTGTGTAATGCTTCCCAGTCGCGCTGGTAGCATCTTTGAGCTCTTATATTACTATTCTTTTTTGTATTGATATAATTAATGATCTGAAACAACAATAATATGAGCAATAAGAACCGTACCAAATCCGCTGAACAGACCAAATGGACAATTGATCCATCGCACAGCGAAATATCGTTCAAGGTAAAGCACCTGATGATCTCTCACGTGAAGGGCGGCTTCAAGACATTTGATGCCAGCATCTACACCATTGGAAAAGATTTTGCTACAGTGGAAGTTGACCTCTGGATCGATGCATCCTCTATTACAACAGGCGATAGCAAGCGGGACGAACACTTAATGGGAACTGATTTTTTTGATGTGAAGAAGCACAGGCAGATCACCTTTACGTCGAGTACGATGGGAAAACCGGACTCGAAAGGTGTGACAGAACTGTGGGGTGAGCTGACAATGGTTGGTATTACCAATAATATCAAACTGGACGTGACCTTTGGTGGCGTGGTCAAGGATCCTTGGGGAAATGAAAAGGCAGGTTTTTCAGTAACGGGCAAGATCAACCGTAAAGACTGGGAGCTTGCCTGGAACACAGCACTGGAGGCAGGGGGCGTTATGGTCGGAGAAGAGATTAGTATCTCATGTGAACTGGAACTTTTGAATTCAGGCAAACGGGATTTGATAATGGAACTCGACAACGTTGCTAAGACCACCGCTCGCCTGTAATAAACCATTGTATCCTGTAATGAAGATCGTGAATCAATCAAGGGCTGTCTATAATTCTCACTTTCATTAACGATAAGTTTAAAAAGCAACTTGTCGCTTAGTTGCAGGAAAAATCCAAAATTCTGATGAATGCAATTTGCACTTGATCCGAGCAGTTCAAAACTATTTTATTGTTCGATGTTAATAATTCCGTGGAACCGGATCAGTTTTTTCCTATAATATTTAACTAAAGTCAAAAGTTTCGTGCTTTTATTCTGGCGAGATTCAAAACCTGCACCTTGTCTCTTTGAGTTAGAGCTCAATCAATGGTTTATATTGACCTTCGGTAGACAGAAGGTTTTGCTAACATATTTCCTTTTACCAATTTCATTCAAATAATAACACCGACTTCTCGTATCTGAAAAATAGTGTCTTGCGCCCTTCACTTTTATGGGAATGACGGAATTTGCCTTGATTCTTTTATTTCCCTTTTGCGAAATGGAATCATACCAAGCAGCTAATTCCTTGTCCCTGGCAAGTTTATCTTTATCAGCTAGCCTAATCTCATTAGCAATTTCGCTTTGTCTGCTGTCAAGGTCTTCGTTTGTTGGTTCATTTGTCCAGGCTCCATCCTCCCAATAAAAATCAATAAACGCAACACTATCTTTCGAGGGGCTACTTTTTTTAATCTTCGCCAATGTAACATGCTTGGCGAGACTATCGGGCGCGACTTTCTGTGATAAGGAATTTATTGTTGACAATAGTAATGAAAAAAGTAAAAGAGATTTCATCCGTTCTTATTTTGACTGAATTGCTTCAGTTTGATGTATGCCACAAAGGTTGGCTTACCAAAGAATAAACTGTTACAAGGATCAAGAAATTAACTGCATAATTCACTTATCAGGCAGTGGTACACCCAGTCCTTCGAATAGCTAGACTGTATTATCTCCGAACTTACAGATTCCGCAGGAGCTGGCGACTGGTGTACCGCTGGTATTATTGACAAATCTCTGCAAGTCGGGTAAATCAGACTTCAAAAAGAAAAGTCTGTCCGCTATCAAAATTGGTCTCCAAAAGGTCAGGTACTGGGAGCAATCAACTGTTTCTTCGATGGCGCCAGGTCTTCAGAACCGATTTTTAAATGTTGATGCAACTGTTTCTTCTCAGCTTCCGGAATATCTCTTTTCAAAAGATTGACAATGCCAAGAGGGCACGGGCCAATGCAGATTTAGCCTCCATTATTGAGAATTTCACGATGAATAGTCGCTTAATCCAACCCCAGCCTTATTATGAGACTGAATCTGAAATTCATAAAATGTAGCAACCCCCGACTTATTTAATGGTATCTTGGTAGGATTATTATGGCAAAACCAAAATTAACTCCTTCGACAAATAGGAAAAAATTGGTTGTTAAAAAGACGGCTGGCAAAAAGCTTTCATTTACCCAGGATCCAAATGGGCCAAGTTCGCCTACCGTAGTGGCTATTGGTGCTTCTGCAGGGGGCTTGGAAGCAATGACACTTTTTTTAAAGAACCTCTCCCCTACTACCGGGATGGCCTTCATATATGTCCAGCATTTAAGCCCTGATCACAAAAGTTTGCTCACATCAATCTTATCAAAAATTACGGACATGACGGTTCAAGAGATTGATGATATGGAGAAGATAAAGCCTGATAATGTTTACATCATTCCTCACAACAAGGATATTAAAGTAACAGATGGGCATATAAAACTAATTCCACGACCCAAAAGCAAAGCCTCTAACCTTTCGATTGATGTGTTGTTTTCTTCGTTGGCAGTTGCCCGTAAAGAAAATGTCATAGGTGTTGTATTGTCTGGCAGCGCCAATGATGGCACACGTGGGTTAAAAGAAATTAAAGAGGCAGGGGGTATCACTTTTGCACAGGACGATTCCGCAAAATTTACAAGCATGCCACATTCGGCAATAGCCGAAGGTGTGGTTGACTTTATTTTATCGCCTAAGGAAATAGCTGTACAGTTAAATTGGATGAGCAAACACCCTCTAGTAAACCGGCAAGCAACTAAACCTGCTCCAGAAGATGAAATTGAAAACAGCGATCCCGATTTAAAAAATATTTTGCAGGTTTTATTGAAAAATAAAAACGTTGATTTCAGTAATTATAAAATGAACACCATCAAAAGGCGCATGCTAAGAAGGATGTTGATTCATAAAATGAAAACATTAAAACAGTACGCAGCATTTTTGTTGAAAGAAAAAGATGAAGTGGATTTACTTCATCAGGATTTACTGATTAATGTAACCGATTTTTTCAGGGACACCGATGCATTTCAATATTTAAAAAAAACGGTACTGCCGCGACTACTGAAAAGCAAATCGCCAAACGAGACGTTACGCATTTGGGTGGCCGGTTGCGCCACAGGCGAAGAAGTTTATTCCATTGCGATGATATTACGCGAGCTGCAAGGCAACAAAACGCACCACGTTCCTTTCCAGATTTTCGCCTCTGATCTTAGTGCATCGGCCATCAGCGAAGCCCGCAACGGAGAGTATGCGTTGCAACGACTTAAAAATGTTTCCCCCAAACGCCTTCAGCAATTTTTTACAAAATCGAATGACAAATACCGTATCTCCAAATCGTTGAGGGATATATGTGTTTTTGCAATGCACAACATTTTGCGTGACCCTCCATTTTCGCGAATGGATTTTATCACTTGCCGTAACCTGCTCATTTACCTTGACAATGCTGCCCAGAAAAAGGCCATTTCCATTTTTCACTATGCGTTAAACGATGACGGATGCCTGATGCTGGGCAAATCGGAAACTATTGGAACCTTCGAAGATCTTTTTACCGCAGTGAATAAAAAATTCAAAATCTATTCACGCAAAAAGAATTCAGGCGCTCACAGAATAACGGACAAATTCCGAAGTGTTCCCTTGCCATCGCAAGAAAGGAAGACCTCGCTAGCTGTTGAAAACATACCTTTCCAAAAAAAACTGGCTTCAACACCCGGTAATCTTGGAGCTGAGTTTGATGCCGCCTTGCTGGCTAACCATTTGCCAGCGAGTGTACTGATCAATCACGATTTAGATATTATTCAGTTCAGGGGTTCAACAGAAATTTATTTGAAACACACTTCGGGCAAAGCAAGCTTTAATATCTTAAGAATGGCTCGGCCTGAAATTACTTTTGAACTGCGAAACGCCATTCATCATGCTATTAAAACAAAACAGCCTGTAAGCAAAACCGGTATTGAAATGAATCCCGAAAAACACGGGACTGCCATACGAGTGGTTAATCTGGAAGTAGCACCCTTTAAAATAGAGGGAGAGGAACCCATGTTGATGGTAGTGTTTACCGGCCAAACAATGGAGTTATTGCATCAGCCTTCTTCAGGCGCGAAAAATAATTCAATCGCCAAAGACAGAAGAATAAAAAAGTTAGAGGAGGAATTGGCCGCTGCCCGCTCAGCTATGAATTCTATCACCCACGACCAGGAAGCGGCCAACGAAGAGTTGCAAAGTGCCAACGAAGAAATTGTTTCGACTAATGAAGAACTGCAAAGCTTAAACGAAGAGTTAGAAACATCGAAAGAAGAAATTGAATCAACAAACGAAGAGCTTAGTACCACCAATCATGAGTTGCTGGCACGCAACCAGCAAGTGGAGGAATTATACACCTATTACGAATCCATTCTTTCCACCATTCAAGAGCCCCTTCTTATTCTTGACAAGCAAATGCGGATTAAATCTGCCAATAAATCATTCCATAAAACCTTTCACGTTTCGGAAGAAGAAACCGTAGGGGTGTCATTATTTAAATTAGGCAATAACCAATGGAATATTCCGGCTCTTCGCGAATTACTCGATGACATTGTTCCAAAAAATATTCGCTTTCATAATTTTGAAGTGGACCACATCTTTCCTGTAATTGGTCATAAGGTGATGCTACTCAATGCCCACCGCATTATTAAACAAAGCCATAACGAAGAATTAATAGTACTCACGATCCACGATATTACAGAAGCCAAAAAAGCTGCCACCGAATTGAAGGAGGAGGAAAATCAAATATTGGCGGTGAAGTTGGAATCAGATAAAAAGGCATTCAAGCTTTTTGAGGATAGCATTAAGCGCTATAGCATGATTTTGATGCAATCTCCTTTTGCATTTGCCATATTGAAAGGTAAAACCATGGTCATAGACCTTGCCAATAAAAGTGTTAAAGAACTATGGGGAAAGGGTAAGCAGATAGAAGGTAAACCAATATTTGAAGTTTTGCCAGAAATTAAAGATGGCCCGATACCTGCCTTGCTTGATGAAGTTTATACGAGTGGCATTCCGTTTCAAGGTTATGAGATGCTTGTTCCTTTACTACGCAAAGGAAAATTGGATAACGTCTATTTTAATTTTGTTTATCAACCTTATTACGAAGCAGACAAAACGATTTCGGGTGTTACGGTAATTGCTTATGAAGTAACCGAGCATATGCTGGCCAAAAACCAATTGGTCGAGGCAAAGCTTCACGCTGAGGAAAAAACAAGAATTGCCGAAGAAGCAACGAAGTCGAAGCAGCAATTTTTGAGCAACATGAGCCATGAAATACGTACCCCCATGAATGCCATCATTGGGTTTACCTCGTTGATCATGAAAACAGAATTGTCAGCAAAACAAAAAGAATACCTCTCCGCCATAAAAATCAGTGGAGATGCATTAATCGTACTTATTAATGACATACTCGACTTGGCAAAAGTAGATGCTGGCAAAATGACTTTTGAAAAAAAGCCATTCAAAATGCGAGTCTCTATCACATCCATGCTTCATTTGTTTGATTCAAAAATTAAGGAAAACAACACAGCATTAGAGACCGAATACGACAATGCTATTCCGGAGGTTTTGCTTGGTGACGCTAAGCGTTTGCACCAGATCATTTTAAATCTACTGAGCAATGCGGTAAAATTTACATCCGGGGGAAAAATTAGCGTTGACGTACGCCTGCTAAATGAGGATGACGAAAAAGTTACTATTGAATTCTCAGTGGCCGATACCGGGATTGGAATACCAGAAAATAAAATAGATAAAATTTTTGAAAACTTTCAGCAAGTGCATACCGACACAACAAAAATGTATGGAGGCACGGGGTTAGGCCTTGCTATCGTGAAACAGCTGGTAGAAGCACAAGGAGGAAGCATTACAGTAAAAAGCAAAATGGGTTTAGGAACAACATTTTGTTTTATAATGAGTTTCCTGAAAACAAAGGAAAGTGTTGAGGAAGAATTGGAGAAAATTGAATTTTTCGATGCAGAACTCGAAAGAATTAAAGTATTGGTAGTGGAAGACAATGCTCTCAACCAATTATTAATAAGAACGCTGTTAAATGATTTTGGATTTGACCACGGGTTTGCCTCCAATGGAAAAATAGCCATTGAAAAACTGAAGACTGAGTCGTATGATATTGTTTTAATGGATTTACAGATGCCCGAGATGAATGGGTTTGAGGCTACCGAATACATTCGCAAAATCATGAATTCTGAAATACCGATCATTGCCTTAAGCGCTGATGTAACCACCATCGATGTAACGAAATGCAAAGCTGCTGGCATGAATGATTACATTGCAAAACCCGTAGACGAAAAATTATTGTACAGAAAGATAATTGATTTAGTAAAGAAACCAATTTCCACAAGACAAGAGAAGGTGGCTGCAACACAGCATGAGATAGTTCACGGTATCACTAAAAAAGAAAAGTATCTAGACCTCACTTTCTTGGTAAACCGTACAAAGTCAAACCCAAAGTTGATGATGGAAATAATTTCACTTTACCTTAAACAAACCCCACCCCTTCTTGACGCCATGAGGCAAGGAATGAAAGATAAAGACTGGAAGGCATTGTACAGCGCAGTGCATAAATTGATTCCGTCATTTTCTATAATGGGCATACAATCAGATGGAGAAAACATGGCTAAAAAAATTCAAGAGTATGCCAGCCTTGATGAAAACATCAGGGAAGGAAGAGCACAGCAAGAAGCCAATGAAATTCAGGAAATGATCTTTCAGCTTGATACCATTTGTGTTCAAACCTGCCAGGAATTAAGAGAAGAATTTGAAAAATTAGAAAACGTTAATCATTTGCATGACTAAAATGACATAGACGTCGATCCGTAATTGTTGAATCGATTTCTTTGTAGCCGTGCTCATTTGTCAAAACATTAAATGTCTTATTGGAGAGTGAGCGTTTTCGATTTCATGTTCATGAAAAGATTTTTGTCCAATTGCCATACCCTCGCTCCACCTTTAATGCCTTCTTTGTTAGTAATGATTTTCATGTTTTCATCAAGTTTGAAAGTGAGTTTAGAGGAATTACCGCCGCCGATATAGAGCTTATCATAATTGAATACAATTTTTAGCATATCTAATATCCTTTTCACTCGTTCATTCCACTTTTCTTCACCAATTTTTTTAAGTGCATGATCACCGATGTAGTCATCATAGGTTTTGTTCTTGGTAACCGAATGATGCGCCAATTCAAGGTGCGGTAACAGATGCCCATCTTGCAACAATGCCGTTCCGAATCCTGTGCCAAGAGTTATCACCATTTCTAATCCCTCTCCACTAACTACTCCCAAACCTTGCATATCGGCATCATTAACTAACCGAACTGGTTTATGGAATGTGTCACCAATGCGCTTATTGAGATTATAACCTTTCCAAACTTCTGTTCCAAGGTTTGGAGCTGTAAAAACTATACCCTTCTTAACATAACCAGGAAAACCAACTGATACTCTGTCATATTCTTGAAAATCAATAATTAATTTTTGAATTGCCGCCATCACTTTTTCAGGTGTTGCAGGTTCTGGAGTTTGTACTTTTCTATAATCCTGCAAAAGTTTTCCATCGTGATCCAAAACAGTTGCTTTTATTGCTGTTCCACCAATATCAATGGTCAGAATTTTATATTCGGCAGTGTCATTTTCAGAATCAATCATTATAGTATTTATTTAGTCATTGTTAGCTGACCCGAGTTACCTTTAACCTCGATATCAATTTACATTTTTATGATCAGCAATTTGTTCTTTATATTGATAGCAGGTTTGATCACCAGATGGAGGTTTAGAAAATATTCAATCGCAAAAGTTAAAACTCTTATTGTTTGTGACGATTGCATTATCCCAAAGAATAGTTACATTATTCTCACTTTCCAATTCAAGAAGGCTTCATTGAAAATAATTTAGTTCGTTATCAAACTATGATTTCGAATGTGGAATTGATGTAACAACTTTAAGGAAAGATGCAACCCGATCTTGATGGAAAGAACTTACCTTTTGAAAATATTGTATACCTTCTAACATAACTGCATTCCGCAACCTGGAACTTAAATAATATCAAAATGAAAGTTACTTACAACGAAAATAATCAAACTGAAATTTCAAAAGCATTGGAAAGCGGCCAAAGTAAATTAGACATTTCGTTTTTTGCCAATGGATTGCTAAAAGATTTGCCAAGTGTTTTTATAATTCCTGATCATATCTTAAAAGAGTATGTTCCTAATAGCGCATCCCAATTTTTCCTAAATGTTGATTTCGATAAAGAGCCTACGGAATGGGTGATCGACAAGGGTGAGCAACCGTTGTAGTATTTTTTAAAAAAAAAGAATATGTCCATTGAAGGGCTTCGGCTAGCAAAGCAAGCAGCTGACAGACTTCCCACGGCACGATGGGGTCCATATCTGAGTGAACGGCAGTGGGGAACTGTGCGCGAAGACTACAGCAAAGATGGAAATGCATGGGAATACATTACGCATGATAATTCAAGATCAAGAGCTTACCGGTGGGGTGAAGACGGAATAGCTGGAATTTCAGATTCACAGTGTCAACTCTGTTTTGCTCCAACATTTTGGAATGGCAATGATCCAATATTAAAGGAACGGCTTTTTGGATTATCCAATACGGAAGGCAATCACGGCGAAGATGTAAAGGAGCTGTATTATTATCTTGATAATACACCGACTCACAGCTACATGCAATACTTATATAAGTATTCGCATAAAGAGTTCCCGTACCAACAATTAATTGAAGAGAATAAGAAAAGATCATTACACGAAAGAGAGTTTGAAATATTAGACACCGGCATATTTGATGAAGGCAACTATTTTGACATTTCTATTTGCTACTCCAAAATTGATGAAGAAGATATTTGCATTCTCATTGAAGCTACAAACAGAGGCACCGAATCTGCTCCATTAGTTGTTCTTCCAACCTTATGGTTTCGTAAACAATGGTCGCCCGATTTGATCGAAGGGAAACCTGAAATCGTTTTACAAAAAAGCGCAGAAGGAAAATTAAATGTTTTGGCTACACACCCATTCTTAGGTAATTATTACATGTATTTCGACTACTCTGATAGTTTGTTATTCACGGAAAACGAAACAAATCGAGAGCGAATTTTTGGAGAGCCCAATGAGTCACCTTTTGTAAAAGACGCATTTCATTCCGCGATCATAGATAATGACCTCGCTATCTTCAAAGACAAATATTCAGGAACAAAATTTGCGCCTCTTTTCAAAACGAAAATAAACCCTGGAAGTACTGAACGGTTTCGTTTGCGCATTACAAGAGAAAAAGGATTACTTGATCCCCTGGGCTCAGATTATGAATCATCATTCGTCAAGTCCAAATTGGAAGCAGATGATTATTACAAATCGATTTTGCCGGAAAATATTTCTATTGAAGAAGCATTAATTGCACGACAGGCATATGCCGGTATGCTTTGGAACAAACAGTTCTATTATTATGATGTGCGAGGATGGCTAAAGGGAGACGATGGCCAACCCCCACCTCCGGAAGAACGACTGATCGGCAGAAATAGCTATTGGAAACATCTCAATAATCGTGACATCATTTCAGTACCCGACAAATGGGAGTTTCCATGGTATGCTTCATGGGACTTGGCTTTTCACGTGATTGCATTTGCTCATATTGATCCAGAATTCGCAAAGCGACAACAAATATTATTGAACAGAGAGTGGTATACTCATCCTAGCGGTCAGATTCCGGCCTATGAATGGAATTTTAGTGATGTGAATCCACCGGTGCAAGCTTGGGCAGCCATTCAGGTCTATGAAATTGATAAGAAAAAATCTGGTGTTGGAGATATTGATTTTTTGAAACGCATATTCCAAAAACTGACGATCAACTTCACGTGGTGGGCTAATCAAAAAGATGTTGAACAAAATTATGTATTTGAAGGCGGGTTTCTCGGACTTGATAATATTGGCATTGTTAATCGAAGCAACATCAAAAAAAGTTGCATTCTCAAACAAGCTGATGGCACAGCATGGATGGGCATGTTTGCTACTTACATGCTGCAAATGGCTATTGAAGTTGCCCAACATGATGACACCTATCAAGATGTAGTCCTAAAGTATTTTGAACAATACAACTTAATCGCAGAATCGTTAAATACAAATGGTCTTTGGGACGACAAGGAAAACTTTTTCTTTGATGTGCTTAAATATCCAAGCGGCAAAGAGGTAGCCTTGCAGGTTCGATCAATAGTTGGGATTACTTCCATGTTTGCCGGAATATTTATCCCCGCTGATGTTCTAAGTAAACTTCCGCAGGTTAAGCATGGAATTGATTGGTTCAATAAGTATTGCAAGGAAAAAGGCTTATATCAATCAGTAAATCCAAAGGATGATAGAGAAGACAATGGCATGCTAATCTCGCTCATCTATATTGAAAAACTTCAAAAGCTGCTTTTTGCCTTACTGGACGAGGATGAATTTCTTTCACCATTTGGAATAAGGTCAGTATCAAAAAGACATTCGAAAGCCTATGAGATAAATATCGAAGACGAGAAGTTCTCTCTTCAATATGATCCTGGTGATGCAACGACTAAAATGTTTGGAGGAAACTCCAATTGGCGCGGACCCATTTGGATTTCTATGAATTATTTGATTATCCAATCTTTAAAGACATATTATAAATACCATGGTAACGATCTCAAGGTTGAGTTCCCAACTAGATCAGGTAATTTTTTAAACCTCGAAGAAGTGGGTGAACAGATCAATAAGAGATTGCAAAAAATATTTGCAATCGAGGATAATTCCTATCGGCCTGTTTTTGGACACTATAATAATTTTTATCAACGACCAGAAAACAAAAACCTAATTCTCTTTCATGAATATTTCCATGGAGAAACTGGCATGGGCCTGGGGGCCTCACATCAAACGGGCTGGACTGGGCTGATCGCTACATTGATTCAAGAGGAATATGAAAAATGAAAAAATAGGTAGTAAATAAAATAATGCCATAAATTAATTTGAAAGGGAATTGGCAGACTGATAAGAAGTAGAACATAGTTAAGAGTTTATTTCCGCACATGATTGTTTTTAATCCGAAGTTTTTAGGTATCAATTATTAAAAGATTAAGCTCAGATAGCGTTGATCCTTTTTTAACTTGTGCAACTGGTGCTTCAGCTGATATAGCGGATCTGGTTTTACATAGTGATGAAAGAAAATTGAAGAGAAGTTCAGATACATTATATAAAAGCGAATTTAAAATGAAGAAAATAATTATTGTCGGTGGAGGTTTTGCCGGATTAAGTCTTGCAAAAAAACTTTCAGGCATTACGTATTTCGAAGTCATCGTCCTGGATAGGAATAACTATCATTTTTTTCCACCTCTATTGTATCAAGTTTCTACGGCGTTCATAGAGCCGTCCAATATCAGTTATCCATTTCGCAGGCTATTTCAAAAACGAAAAAATATTAGGTTTTTTATGGGCGATCTCACAAGGGTCGTACTCGGAACAAATACTATAGAAACAAACAATGGCAATTTAGTTTACGATTATTTAGTGCTTGCCATGGGTACCGAAACGAATTTCTTCAGAAACAAGAATATCATAAAAAATGCGCTTCCAATGAAAACAATTGATGACGCATTAAATATTCGGAATCACATCTTGTTGTGTTTAGAAGAATCTGTTCGGTCAGCATCTTTATTAGACAAAGAGAAATTGAGAAACATTGTTATTGCTGGAGCCGGCCCAACTGGTATAGAGATGGCCGGTATGTTAGCGGAAATGGGCCGCAATATCATTTCCAAGGATTATCCGGAGGTGATTCAAGGGATAGGCAGAATTTACCTTATCGACGGAGGTTTGACCGTACTTGCGCCTATGAGTAGTAAGGCTCAGAATGAAGCTCATAAAGTCTTGAGCAAACTGGGTGTAAAAATAATATTGAACACGCTGGTAAAGGATTACTTGGATGAAAAAGTGATACTCTCAAAAGGTGAAAACATAAATTCAGCAACTTTAATTTGGGCCTCAGGTGTAGTTGCAAGAGAAGTAAATGGGCTGCCCAAGGAAGCAATTACCCATGGACGACGAATTGCTGTAAATAAAATAAACCAGTTAGAGGAATACGAAAATATTTTTTCCATAGGTGATCAGTGTTTTCAGACATCCGACAAAAAATATCCGAACGGACATCCTCAAGTCGCACAGGTAGCTATTCAGCAGGGCAAATTGTTGGCAAGCAATCTAATTAGCCTGCTAAATAATAGACCAGTTCAGGCTTTTGTATATCACAATAAGGGAAGCATGGCAATAATTTCAAAGTTTAAAGCTGTTGTTGATTTGCCAAAAGGTTTTTTTAGGGGTTTCTTGGCTTGGCTGGTTTGGCTATTTATCCATATTATACCACTGGTTGGCTTTCGGAATAAAATAAAACTCGCCTTCAACTGGCTGTGGAGTTTCATTACAAATGACCCTGTGCTCAGGCTTATCATCAGGCCTGATAAGAAGTAGCGAGTCATCAACTCTCGAACTTATCGCTTCTTCGTTTAAGGCAAATACGGTGGCATCATTTGTTTAGAACTGCGAGGGTTCCGCAACTTTTTTATACTTTGTGAAGCCCTGGTTTTCAAGGCTCGGAGAGAGTTTAAGTCAAGGCAGTATTTGCACGTTTCTCATTTAGGTATCAGACCATCAGAGGAAATGTGTGGAGAGGAATTGAAGTCGTGAACGATGCCTGTAGAATCAATAGAGGGCTGGTCTTTTTTCAGTTTATTGTAAAACGCCACCACGTCGGGATCCATAAGTTTTCCGTCAACATCATAGATCTTATTATTCACGAAATGCGTCTGCTGGTTGGCAGCGGCAATGGCGTCATGGTTTTCCTGGTAGATCTCACCTTCTCCCCATGAATGGGAAAAATCGACAAACTTTCCACTGTGCTCTCTTATATACGAAGACATTGGGAGGCGCACAAGTCCGTCCATGTAGATTTTTCTGCCCGTCTGGTTCTCGATGAAAATATTGATCGCTGTCACCTTGCCGAATTTTTCAGCTTCGGTAACATTTATCTCAAGCCGGCCGTCAAGCCTAGTGAAGACTTGAAGCCACTGTTGATAATGATGAGCACCATGAAAATAGAAGTCACGTACCTCATACAAATTGCAGATCAAGGACGTATGATGGGGAGGTTATATTTTCTGTAATCATAGTTAGGATCTGCTGTATGTAGTAGAAATTTCATTGTTAGATTTTTCTTTCTTTCAAAAGACATCCAAACTCAACTTGCTTTGTGCCAAAAAAAGCGCCAACATTCCAATTTAACTCTAAATTTGCCTTAAGAAAAAACCACAAAAGCACCTTTGGATTCAATTGTTGTCCAAATTGTCGATTCAACTAATTTGCTTATCCATAGATCCAAGTTGCCTAACCGCTTAGTGGATCTATTAAACCTAATCTTCAATGAAATTTAATTCAAAATACGAAAAAAGGATACCCGAAGAGTTATTTCAGACTGACGGTCATTATTTGGGGAGGCCTGCTGATTTCAATGATAGGATAGTAAAAAGAAGAATTAGATTAGTAGAGAACATACCAGGGTTTCTCGGAAAATACCTTAGCCTACTTGACATCGGTTGCGGAAATGGAGCTTCCATGTTTTTGCTTTCAAACGCTATGCAGCGTTGCATCGGGATTGAAATTGCAAATGAGCATGAGCAAGAGTTTCATGCTTTCAAAAGCAGAAACAACATTCAAAATTGCTCCTATCAAATTCTTGACGTGGTTAATAATGAGGCGACAGAAAAGTATGACCGAATAATAAGCTTTGAAGTAATTGAACATTTATCAAATGAATCCGGAATGCAATTCTATTTTAATTCACTGAAAGATGACGGAATGTTGGCGATATCCGTGCCTAACAAATGGTGGATTTTTGAAACTCATGGTGCTAAATTGCCTTTACTACCATGGAATAGAGTTCCGTTGTTTTCTTGGTTGCCTAGACCTATTCATGAAAAGTTTGCTAACGCCAGAATCTATACAAAAAAAAGAATTAGAAACCTTTTAGAGAATTACGGGTTTGAAGTTATTCAATCCCGATATGTCACCGCTCCGATGGATGTTTTGCCAAATGGAAAAATTAAGGATTGGTTGATAGAACATATATTTAATTCGGATACAACTCGAATTCCCTTTAAAGCAACCTCCATATTTGTTGTAGCAAAGAAGAAACAAAAATAACCATTTTTGGCTTGCTTAATTCTTATGTCACATCGTCTCTGTAACTCACAATCATGTAATGGCGTGGGATGAGAAATTAATAGAAATGTTTGGACAGCGGAAAATAATTAATGATGTGTCGAAGAACCCAAAGATTATGAATCAAGAATCTAATTTGATAAGGATCTATAGGATATATATTTGAAACCATGCTCAAAAAAGTTTTAATCATAACTTATTATTGGCCTCCGGCCGGTGGGATAGGTGTTGTCCGATGGATAAAGTTTGTCAAGTACCTCCGCAATTTTGGTTGGGAGCCTGTGGTGTATACGGTGACTGGCAAGGGCTATCCTTTGAAAGACACCTCCATGGAAAAAGATATTCCAATGAATCTAACGATAATTCGCAGACGTATATGGGAGCCATTTAGATTGTACCAGTTCTTTTTGAAAAATAAAAACGAAAGTGAAAAACTTGATGATATTAAATGGAGAAGCAATGCCACATTTTCTCAAAATTTATCAAATTGGATAAGAGCCAACTTGTTTATACCTGATGCACGTGCGTTTTGGATCAAGCCTTCAGTGAGGTTTTTGGTGAATTATCTAAAAACCAACCCAGTCGATTCAATTGTATCTACAGGACCTCCGCATAGTGCGCACCTGATAGCTTTAGGTATAAAGAAGAGAACAGGTCTTAACTGGCTCGCTGATTTCCGTGACCCTTGGACTACCATGGATTATTACAAGGAACTTCTCTTAACAAAATGGGCAAACAAAAAACATCACAGGTTAGAGAATGAGGTTTTGAATGAGGCAGATGTCGTTACTGTGGTTAGTAATGGAATGAAAACGGAATTTGAAAGTAAACGCGGCCGTGAAGTTGTCATAGTGACCAATGGGTTTGATTCCGATGATTTTTCTGGTGAAAAAATCGAACTTGATCAAGACTTCTCTATTATGCATGCCGGTTCATTCTATTCTCGGGTAAACCCCACCGGCCTTTGGAAAGCACTGCTTGAACTTAAAGAGGAAAACCATCCAATGTTTTCAAAATTAAAAATCAAATTAATGGGGCGTGTTGGAGCTGATGTTATTGAATCCATTCATGCCTATGGATTGCATGAGTTCTTGATCCTCATTCCGTTCCAACCTCGCGATGAGGCCGTGAAACAGATTCGGAGCGCGCAAGTTCTGTTACTATGTGTTTTGGAGCAAGCAAGATTTGTTCTCACTGGCAAATTGTTTGAATACCTGGCGGCACAACGTCCTATATTGTGTATTGGACCGAAGGAAGGAGATGCTGCGAAAATTATTAGAGAAACATCTTCAGGCTTATCTTTTTCATTTGATGAAGTAAAAAGTATTAAACAATACTTAGTGGATTTATATATCAAATTTGAAAAAGGAGACCCCTTCAATAACTGGAACAACGTACAAAACTATTCTCATAAATTGTTAGCAAAACAGATAGCTGACTTATTGAATCAAAGCACTAATGCCCACCATTTAAAATCGTGAACTGGTACCTGGCAATAATTAACTCCAAAGATCATCTTAGGTTGCAGATTACCTCATGCCCTAAAAAAGGAGCTCAATAGAGCCAGTGTTCATCGGGTCAGATTCAAATTTTTGATATGACATTTTCTTTCTTTAATATAGACGATTGAAACCTTAACTCAGACTTGAAAAAACTAGTTTCCTTGTTGCTTTTGGCAATGCTCTTGTTCAACACTGGGGGATACTATATTATGTTTTGGGCTTTGCGTTATCAAGCCGATACCGAGTTGCAGAAGCATTTGGACGCCAATGATTACCCTGAAAGCGAAGCGTTCCTAATTAATATCCCAGTCACACTTCCTTATCAAATGAACTGGAATGATTTTGAACGGCTGTCGGGAGAGTTTGAACACAACGGTGAATTTTATCAATTGATAAAGCAGAAATTAGAAAACGATACGCTTAAAATAGTTTGTATTAAAAACCACAAGGAAAAACAACTCGTCGCTTCCATGGCAGATTTTACAAAGGTTTCGAATGACCTTCCTGCTAACGCTTCCTCACTTAAAGTATTGGGAAATTTTCTAAAAGAATATAATTCAACAGGCGATATTAAAATAATGCATAGCAATGGTTGGAGCACAACGCTGTCATTTGCTTGTCCCTCCTATTCAATACGCTCCCTCGTTGTTCCGATAGAATCCCCTCCTCCCCAATTATTTTCTTGAAAACTTAGCCTCCTCTATCTGGAGCGGGTTAAATTAAAAATCAAGTCAACACTATTTACAGGATAACTTAGTGCAGCAGTTTGAAGCTGTATTAAGTTCTGCATCTATTGAAGCTTGATTTCTTAAAACTTATTCAAATTCGAAATCGACTTCTATTCTAACAATATAAAATCATGAAAAAACTTTTACACACTTGTCTGCTTTTAATCTTATTCTGCACTGCTGCCACTAGTCATCTTCGCGCGCAAGGTTGCGTGGCGGTTCGTCAAATGGGTGGAATCAATCCTTTATCAACCAACGGATACACATTAGCAAAGGGAGAATTCCAGATAGGGACCAATTATCGTTACTTCCACTCCTTCCGTCACTATGTAGGTACGGCGGAGCAACCTCAACGTCAAAATACGGGCGGTGGATTTGATGCGAATGGCAATGAAAAAGGTAATGCAGTAAATATTTATTCGCATGCAGTTGATCTTAACATATCGTATGGTATCACAGACCGTCTTCAGGTGAATCTTTTTATTCCTTATGTTAACAACGAACGCTCCCAGGTGTTAGCAACAAAAACAGATCCTGTGACAAAACAAACTTTAGAAGGAACCCGCTACAGTATGTGGGCAAGTGGTCTTGCTGATATTCGCCTTACTGCAAACTATCTGGTATTTGATCCTGCAAAAGCAATGAGCGGCAATTTGTTAGTGGGTTTAGGTGTAAAATTAAATTCTGGGAATTACGCTGCCAAAGACAATGCACTTATTCTGGATCCTGTTACCAAACAACCTGTCTACCAAATGCAATATGTGGATCAGGCGATTCAACCCGGAGATGGTGGAATTGGAATCTCTGTAGAAGTTCAAGGATATAAGCGATTGCACAAAGGACTCTACGGCTTTGCCAATGGCTACTATTTGTTTAATCCCAGAGAATCCAATGGTACCTTTAAGTCCGCCCCAACGGTTGTAAAAGATCAAAACGGAAATGTTCTCGGCACTTTGTACGGCTATAATGTTTACGCGTCACCTGATCAATTTTTTGTTCGCGCAGGTGTCATGACTTCCGTTTTAAAGTCCAAGAATCTGGTTTTATCCTTAGCTGCAAGAATGGAAGGTATTCCGGTTTATGATGTATTCGGTGGCAATGCCGCCTATCGCAGGCCAGGCTATGTAGTTGCTGTTGAACCTGGAGTTACCTATCGCGCTGGTAAACACATCTTTGGCCTTTTCGTGCCAGTGAATTTTATCAGGAACCGCACGCAAAGTGCTGCCGATATTGCCAATCAAAATTTACAGAACTCTGTCATCACTGACGAAAGTAAAAAAGTAACGGTTCATGGTGACGCTGCATTTGCAGACTATTCCATCAGTTTCAGTTATGGATATCGTTTAGGAAAATTATTTTCTAAGAAGGTTGTCGATCCAAATCCTTTCCAGACAGTCAAGTGATAGACTTCATCTAACTAAATTAAAAGGAGAGCCAAACGCTCTCCTTTTTTGTAAGAAGAATTCTTACTCACCAAATCTTAATCCGGTCCTCCGGTTTCTTATACAGTTTGTCTCCGGGCTGAATATTAAATGCTTTGTACCATACATCCATGTTAATGGGCGCACCAATCGAGCGGTACTCTCCTGGTGAATGTGGATCGACAACTATAAGTTGAGCTTTGCGATCTGGCAACGTTTTGCTTCTCCAAACTTGCGCCCACGCAAGGAAGAAGCGCTGGTCAGGAGTAAAGCCCTCAATCTTTTTATCTGACTTTCCCTGCTTCGTCATCTTGAATGCTTCATAAGCAGCATTCAATCCGCCTAAGTCACCAATATTTTCTCCGAGTGTAAGTTTGCCGTTGACGTGCAGTGTATCAAGAACGGTGTAAGCATCGAACTGCTGCTGTAATAATTTTGCTTTCGCCTCGAATTTCTTTCTGTCATCTGCTGTCCACCAGTTTCTCAACGTTCCGTCTTTGTCGTACTGACTTCCTGAATCATCAAAACCGTGTGAAATCTCATGCCCGATCACAGCACCAATCCCTCCATAGTTGAACGCATCATCAGCATCAGGATGAAAGAAAGGGTACTGAAGAATTCCTGCCGGAAAAACTATTTCATTGTTTACGGGATTGTAGTAAGCATTTACAGTTGGAGGTGTCATTCCCCAGCGAGTACGATCAACTGGTTTTCCCAACTGACTAACCATATCATTGAATGCCCAATGATTTGCGTTGCGCACATTTTGAAGTAAAGTCTTGCTCGTGATTTCTAGTCCATCATAATTTTTCCATTTGTCAGGGTAAGCGATTTTTGGTTTAAAGGCTTTGAGTTTGGCAAGTGCTTTTTCTTTAGTCACTTCGCTCATCCAATCCAGTTGCTTGATACGAATTTCGTATGCTTTCACCAGGTTCTTGATCAATTCATCCATTCGTACTTTCGCTTCCGGCTTAAAATATTGTTCTACATAAAGCTGACCGAGCAATTCACCGATGTTTCCATCCGTAAGGTTGGAAGCTCTTTGCCAACGCGGAGTCTGAATTTTTTGTCCGGTCGAAGCCTGGTTGTAAGCAAACTCGGCATCCACAAATGGTTTACTAAGATAAGATGCGGCCACACGCAACAAGTTCCATTGTAGATACACTTTCCAATCATCAATCGAAGCATTCTTCACTAAACTATCTGCAACAGGAAAAAACTTTGGAACATTCACCAGCATGCTATCCTGATTGGTCATATTCAGTTTGGCAAGGAACAATTTCCAATCAATAGATGGCGTTGTTTTTGTAAAGTCGCTGATCGCAAATTTGTTATACGTTTTTAATGGATCGCGCATTTCCGTGCGACTCATTTGCGCTTTGGCCAGTTTCTGCTCCATCGCAAAAATCGTTTCTGCATTTTTCTTCGCTTGCGCTTCGGTAGAGCCACTTAATGTAAACAACGAAACGATGTAGGCGCTTTGTGCAGCCTGTATTTTCTTTGATCGCGTATCCGACTTTAAATAATAATCACGATCAGGCATGGAAAGTCCGCCCTGGCTAAATTGAACCGCCATGCGATCAGGATGTTTTCTGTCTTGACCAACAAAAAACCCGAAGAGTGGAGAACCAATGCCGTGCGAGCGTTGATAGACAATCTCGTCGAGTATTTGACTGTTGCTGTTCAATTCGCTTACTCGTTTTAAGTCAGCGCGAATTGGATCAGCTCCAAGCTGTTCGGTTGTGGTGGAATCCATGGCCGCCACATAAAAATCCGCCACTCTTTTCCTTGTAGAGCCCGGTTTAGCTTTTGTATCTACGGACGCTTCGGTCAGAATCTTCTTTAATGCGTTTACATTAAAGTCGCGAAGAATGCTAAAACTTCCCCACGTAGTCTCTTTCGCTGGAATTGAATTATTCTTTAGCCAAACCCCACCCGCATATTCAACGAAGTCATCACCTGGTTTCACCAACGTATTCATATTAGCAGGATCGATGAATTTTGCTTTGCCTGGATCTTGCGAATGAACGGCAAGTGCGAAAAATAAAAATAGCAAGCTTAACGAAGCAGCTCTTTTGGATAAACAAATCGTTGTCATGGTATTGGTTTTCATTGTGTTTAAAGGTTGGATATTACTAAATGCTACCCGAATTTCCTTATCGATTATTTAGAAGTAGATTAGACTATTCAGATGGCCTAATTTCATTGTGAACCTTTTAAACTCGACTCCAATTGGCGAATCATCAAAAAATCGAGAAAATAAGTAGCCATCAATGCAACCATCATAAGGTCAACCAAGTCTTGTCTAAAACTATGCTTATGAAACCTTTGATTACCTGTTTATTAATAGCGGCATCTGCACTTTCGGGCACTGCTCAAACCCTTGAAAAAAATGTAGGCCACTTTAGAAAAGTGATCGTATCGCCAAAGATCAACCTGGTGATGGTGGCAGGGGAAAATGAATCAGTGAAAATCAACTACGCCAATGTTGATGCTTCCAAAATAAATATTGTGGTAAAAAATAATGCGCTCCATATTTATTTGGACGGATCGAAATACACCGAGAAGCGTGAACGAGTGAAGAAAGATGGTTGGGTAGATAGAGAAAGCGTGTACCGTAATGCAAGTATCACTGCTTATGTCACCTATCACAAGCTTGGTAAATTAGTAGTTCGTGGCGAACAAGAAGTGGATGTGCAAAGCGCCATTGATAACAAAAAATTTAAGTTGAGTGCGTATGGTGAATGTAACATTACGCTTGCCTCATTACAGACTGGTAAATTTAAAGCCTCTATGTATGGGCAGCACACCTTAAAAATAAATGCAGGAGAAGTCGATACTCAAAAATATAAATTATTTGGTGAGAACAAGATTGATACCCAGGCAATCCAGAGCGAAGAAATCGCTTCTACTACTTATGGTGAAAGCAAACTAAAACTCAATGCCAATGAAAGTTTGCGGTTGGTCACTTTTGGAGAATCGGATGTAAAGGTAAGGGGCGGAGCGGAAGTCAATAAGTTTACGTTCGGAGAAGTTGCTGTTAATAGATAGGTAGTCATCTCTTCTTTGCTACCACAACTAACGTATCAAATGCATAAGAAGGTCGGGGAATAATTTCCTCGACTTTAAATCCTTCATCCTCCAAAAAAACCTTCGTTTCGTTTTCCTCAAAGGTTCGAATGGTGGATTTGTCTTCACCAATTTTTTTCCAACCTCCATCGGTTTGCTCCTCATAAAAAACGGATAACCAATCAAATGCTCTCTGCTGAGCCAGATTTATTTTCCAAAAACTTTCGCGCCGAAATCTCTTATTCCCCACCATAGCCTGATGAGTAACCGATTTGCCATTTTTTATTAATGGAAGAAAATGAGATGCATCAATGAAGTCAAAACAGAGAAGGCCTGGTTCAGTTAAGTTTTTATAAATAGAATTAAATGCATTACGCACGTCTTGGTCAGCAACCAAATAACTGATTGAGCGGCCGGTGATGATACAAGACTGAACGGCTTTCACCAGATTGAAGTCCCGCATGTCTTCTTTTATAAAATCAATTTCTGGATTATTCTTTCTTGCGATGGCTAGCATATCCCCACTTAAATCCATCCCAACATAATCAACATGACTGGCAACAAACCGATGAGCTAGGTTTCCTGTTCCGCAACCTGCTTCCAACACGGATTGACAATGATATCTTTTTACTATTGAAGAATAAAAAACAAACTCATCCTCATAGTTGATAAAAGTTTGGTACATACTTTCGTAAATTTCAGAAAGGTTGCTGTAGAGAGTGTTCATCGGATCTTGCTTCGATCGAATTTAAGAATTATTCTGCGATCTTGACATTGAAGCCAATTCTTTATAAAATGAAGCGCCCATACCATTGCATTAAAATCATCTTCTGTCTGATCTTCTTGTTCATGCACTCCTCAAGTCAGGCGCAAGGAGTTAACAAAAAGTTTAAAGTTATTGCATTTTACACCGCACAGAAAGATCTGGCTCACATCAGTTTTGTTCACGAAGCAAACCGATGGTTTCCTAAAGTCGCAAAGCAAAATAATTTTTCTTACGATTCTACAAACGATTGGACAAAACTGACCGATAATTTTCTTTCTCAGTATCAGGTTGTGATTTTTTTAGATACGAGACCTGAACTTGACGAGCAGCGAGTTGCTTTCAAAAATTATATGGATAATGGTGGAGCGTGGATGGGATTTCATTTCTCTGCGTTTGCACTAACACCATCTGATTACCCACAAAACTGGGACTGGTACCACATTCAGTTTATCGGAGCCGGTCAATACAAGAGCAATACCTGGCGGCCTACCTCCGCCATTCTAAAAGCTGAAGACAACAATCATCCCGTTACAAAACATTTGCCGGGTAAATTCAAATCATCGCCCAATGAATGGTACCGTTGGGAGAAAGATTTGCGTAAAAATCCTAATATCAAAATTCTATTATCAATTGATTCTTCCAGTTTTCCCCTTGGCACGGGGCCAAAGCTTCATGAAATATGGCATGTTGGTGATTACCCTGTGGTATGGACTACCAAAAACTACAAAATGATTTATTTCAATATGGGGCACAACGATATTGACTATGAACACCACACAAACAAAGAATTGTCGTTTCAATTTGACAATGAAAAGCAAAATCAATTGATCCTTAACGCTTTGTTGTGGCTTGGACGAGGAGAACTTTGAGCGCAGTGGATAGTACATTCGAGCTGGAATAAGCGTATCTTTACCTACTTCATCAATAAAACTCTGCCTCTTTCGCTGTTTCAATGAAAAAAATACTTTTCCTAAGTGTGTTCCTTACCCCTTCACTAATAGGTGCTCAAACAGATTCGTTAGTTTATAAGGCGAGTAGCAAGGGAAGCAAGTTCGAAAAAGTTAGCCTTGAGAAAAAAGCAGAAACCTACTCTATCACCATTACGGTAACGAATATCCGCAATCACAAAGGAGTGATCCGCTTCAAATTTTTTGATGACTCCACCCCGTTTCCACATGATACCGGATTCAGGAAGGTTGTGGTAAAGAAATCAGAAATAACCGGTGATTCCTTTACGGTAACTTACGATGGCTTTATTTCTCGATACATGGGCATCGCCTTGCTCGATGATGAAAATAACAATTGGAAACTGGACATGGGGTGGTTCTTACCGAAAGAAGGACACGCATTTTCTGATTACCATCACACTGCGTTGCGCAGACCAGTTTACAAGGATTTTCGATTTCTCTTGACTGGAAATAAAAAGGTGATGATGAAGATGAAATATTATTAATATAATTTGAATACGATGAATATTGTAAGAAGCTGGCGCGAACAGAAAGTAATGCTGAAAAGAAGATTTCCTATCCTCTCGGATGAGGACTTTGTTTTTGAAAAAGACGGACGAGAAACCATGCTTGCCAAACTGGAAGCTAAACTTAACAAATCAAGAATGGAGTTGGATTCGCTATTCGCGGAGCTACAGCTTTATTAGATTTATTCAGAAGCTTTAATCCTGTCTACGCTGCTTCATGAGCAGCCACACGAGCAGCAAACGAATTGGTTTGAAATGCTTTTTGAGGAACTGAAATAGTTAATGTACTTCCTTTTCCAAAAGTGCTATCTATTTCTAAATCACCGCCTGCCATTTGCAAATACTCACGGCAAAACGAAAGCCCTAAGCCGGTACCCGTTTCGTTATTTGTACCTTCAGCGCTTTTCATTGCCTGGGAACCCTGCAAGGTTTTGAGTACCTCATTACTCATTCCAACGCCAAAGTCAATAACCCGAATTAATGAAGCTTTCTCTGTTACCTCACTATGAATAACAATATCATCCTCTTCATGTGAAAATTTAATGGCGTTCGAAATTAAATTTCGAAGGGTGAGGTTTAAGATGTTACGGTCGAAGTTGACCCAGTGATTTTTAGACAACTCATTTTTGATTGAAAGCTTTTTAGAGGAAGCTATCGTTTAAAATAATTCAATGTTTTCTTTAACAATTTCTTTCAAATCAATTCTTTCAAATTTCGGCTTAGCTCCTCTCAACTGGTTGGCTGTCCAGAGAAGGATGTTATCTACCAACCGGCTCGTTTTAGTCAAGTCATCTTCAATTCGTTTCGAGTAGTATTTGAATTCTTCGGCTGTAATTGACTTTTGGTTGTAGGTATTCAAGATGCCGCGAAGCGAATTCAATGGGCTTTTGATGTCGTGCGAAACAATTGAAAGTAATCTTTCTTTCACGTTGTTGGCTGTAGTCAATTGTTCTGTGCGCTCATCCACCATTTTTTCAAGGCTTTGATTAAGCTGCTCCAGATTTTTAAAGGAGTTGGCAAAATGATTGGCCAGCAGGTAAACCTGAAATAAAAGAAATACAAGCACACCGGTTTCCACCAAATGCATCAACGGAATATTGACGTTATGGAGCAAGGAATTTTTTATTATCTCCAGTGCGATAAATGGAAATGCTACCATAATACCAATAAAAATAATCCGAGCATCTTCATTGCCACTGCCTCTCGCTTTTCCTGCTGAATAAAGTGCATAGAGGAAGGTAAGAATCAAGGCAGCGTGCCCAACATCTAAAAACTTTCCGTAAACATAGTGCGGCGTTACCAGCACCAATAAGCAAAGGAGGATAGAAATAGTCACAAAAAATTTAGTTGGCCATTGGGGAGCCTCGTGCTGAAATAATTTCGCTATGTAAAGGGGAAAGAAAGCGATGATAGCGTACACACTCTCAAATTCAATCTTTTTCCAGATCTCCCAAGGTACGTAAGGAAATAAATTAGGCAACAAAAAAGAACCGCCATAAACAATCATAGCACGCAACGCTACACCCAAGCAAATCAGGGCAAGCCAGAGATAAGATTTACCTCGTTGAAATAAAGAGTAGAGAATCAATTGATAAATGAACATTGCCATCAGGCTGCCTGCAAAAAAATTATTAATGCCCTGTGTTTGATTCAGTCGCAACATTAACGCTGAGGTATTGCCAAGTTCAGGCACGCCAGAAAAACCTCCGACGAAAGAAGTATAGTTAACCACTTGAACAATCAAATCAAGATCAGTTACTTTCGGCGGAACAGCCAATACGATTCCGGTTAATTTCGATCGATAAAATTGTTTATCCGTTGTAACGTTGCCGTTCTCTGCAACCTTTTCACCATTGATCCAGATTCTAGCGGCTGAGTTAATGGCGGGAAAATAAATCGATAGTCCCTTGGTTTGAGGTGGAAGCTTTATTTTTGTTCGATAGGTGGCAAAACCTAGCGAAGGATAGTCACTCACTCGGTTCCATCCGCCCGGAAAAATTAATTCCCCTTGTTGATTCCCGTCAACAAAATCTTCAGGCGTTAAAAGTCGATTCCAATAAAATTGCCACTTGGCGGAGATGGGCTGCATTCCGTGTTGATCAAAGTCAACATGGGTTAAATCAACTTCGGAATTTTGAGCAAAAGCACCATTGAAGGTAATAGCAAGAAGTAAGAAAGAAAGTTTTAGGTCCACACAGGAAATTTACGTGAAATCAATAAAAAAAGGTAGTTGGGTATCTTGGTTTGCTACGAGATTACCACTCTTTGACAAGCATTTACCAATGTCATGCTCAGTCAGCCTAACATTATTATGCAACTGTGGCTATTGCCCCGCTATTCGGTTGTTCTTTCGATTGTAAATACTCCGTTGGAGTAACGCCGAACTGTTTTTTGAATGATTTGGAAAAATAAGAATGATCTTCAAAGCCTACTTTGAAACCAATTTGTGAAACCGAATCAGCTTGATGAAGTAGAAGATGGGCTGCTTTTCGTAAGCGAATATTGCGGATCAATTCGCTGGGTGGAAATCCAGTAACGGTTTTTATTTTGCGATGCATGCTCGTGCGGCTCATTCCCATCTCTTTGGCCATCTGCTCCACACCAAACAAAGGATCATTCATATTATTTTCCACCACCTCAATTGCTCTCTTGAATAATCGCTGATCGGACGAATCAACAGGAACTTCCATCGCCAATGCATTCTTATATTTTTCTGAAACCTCTTTGTTTAGAATTGTCAGGTTATCTATTTCAAGATTAAGTATCTGGCGGTTTTTCCGTTCACGATATTCTTGAAGATAATATAACAGGATTGAAAAAGCACCGAATAGAATAAATCCAACGACAAGAAGATTCCTATAGATTTCCTCAACTTGCTTCTCTTGTTGCAGCAGTTTTATGTTTTGCTCTTTTTTCTCTAACTCATACCGTGTCTCCATCTCAACAATTTGGCGCGTTTTGGCCACGTTGAGAAGACTGTCCTGTACATTATAATAATTCTTAAAGTATTCGAGCGCTTCATCTGCTTTTCCTTCGCGAATTTTTAAATTAACCAAGCCGGAATAAGCGCGTTTCAAGCTTCTTTTTAAACCCATCTCCCGCGACAGCCTAAGGGATTTCTGCAGGTAGTATTCAGCCTCGCTATGATTTCCTTTTCCTATAGAAGCATTTCCGATAATGGCTGAAATTGCCGCCTCTGCTGACTTGTTTCTTGTTTTCGGTGAGGTTGCAATTAATAAGGCGCTTTTAAAATAAGTAAAAGCCAAATCCGGGTTTGTATCCAAATAACATTCTCCAATGTTCGCTGTTATTTGCGACAACTGAGCTTTTGAAATTGGTCGCTCTTCTACAATGGACAAGGCCTTAGTATAAAGTTGCAAAGCGGTGTCCTTGTCTTCTTGGAGAAATTGAATTACACCGGCGAGGTTATAAACCCTAGCTAGCAAGTCCCAATTTTTCAGTTGCAACGATATCTTTTCCGCCTTGTTGATGTACAATTCTGCTTTCTTGCTCTCTCGTTGATCCATATATCCGCGGGCCAGGATTTGGAAACCTTCTGCTAAAATAGGTTTGAAATTTTCACGGTCAGCAATAGCTACCGTCTCCATCCCTTTTTCAATGGCCAAATCATTGTCGCCCATTGCCCAATAGCAATGACCGATTCTATAATAGGCAGTAGCAATACCTTTATTAAAGAGAAGATGTTGGGCAATTATTAAAGCTTGCTCCGCATATTGTTGTGAGTTGGTAAAATCAATCCATCGATACTGGTAGCTTAGTTCATTTAAGATGTTAACCTTAATGGTATCTTCCTGAGGATGGTTTTTCAATGCTGCATTAAGGCTATCCACACGGTTCTGGGCAGAAGCCAATTGAAAAATGCCAACTAAGAGCGCTAAAATTAAAGCACGCATATTTGTTCAGGTAGCGAATGAATGTAGCACTGTAACGGAAGCGGTCCTCAGCTGACCATCATAATGGTACGCTGTTACAAGGCATGGAACGTTCTTACCAGTTTTTGGTTCGCCATTACCAGGTAATTTCGCACGCTGCTGTGAAATCAAAAAATGTAAGGCCTGCTAAATTTTCAAGATATTACGGGCCAGGATTCTGCTTTTGGAATATCCTTTAGCCGAAAATAAACTGGCAACCCTTTTTCTTTAGCAATCCGCACATCATTGTCGGCGCCTGTCGATGCTCCCTCCAGGCGAAGCACCGCATCGCATTTTTCCAAAATACCGTGAGCTACGGGATATTGGATTTCATTCCAGATTTCATCTCCCGGTTTTTTAGACCCTGCGAGTTTAATCAAAGGTAATGCTACCCATTCACCAATCATGGGTACATGACCTAAGCGAAAAATTGGTAATGCCACCGATTCAAGGTAACGGAGGTTTTGCTCCATCAATTTCGGATCGTCATTGGTGCCACCTCGGTAAGGACCTGCAATCAATATCAACATAGTGTTTTAATTAGAATACAAATTTATCCACAATAGTAAAGAAGGCGATTAAGGTAGATTAAGAAATGGGCCCCTTACTCATTTTTTTTCTTAGTGCACTCAAAAACTCCGGGGTTATGCCCAAATACGAAGCAATTTGCTTTTGCGTCAATTGCTTTGCGATGGCAGGATATTTTTCTAAAAACTTTTCATAACGTTCCTCGGCAGACAATGAAAGATTTTGCAGTATCCGTAACTGCTCTCGTATATAAGAGTTTTGCATTAGAATTCGGAAAAACCGCTCAAACTTTGGTACTGTACTATACAGGCTCTCCAAGTCTTCCTTGGTTAGCTGAAACACGGTGCTGTCATCGATAGCTTCAATGGACGTCATCGCAGGCTGTTGATTGATAAAACAAGGCATATCGGTTATCCACCAATCAGTGACGGCAAACATGATGGTTACTTCATTGTCATCATGGTCTTGATAAAATGAGCGCAATGCTCCTGCGTGAACATAGTTGATGACCGTGCAGAGCTGCCCCGCTTGAAGTAAAAATTCTTTCTTTCTTATGTTTCTTATTTTCAAAAGGGAAATGAAATAATCGATCTCGGTCTGATCAAGAGAAATGTGCCTCGCCAAATGAGAAAGTATTGAACTGTATTCCATCTTTATTGGGTACTAAACAACATCAGCTCTTCATTATCAACGGGCGTGTAAATTGTTTTAATGAACTTCAGTCCTATTTTTTCTAAAAGTTGTCTTGATCGTTTGTTTGTAGGAACCGTAATTGCCAGGATGGTTTTTAAATTCAACTTGTTTTTGGCGTAATTAATCGTGGCATTTGCAATTTCAAATGCATAGCCCATGCCCATGAACGCTGGCAAAAAAGAAAACCCAATATCAGGATTTTCTAAAGTATCCCGTTTAAGAATGCCGCACATGCCAATAGGAGTTCCATCTTTCAATTCCACCATTGACAATCCGAATCCGCTTTCTTTATAGCTTTTTAGAGGACCATTTTGTAAGTAGCTGATTGCAGCATCTTCTGTTCTTATATTTCTGTCCCCAATAAATTCTAACCATCCCGGAGTATTGACCAACTCAACAATAAATTTTGCATCCGTCAACTCAAATTGACGAAGAACTAATCGTTCGGTTTCTAAAATCCTTTCCATTAAAAATTATTCATTGATTTCTACTTGCAGAATATGAAGTATCCGGTGAATAATCGGCGCAAAGAAAACAGCAGTGATACTCAGAAAAGCCACACCACTGTACAAGGCATAAAAGGAAGAAAATAGTTTTGACGTTGGCGTAGTCATCTCTGCCACCGGACCCATCCCCGTCAAAATCATGCACGCCATATAAAAGCTATCAAGCCAATTCAATTGACCATAGAATTTGTATCCCAGTGTTCCTATCAATACCGAAAGCGCTATGAGTAGTAAACAAAATAAAGTATAGCGGCCAAGGCGGAGAAAGAAATGCGACAACGGAACGACTTTCTGTTTGCGATGTTCAAATTTCATAAATCAAAATTATTCAGTGCCGCGATACTCTTTGGTAAGCTGATTAACAATTTCGCTCATCAGGCGAATGCTATTCACATGCTCGATCGCTGGCCCTGCGCACCAAACGGTCTTATAGGTTGCGCTAAAAGCTGCTTTCTTCACTGCTTTCATTCCGCGCCAAGCTATTAACATCTTGGCATATTTCTTTAACGTTTTATTGTTGTTCAAAATCCATTCGAGGAAATTTGCTTTCGTGCCGAGTTGTTGAACGTAAGGAGTATTGATCACCGTCAATGCTGAACCCGATAGTTTTGTGCTGCGTACAATATCTTTTTCACCATAGTCAACCATCGCTTGCTTATACTCAGATGAAATATCTGCTTCGTGGCAGGCTATAAAAATTGTTCCGACAGAAACTCCGGCTGCTCCCCAATTCATCGCTTGCTTAATGTCTTTTCCATGAGCGACACCTCCAGCTGAAATAATCGGAATAGAAATATTTGCTTTCAACTCTTCAATCAAGTTTTGTGGAGAAATATTTCCCGCATGACCACCCGCTCTGTTATTCACAGCAATCACAGCATCAGCACCTAAGCCTTCTACGATCTTGGCGTATTTTAAATCAACTACATCACAAAAAACTTTTATACCTAAAGGCTTGCATAGCTCGATCGTTTCACGTGGACTGCCCAACGAAGTGATAATGTAGCTTACGCCTACCTCAGCCAGTATTTTGAGTTGTGGTTTATATTTTGGGTTTGATTTGTTAACGATCAGGTTTACACCAAACGGTTTATTGGTTGCCGCTTTGATATCAGCAATCGCGGCTCGCAACTCGGCATCCGTTCGATAGTTCAATGCAGGAAAAGCTGCGGTCACTCCGTTGGCCAATGCAGCTTTTATCATTTTAGTATTCGAAATCAAAAACATGGGAGCAACCAAAATCGGATACTCGATGCCCAACATTTTGTCAAGAGTAATTGTAGATGCGCTCATGCCTGGCGTTTCAGAATCGGCTTGGCAATTCTATGAATTTCTAGTTTTTACTGTTGCCGGTTTCATTAAGCGCAAGGTGGCAACCAGTGTGAGCAAAAAAGCCAGAAGGCTGAACGCGGCCGCAAAAGGGAAAAAGAAAATCAATTCATCAATTCCCCAGGCCAACAGTATGAAGGAAAGAACGAAAAGGATGTTTTTTACGAGTGATATTGAATGCGGTGTTACGTTTGAGGTAATCCAGAGAACAGCTGTAATTAACAGCAATGCCAATGTACAGGCAAAACCATATCCATCATAATATTCTGCCATGCTACGCTCCACGCCCATAAACGGAAATTTGTGCGCAGTCATCGATTCAATCACAGCTTGCTTTGCTGCGTCAGGTGTTTTTTTCCATGACAATGCACCAATGGTATGCCCGATGGCATGAAGCAACATTAGGATGGCGGCTATTCGGAGAAGTACTTTTGGATTCATAGTTTTATTAGTTGAGTGTTGTTATAATAAACATAGATTTTATTACAAGTTAGCATCAACTTTGATACTGGCTGCACTTCTCCAAATTATTTTGTTATCATCTCCGCTCCAAACATGATGCGATGGCCATCAATCGTGCGAATGGAAAACTCGCGCTGGCCCCACGGCTTGTCAGCTATTTCACTCAAGACGTCTACCTCTTTCGAGGAATATTCATGATAAAGCTCATCGATATTTTCCACATCAACGTATGCAAAGTAGGCATGATCGCCGGTTTCAAAAGCGGAAGGTTCATCCGCGCACTCACCGAGCATGACAACAAATTTATCACGCCCCAGAAAATGCCAACTATCGCCAAACCATAATGTTTTAAAGCCAAGTTGCTTTTCGTAATAGTCTGCTGATTTAAACAGACTCTTTACAGCCAGCACATATCTAGTACCTGTTATTTTTGGTGGTTTGGTCATGATCGATATTTTTTCTCAAACTAAAAGTAAACAAGCTTATCTCACGAAATTCCAGAAACTAATTTTTCTTCTTGTACTGAATCCTAACTTTTCATAAAGTTTTACAGCAGGGTTCGTTTCCACCACATGTAAATACGGTAATTTATTTTGATTGAAGATGGTATTCACCACATGAGCAATCAATTGCGATGCATAGCCCTTCCCCGTATGGTTGGGATGTGTAACGATAGCGCTCACTTCTACAAAGTCATTCATCTGCATTCGTTCGCCACCCACAGCAATCAGTTCGTTGTTTTTAAATATTCCAAAATACTCACCCATTGAAGAAGTTTTCTTTTTGAAATAGCCAGGCTGCACTAAATTAACCAATTGAAACAAAGCATCGGTGTGTTCATCGTTAAGTTTTACGATTTGCTCATTGATTACTGCATCAATCGGACTATCAATTATCATTTGAAGGCAAATCAATTCCTTTTTCAGTGTTAGTTGATTGGAGTGCTCAGGTTTTTCTCCCACTACGAAAAAATTCTCAATCAATGCAGCGTATTCATCCAGATGCTTTGCAGTGTCCTTCCCTATTTCAAAACCGCCAAACGGACAATAATCAGGGTGATAGAATTTTACACTGCCATAGTCGACCGCAAAATTTTGGTGATGCTGCGACAAGGAATACCAAACGGGATTGTCTAAATAGTTTTCGTTTTTGGATTTCATTAAGGTAAAATTATTTCTTCTCCGGGTTCTTGTCACTTTCATGTTTCCACATACCATAGCTTTTTGTCCAGCCGTGGGTTTTATAGCGGAACCAAAAATGCAAGGAAGTTCCAACAACAAAAAGGCTGAGCAAGATGATCCAAAGTAATTTTGTTCCCCAAAGAAAATAGACCAAGCCTCCCAACAAAATATATTTCACAATTCTGAGCCAGATCGGCTGCGCACTTTTTGAAAAGGCAACTTCAAGTTCGCGTTTGATAGTTTTCCTAAGAGGCATTTTAAGATTTATACCGAGATATTCTCCCTAAATCATTTCCTAGGAGATCCGATTCTTTCTTTTTTGTCAAATCCCGTGTTGATTTTTTTTGTTTCTCAGACATGCTACTGAATCTTTGATCAAACATTTGGGATCTTTCAATAAAATATTGACCTATTGCTGGGTCTTTGATTGATACATTATTTATATTGTACAGACCATTTTCTCCTATTCGGCTATTCTCAAAAAAATTTAAATCAAATCCACTAATTGGCATTAGAATAATGAATCTCGGTAACTTAATGTAAAATAGGCAAGCGTCATCGCTATTAGGTATTCCTGCATCAACCGCTCGAGCCATGAACATTCTAAAATTATCATCATCTTTAATAATGTCCACACCGACAATCATATGAATTTCATCGAAGCCTTGCAACGGTTTGCCATTTAGTAAATAATCTGACCATTCTTTTTCTGCATTCAAAAGAAAGTTATACCAAGAAGTCTTTTCTACGTCTATATAGTCCTTCATGGTGCGCCAAAAAAGGGAAATCAAAAAATACCTCAATCTATGATCATATTGAAACTCTACGACACTGCTCTGGACAACTGGTTGAAATATATTATTTGCGAAATATGTTTCTGCAGTGTTGAATAATCCTTCACAATTAGAACATAGTAATTTAATAACCCGCCCATCTTGTTTTGGTATATTAATATCCTCAATACTTCTTAATCTGCCAGTCCCAGATTTTTTCAACCACCTAAATATAAATCCGGGAATAATATGACTATCTACTGGTTTTCCCTTACCACAAAGTTTACATAAATTATTTTCCATAAGTGTTTTGCAAGTTAACTGTTTACAAAAACTTCTTCACCACCTCCTCCGTATGCTCACCCAAATGTGGCGGAGGCAGCAAGCCAGCCCCGATTAACTGTTGGCATAAGCGGTCGGAACCTTTTCCTGACAATCGCCACTCACAAATTAGATTCTTCTGATGCGGACCATCTCTTTTTTAATCACCGTGAAAGATTTCGGAAGCTCGGCACTTCTCTCTTCGATTACTTTCAATAGCAATTCTGCTTTTTCGTTGGGATACAACTCTTCAACGCGCAATAAGATTACACCAGCACTTACCTTTTTGAGCCGGTACACGAGTTCACCAAAATCTTTGTCGGAAGTTAAGAGTATTCGATCTGCCTGGCTTGCCGTTTCCAGTACGTATTCATCGTCCTTGGAAGGAAATTTTTCTGCAACAGCAAGGACATCATAACCTCTTTCCCTTAAATGCAGAATGATAGGAAAATCTACACTCTCATCAGCAAGAAAATTCATACCGCAATAGGGTATATCGCATCGCCTTTCAGCGATTCAGCGGCATACGCTAAGGCGGCTTTTATTTTCTCTTCAGTTAAAGTTGGGTAAGCTTGTAGAATATCTGAAAACGTCATGCCATGAGAAAGTTTTTCCAATATGATCTCAACGGTAATGCGCGTCCCTTTTATTACGGGTTTTCCCATCATTACCTTAGCATTGATTTCTATGTGATTGTTCAATTCCATATCGATTCAGTTTACATATTCAAAGTTAAATAAAAACAATATGATATGGACTAACTAAGCTCATTCACCACCTCCTCCGTATGTTCACCCAAATGTGGCGGAGGCAGTAAGGAAGTTGCCGGTTGCCAGTTGCCGGTATGTTTTCCTACGTAGTTTCTTACACCTTGCACTCCGGCACCACTGAGTAACGTCTCCATCGCTTGTGGTAACTCAAACACTTCTTTCAAATTTTGTATGAAGCCAGCAGGGATTTTTTTGGAACGTAATTTTTCAATGAACACAGTGGAGTTGATCGACATGATTTTTTCTGCCAGGATTTTATTCAACTCTTTGCGGTGTGCCACACGCTCGTGGTTTTTTACAAACCGATCTCTCAAGTCCTCAGCTTCAAGTCCTAAAATTTTTACCAGCTCATCAAATTGCTTGTCGCTGCCCACAGCTAACAAAATTCGTTTGCTGTCTTGCGTTACAAACGAGTCGCCATAAGGTGCAATGTTCGGGTGAGCCGAGCCTTGCCGTGTTGGTAATTTTTTTCCTACCAGCCAGTTGGTCGCCTGGTTTGCTAAAGAAGAAACTGCAGTCTGCACCAAACTCACTTCTACAAAGCTTCCTTCTTTTGTTTTCTCTTTTTTTAATAATGCAAGCAGCAATCCTTCTTTCAACTGATGCGCAGCTAATACATCGATCAATGCCACAGGCATTTTAGTTGGCGGTCCATCGTGCTCACCATTCAATGCCATGAAGCCGGCTTCCGCTTGAATGACGGCATCATACCCCACACGATCATCATCTGAACCATAGCCAGTGATTTGTCCGTAAATAAGTTGAGGGTTGAGAGTTTTAAGTTGTAAGTAAGACACTCCCAACTTTTCTGCATCGCCCGGTTTGTAACTGGCAATAACAATGTCACTTTTCGCGGCTAATTTTTTCACAATCTCTAAATCTTTTTTGATCGTCAAATCCAGCGCTACGGATTTTTTTCCCCAGTTGCACGAACAGAAATACGCAGAGCGATCATCGGTGGGCTCGCCCGGAGTTTTCCATCCTCGTGTAACATCTCCACCGATTTTGGGGTTCTCTATTTTAATTACCTCCGCACCTAACTCGGCAAAGAATTGCCCCACACTCGGGCCGGCCAGCACGGAAGCAAGTTCGAGGACTTTCAGGTCGTTCAACATCGTTATAAGTTAATAGTTATTCGTTAATAGTTGAATCTCAGTTCGTTTAACAAATAACTAACAACGATTAACGAAAAACGAGCAACGAAAATAGAATCATTTGTTGCATTTTTGCGTTCCATACCGAAAATTGACTTTATGCACCGATTGATTGTTCTGATTCTATTGTCCATTGTAACGTTGTCTTGTAAAGAAAAAACTGCCGAACTAAAACCCGGCACGTGGCGTGGCGTGATTGATTGCCAGGGCCACGACTTGCCCTTCACGTTTGATGTAACCAAAAGAAACGACAGTCTGCTCGTCACTATTCACAATGGTGAAGAAAAGATTTTGCTGGATGAAGTTTCCCTCTTTGGAGATTCGGTGAAAATGGTCATGCATATTTTTGATGCAGAACTTCGAGCTAAAATTGATGGCGATAAATTATCCGGAACGTTCGTAAAAAATTATGCGCCTCAGGCGAACCAACCTTTCAGGGCAACGTTCGGCGATGATTATCGCTTCGCAAAAAATTCTTCAGAAAAAACAATTGACTTCTCTGGCAAATATCAAATCGAATTTAAAACACCAAAAGGAAAAATAATTCCTTCCGTGGGAATATTCGAACAAAATGGTAATCATCTTTCCGGAAGCTTCCTTACACCAACGGGCGACTACCGTTACCTTGAAGGAAATGTAGTAGATGACAAACTTATGTTGAGCACTTTTGATGGCAATCACGCCTACGTCTTCATCGCTGCGAAATCGGGCGACTCCCTGAAAGGCGATTATTATGCCGGTAAACTTACTTACGAATCCTTCAAAGGCATTAAAAATGAAAATGCAAAATTGCCCGATGCGGAATCACTCACGTATTTAAAAGAGGGTTACGATAAAATTGATTTCAAATTTCCTGACCTCAATCACAACCTCGTGAGCCCATCGGATAAAAAATTTAAAAACAAAGTATTGATCCTTCAAATCTTCGGAACGTGGTGCCCCAACTGTATGGATGAAACAAAATTTCTGGTGCCGTGGTACAGAGAGAACCACGAGCGTGGAGTTGAAATCCTCGGCCTCGCCTACGAACGTAAAGATGATTTCGCCTATGCGAGCGAGCGCGTGAAGAAGACTATTCATAAAATGAAAATCCCGTATGAATTTGTTATTGCCGGAGTAGACAACACCGAGAAAGCATCCAAGACGCTGCCTATGCTGAACAAAGTGTTGGGCTTCCCTACCACGATCATGATCGGGAAAGATGGAAAAGTAAAATATATCCACACCGGTTTTGAAGGACCAGGTACAGGAATTTATTACGAACAGTTTAAAGAACGGTTTAATCAGATCGTCAACGAACTTTTAGCTGCTAAGGGTTAATCGTTATTCGTTAATCGTTATTAGCCTTTCCGGTCAGAATTGTTTCGTGTATTTCAATTAACGATTAACGACTCCCTTTGAACTTTTAGCAGTAAATTTGCCTTCTCTAAGCGTTAATAGTTAATCGTTATTAGTCAATAGTGTTTGTATTAATTTTGCGATTAACAGATAACCATTAACGAACAACATAAAAAAGTGAAAAGAGTAGTTGTTGGCCTATCCGGAGGCGTTGATTCGAGCGTAACAGCCTATTTATTAAAAGAGCAAGGGTATGAAGTGATCGGCATGTTCATGAAAAACTGGCATGACGACTCCGTCACCATCAGCAACGAGTGCCCCTGGCTGGACGACAGTAACGATGCCATGATCGTAGCACAACATCTTGGCATTCCTTTCCAGGCGATCGACCTCAGCAGCGAATACAAGGATCGTATTGTTGATTATATGTTTGCCGAATACAAAGCCGGGCGCACACCCAATCCGGATATTCTTTGCAACCGTGAAATCAAGTTTGACATTTTTTTGAACGCTGCGATGAAGCTTGGTGCCGACTATGTGGCAACCGGTCATTATGCACGAAGAGAAGAAATCGAAATTGAGGGCAAGAAAATTTATCGTTTGCTGGCTGGCAAAGATCCTAATAAAGATCAAAGTTATTTTTTGTGTCAGCTCACACAGGCGCAACTTTCGAAAGCACTATTTCCGGTAGGTGAACTTCTTAAACCGGATGTGCGCGCCATCGCGAAGAAAGCAGGGCTCGCTACGGCTGAGAAAAAAGATTCGCAAGGGTTGTGCTTTATCGGCAAAGTTCACTTGCCTGATTTCTTGAAACAACGTCTTGAAACAAAAAAAGGAAACGTAATTGAAATCCCCGCCACATCCACCGTGTTTCAAAACGGGTGGGCGCAGGATGACCTCGTTCATATCACACAACCCTACGCACTTCAACCTGAATCAGGCGTGGTAGTTGGGGAACACACTGGCGCACATTATTATACCATCGGGCAACGAAGAGGATTGAACCTTGGTGGATTTGAAAAACCATTGTTTGTAATCGGTACTGACACAGAAAAAAATATTATCTACACCGGTATGGGCGAAGACCATCCAGGGTTGTACCGGCAAGGTCTGTTCATTCCACTAGCGGATGAACATTGGGTTCGCGAAGATTTGCAACTGAAATCAGGCGAATCAAAAAAATTCATGGCGCGCATCCGCTATCGCCAAACACTAGAAGCCTGCATGCTTCATCAAAAAGAAAATGGTTTATACATTATCTTCGACAAACCACAACGCGGAGTAACTCCTGGGCAATTTGCTGCCTGGTATGAAGGAGATGAGTTGGTGGGTTCTGGGGTGATTCAGTGACGCATTTTGGCGATAACAAATACCTAACAAAGAATGAATTTGGCTGGACCTTTCTAGAGGGTTATCTTTGAGGTTGAATCGATATGAAAATGGCGCGGTCTATTGTCTGGCCTTTTCTTCAGCGGTACTGGATCAAGGCTAAATATTAAATGAAGATAGGTCGTCAATTGCTAGTCAAGCTCAAAAACTGTGTTTTACTGGTGCTTTTGTTTGCCACAGGCTTGGCAGCTCAAGAGATTGTTGTACAGGGTAAAGTTACTGATGCCGGATCCGGCGATCCTATCCCCTTTGCCACCATTCAGTTTAAAGGAACAACGGTAGGTGTCACCACGGACTTTGATGGCAATTTTGTATTGCGAACCTCCATAAAAGCTGATTCGATCTTAGTTACTTCGGTGGGATATAAACCACGAACTAAAGCGGTAAAGCCTGGGAAACAAGTGATCAACTTTCAAATGGAAGAGGAGGTAAAAAGTCTGAAGGAAGTGGTCATTGCAGCTGGCGAAAATCCTGCTTTTGAAATCCTTCGGAGCGTTGTTAAAAATAAATCGCACAATGATAAACGTAATCTATCTGCATACGAGTATGATGTGTACACCAAAACTGAGGTAGACGTCAATCAAATCTCCGACAAGCTTCGTAAAAGGAAGACGATGAGAAAAATCTCGCAAGTTCTGGACAGCATCGACCGGGTAGTTGGTGAAGATGGTAAACCCATTCTTCCGCTTTCAATCACGGAAAGCACTTCCAAATTTTACTACCGCACCTCGCCTGTTCTGAAAACGGAAGAAATTCTTAATACAAGAATTAATGGTGTAGGTTTTACCGATGGCTCCACCGTAAATCAAGTTGTTGGCTCATCATTTCAGGAGTACAACTTTTATCAAAACTGGCTTAATATTCTGGGTAAAAATTTTGTTTCACCCATCGCCGATGGCTGGCGTTTATATTATGATTATGACTTGACCGACAGTCTTTACGTTGGAAATGATTTTTGTTATCGTCTGGATTTCTTTCCGAGAAGCCCTGCCGAACTAGCTTTCTCCGGAACGATGTGGATCCGCAAAGAAGATTTTGCACTTAAGCAAATTGATGCGTCCGTAGGGAAACGGGCCAATATCAATTTCATTGACAAGATTCAAATCCAACAGGAATTGGCACCCACCCCGGAAGGGCCATGGATACCAAAGAAGAACCGCGTGTTGGTGAACGTGGGTGAGCTAACCAAAAACTCCGCAGGTTTATTGGCTAAATTTTATTCCAGCAACAGAAATGTAATCGTCAACCAACCTCATGAGCCGAAATTTTATGACAAGCGCATTCAGGTAAAGGAAGATGCGCAAGCCTTTCAAGACGATAGATATTGGGATTCACTTCGACACGAGCCACTCAGTCCCACTGAAAAGAATGTGTATAAAATGATCGACACACTTAAAAATATTCCAGTAGTAAGAACTTATACTGATGTTTTTAAAGTGGTGGTGGAAGGATACTACAATTTGGGAAAAATTGAATTGGGGCCTTATCTCAGGAGCATCGCGTCTAATACCGTTGAGGGTTTGCGAGTACAAGTTGGATTTAGAACCAACGTTAACTTCAGCAAAAGAATAGTTTACAGTGGCATGGCAGCCTACGGTTTTCAAGATGAAAAAATAAAATTCTCATTCTCGACAAAACAAATATTATCACGCAACCATTGGACAACATTAACCTTTCGCGTTCGAAAAGATATTGTTAGGTTAGGTGTTGATGAAGAAGCCGTGCGGACGAGTCCATTATTTGTTGGTGCAGCACAATGGGGTCGGTTCCACAGGGCATACTATTATAATGAAGGGTTCGCCTCCATTCAGCGGGAATTCAAGCGAGGCATCTCTGGCCGATTGGCCTTTCGTTATTGGACATTCGATCCTACCTATGCTTTCGGGTTTCAACAGGACCCTACCGATTTAAACTCACCAGTCTTAGATCAGTTTGAAACTTCAGAAGTTTTCGCAGAAGCACGATACGCCCGCAATGAAACCTTCATTCAAAACGGAAATGAAAGAATCAGCTTGGGAAATGGAAATTGGCCTGCTTTAACTTTTCGATATACTCATGGGATAAAAGGAATTTTAGGCAGTGACTTCAACTACGACAAGGTATTGTTGAATATCAAGCAACGATTGAGTATGGGACCGTTAGGGGCTGCTTATATTAATATTGATGGTGAATACATTTTTAATGATTTGCCTTACCCGTTGTTATCCGTTCATTTAGGAAACCAGGCACCTGTCTATTCTGCCTTTACATTCAACTTAATGAACTACGGAGAATTTGTGAGCGACAAATCGGTCTCCATGCACTACCGTCAATATTTTGAGGGGCTGATTGTAAACCGAATACCTTTGATGAACCGACTGAAATGGCGATTGGTGGGCACTGCTAATTTAATTTACGGCAGTCTCCGCAATTCCAATCAGGCATTGATTGCAAGCTCTACGCCCAGTGGTGACCCCGCATTGAAAACAGGATTCTTCACACCAGGAAAACCGTACGTAGAATTGGGTTACGGTGTTGAAAATATTTTTAAATTCTTTCGTGTTGACTTCGTTCATCGCCTTAATTACCTCGATGGACCCGATGTAAGAAAATTTGGCGTATTGCTTACCATGCAGTTCCGGTTATAGAGTTTCATTGAAACTTTGTCAAAGCCAGCAATGTCTTCTTAACTCATCTGGGCATAATTTGTTAACAACTCCGTGCAAAAGTTATTGAGTTCTTTTTTGTAAAATATTGTGAGGAGATAATCGTGCAACATATCTTCATATCACTAATTCAGTCACTGGCAAACAGGTCAGTAAAACCGGTAAACAAAAAGTTATTTTCTACGAAAAATGACTAACAAAAAAGCCGGGATAGAAAGATTGTACTCGCGGTAAGGCCCTTCGGGAAACTGCCAACAGCACAAGATCGAGAGCATCTGTTGCAAGACTGCGGAGGCAAGTTTTGGTTTGTAATACGCGAGTTAGTGTTTTATGGAGACTACGGTCAATGGCAAAACGGAGCGAGCAATTGCACCGTTTTCATTTAAAGTCTGCGACCAAGTAATAATAATTCATCCCCCAATTGACTTGATGTCAACTTTCTGTTTTCTAAAACATTGTTAATGCCTTCCTAAAGAATTGTTAAACACCTCGTCTCTATTTACAATCCGCAGCATTTATAAATAAATTCAAGTCACACTCAACCAAATCCTTGACTATGAAATCACAACGTCTATTTCCATTACTTCTACTATCTATGCTGGCAGCTCCGGCACTTTTCGCACAAATCACACCCGAGCGAAGAGCACTACTCAAAGCAGACAGTACCATTACTATTCCAAAAATAAAAATCGATGCGAGTGGTGAATTGATCATTGCGGCTTCGTCTTCGTCATCACCCGCCGACTTTGATTTCCTTATTGGCAAATGGAAAATGTATCACCGCAGACTGAACAAGCGACTCGAAAATTGCAAAGACTGGACCGAATTTGAATCCACGGATGACGACCATAAAATTCTTCACGGCATCGGCAATGTAGATTCATATTATTCAGATCAACTCCCAGGCATGGAAGGAAAACCGTTTGAAGGATTCACACTTCGTTTATTCAACCCTAAGACAAAATTGTGGAGCTTGTATTGGGTACCCAGCACCACAGGAATTCTTGATACACCGGTTGTTGGTTCATTTGAAAATAATATCGGGCACTTCTTCGGAAAGGATACTTTCAATGGCAAAAAAATAATCTTCATGTTCCGGTGGGATGTTCGCAACAAAGAAAAGCCGGTGTGGGGTCAGGCCTTTACAACAGACAATGGCAAGACTTGGGAGTGGAACTGGTTTAACGTATTGGAGCGAATGAAATAGTACGACTGCCTACTGCTTCACAATCTTGCCATCCTCCATTTCAATGATGCGTTGCGTACCTTCGGCAAAGGCCGGATCATGTGTAACAATCAATAACGTTTGCTGAAATTCTTTTGACAGCTGGCTGAACGTGTCAAACACAATCTGACTGTTTTTTTTATCCAGGTTTCCGGTGGGTTCATCGCCCATGATGATGATGGGATCGTTGATGAGTGATCGCGCGATAGCCACGCGCTGCTTTTGTCCCCCTGAAAGTTGGTTTGCTTTTTTTTCTGCCAGTTCTTTAATACCCAGTATATCGAGTTTCTTCATTGCCTTGTCTACAATTTCTGCTTCTGAAAATTCACCTAAGCGTAGTGCAGGAAGCATCACATTTTTCAACACGGTGAATTCATTTAACAAATAATGAAACTGAAAGACAAATCCGATCTTCTTATTGCGAATACGTGCCAACTCTTTCTCCTTTCGATTCTCCATGCTTTCTCCATCGATGATCAACTGGCCTGTATAGTCAGTGTCCATCGTAGAAAGGATATAAAGCAAAGTGGATTTACCACAGCCCGATTTGCCCATGATGGAAACAAACTCACCTTTTTGAACTGTAAATGAAATGTTATGCAATATTTCTACTGTCACCGGGTCGTGAAAATTTTTGCAGATATCTGTGGTTTGAAGGATAACACTCATACTATTTGCCCCGGATAATAATCACAGGATCTACCTTGCTGGCTTTCTGCGCAGGAAACCACCCGGCAAAGTAGGTGGTGAGAAAAGAAAAGAAAATGGCGATCACGTAAAACAACGGATTATAACTAACGGGAAAAGTTTTGATTGTAGGAATCGCGGTTGGATGAAAGGGAATGTGATTAATGATGCGGGTAAGTCCATTTCCACAGATCAAGCCCACCAGGCATCCGAAAAATCCAATACTTAACGAAATGAAAATAAAAATTCTTTTCACATCAGAGCCTGCAAACCCTGTCGCTTTCAAAATAGCAATCGTATCCATCTTCTCGTAGATCATCATGTTGAGAATATTGTAGATACCAAATCCCGCTACAATCAAAAGGGTAATTCCTACTGCATAAGAAATAATATTTCTTATTCTTGTTCCGGTCTCAAACTGAGCATTAGCAGTTTGAATATCTTCGGCATTGGTTTCAAAAATAGACGCATATTCTTTCGCTACCGCAGGAGCTTGTTTCAGATCAAGCAATTTCACCTGGATGTCCGTAACGTAGCTATCACTTTCGCCTAATATTTTCTGAACAGTAGTAATTGCAGCGAAACTTTGAGTCTTGTCAAAATCAGCCAGACCTGATTCATAAAAACCTACTACTTTCAATGGAAACCGTTCCCCTTCCACCGTGGTGATCTGAATGACATCACCCAGGTTGGCGAGCAGTTTGTGCGCGAGTGGCTTTCCAAGAATTATACTATTTGATAAATTCTTTATATCCATAGGATTGCCATCGGTCACATAGTCGCTGAATTTGTAAAATCGAATTTCTTGTGCCACCTCAATGCCATTCATAAAACCGGCAATATCAACTGCACCGTCATTGAAAAAGACCTGTGTGGCAACTTTTCTTGAAATACCAAGAACACGAGGATCTTGCTCCAGGTTCTTGACGATTCTGTTGGAATTGTAAATAGCTTGACGGCTGTTGCCCGCTTTGATCGAGCTAATAAAATTGTAATTATGCTTGTAATCTTCTGACAAATAAACGGCTTGATTTTTATTCGGTTCGATTTCATTATACAATCTCACATGAGGGGTGCGGTTCAATACTAAACCATCGAGCAGTTCGTTCAATCCATTCATGAAGCTGAGCAGGGCAATGAACATCGTAATCCCAAAAGTGACTCCCAATGCAGCGACCAATGTTTGCTTCAACCGCGCGCGCAGCATGGTGATGGCAATCTCGATGAGTAATTTTGTTTTCACGGCAAAGGTTTGATAATGGCATCATTTTCATTTAACCCCTTGAGTATTTCTGCTTTCTGATAATCCATCAGTCCTATTTCCACTTTGCGTTTCTCTCCATTCTCCATAATCACATAGTCTCCTTCCAGCAAACAATTGCGTGGGATCAGTAATGCTTTTTCTTTAGTAGTGATGACGATGTTAGCTTCCACAGTTAGATTAGGATAAATCTTTTCAGGTCCTTTGGTGAATACTGCTTCGAGGGTGAATGTCTTTGATCGCTCATTCATCATCGGGTAAACTTTACTGATCAAGCCTTCAAAAACTCTTCCGCGGTAACTATCCATCGTGATCATCACTTTTTGATTCACGCTAATTTTCGCAATATCATATTCATCTACCTGCAGTTCAAGATAAAAATTATTGCTCTCACCGAGAATGGCAATGGGAGTTAATGAAGTCACCATCTCACCTTGCCTTTTCAACACGCTGAATACTTTGCCAGTCACTTCGCTTTTTACGATGAGGTCGTTGGCTTGCGAAGAGATGATCTCAAGTGTTTTTTGCGACTGACTTGCCGAGAAGTCCAGTTGTTTTTTTAGTTGTCCATAGCGAAGAATGGCATTCTCATAATTCGCCTTAGAATTTCTTGCGTTAAGTTCTTTTTGTTCGAGTTCTACTTTGCTCCCTACATTCTGCTGCCAAAGATTTTGTTGACGAACGTAAAGCAATGAATCCACTTCATTTTTTTCTTTCGCCACTTCAATATTGTAACGCAGCTCGGTGAGTTTGTCCTCATTGTTTTGGAGAGCATTGAACTTGGCAGCTATCTCTGAGTTATCCTTTGAAAGTTGCGTAGCCCGGTTATTTACTTGCACGATTGGTTGGCCTCTTTTCACTAGGTCGCCTTCTGTGATGTAAATTTTACCGATCACTCCGGGTGTTGGAGCAAAAACCTGGTACTGGTTTCGGCTCTTCACCACACCGGATGCGTAAACCGATTCGGTGATGGACTGAAATTCCGGATGGACAATTTCCTTTTTACTACCGCAGCCAGCCAGAGCAATGACAAAGACGCTAATCAGAATTCGCTCAACATCCTTTGGTTTTATCTTATTGGGGATCTTCATTCTTATACTTCAAAAACTGAAGGCCCAAACTACCGAACTTGCATCTATTTTCTTATGACTACGAGGGTGATTTTTGTCATAATAGGTTAACTCAATCCTTATACTCCCCCTCCCACTTTGCCACCACTACCGTTGCCAAACAATTGCCGAGCACGTTGGTGCCGGTGCGGGCCATGTCCATGATGGCATCTACACCCAGCACGACAAATGCTTTGTGTGGATCGATGCCCATGTCGCCAACGGTAGCAACAAGAATTAAAAATGTTGCGCCCCGCACACCCGCCACGCCTTTGCTTGTGAGCATAAGAATCAACACCATTTTTATTTGTTCACCAAGGGATAGATCAACGCCCGCCAACTGTGCCACAAATACCGAAGCGAGGGAAAGATAAAGCGTACTTCCATCCAAATTAAAACTATAACCGGTCGGCAACACAAAGGCTACCACTTTTCGTGGGATGCCCATCTTCTCTAAATTCTCCATAGCTAACGGAAGAGCTGATTCGCTGGTAGCGGTAGAGAATGCCACCGCGACCGGTTCTGAAATAGCTTTAATAAATTTTCTAAAATTCAACTTGATGATGAAACCGATGGGTACCAGAACAAAAAGTATAAACACAAACAACGCTCCATACAATGTTGCAACAAGCAGTGCTAAATTCTTTAACACTTCAAATCCGAAGGAAGCAATAGAATAGGCCAGCGCTCCAAGCACAGCAAAGGGCGCAAAGTACATCACGATGTGTGTGAACTTAAACATCACATCCGAAAGCCCCCCGCAAAAATCCAGCATGGGTTTTCTTTTCTCCTCGCTTAACATCGCCAGCGCAACGGCAAACAAAATACTGAAGACCACCACCTGCAATACCTGACCTTCGGAAACAGCCTTGGCAATGTTTTCCGGAAAAATGTCGAGAATAACGTTATGCGATTCTTTCTGTGACAATAATTTCTCAGCGCGTTGCTCCTGTCCCTGCGCCATTTCGATGTGTGCACCTTCTCCTGCTTTAGTAAGATTAATGGCAGCTAATCCAATAAAAAGAGCTGCCGTGGTTACGATTTCAAAGTAGAGAATCGCCTTCAGTCCCATCCTCCCTACTTGTTTTAAATTGGAGTGCGCAGCAATGCCGACGACCAACGTTGAAAAAATGAGGGGGGCAATTATGGTTTTAATAAGGCGCAGGAAGATGCTACTCAATACATCCAGATGGATGGCAATGGTTGGAAAAGAAAAACCAATCTCACAACCGAGGAACATGGCTAATACTATCCATGGTGTCAATGCCTTTCTTAGAATAGCTAAATAGATGAGCAAACCCCAAACTATCCATCGGGTTGCGGCAAGCACAGCGCTGCTGATTTCAATCCAATGATAATAATTAACAAGGCCCGCAAAGACGGCAATCGTAGCAAAAACGAAAATGAGAAGGGAAAGTGTTTTCAGTTTCACAAATAGACAATTTATTGGCCGTGAAGATAATAGTTATTCCTAAATCGGTTGCATAAGTTCTGTTGTGCAACAAGGCTACAGACGAACTTTATTTCCGTATTTTTGTTTTGAAAAAATACAATCAAAACCAGCTTATGTTACAGGCCGCGCCAAAATCCATTCATATCTACCTGGAAAGCAATCCCAATCCCAATTCGCTCAAATTTGTGGTGAATGAAATGCTGGTACCCGATGGGATGAGTTTTGATTTTCCCAGCCCGGCTGAGGCGGAAGATGCGCCTTTGGCACAGGAACTATTTATGTACCCGTTTGTGGAACGCGTGTTTTACATGAGCAACTTCGTTACGGTCACCAAAAAAGAAGATGTCGAATGGATCGAGATACAAGACACCCTTAAGAATCACATTCACACCTTTCTGGAATCCGGTAAATTGATTCTTGATAAAAAAGAAGAAGCTGCTCCTCAACAGGAAGAAACAGAGACGATCAAAAAAATAAAAACGATTTTGGATGAATATATCCGCCCAGCTGTGGAGCAAGATGGCGGAGCAATCACGTTTCATTCGTACACAAATAAACGGGTGACTGTTACTTTACAAGGTTCATGCAGTGGTTGCCCTTCATCGACCATCACCTTAAAAGCAGGCATCGAAAACCTCTTCAAGAAAATGATGCCGAACGAAGTAGAAGAGGTTGAGGCGTTGGGTTAATCCCAAACAAATTTCCAGCTACCATCTTTTTGTCTTCTCCACACCGTGTGAAAGTATCCTGAGCTATGACCAATCTCGCCATTTGGGAGTTTTGTTGTAAAATTATATTTACCATAGGTATATCCTAAATCTCCAGATACATCAACAAAATCTGGATACCATTGGAGTTCTCCCTTCTGAGAGTTTAAAATAAAGTACTTTCTAATTCCACTGATACCCTTGACGAGCGAATCACTGCGCTTGATTACTGCATTACTGTCAGCAAAGGCAATAAATGCCGCCGCATTGCCTTTTTCTTTTGCCATGCGTGCAAAATTTTTCTCCGTTTGAATAATTTCTGATTTTGACTTTTCATTGTCAATTGATTTTGAAGTGCAAGATTCCAGGATCACGATGAATATAACAAACCGATTTTTCATATTGACTTATAATAGAGTCTTAATCTTAGAAATCAAATTTTCTATTTCTGGGCAACTCTGTTTTAGACCTGAGAAATTTTTGAGCGTCTCTTTCATCAATCTTTCTCTTCCTTCTCCAGGTCCTTCATCTCCATATTTATTAATAAAAACGCGGAATTCATTTTCTTTAACATCGGAATCATTCTGAATCTCCCCCCAAGCTCTAGTTAATTTATTTTTGTGACCTGCTAGCAACCAGGTTTCAACCTCCTCTTTGGCAGCCACCGCAATGAAAGGGAAATTTTTTTTTTGAAGCTTATCCGTTAGTTGTTCAAGCGAAACCTCTCTTCCTTCCTTTCCATCTCTATCTGGCAAAAAAAGAATCAAATCAAAGTGTTTATATCTTTCGCAAATTTCTTCCACTTGATCCCTTGCGTGTTCGAATCCCGAAACCTTTGGATTTGTCAGAACTTCAACTTTGGCATTGGTCTTTCCAACCTCCTTCAATATGCGTTCGCCTAAAGGTTGTAGTATAAAACCATTATATATAGGATCCTCAGGAATAATTAAAACTCTAAAACTCATAAGCTATTTTCTATCCATCCTTCTGCAAACAAGTCTCCGAAAGGTTGCTTTTTAATAAGACTATTAAAATTCGGAACTTCAGTAACAGGTTGAATAACAGATGCGCCATTTATCGATCTTGAACAATGAAAAACCCAATTGTAAATTTTTGGATCCAGCCATGTAAGTAGTATTGGGGAGTGGGTAGTAATAAATATTTGTGAGCTTCCTTTTTGTGCGCGACCCAAAAGCAGCTCCACCAAAAGCCTAAGACGAGTTGGATGAATTCCATTGTCAACTTCTTCAAGCAAAAGAATATGAGGTGCGGCTGTTTGAAACAATGCCGCTGTCAGCGCTGCAAACCTCAACGTCCCATCTGATAGTTGAGGAGCTAAAATTTTATTCCTTCCCTCATAAACTCCAAAAATTGGTTCGCCAAGAGCTCCTTTCTCGGTTATTGCTTCATCTAGATCTGTTGGGGTTAGTTTGCTTAGCCAACCATTATAGGCCAATTTTTTTATATCATCTGAAAGTATTGTCTTAACTAACGCAGCAAAGTTCTCCCCTCTTTCCCCAATTCTTTCTGCTTGTGTTTGACGAGAGTACTCTCTTAAAACTGATGGCACCAAATCTAATTTTTGTGTGTCACGGAGCAATTCGACCAACTGATTGATTGCATCACGATGCTCAAAAGGAAACTCTTCTGGGCGAAGATCTTGAATCTGATGAAGTACTGGGATATGTCTGTTAAAAGTATGATGAGGCGCCTTTCCCTTTCCTCCGCTAAATATTTTAGTCTTAATTACACGCTCTGTAAGTTGAGTATCAATAGTCTCAAATACATTGTGCCAGCCCGTAATATTTTTATAGCTAAACTCTTCGCAGGCTACTATTCCTTTTGCAGGATCAACTTTAATCTTGTACCAGTACTCTATTTCTTTTGTTATATAATTAGCTTCAAATTGAAAAGTATTCTTGTTATCCGGCTCTGATGGTCGACCTCTCTTACCCTCCTTTGAACGAAAGACCGCGACATCACCCCCACCCCTGATTCCATCCCATTCGATACTACTGGATGTTTTGGATTTACCATGGAATATTTCCTGAACGGTAAAGCCATATCCGACACCTTGCAACACTCTCAATGCATCAAAAAAATTGCTTTTCCCGCTGGCATTCGTACCAATGAAGAAATTTAATTTGCTGAACTCAAGCACAGCTTTCTCTATGCTCTTGAACCTGTCTATAACTAGTTTGCTTAGCATAGACGCAATTTATTCAATTTCTACTATGACGGTTTATTTTCTTAAAAAGAAAGATATACTACTTACTTTCCCTCACCCTTCAAATATTTATCCAAAAACTTCAACACTTCCTCTGACGCCTTGATGTTGTTCTCCTTCTTTACAAAGCCATGGCCTTCATCAGGAAAGATGACATACTCAACCGGAACGTTATTCTTTTTAGCAGCGGCAACAATTTCATCCGACTCGACTCGTAATACTCGTGGATCATTGCCGCCTTGCAAGACTATAAATGGTGATGTGATTTTTGAAGCGTGGAAAAGTGGCGACTTATTAAATAATGCAACAGAGTCAACAGCTGGATCGCCCATCTCTACATACAATGCTTTTTTAAATGACTCCCACCACGGAGGAATACTCTTCAACGTGCGAAGCCAATTTGTAACGCCAAAATAATTGACGCCCACTTTAAATTCTTTGGGCGCAAAAGTGAGTGCAGCCATTACCATGTAGCCGCCATAGCTTCCACCGTAAATTCCAATTTTGGTGGTATCAATGTAAGGAAGTGTAGCCAGGAATTTTTTGGCTTCGATACAATCTTTCAAATCTTCGTTGCCATGCTTTCGATCATCGGCTGCAAAAAAAGTTTTGCCATAGCCACTGCTGCCGCGGTTGTTCACGGCGAGTATTGCATAACCGTGATTCACCAGATGTTGAAGGGCAGGAGAATAATTCAACCGGGTCTGCCCCCCTGGCCCTCCATGAATCCATAGAAGCACCGGAACTTTTTGACCCTCAGCAATCCCTTTTGGTTTGTACAACAACGCAGGAATCTCCATTCCATCAAACGATTTATAACGGATCACCTGGCCCGCTACCAAATCATTGGGATCAATCTCCTTGGTCATGGTGTTGGTGATCTGCTTCACTTCTTTCGTTTCGAAATTGTAGACAAACAAATTGCTTGGCGACTTCGAGCTACTCACATAAAATGACATCTTCTTTTCGCTGTTAGAAATATTTACGCCGGTGATATCTCCTTCCGGTAATCCGGCAATTTCGAGTTGTTTGCCACCGGCTGATTCATCGTATATTTTTATTTCAGTTCGCGCATCGTTATTAATAGCTACAACTCGGTACTTTCCATTATGAGAGATGTAAGCATACGACAAATCCCAAGGTGCTTCTTCCACTTTGGCTTTTGTACCTGTAGCGATGTCGTAGCTGGCGAGGTACATGAACTCGCTTCCTTCATTGGTGAGATAGAATATTTTTTTTCCGTCAAGGCTAAAATATTGAGGGCTGTATTGAATATCGCCCTGATGTTCGCTTAGCAATTTCGTTTTGCCTGTTTGCGAATCGAGTAAATACATATTCGAGTTATTTGTAGTAATGCTTTCGGTTAGAGCCACATAACGATCATCATTCGAAATCGCATTGGGGTTAAGACCTTTATCATTTTTGTAGAGCAGACTTGCCGGGTAAACCTTTCCTTCTTTCTGTCCGCCTTCGAGTTGCACCTTGTATAGATCAAAAAATTTCTTGTCGCGGCTATTGGATTGATAATACATTAATTTCTGATCGTAACTCCAGCCCGCAAACTGAGCTTTGGCGGTGGTGTCTTGAATTAAATCATTCACCTTACCATCGGTGTTTCTTACAAAAATATGGGTGATCTCATTGCCACCTTTGTCGCTGCCATAAAGAATACGATCATCTTTGGGAAAATAACTATAAGCAAAAATGGCATTGTCGTTTGACGTGGTCAAAGGTTTTTGTTCACCTGTTTCGATATTGATTTCCACAGCATTGAAAATGCCAGTGGCTTTGCTACTAATCAGAATTTTTGATTCGTCAGGCGAAAATGCTCCGCCTGTAATCTGAACAACATCCATGAATTGTTGGATGGTATACGCTTTCGGTGGCTTTTCAGTCTCTTTTGGTTTGCATGATCCGACAAACAAAAGAACAACTCCGACAATAAGGATTTTGGATAGCTTCATAAGGTCGATTTTTTTTAAGGAATCCAATATAGTTAAAAGTGTCAACTCGTATGTTGCAGAATTTACAAACGGAGAATAGGTTGTTTACCTTATACTTTCACTCATCGACTTGCTTAAATTTTCAAGTCCTCTTTTAAATGTTACTAAATCAACCCAACCAAAGCCCAATCGAAAATACAAATCAGGCATGGCAAACCAATGACCTGGCCCAACCATCGTTTTATATTTTTGCATCAACACTGAATAGAATTTTTCTAGGTCGACAGAATCAGGATTTTTAAATCTTGGAAAACAAACTACTCCGCCTTTTGGTAAAATGCATTCCAGTCTTTTCTCATCTTGTAACCATTGGTTGAGAAATTTATAATTTTCGAGCGAACGCTCATTGATTTTACTTTCAAATTTTCCCTTCTGAATTAAGAACTGATAGGCCACTTCTTCATCAAGCGCTGAGTTACTGATATAGATCATTTCTTTTGCTGCCAGAAACCGTTCCATCAACTCTTCATCTTGCGAAATAAGCCAGCCGATTCTCAAACCTGGAAATCCATACGCTTTGGACAAAGAAGAGACGCTGATCACTTTCGTGCTTTGGGTTGCAACTATTGGATAAGGAGTTGCAAAACAAGTATTGCGATACGTTTCATCCACAAGCAAATGAATATCCTTCTTTTCCACCAAAGCAATTAATGAACCTAACTCGGTCTCACTCATCAACATGCCGGTGGGGTTGTGTGGAGAAGTGATGCTAATCAATTTTGTATTGGATTGAATAGCGTTTTCAATGGCGCCAATATTCACTCGCCATTCATCCTCAAATTTCAAATCGATATAACTGATGGCACAACCAATAGTTTTGGGTACTTCGATGTTGGTGGAATAGTTGGGCCGTACAACAATCAAATGATCCTTGACTTCGAGCAAGGAGGTGTTGATAATAAACAATGCACCCGCGGCACCATTGGTTACTAACACATGATCTTCGTTCAGCTTTGTACCCTCAATAATTTTCTTTCGAAGAGAAGCACTCCCGCGATGCGCGATGTATTCCAATTTTAATTGATCCAATTGGAGGTTAAGTTCTTCAAACTTCAAATCGGTAACAGAACTTTCGGCTAAATTGAATTCAATGGAACCATAGCCGATTTCTTCAGGCGACTCTTTTTCAATAGGCATTCGCTGGTATAGCATACCCTTTCATTTAATTATCAAACGGTAAAAATGGTAATAAATACGAGAAAATGTTTGTCTCCAGATTATCCTAAAAAAAAATGATTGTTAAATTGCAACATGATATTTCGAAGGCTTTTGTGCGTGTTGGTGATATCACTAATCTCTTGTCATGGTTTAATGGCGGGTCCTGGGATCAACTTCATTGAGAATAAAGGACAATGGTCCAAGCAATTTGATTTTACAGCGCGGGTTTCAGGAGGGCTTTTTGGAGTAGGTAAAGGCGCTTTCACTTACACGTTCATCGATCAAAAACAAATTGAAGACCGACACCAGGGAAACCATGGCCAATATGAGGAAATTCCAGCCAATTCATCAACAGCAATAAACGGCCATGTAGTAGTTACTTCATTTTTGGGGTTTAATCCCAACTGTAAGCCACAGGCCTTCGGGCAGAGGCCGCAGTACTACAATTATTTTCTTGGGTCTGACGAAGGGAAATGGAAATCATTTGTCCATGCCTTCGATGGAATTTTTTATCCCTCGTTCTACCAAGGGATCGATTTGAAAGTTTATTCGGAAGGAGCCAATTTAAAATATGATTTTGTTCTTGAGGCCGGAGCTGACCCATCTTTAATTCAATGGAAGTATGATGGTGCGGAATTAATCTCCATCCATAATGGAGACCTTGAAGTAAAAACTCTGCTAGCCGACTTGATAGAAAAAAAACCTGTTGCTTATCAATTCATTGATGGAAAGAAATTTTTTATCAGGATGGAATATAAATTCAATGAGGGTAAATTATCTTTTAACATTATTGATGATTACGATCATTGTTTTCCCTTGGTCATCGATCCTCTTCTCATTTTCTCAACTTACTCAGGTTCAACCGCTGATAATTGGGGAAGTACGGCAACACCCGGAGAGCATGGCACCTTGTATTCATCTGGCATTACTGCTCTGGTTGAGAATGGAGTGGCTCTTGGAGGAAACTTCCCGGCAACATCCGGTGCGTTTCAAACTACGTACGGTGGTCTATTTGACGTGGCTATTCTGAAATACGATTCAACGGGTAGCAAACTACTTTACGCATCTTACCTGGGTGGGCTCTATTCAGAATCACCACACAGCTTGGTTATCGATAAAGACGAGAACCTGCTGGTACTAGGAACAACCAGTTCATATGATTTTCCCACAACCGCCGGGGCCTTTCGTCAAACCTTTGCAGGTGGAGATCCAATCCCTAATTTCGGATTCCCGGAAATTCCAATTACCTATGAAAATGGTTCCGATATTTTTGTCTCAAAAATTTCTAAAGATGGTAGCCAACTTTTAGCTAGCACATTTCTTGGTGGAACCAAGAATGACGGATTAAATCCAACGACTAGTTTATTGGTGCGAAACTATGGAGACCAGATGCGTGGGGATATTATCAGCGACAACCTGGGAAATATTTTTATAAGCACCGTTACTTCCTCTCCCGATTTTCCAGTAGTCAATGGTTTTAATTCTACCTATAAAGGTGGCGACACCGATGCGTTGATTGTAAAACTAAGTGGTGATTTAACGCAACTGATCTGGGGGGCATTTTTGGGAGGCAATGCCGCCGATGCCTCGCACACAATCAAGTTCGACAACGCAGGAAATTTATTTGTAGCGGGCGGAACCGCAAGCTCAAACTTCCCCGCCACATCGGGAGCGTATCAAACTACCTTTTCAGGTACAGCCGATGGATGGATTGCCAAGATCAGCGCAGATGGATTATCTATTCTAAAATCAACTTTCACAGGAACACCTTCTTTTAATCAGGTCTATTTTTTAGATCTTGACAAGCTAGAAAATGTTTACGTGTATGGCCAAACGGTTGGAACATTTCCGGTAACATCCGGAGTTTATCATAATACCAATAGCGGCCAGTTTGTTCAGAAGTTTGATAACTCACTCTCTACCTTATCATTTTCAACGGTATTTGGTTCGGGGATAGGCATTCCCAATATTTCGCCGACCGCATTTTTAGTTAATGACTGCAACAATATTTATTTGTCGGGCTGGGGTGGTCAAGTTAATAGTGGGCTCGGGTATTGGAATAGTTCCACTCAGGGAATGCCGATCACTTCCGATGCTTTTCAAAAAACAACAAGCGGCTCGGATTTTTATTTCATGGTTCTATCCAGCGATGCGACACAATTACTTTACGCAACTTACCTGGGTGGCGTTGATTCACGCACGCATGTTGATGGAGGCACCTGTCGCTTCGACAAAAGCGGGGTGGTTTACCACGTAGTTTGCTCAGGTTGTCAAGTCTTTAATGCTAAAGGCACCCCAACGTCTGATTTTCCAACCACTGTCAACGCTTGGAGCCGAGTTAATAGAAGTGACAATTGTAATAACGCTGCTTTTAAGTTTGATCTCTCTTCACTTAAGGCACGCATTCAAACTAACTCCACAAACTTTAATCACCCCAACCTCACCCATGCTTGTGTTAACGATAAAATTATTTTTCAAAACCTAAGTATTGGAGGGCGAACTTATGATTGGAATTTCGGAGATGGTAACAAACAAACCAAGACAGACACAGCTTTCATTCCACATATATATAAGAGCACCGGCAAATTTACAATAAAACTAAAAGCAACCGATTTTGGTACGTGCGCGGTGAAAGATTCAACCTCCACCAACATCACGATTTACAGTCCGTTGGGTATTGTCGGACCTGATCAAACCATTTGCTTTGATGCAGTTACTACACTTCAAGCTTCCGGTGGAACCGATTACCTCTGGACAACAACTGATAAATCTTTCACCTCATCAATTGCGAATCCTTCGGTTAGTCCGGAAAAAGAAACAAACTATTTCATAACCATCACCGATCAGAATGGTTGTGTGAAAAAAGATACGGTGAACGTTCAGGTTGTGCCGGGAATTGATCTTAAACTAAAAGCGGAACGAATTTTTGATTGTGAAAGCCGACCTGTATTGAAGGTTAATAATTTGACAAGCACGCAAGAAGATGTTTTTTTTGATTTCGGAGACGGAGCAACATCCGACCAGCAACAAACTACCCACCAATATGCAGTTGATGGGAAATATGTAGTACGCCTGGTGGGTAAAAAGGAATTCTGTGTCTATGATACCGCTGTGACACTGGCATTTTATTATCGCAAAGTGCCGAATGTTTTTACTCCTGAAGATTCACCGGGTTTAAATGATACGTTCATGATTCAATACGGTGATGCGAAAGTTGTTCCGGGTGATGTTCCTCCCGTTCAAATTTCATTGAAGGTGTACAATCGTTGGGGAAAACTGGTATATGAAAACGAGAACTACAAAAATGACTGGGCTGCCAAAAATGTAGAAGGTGGTGTATATTTTTTTGAAGCTACTCTTGTGGGTGAAAATTCGTGCAAAAGCTGGGTGGATATTATTAAGTGATCAGATTTTCTTCCAATTGGCCAGATACACACCCCCCAATATCAATATCATCCCGATGAAGTGACCGACCAACAACACTTCACCATCAATTACGCCCCACATCACGGAAACCAACGGCATTACATAAGTCACCGAACTTGCAAACAATGGTGAAGAAATCCGAAGGAGTTTATAAAAAAGCAGATTAGCAACAGCAGTGCTCATCAATGCAAGAATCATTACAAAGCCGAGCGCGCGCCATGCCCCTTCGGTGTTGGCCAGTTTGAAAGTAAATTCTGTAAAGCCAAACAAATAAATGTAAGCCAATGGAGCGATCAGTAAGAGAGAAACACTAATGATCGTCATCGGTGCAAGCGATGGGATCTTAAATTTTATGAAGTTAAGGTTCAACCCATAACATGCGCACGCCAATACGATCAGCAGTGCATAGGAGTTGAACGCACCCAATCCACCGCCCGTACGGGCCATAGCCAACACGATACATCCTCCAAAGCTAATAGCGCTCCCGAAGATGGCCCAACCGCGAAACCGTTGACTGAAAAACATGGCGCCAATCATCATCGTCCAGATTGGGGAGAGTGTATTCAATATGCCGGCCAGTGAACTATTCAAATGGGTTTGAGCCGTAGCAAACAAGAACGCTGGAATAAAAACTGCGAGCATGCCTGAGATAAATAGTTTCAGATAGTCGGATTGCTTTAACTCCTTCAAGTGCTGCACAGCAATAGGGACAAGAAATAAGAATGCCGCCGCAACACGAAGGGCGCCCACTTCATCAGCGGAAAAAACCTTTAACGCTTGCTTGATAAGGATGAATGAGGTTCCCCAGATAAGTGATAATGTTAGTAGTAAAATGACGGCTTTGAATCGATTGTTGTCAGGCATAGGAATATGAAAGTGTAAAGATTAAAAATTGACTCATCAAAGCAATGCGTTTTCTTGCGGAGTGGTTGTAAATTGTTTCTCAACTAACGATCATTACGCTGTTAAGTTCCTCTTCTTGAAAAAAAACCTTAGAAAATACTGGATACCCATTATGGCGCTCGGTGTTGTGAGCATAGTTTATTATTTTTCTTTGCCGACAAAATTTTTCAGCGATCCTTATTCAACGGTACTAGAAGATCACCAGGGGAATTTACTAAGTGCTTCGATCGCCAAAGATGGCCAATGGCGATTTCCATTTGATAATGAAGTTCATGAAAAATTTGCCGATGCACTTATTCTTACCGAAGACAAACGATTTTACAATCATTTCGGAGTGGACTTACTTGCCCTGTCAAGGGCGATCCGTCAAAACATTAAAGCTGGAAAAGTAATTAGCGGAGGCAGTACGTTATCCATGCAGGTGATTCGGCTCTCCAGAAAAAATAAATCAAGAACTTTTTTTGAAAAGTCAATTGAAATTGTTTTAGCAACTCGACTTGAACTTCGTTATTCCAAAAAAGAAATTCTTGCGCTCTATGCTGCTCATGCGCCCTTTGGTGGAAATGTGGTTGGACTTGAAGCTGCCTGCTGGCGTTTCTTCGGAAGAAATCCATCTGAATTAAGTTGGTCAGAGGCTGCCTTGTTGGCGGTGCTGCCCAACAATCCTTCGCTCATTCATTTAGGGAAAAACAGAACTCGTTTAAAAATCAAACGCGATCGCTTGCTAGGTCAGCTTGCTATTGCTGGCAAGATGGATTCTCTCACCTTACAGCTGGCAAAGTCTGAACCCATTCCGGATGCGCCGGTACCACTTCCCAGATTCACTCCACACCTGCTCTCACGAACAATCAACGAAGGCAAAGGACAAGAAAAAATTATCACAACAATCAATCAAAATTTGCAAGAGCGCACTATTCAAATTATTGACCAGCATCATCAAAAACTAAAAGCGAATCATATCTATAATGCAGCGGCAATTATTCTAGAAGTAAAAACAGGAAAGGTGCTCGCCTATGTGGGTAACACTTCGTCTGGCCAGGACAATAACGAAGATGTGGATGTAGTGATGGCGCCTCGAAGCACCGGAAGTATTTTAAAACCATTTTTGTATGCGGCTATGCTCAACGAAGGCAAGATGCTCCAGCGCACACTTTGGCCTGATGTACCTACCTTCATCAATGGTTATGCACCAAAAAATTTTTCCAAAGAATACGAAGGAGCTGTGCATGCCAATGATGCACTGATTCGTTCGCTAAACGTACCAGCCGTTCATGAGCTTCGCGATTATCGTTATGAGAAATTTTATGATCTCCTCACAAACATCGGCATCACCACGTTGAGGCAGCCAGCCGATCATTATGGGCTCACATTAATCTTAGGTGGAGGAGAAGGCTCCTTGTGGGACATCACTGGAGCTTTCGCATCGATGGCACGGACGCTAAATAACTATGGTGAGCGTTTAGGAAAAAATCGATACGTCAAAAAAGATTTTCACCCTCCGGCATACGAGAAATCTACTGCTTCTAAGATCGCATCACCCAATACACCTCCCAACGCTGGTACTCGCGATGACGATGCGGAAGAATCATCATGGCTAAATGCTGCCTCTATTTATTTGACTTTCGATGCAATGAAAGAAGTGTATCGTCCTGGCGAAGAAAGCGGATGGCGCTATTTTAGCAGCGCTAAAAAAATTGCATGGAAGACTGGCACCAGCTTTGGTTTTCGCGATGGTTGGGCGATTGGCGTGAATCCTGATTATGCCGTCGGGGTTTGGGTCGGCAATGCCGATGGCGAAGGCCGACCAGGACTCACCGGCACGGAAACTGCAGCACCGATTTTATTTGATCTTTTTTCGTTGCTGCCCGGCAACTCTTGGTTTCAAATTCCATACTCAGAAATGAGCCAGGTCGCCGTGTGTTCTCAAAGCGGACAACGTGCAACATCTCTTTGTGAAAAACCCGATACCATTTGGATCGCCCAAGCGGGATTGCAAACATTGCCCTGTTCCTACCATAAAAAAATATTTCTGTCGAGTGATAAAAAATATCGCCTTCACTCCAATTGCGAATCCATTTCCAAAATGATCGAAGTTCCGTGGTTTGTACTTCCACCCATCCAGGAATTTTATTTCAAAAAGAAAAACTTCAGTTATCATTCCCTTCCACCCTTGCGAAAAGACTGTGCCAATGCCAATGCAGTTGCAACGATGGATATCATTTATCCGAAACCCAATTCCAAAGTTTTTATTCCTTATGAATTGGATGGTAGCGCAGGCAGCACGTTGTTTGAAGCGGCACACCGAAATCCATCAGCTACAATATTTTGGCACCTGGATGGTAAGTTCTTAGCTGCCACGAACAAATCGCACAAGCTTCCTCTTCATCCTGATCAAGGAAATCACATCTTATTATTAGTAGACGATGCCGGGGAGACTATTTCCAGATCTTTTGTTGTTATTTCTTCTAAGAAATAATTTTAGAAAAGGATTGCCTCTCAGCACCTTGATGGACTGCATGACAGTTTCGCAAGGTTTGTAATTTTTCACACAAAGCCGCCAAGGAGCACTAAGGTAAAGAGAACTCAAAGAAATCTTTTGAACCTTCGCACGAGATTGCATTTTTGTCGAAACCACTTTGATGAAATCAAAATTCTTGGAAGACTACTATTTTATGGTGAAATTTCCCGCATGGGAATGTTTACTAGCGATATCTCCGGAAAAAAATTTCCGCTGCATCAAAAAGTACCAGGAAAAGAAGTAAAGGGGCCTGTCCTCGATATTATCAAAAAAGAAAATCCAAATTTCAACGAAGAAGGTTGCCTGTCAACCACGGAACTCAGCCACTACCGGCATCGCTTTATGGAATCTGCACTTCAACAGGAATTGGGATCACTCTCGAACCTTGAACAGGAAGTATTAAATGCTATGAAAGAGGGCGAGTTGATTTCTGAAAATGTTGACAAAACAGTTGATGAACAATTAACTTTTGGGCAACGCCTTTCCGACAAGATTGCCGATTTTGGAGGAAGCTGGACTTTTATACTTAGTTTCTTTTTCTTTCTGGCGTTGTGGATTGCCTTTAATATTTACTCTCTTACAAAATCATTTGATCCTTATCCTTTCATTTTGCTGAACCTTATTCTCTCTTGCATTGCTGCGATGCAAGCACCTGTTATTATGATGAGCCAAAACCGGCAAGAAGAAAAAGACCGAGAGCGTAGTAAGCATGACTATCAGGTTAACTTGAAGGCTGAATTGGAAATTCGCATGATGCACGAAAAAATTGATCACCTCATTTTGCATCAGCAGCAACGGCTGTTTGAAATCCAACGCATCCAAATTGAGATGCTCCAGGAAATCCACGACAAACTTACGCCTCCCCAAAAGCAAGGATGACATAAAGCATTTGATGTTAACTATGGTAAGAATTAGATTGGTTACTAATCTTTTTAAAAAATTATTTATAATATTGAATATGCAATAACCCAATCTACCCATGAAGTTTAAAGTCCATTTGGTTGCTTTGTTTACTTTAATCACTTTCTCTTTGCTTGCTCAGACCACCAACTCTAATTATGTTGTGATTGGAGCATTTCGAGTGCTTGACAATGCTGTTCGCTATACTGCCGCTGCCAACAAAAATGGTTTCACTGCCGAGTATGCAATACACCCTTCGCGCAACTTGTATTATGTCTATATCCTCAACACGGCGGACCGGAAGAAAGCTTTCAATTTGTTAATTAAGATAAAAGTAGAAACCAATTATAAAGACGCCTGGGTTTATATGGGGAAATTGGGAACCGAAGAAATTGCTAAGACGGAAGTCAAAGTAGAACCTGTGGTTGAACCTGTTAAAGAACCGGTGGTTGAAACTCCGCCTGTTAAAGACACGCTCAAAGTCGCTCCACCGAAAATCGATTCTACGGAGATTAAAAAGCCTGAACCAGAAGTGAAAAAACCAAAGGGCAAACCATTTTATTTTAAAACAGTGAGCCAGACCGATGGCAAAGAATTGTTTGGTAACCTTCAGCTACAAGAGTCAACAAATGCTTCACAATATGTGGCCATCAAAAGTGGAGAGATCGTTTACCTCGAAACCCCAAAAAACAAAAAAGGAACATACAAGGTAACAGCGCAATTGCCCGGGTATAAGCAAAGTAACCTTGTTTTTAGTTACACTAATCCGACCTTGGAAAAAGGTCCTCAAAACGAAAACGTCATCACGCTCACGCTGGATAAAGCCAAGAAAGGCGACTACATTGACTTCAACAACGTTCGTTTTTTCAAGAACACCTCGGTAATGCAACCGGAATCACAAAATGAATTGGATGGACTAGTAACCCTGATGAAAGAAAACACGAAATACAAAATTAAAATCCACGGTCACTGCAACGGCAAACAAGTTCGCGAATCCTACACGATAGGCACCAGCACAAATTTCTTCGCCATGGATCCAACTGGCAATAAGAAAGAAACAATTTCATCGAAAGAACTTTCCTACGCGCGCGCTGAAACGGTAAAAGCTTACTTGATGCATCAGGGTGTAGGAGGAGATCGCATCACCACGAAAGGCGAAGGCGGAAAACTTCCGCTCTACCCGGAAGGAGGAACACTCGGCCAGTACAATGACCGCGTGGAAGTTGAGTTTGTAAAGAATTAATATCCTGTAAAGTTTTCTACGAAGTCATTGCCTTCAGAATATCATGCTGCGTGATGATATGTGCTCGTTCGGCTTCATCGCGCACCAATAATGCCTTATTATTTCTATTAAGCATTGATGAAAGCACATCCAACGTACTGTCAAGTGCAACCACCTGCATCGGAGCATCCATGATCTCACCCACCGATTTATCCTTTAGTGCAGGGTCATTAATTATTTTTTCAATGAGGCTTGACGTAGTTACACTTCCAACAAACTCATTTCCTTCAAGCACCGGCATTTGATCCACACCTTCTTTGTTCATCAATCGGATTGCCTCTCCGATAGTTGATTTCTTTGTTACCGTGAAGAGTGTGTCTTTTCCGTTTCTTCTTCCAATAATTTCCCTTGCTGTTTCAAATGCGCGCTCTTCCAAAAAGCCGTGGTCTTTCATCCACATGTCGTTGTACACTTTATTAAGATAACGTGTTCCGTGGTCAGGTAAGAGAATCACCATCGTATCCTCTTTTTTCAAATGCTCACGCGCATACTCCAGTGCACCATGCACAGCCGAGCCACTGCTCCAGCCAACAAACAATCCTTCTTCACGAGAAAGTCGGCGTGCCATGATAGCTCCATCCTTGTCGGTCACTTTAATGAAAGAATCAATCACATCGAAGTTTACATTCTTAGGTAAAATATCTTCGCCAAAACCTTCGGTGAGGTAAGGATAGATTTCATTGCGGTCGAAGATGCCCGTCTCTTTGTATTTTTTAAATACCGATCCATACGTGTCAATCCCAAGAGTAACTAGGTCGGATTTTTTTTCTTTTAAAAATTTTGCTGTGCCACACATGGATCCGCCTGTTCCAACCGTAGCACAATAGTGCGTGATCTTTCCTGCTGTTTGTGTCCAGATTTCAGGGCCTGTAGTTTCGTAGTGCGCCTTGGTGTTGGAAGGATTGTCGTATTGGTTAGGGTAAATAGAATTCGGAATTTCTTTGTTGAGTTTGCGGGCAACAGAATAATATGAGCGCGGATCCTCCGGCTCAACATTGGTAGGACAAACAATGACCTCTGCTCCCACGGCACGAAGAATATTAATTTTTTCTTGCGACTGTTTATCCGCCATCGTGAAAATACACTTATAGCCTTTTGCCACCGCCGTAAGCGCAAGGCCCATTCCTGTGTTGCCCGAAGTTCCTTCTATTATGGTGCCTCCTGGTTTTAATGTTCCATCTTTCTCGGCATCTTCAACCATTTTCAACGCCATGCGATCCTTGGTGGAGTTGCCAGGGTTGAAATATTCCACTTTGGCGAGCAGTGTACCGGCAATGCCTTTATTTAATTTATTGAGTCGAACCATGGGCGTATTACCAATGGTTTCAATGATTGAATTGTAGATCATAAAGGAAATTTGGACTGCAAATTAATAAAAAAGCGTCTCGCAATTACCGGGATGCTTAATACTTGAACAGGAGCTACTGATGAGTTAATAGATTCTAAAGGAGTTTATCCTCCAGCTCTATCTTTTGTAAGTAACCTTTTACCTCATCTTCCAATCCAGAAATTGAGGTAAGGTCTATATCCCATAAGTTTTTATTGGACAATATTTCATGTGTTACCACCGCAAGGTCATCACTGCTCCAAGCTTTTTTAAAGATCGTGAGTACCTCAGGGGTATCATTCAATGCAATAGTCTCACCTCTCCATTCGCCTTTGTAAAAACGAATGAGTGCAGCCAAAGATAAAATCAATTTTTCAGGGAGTTGTTTTTTTAACTCTACATACTTCAGCACCGACGGCAATACACGTACTTTATATTTTGAAATGGAATTCAACGCAATGCTCATCAACTCATGACGGATGAACGGATTTTGAAAACGCTCCATTACATCGTGAGCAAATTGATGCAGCTCTTCTTTCGGTAAATCTAATGTTGGAATTATTTCATCATTAAGCGCCTTGCGTATAAATTCTCCAACAGCTTTATCTTCAATCGATTCGCATACTGTACGAAGTCCGCAGAGGTAAGCAACCGGAACCAGCGTGGTGTGTGCACCATTCAATATCCTCACTTTGCTGGTGCGGTACGGTGTTAAGTCTTTCACAAACTTTACATTTAACCCGATTTTGTCAGCGGGAAATGCTTTGCGAACAATCTCGGGAGACTCTATGACAAATAAATGAAACGGTTCTGCCATCACCACAAGACTATCCTCATACCCTGTGCTCTCTTGTATTTCGCTGATTTTCTCTTTTGGAAAACCAGGAACAATACGATCAACCAACGTATTGCAAAAGATATTGCAGTTGTTGATCCATTCGGCGAAAACGTTTGGCAACTGCCAATGAACAATATATTGATGTATCGTTTGCTTAAGGATTTCTCCATTCTTCTCAAGCAACTCGCAAGGCAACAAAATCAACCCTTTATCGCTAGCTCCTTTGAAATACGTAAAACGATGGTAGAGCAATGCAGTCAACTTTCCTGGAAAAGAATCAGCCACGGTCAAGTTGGAGGTGTCCTTTGGATTGAAGGCTATTCCAACTTCCGTTGTATTGGAGATGATGAATTTTAAGTCAGGGTTCTCCCCTGTTTTTAGATAGGATTGATAATCTTCATTTGGATTGACTGCGCCATTCACGCAAGTGATCAATCGCGTTTCTTCATAAGTGCTGCCGTTCTTAATTCCATTGAGTACAACATGATACAATCCCTGTTGCTCGTTGATCAAATCACCTTTGCCACTTGTCGTTGACTGAACAATTTGAACAGCACCATTGAAGCTCGCTTGCTCGTTCAACAGGTCGATCATCCAATCCGCGAAAGCCCGGAGAAAATTCCCTCCACCAAACTGGAGAATCTTTATTGGATGTTGCTGAGGGAGTGAGGCAGTCACTCTGTTTAATTTCTTTAACATGAACTGGCTCAGAAGTTGAAATATTTTTTTGCGTTATGATAGGAGATGTCTGCCACCAATTTTCCTAACCACTTTTCGTCCCAGGGTAATTCTCCATTGACTACATCGTTGCCTATAAGATTGCAAAGTATTCTTCGGAAATATTCATGCCGAGGAAAAGACATAAAACTACGCGAGTCAGTAAGCATGCCAACGAAGCAACTGAGCATGCCCATATTTGAAAGCGCGTTCAGTTGTTTCTCCATGCCATCTTTCTGGTCGAGAAACCACCAGCCTGAACCAAACTGGATTTTGCCTTTTACCGAGCCATCGTTGAAGTTGCCGATCATTGTTCCTATTACTTCGTTGTCGGCAGGATTGAGATTATAAATAATTGTCTTGGCTAATTGGTTCGATCCATCAAGTTCATTGAGAAAACGTGAAAGTGCTACGCCTTGAGAAAAATCGCCAATGGAATCAAAACCTGTATCTGGGCCAAGCTGAGTGAGCATACGATCATTGTTGTTCCTCAATGCGCCTAAATGAAATTGTTGAGTCCAGCCTTTCTTGTGATACATCCGCCCCAGCTCAATTAGCACACAGTATTTATAAAATTCTGTTTCTGATTTATCGAGTGTGTTTCCCTTCAAAAGATTGTTAAACAAATCGTTTATAGAATATTTCTTTTTGTCGGATGAATAATAAAGCTGCTCCAACCCATGATCAGAAAGTTTACAGCCGACCGAAACGAAAAACTCAATTCGATTTTCAAGTGCGGACATCAGAGCTTCGAAACTATTGATGTTGATGTTGGTCGCTTTTCCTAATTTTTCAAGGTAAGATTTATAAGTGGCTGAGTTTTCAACTGCGTATGCCTTGTCAGGTCTGAAGGTCGGTAATGTAGAAATTCCAACAGGGTTTTTACGCATAGCCCGATGAAACTCCAGCGAATCGGTTGGATCATCAGTAGTGCAAATCATCTCCACATTCATTTTTTTTAATAATGATTGTGTGTGGTATTGGGGAGTTTGTAACAATGAAGTACAATGCTGATGAATTTCTTTGCCTGAGTCAGCGTTCAGCAACTTATCCACGCCAAAGTATCTTTTCAATTCCAGGTGCGTCCAATGATATAATGGGTTGCGCATGGTGTATGGTACAGTCGATGCCCATTTCTCAAACTTCTCCTCATCGGTAGCGCTGCCCGTAATGTATTTTTCATTGATACCCAATGTGCGCATGGCACGCCACTTGTAATGGTCACCTGCTAACCAAATTTCAGTTAGACTTTTAAACGGGTGGTTATTGGCAATGTATTCCGGTGAGAGGTGACAGTGGTAGTCAATGATGGGCTGCTGTCTGGCATATTGATGATACAATGTTTTTGCAAACTCGCTTTGCAACAAAAAATCTTCGGTGAGAAATGCGCTCATTTAAAATTCAAAAGATATACGTGTATTAATTTTTCTTTCTTAATGAAGATTGACGCACGATGAGTTCGGGCTTCAATACAATTTTTTGTGGGATGAATTTCAGTCGATCACTGGAAACTTCTTCCAAAAATATTTCAGCTGCAGCATTACCCATGCGCATACTGTGCTGATCCACAGCAGTAATTGGGGGCTCCGTGAACAACATAAAAGATTCGTTGCTGAAGCCAATCAATGCAACCTCTTCTGGTACTTTAATGTTTTTCTCTTTCAGCACTTGCATGGCTCCAGCAATGCTTAATGCGCTGGCCGAAAAAATTCCGTCAGGGATTTCCGCAAGTTTCAAAAGTTGCAACATGCTATTGCGGCCATCTTCTGCCTGCAGGTTGCTGCTGATCACCATCGATTCATCGTACTTCAACCCATTATTGACCAATGCTTCCCGGTATCCGCGAAGGCGTTCGGTGAATATGGAAATGTTTAATGTGCTAGTGAAGTGCGCGATGCGTTTGCAGTCTTGTTGTATGAGATGCTCCGTCGCTTTGTATGCTCCCAGATAATCATCAATCACCACCTGACTCACTTCCAGGTCATTGTTGTAGCGATCAAATAAAATTACTGGGACCCCTCTTTCTTTCGCTTTTAGAAAGTGACTAAAGTCTTTGGTTTCTTTTCCATGCGATGCAATGATGCCATCTACTCGTGCATTGAGCAGTGCCTCCACAGTAGCTACTTCTTTTTTATAAATGTCATACGACTGGCAAATCATCACATTGTAATGCGATGTATTGGCAATCTCTTCAATGCCTCGGATTACCGAAGAAAAAAAACTTCGATCTACGGTGGGCACGATGATACCAATAATGTTACTCTTGCCATTGCGAAGTGCTGCAGCAATATGGTTGGGTTGATAGTTGAGTTTTTGCGCTACTCTCAACACTGCTTTTTTGGTTTCCGAACTGATGCGGGGATGATCTTTTAATGCACGCGAAACAGTTGAAGCTGTTATATTCAGTTTCTCTGCAATATCATGTATCGTTGTTTTTCCCTTATTCATAATTCCCCTCAAGCTTCATTAACAGGTTTGCCAATTGTAGCTAAGATTCCTCCGTCAACATAAATAATCTGCCCATTAACAAAATCACTCGCACGTGAAGCGAGAAAAACAGCGGTGCCCATCAAATCCTCAGGATCACCCCAGCGACCAGCAGGCGTACGACTGATAATAAATTCATGCAATGGATGACCACCCACGCGAATAGGGGCTGTTTGCTCTGTGGCAAAATACCCGGGGCCAATCCCATTAACTTGCACATTGTATTTCGCCCATTCAGTGGCCATATTTTTTGTGAGCATTTTCAAACCACCCTTTGCTGCTGCATATGCGGACAACGTATTTCTTCCTAGCTCACTCATCATGGAGCAAATGTTGATAATCTTACCCGCCTTGCGTTTGATCATGTACTGACCTACATATTTTGAAACTATGAATGGAGCAACCAAATCTACATTGATGACTTCGCGAAAATCTTCGATGCTCATATCCGTAGCCGGTATGCGTTTGATGATGGCTGCATTATTAATGAGTATGTCAATCGAGCCTTCGTTCTTTTCAATATCGTCAATCGACTTATTTACATCTTTACCGTTCGTCACATCAAACAAATAACCTGCGGCTTTGTATCCTGATTTTTTATACTCATCCAATGCAGTTTTTAATTTATCTGGAGAATGACCATTGATGATTAATTCAGCGCCTGCGGATGCAATCCCTTTTGCCATGGCCATGCCCAGTCCATGAGTTCCACCCGTGATCAATGCACGCTTACCTGTTAGATCGAAAAGTTGCATCTGCGTTATTTTAAATCCGTTGGTGTCACAGCATCCATATCACTATAGTCCAAATTCTCACCAGCCATACCCCACACAAATGCATAGTTACTTGTGCCTGCTCCGCTATGTATCGACCATGGTGGAGAAATGATGGCTTGATTATTCTTCACCCACAAGTGCCTTGTTTCATCTGGCTGACCCATGAAGTGACATACCATTTGATTGTCGGGTATGTTAAAATAGAAGTAAGCTTCCATTCTGCGTGTGTGTGTATGAGGAGGCAAGGTGTTCCATACACTTCCAGGCTTCAGTTCGGTGAGCCCCATTTGCAACTGACAGGTGGAAAGTACGCTGTTGATCAAAAGTTTTCTGATCGTGCGATGATTCGAAGTTTCAAACGAACCCAACTCCACCGTCTCAGCTTCTTCCAAAGTAACCTTGCGATGAGGATACGTCATGTGGGCAGGAGCAGAATTAAAATAATATAATGCTTGTCCTTCGGTAGAGGGATGGAAAGTCACTTCTTTGATGCCTTTGCCGATGTATAGAGCTTCTTTGCTTTTCAAAGTATAAGAAACACCATCCACTGTGATTGTTCCTGCTGGTCCCGCGTTAATAATACCTAACTCTCTTCGTTCCAGATAATATGTTGATTTCAATTCAGTGAATGTCTCAAGCAAAAGCGGTTTTGTGGTTGGCATTGCTCCGCCTACAATTAACCTATCATAAAGACTGTAAATGTTTTGTATTTTGTCTTTGATGAACAGATCTCCGATAAGAAACAATTCGCGCAAGCGCTCGGTGTCATATGATTTGAAGTCGGAAGGATGGGAAGCAAACCGAACACTATATGAGGAGTTCATTAGTTAAAAAATTGCGTAATCGTTTGCGCAATATATATAATATTTGATCATTATGTGTAACAGGTTGTGCAAATGGTATTCTTTGATAAAAGTGGCAGATGTTATTAAAATGAATAAATACTTGTGGAAGTGACAGAAGCTGATTAAAATGCAATCGATTGCTTTCAACTATTCTATGTATAGGCCTTTTAAACCATCAATTATAATGAAGAAGCTCACTGTTGTATTCGTTGTTACTTGCCTTTGGCTGCATTCACAAGCTCAGGATCTGAGCAAGCAGTTCCCATCGTCCTTTCATGTGAAAGTTTCTAACCCGATGAAGACATCGCGACAGGAAGCTTTTGTCGTGGTACCCGAAAGCGGCATGCCTAAGGATTTCAACGGCAAAGCTTTTGTGGTGTTGGACAACGGCAAGGAGATCGCTAGTCAATACAATAAAATGGATATTGATTATAAAGGCATCATAGTTGTATTACCTGAATTAGCCGCCAGTGAATCACGCCTGTTGGAAGTACGGTATGCAAAGGCAGGAGAGATCAAAAGAGATTACATCAAGCGTACACAAGCCGAGTTGTCGTATAAAACCGGTGGTGAATGGAAAGCACGTGAGTACATGGGTGGAACATTTAAGAATACAGATTTTCTGCGAGTACCTCCTGAACATAAAGACCACTCATGGTTTCTTCGTTACGAAGGGCCAGGATGGGAATCGGATAAAGCGGGCTACCGCTTTTACCTGGACCAACGCAATGCCACCGATATGTACGGCAAGCTCACCCCTGACATGGTGCTTCAACAGGTTGGCCTCGATGGATTTGAATCGTATCATCATATGCAATCGTGGGGCATGGATGTGATGAAAGTAGGTAAATCATTGGGTATTGGATCCATTGGTGCGATGGCAAATGGCAAAATTACTCGTGTAGAAAAAACGGACAGTGTTACTTCACGCATCACGGAAAATGGAAATGTGTATTCATCTATTCTCACTAATTATTATGGATGGAAAATCGGAGAAAAGAAACACGACCTCCAATCGCGCATCACCATTCATGCAGGCACCCGATTAACGCATCAATTCTTAACCCTGACAAATAATCCTGAAAATATTTGTACTGGCATTGTGAAAGATAAAAAAGCAGTGTTGCTCAGCAGCAAAGGTGATAACTCAAACTTTGGATACCTGGCGACTTACGGAAAACAAAGCCTGAACAGTGATGGCGATGAACTGGGATTGGCCGTTTTTTTTCGAGCCGCTGATGCCACTGAATTTACTGAAGATGAATTCAGTCATATCGTAAAATTAAAACCAACATCCGGAAAAGTAGAGTACTATTTTCTGGGCGCCTGGGTGCTTGAACCTAACGGTATAAAAGATCAGCAGCAATTCGAATCTTATTTGAAAAAAGTAGCAAGCGAGTTGGCATCTCCGGTGAAAGCAGAAGTGAAAAAATAGTTAGATGAAATGCCTACGCACCGCGTTCACCCAAAGAAATGATAACTAACATAGGCGTTCGATGTGGTCTTTATAAAATAGATATTAACACATGAAACCAGCATTGAAAGGCTTTTTATTAGTTCTGATACTTTCATCTCAAAGTGTTTTTGGCAAAGAAAATCCCAGGCTTCTTTTCACCGTAAAACGCAATTATGAGCCAGTTGCTAATGAAAAGGCAACATTAGTGCTTGATTGGAAAGAGGTGGTCAAACGCTTGCCTGCATTGAAAACAGGAGTAACCTTAGTCGATTGGAATTTTGGCAAAGAGGTGAAAACCGTTTTTGCTGATACCAATAAAGATGGAGTTCCCGATCAAATCATTATCGATTATATATTTCCTTCCAACGATCCGGTGTTCACTTTTTACATTAGTCCTTCATTCAAAAGAAACGATTGGACCAAAGGAGAATACAAGAGTGATCCAAAATTTGAAATCACTTTTCTCACTTCATCAGGACAAGCAAAGGCCATAAAAAATTGGCCTGACAAAATCATTGAAAGCACGATGCAATTTTACCCGGATGCCACAAAGTTGTTCATCAACGCACCCGGTAAATGGAATTACGAGATGGGAGTCTTTCTAAGTGCGATGTTCATTCAATCTCAACGAAAAAACAACGATGATTATGTGACGTACATTAAGCAATGGGCTGATCGCTTTATTAATTCAGAAGGAAAAATTGACGCTGCTTATTATGATGCAAAAGAATATAAGCTGGATGACATCATTCCAGGACGGCCAGTTTTATTTCTCTATGAAAAAACGAAAGAAGCGAAGTATAAAAATGTGGCCGATCAGTTGATGGATCAGCTTGCGCACCAGCCCAAGACAAGCGATGGAGGTTATTGGCACAAAGAAATTTATCCGAACCAGATGTGGCTAGACGGAATTTACATGGGGGATGTTTTTTCTACACAATATGCTAAGTTGTTTAATCAACCCTCTTGGTACGATGAGGCTATTCACCAGATCAAATTAATTGCGCAACACACAACGGATAGTGAAACGGGGCTAATGTATCATGGGTGGGATGAATCAAAAAACAAAGTTTGGGCACATCCAGAAAAAGGAACGTCCCCTTCGTTTTGGGGGCGAGCCATTGGTTGGTACATGATGGCCCTGGTCGATTGTCTCGACTATATTCCAGAAAATCATCCGGAGCGAAAAGAATTGATTACCATTTTTCAAAAACTATCGAAGAGTCTTTTGAAGTACCAGGATCCAAAATCGAACCTATGGTATCAGGTTGTGGATAAAGGAAGTGCAGAAGGCAACTGGATTGAAACTTCATGCTCTGCCATGTTCACTTACGCCTATGCAAAGGGATTTCGAAAAGGGTATTTAGAGAAAGCATATGAAACCACTTCGCGCAAGGCATTTGATTCCTTGATTAAAAACTATGTCTACTTTGATGATGCTGGTCGTCTGTACTTGGATCAAACCGTGAAAGTGGGCACCCTTAATATTAAAAATTCTAAGGGAGACTATAATTATTATATCGCCAGCGAGCGAAGAATCAATGACTATAAGGGGCTGGGGGCACTGCTTTTTGCGGCTATCGAGCTTGACTGATTTTTACATAGCTCTTTTAAATTCCATTAGTTCTATTTTTCGTGGTATTATGAAAATGCCCTAATTCACGGGAATTGCGCAATCCATTGCCCAAAAGAATCGATGGTTCAAGTCTTTATAATCAAAATTAAAAATCAATAAAGCCTAATATTATCGAAATAAATCAATTGAAAATTCTAAAAAAATATATGCAATGTGCAATCGATTGCTCATATTGCATTACCGCAATCAATTTAAATCCCGAAAAATCAAAATTCTATGGTTAAATCTTTACAAAACAAAAGGTTGAGGATACTTGTCTTGGCACTGGTCTTTCTCTTCCTGGCCCCGTGGGAACTTCACGCCCAGCAGCTTGTTGTAACGGGTATAGTCAAATCCGGGGGTGAATTAGTGCCCGGGGTTACCGTTCTTGAAAAAGGTACTTCCAATGGTACCGTCACTAATTCGGAGGGTCAGTTTTCCATCAGCGTAAACCCGGATGCCACTTTGTTATTTTCTTTCATTGGCATGGCACCGAAGGAAGTAAAGGTAAATAGTCAGACTTCGTTAGATGTTACTCTCGAAACAGATGCTACTCAACTCGGTGAAGTGGTGGTAGTAGGCTATGGAGAAGTGGAAAGAAAAGACCTGACCACCTCGGTGTCATCGATTAGCTCCAAACAGTTAAAAGATATTCCTATCAACTCAGCGGCACAGGCTCTTGCTGGAAGACTTGCAGGCGTTCAAGTAGTTGCCGCTGAGGGAACACCAAATGCGCAGGTGCAAATCCGCGTTCGCGGAGGTGGTTCAATTACTCAAGACAACACACCGTTATACATTGTTGATGGTGCGCAAGTGGAGAACGCACTTTCTATTTTGTCGCCTCAGGACATTGCATCGATCGATGTGTTGAAGGATGCATCGGCCACGGCAATTTATGGAGCACGTGGCGCCAATGGCGTTGTGATTATTACCACCAAAGGTGGCTTTGCAAGCAGACCTATCGTGTCTTACAATGGGCTGGTCGGTGTGCGTAACCTGGCGAATAAATTAGATGTGATGAATCCATACGATTTTGTGAATTACCAGTATGAAAGAAGTCGGGGAAATACATCTGCGCAAAACACATTCAGCAATACGTATGGAAACTTTAATGACCTTGATTTATATAAACAAGTTCCGAATGTTGATTGGCAGAAGGAATCATTTGGACGCACGGCTGTCATGCAAACGCACAATATCAATGTAGCTGGTGGTTCAAAGACTACTACCTATAACGTGAGTGTCACCTCAAACCAAGAACAGGGTGTGCAACTCGGTTCTGATTTTAACCGTCAGTTGATTAATGCTAGGGTAAATCAGAAGATTACCAGTTTCCTGAAAGCAGCTGTAACTGTTCGTTACAATAACACGGTTGTAAATGGAGCCGGTACTTCAGCAACAGGATCGTCATCCACTAACCGCTTACGTCAGAGCGTAAAATACAGACCTTTGCTTTTCCCCGGCCAGGATGTTAACACGTACGATTCAGACTACGCGGCAGAAACTAATTCCAATAGCTTATCCTTGGTGAACCCGGTGTTGCTTTCCAAGGCGGAGTATCAGAAAGACCTGCAGAGCACGTTTAACGTAAGCGGGAATATAACCTTTGAGCCAACAAAATATTTGACGTTCATCAGTACCGCTGGATACGATATTTTTCATGATAGGATACGTGCATTCAGCGATACGATCACCAATAACTCGATGCAGTTTGGTCAGGGCAAACCCATTGCTTCCATTGATTCATTAAAGCGCACCACTTTCAATAACTCGAACGTATTTACATTTTCCGTGCATAAACTAAGTGAGTCATTTGCAAGACATAATAAATTGGATGTTTTATTGGGGCAAGAAATGTATCAAACCACCACACTTGAAACTTATAATGAAACGCACGGTTATCAATCAGGGATAGATGCGGTAAGTGCGCTGGATAATATGAATTTGGGTGTGCCTTTTATCAATCCAGCCAAGTTACCGAGGAATGAAATTACTAATACGCTATTATCTTTTTTTGGCAGGGCGAGTTTCTCACGTGATGACAAATACATGGCTACTGTTACTTTACGGTCCGATGGATCGTCAAAGTTTTTACAAGGTCATCAGTGGGGGTATTTTCCATCAGCCTCTGTAGCCTGGAGAATTTCTAACGAATCCTTCTTCAACAATCTTCGGTCAACATTAAAAATTAGTGATTTGAAATTAAGGGCGAGTTATGGACAATCGGGCAATAATCGTATAGGGGACTTCTTATATCTCACGCAGTTTCAACAGTATCCTCCTTATACTTTGAACAATAGTCCGGTGATTGGGTATGGTCAATTGTTAGATAAAGTTTCAAATCAACCAACGCTCGCCAATTCAAACCTAAAATGGGAAACAACCATAGCAAGAAACTTAGGGATTGACCTGAGCTTGTTTGAAAACAGAGTACAACTTTCGGTTGATGTCTATTCCAACAAAACTCAAAACCTACTCATCAATACACCAGTTCCCACTTCCTCAGGATATCTCAATCAAAATCAAAATGTGGGAAGCACTTCGAATAAAGGCGTGGAAATCCAGTTATCAGCAACACCCGTACAAACCAAAAGCTTTACATGGAAATCGAGCTTCAATATTTCCTTCAACAAGAACAGGGTGGAGAGTCTTGGAAGTCAACAGTCTTATCTATTCAACTCGGGATGGAATAATAATTCACCCGCCGATTATTACGTGGGAGTAGGTAAGCCAACGGGTACTATATGGGGATTAGTGACCGACGGATTTTATAAGGTCGAAGATTTTCAAATCGATCCCACTACCAACCAGTTTGTAGTAGACAGTAAAGGAGCCTATGTATTAAATCCAGGAGTAGCCAATGACAAAGGTGTAACATCCCTTGACCCAAAGCCTGGTGTGATCAAGTATAAAGATTTTACTGGCCCCGATGCCGATGGAATAATTCGTGTTGATGATAAAGACAGAACAACCTTGGGTTCGGCACTTCCCACATTTTTCGGTGGCTTCAACAATCAATTCAGTTATAAGAATTTTGATATGAGCATTTTCATCAACTTCCAGTATGGCAATAAAGTACTGAACGCTAACAAGCTTGAGTTTACCAGCGGCTACACCACCAACTCCAACTTGCTCACTATTATGAATAACCGTTGGAAAAATATAGATGGGGAAGGAAATGTAGTCACCGATCCAGCTCAACTGAGTGCTATGAACGCCAATGCCAAGATATGGTCTCCACTCACGGGAGCTAGTTCCTTCTTTGTAAACTCATGGGCAGTGGAAGACGGTTCATTTATTAGAATAAACAACATAACACTAGGGTATACTTTCCCCGCTATGTCAATCAGCAAATTGAAGATTAGCAAGCTCAGGATTTATGCTACCGGCAACAACATCGCGGTGTTTACTCACTACTCTGGATATGATCCTGAAGTTAACACACGCAGGTCCACCCCCATCACACCGGGTGTTGATTACTCCGCTTACCCAAGGAGCCATAATTATATTTTTGGTGTGAATGTTTCCTTTTGATTGACCTAAAGACTTTTCAATTATGAAAACAAAATATCTTAAAATTTATCTTTTAGCACTCCTTTTGGGAACAAGTTTTTCCTGCAAGGATTACCTGAATGTAAATCCCGTAAGTTCGGTAGGACCTGATCAAGTATTTAGCGACGTGGCCAATGCTACCCTGGCAGTGATTGGCGCCTATTCTCCGCTAGGTGGTGATAATGGATATGGTATCCGCATCACCATGTATTATCCTTACGACAATGATGATATGATGGGACAGGGTGGCACTCCGTTTCCTGATACCGAGCGAAGAGATATTTCGCACTACAATGTAGACCCAGGCAATACACAATTAGCCAATCCATTTAATCAATTGTACTCAGGCATCGAACGTTCTAACATTTGCATTTACTATTTACCAAAGATGGCGGCTTATTCTGGTGGGTCTGCGGATGATCAAACCGCACTGAAAAGATTGCATGGTGAAGCATTGACTTTGCGTGCACAATATTATTATGAGCTGATCCGAAACTGGGGAGATGTGCCTGCACAATATCTACCCTCCAGTTTTGAAGGCAATCTTTTTAAAAGCCGTGAAGACAGGGATCTTATCTACGATCACCTCTTAGATGATCTCTCCTTAGCCGAGACTTTAGTTCCCTGGAGAAGCCAGGTTCCGTCCGATGAACGTATCACTCAAGGCGCTGTGCGTGCATTACGGGCGCGCATTGCTTTGGCAAAAGGAGGATACTCCTTGCGCAATGATAACACCATGAAACGCCCGGCAAATTATAAAGACTACTACAAGATTGCGATGGATGAATGCCTGGCGGTGATGCAGTCGGGAGAGCACGCATTGAATCCAAGTTATCAATCCGTTTTCAAAGATGCTATTTGTGCATCTGTACTTGAACCCAACGGAGAAGTACTCTGGGAGGTAGGTATGGGTGGAGGAACCAGTGCAACGGGCGACAGTAAGCTGGGTTATTACAATGGCCCTATAGTCGGCCAAACTCCCAGCATTACTAACCCCGGCACCAGTTCCGGTGGATTTGGTAATGGCGCTTTAACCATTTTACCGACTTATTTTTATTCGTTTGATGCGAATGATACGCGCAGAGATGTGACCTGTGCACCGTATAACGTAAACGCCGATGGAACAATTGTAGCGAGAGCGTTACAAAATATGGTTGACGGAAAATTTCGCAGAGATTGGATCACCAATCCCACTCCATCTAATACATCCACACAACAATACTTTGGTCTCAACTGGCCGTTAATTCGGTATTCCGATGTATTGCTCATGTATGCAGAAGCAGATAATGAAACGAATGGAGCACCAAGTGGAGCTGCGATCACTGCGTTTGAACAGGTGAGGAAGCGAGCCTTTGGGGCTGCCACTATTGGTACAACTCCTGCCGATTACAATGGTTTCTTTAATGCCATTGTACGCGAACGTTCACTGGAATTTGGCGGTGAGGGAATCAGAAAATTCGATTTGATCCGGTGGAATTTACTTGCGCAAAATTTGCAAGCAACAAAAGACAAGTTGCTAGCCATGGCTACAGGCCAGGCTCCTTACGATAAACTCCCAGTAACCATGTACTACAAGGCAAATTCTACGAGTTTAATTTGGCTTAATCCACTTGATCAACCATCTCCTGCAACACCGCCACCAGGATCATACAGTGTTTCATGGTCAAAAGCAGGGCCAATAGTGAGTCCCGGTGTTTATACTGACAGTAATAATCCTCCTATTTACAACACCCTACTTCAATACTTTGCCTTTTATTTCACCCCTGGCAAAAATGAATTGCTACCAATCGCCACAAGTGTGCTCAACTCTAATCCGAACCTGACTCAGAATAATAATTTTTAAATGAGCTTTTAAAAACTAGAATGGATATGAAGAATATAAATTATAAAATAAGTAGTTCGAAGATAGTAACACTCCTTCTCTTCCTTGCAATTGCTTGCAGCAAAGATGAAGTAGGGCAACTCTCACTATCCCGACAGTTTAGCCCTACCAAGTTTACTATCACTAATGGAGAAACACAGTCGACTGTAACCTGGTCAGCATCTTTGTTTACAACTTCAGGCAATGTATCATATGCAGTGGAAGTCGATAGTACAACCGCCTTTTCTAATCCTGCGTATACCACTACGACTTCGGATGTGTCCGTGGTACTGACTGACAACATCCTTGTCATCAAAAAGAATTATTACACAAGAGTAAAAGCAATAGGCCAAGATAAAACAGGTGATAGCTACTGGGCCGTTAGTTCTTCCTTCAAGATCCTGGGTGAACAGTTTTTGAACCCGGTGCCTTCAACTAACGTGATAGATACAGCTGTTCTCTTAACTTGGCGGCCAAGTACCGAATTGACGAAGATTGTTGTTACGCCAACCGCTGGCGGAACTCCCATTTCGGTTAACTTATCTGTCGCCGACTTAACCGCAACGCTGAAGCAAGTGGGTAAACTAACACAGAAAACAGCTTACACCGCAGAAATTTTTGCTGGGGCAAAAACCAAAGGGACAACGCAGTTTACCACGGTGCCGAGCATAACGGGCAGTAACATTATTGATCTGACGGGAACTACAGGAAACCCAGGCATTTTGGTTACTACTCTCACTTCCGCACCTTCAGGAAGCGTAATTGTTTTGAGACGTGGAGAACCCTATGATATTGCTACTGCATATTCATTGAGCAAATCTGTTACTATCATAAGCGCATTGGGTTTTGGAACAAACTATGCCAGACTACGTATGGGGAGCAACTTCAACATAGCCGCAGGCACAATTGATTCTTTGGTTTTTAAAGATTTGGTAATCAAGGGTACACCGGCTGCCTTAGCCGCAAATGCAGGTTATGTTATTAATGCAAACGTCGTAGGCGCAACTGTAGGTAAGGTGAGACTTGACAATTGCAGTATAAAAATATTGCGTGGTGTGGTGCGTGGTCAAGCCGGTGGGGCTGGAGTAAAATACAACAACTACATTGTGAACAATTGCATGATAGACAGTATCCGCGACTTTGCTGTTGCGGCCGCCAGCGGTGCCAGCGCATTTGTCAATATCAAAATTACTAACACTACTGTATACAGAGCTAGAAAGGTTATTATACATGCCGTGACAGGCAATGCCACCATCAGTATTGAGAATTGCACATTCAATGAACTGCCGTCAGGTACTGCTGCCGCTCCTCCTTCTAATTTTTTTATTGACCTCAGCACATTCACAACCACAACCAGTCTATCGATCAAAAATTCTATTTTCGGGGCAGCATGGATTGAGACAAGCTCCGGTGGCACATTTATTGGCGGCATACGTGCTCCCACTCAGGCAATTAATGTAGTTAATTCATATACCACGTCTGACTTTTTCGCGAATCCGGGTAGTACAAATCCAATTTCAGGTGTGACAGGCTACAGCGGTTCATCTACAGCATTATTTAAGAATACTGATCCCGCATTGGGCAGTGTGAATTTTGGATTCAAGGACACAAATTTCATTGGCAAAGGAAGCGCTGGCGACCCGAGATGGCGCTAGTTGTCTTATTTGCCTTTAGGGTGAGTAAAAGTGTGGCCTCAGGTCACACTTTTCATTTCAAAACAATTATTTATGAGCGCAATTAAAAGTATAATATTGGTCATTTTGGTAATGACCACTTTCAATCAATCTCCAAAAAAGATAACGGTGTATCTCATTGGCGATTCTACCATGTCCATCAAAAAAACGGAGGCCTCTCCCGAAACCGGTTGGGGAATGCCTTTCAAATATTTTTTTGATTCAACCGTAGTAGTAGACAATCGCGCCAAGAATGGGAGAAGCACACACACCTTCATTTCAGAAAATCTTTGGCAGCCCGTTGCCGACAATTTGAAAGAAGGTGATTATGTGTTCATCCAGTTTGGTCACAACGATGAATCGAAAGAGAAGACTGATCGTTACACTACGCCCGAACAATATAAAAGCAACCTGGTGAAATTCATCACTGAAACACGTGCGAAGAAAGCCAACCCAATTCTGCTTACGCCTGTGTCAAGAAGAAAATTCAAGGAGGGAAATGCACAAGAGACACACCAGGAGTATTCACCATTAGTGATTGAAGTGGCGGCTAAGCAAAATGTTCCGCTCATCGACCTGGATACCAAGAGCCGTGAGTTGTTTCAAAAGTTTGGCGAAGAGCAATCTAAATTGTTATTCCTTCAATTAGCACCAGGCGAACATCCCAACTATCCGGAAGGCAAAACTGACAACACACACTTCAATGAATTGGGTGCGCGGTTGATAGCGCAGATCGTATTGAATGAAATCAAAAATCAAAAAATAGGATTGGCCGACCGAATTGCAAAACCTGTGGTGAAGAAATGAAAGTCATTAGTTTTCTTTTGGGAATTGTTTCATTAACTGCTGCTTACTCACAGCCTGAGAAAATTATTGTAGCCAAAGACGGATCTGGTAATTATACATCTGTACAAGAGGCTTTTACTGCTATTCCATTGGGCAATAAAAAGCCGATAACAATTTTCATAAAAAAAGGAATTTACAAAGAGCGATTAGTGCTTGATTCATTGAAAAATTTTGTGACCATGCTCGGTGAAGACAAAAACGAAACAGTCCTTACCTTCGATAATCACCAGGGAACAATTCTCTCCAATGGCGATACCGTGAACACCTGGACATCAGCCAGTTTTTTTATTTATGCTTCTCACTTCAAAGCGGAGAACATCACATTTGAAAACAATGCGGGTTTTACCGCAGGGCAAGCCGTAGCTGTGTTTGCCAGTGGCGATCAGCTTTCGTTTTTCAATTGTCGGTTTGTAGGCTTTCAGGATGTGCTCTTCTGTTCTAATGCAGGCAGCAGGCAATATTATAAAGATTGCTACATCGAGGGCACTACTGATTTTATTTTTGGTGCTGCTACTGCTGTATTTCAGAATTGTCACATTCACAGCAAAAAGAAATCGCATGTAACAGCTGCCTCCACGCCAAAAGAAATAAAATACGGGTTTGTATTCTTTGATTGTAAACTTACGGGCGATTCCGGCCTCAATGGTGTTTCACTGGGAAGACCCTGGCGACCGTTTGCCAGCGTAACGTACATTCGATGTGAAATTGGCGACCATATTTTTCCCGAAGGCTGGAACAACTGGCGCAATCCAGACAATGAAAAAACAGCGCGCTATGCCGAATACAAAGATTTTGGTGTTGGCGCGAATATTGAAGGAAGGGCGAAATGGGCTAAGCAACTCAGCGATGAAGAAGCAAAAGACTATACACTTAAAAATATTTTTGGAGATTGGAATCCGGAGAAGAAATAAAATAAGGTGACGTGAATTAGAATAAAATGATAAAGCAATTTTTTTTATTAGGTTGTTTAAGTCTTGCCTTATGTGCTTCAGTTTTCTCACAAGATGCATCGACCAGCGAAGCCCTGGCTTTCCCAGGCGCTGAAGGCTTTGGAAAATTTACTACCGGTGGCCGTGGCGGGAAGATTTACATCGTTACCAACCTCAATGACAATGGCCCGGGCAGTTTGCGCGAAGCCATTCAAAAGAAAGAGTCGCGCATTATTGTGTTTGCCGTTTCCGGAACCATTGCATTAGAATCAACATTGAACATCAGTTATGGAAATGTGACAATCGCTGGACAGTCCGCACCGGGGGATGGCATTTGTCTTCGCAACTATACTGTGAAAGTAAACGCAGATAATGTGATCGTTCGTTATTTACGTTTTCGTTTGGGTGATGAAGCCAAACAACAGGACGATTCATTTTCAGGAAGCAGTCGCAAAAAAAATATCATCATCGATCATTGCTCCATGAGTTGGGCGGTTGATGAATGTGCTTCATTCTATCACAACAAAAATTTCACACTGCAATGGTGCATCATTTCCGAAAGCCTCAACCATTCGGTACATGAAAAAGGTGATCATGGTTACGGAGGTATCTGGGGCGGTGAAGGTGCTACGTTTCATCACAATCTTCTGGCAAGCCATACGAGCCGATTGCCACGCTTCAGCGGGTCATCCACCACACCCAATTCGACTGACGAGTTAGTTGACTTCAGCAATAATGTTATTTACAATTGGGAGAGCAACAGTAGCTATGGCGGGGAAAAAGGACGATATAATATAGTGGGCAATTACTATAAACCCGGTCTGTCAACGAAGGCGGTGAAGCCATGGATACTCAACCCCTTCTCTCCGGTTGGAAGGTTTTTTCTTTATGGCAATGTCTTGCACGGGTTTGATAATGTTACAAAAAATAATTGGCGTGGTGTAAAAGTAGATCATTCAGACTCTGTTCGTGCAACAGTACCATTCACAGTAACCTTCATTCCTCAGCAGACTGCAAACGAAGCGTATGAGGAAGTTTTAAAAAATGCCGGAGCAAGTTACAAGCGCGATGCAGTAGATAGCAGAGTAGTCGATGAAGCGAGGAACGGGAAATCCTTTTCGGGCAAGAAAAGAAATGGAATCATCGATTCACAAAACGATGTAGGCGGCTGGCCTGAACTAAAATCTCTTACTCCTCTTGCCGATTCAGACCAGGATGGCATGCCCGATGAGTGGGAAACCAAAAATAAACTCAATCCCAATGATGCCAGTGATGGTGCTCGATTTGATTTGAGTAAAGGCTATACTAACATCGAAGTATATCTTAATGAAATTGTGAAATGAATTTAGTTCATAGTCAATTGTCGATAGTCCATGGTTCGATTTATCGAAGAATATTACTGTTGACCATCGTCTATCGACTATCGACTATTGAAACATCAGCTCAAACAAAATTCGATTTCATTGTAGCAAAAGATGGCTCCGGGAATTTTACAACCATGCAAGAAGCATTCAATGCCATTCCCGATTTCAGAAAGAACGTCACCACTATTTTTGTCAAGAACGGAATTTATAAAGAGAAACTTATTCTTGCCGGATCAAAAATTAATGTGCGACTAATTGGTGAAGATGCGATGAAGACCATTCTCACTTATGATGATTATGCTTCGAAGAAGAATAAGTTCGGTGAAGAAATCGGCACAACAGGCTCCAGTAGTTTTTTTTCTTTCGCTGACGGATTCACCGCTGAACATATCACGTTCGAAAATTCATCAGGCCCGGTCGGTCAAGCGGTGGCTGTTCGCGTGGATGGCGATATGATCAAATTTGTAGATTGTCGATTTTTAGGTTTTCAGGATACGCTTTATCCGCACGCCGAAAAGAGCCGACAATATTATAAAGACTGTTACATCGAAGGAACCGTGGATTACATTTTTGGTTGGTCGACTGCTGTGTTTGATCATTGCACCATCTTTACCAAGAAAAATGGCTTGTATGTAACAGCAGCCTCCACCCTACCAGAAACCACTTATGGTTTCGTATTCCTCAATTGCAAAATCACTGGTGATGCACCGGATGCTTCAATTTATTTAGGAAGACCGTGGCGTCCGTTTGCTAAAACCGTTTTCATCAATTGTTCTTTAGATAAACTGATTAAAGCTGAAGGCTGGCACAATTGGAATAAACCAGATGCAGAGAAAACTTCGTTTTACGCTGAATACAAATCAGTTGGTGAGGGAGCGAACAGTAATGCTCGAGTTCCATGGTCACATCAGTTAACTGATGAAGAATTAAAAAATTACACGCTGGAAAAAATATTTGGCGATTGGAAGATCAACTAAAGTATTTTTTTAAAAGATAAATTATGAAACACCTATCAAAATGTATTTTGCTGCTATTGTTTACTTTTATTCTCATGAAATCAGAGACGAAAGCACAGACTGATATATACAGTGATCTCAAGTTTAAAATGGAACGAGTAATTGAACCTACTTTTCCAGATTACACTGTCTCCATCAAAGACTTTGGCGCTGTGCCTGATGGCTCAACGTTATGTACCAAAGCTTTTGCAGACGCCATTGATGCCGTTTCAAAAAAAGGTGGAGGCAAAGTGATTGTGCCTCGCGGTATCTGGCTCACAGGTCCGATTCAATTGAAGAGTAACATCAATCTTTATACGGAAGAAGGAGCGCTGATCACCTTCAGCAAAAATTTTGACGACTACCCGCTCATTGAAACTTCGTTTGAAGGATTGAACACGGTTCGTTGCCTTTCACCAATCAATGGAAAGAAGCTGGAGAATATTGCAATCACCGGGCACGGTGTCTTTGATGGATCGGGCGAAGTGTGGCGTCCCGTAAAAAAATCAAAACTCACAGGCGATGAGTGGAAGAAGTTAATCGCATCAGGAGGTGTGTTGAATGAAGTCAACAATACTTGGTATCCCACCGAGCGATCATTGAAAGGTGCGAAAGCTACGGAGACCTTCAATGTTCCTGCGAATTTGAAATCAAAAGAAGAGTGGGAATCTGTAAAAGAATTTTTACGACCCGTTATGTTGAGTTTGGCGAGTTGTAAAAAAGTTTTGCTCGATGGCCCTACATTTCAAAACTCACCCGCCTGGTGCCTTCATCCGTTGATGAGTGAAAATGTTACAGTAAGAAATCTAACTATTCGAAATCCATGGTACTCTCAAAATGGCGATGGCCTCGATTTGGAGTCATGCAAAAATGTGGTGATTGAAAAATGTCATTTCGATGTGGGCGATGATGCTATCTGTTTTAAATCAGGAAAAGATAAAGACGGAAGACTTCGCGGAATGCCTACTGAAAATGTGATCGTAGACAATTGCGTTGTCTATCATGGTCATGGTGGATTTGTAGTGGGCAGCGAAATGTCCGGCGGAGTGAAGAATGTTAAAGTTTCGAATTGCACATTTCTAGGCACTGATGTTGGGCTCCGCTTTAAAAGCAACCGCGGCAGAGGAGGCGTCGTTGAAAATATTTACATCGACAATATTAATATGGTGAATATTCCTGCCGAAGCATTGTTGTTTGATTTATTTTATGGAGGGAATTCTCCAGTGCCAACTGCCGAGGAGAAATCAATAGACAAGGAAAAACTAGCTGCGATGACTCCACCCGTAACGGAAGAGACGCCTTCATTCAAAGATATTTACATTAACAACGTTACGTGCAAAGGAGCAGGTCGTGCCGTCCTCCTTCAAGGTTTGCCGGAGATGAATTTAAAAAACATCAAGCTCAGTAATGTTCGTATTGAGGCCATCAAAGGAATCGAGATGATTGATGCGGATGGAGTTGACATGAAGAGTGTTTTTGTTTCAACCACACAAGGTCCAGCTTTAAGAATGAAGAACACGAAAAGTTCTTCCTTTGATAAGTTCTCGTATCAATCCAAAGAAGGTGTTAATATTGAGGGTGAATTGACTTCTTCGCTTGTGTTTAAGAAATCAGACTTTGCAAATGCAAGTCAACAAATCAATATCTCTACAGAAGTAAAGAAGGGAAGTGTAAGGGTGGAGTAGTTATAAAGATACTCCCCTCTTCCATGGAATGAAATCATTCTGACCAAGTTCTACCGCCTTGGCGATTGTTCTTCCGCTGGCAACTTCAATAATAAAATCAAGGATTTCTTCACCCACCTGATTGATCGTTTTTTCTCCCGAGATAATTGACCCTGTGTTGAAGTCAATGATGTCAGGCATTTTTTCGGCAAGCTTCGAGTTGCTCGATACTTTAATCACTTGTGAAACAGGATTTCCTGTTGGTGTGCCTAGCCCTGTCGTAAATAAAATAATTTGTGCGCCTGATCCTGTTGTACCCGTCGTGCTCTCTACATCGTTGCCTGGAGTGCATAGCAAATTCAATCCCGGTTTCTTAATGTATTCCGCATATTGAAGTACATCTGCCACAGGTGCCGTGCCTCCTTTTTTTGCAGCGCCTGCCGACTTGATTGCATCGGTGATCAGACCATCCTTGATATTTCCCGGTGACGGGTTCATATCAAAGCCTGATCCTACCGCTTCAGCTGCACTGGAATAGGTACGCATCAATTTGATGAACAATTCACTCGCCGATTCATCTTCACATCGATTGATCAACTCTTGTTCCACACCGCACAACTCGGGAAACTCGGAGAGGATTGTGCTCCCACCAAGAGCAACGAGCAAATCGGAAGTATGACCAATAGCAGGGTTAGCTGAGATTCCAGAAAATCCATCAGAACCACCGCATTTCAATCCAACAATTAGTTTGCTCAGCGGGGCCGGCTTGCGTTCATTTTTGTTGGCTTCGATGAGCGCGATAAAAGTCTTTTGAATTGCCTGACTTAATAAATCTTGTTCAGTTCCAGTTTGTTGCTGATCAAGGATGATTATCGGTTTGCTTCCCTTCGGATCATTGACTTTCAATTTTTCTTGAAGTGTTTTCACTTCTGCATTTTGGCAACCAAGGCTTAAGATCGTGGCGCCTGCTACATTTGGATTGTGGATATACCCGGCAATTAATGCACACAATGTATTTGCGTCCTGTCGTGTGCCACCGCATCCGCCTTCGTGCAATAACATTTTCACTCCATCAATATTTTTGAATAAACGCGAACTTCCATTTGATTGCGCAGCTTGCAATGAAGCAGAAGCAATAGACTCCGTCTTACCTTCTTTATATAATCGCGCCAATTCTGCTACATAATTTTTATAGGGATCAGGCTTGCTGAAACCGAGGCCTTCTTCAAATGCCTGTCGAATTGCATTCACATTTCTGTTTTCGCAAAACACCAATGGAACGACCAACCAATAATTCGCTGTACCTACTTGCCCATCTGCACGATGATATCCCAAAAATGTTTTGTTGTTATATTTTGAGACATCGGGAGGAGCCCATGTATAAGCTTTTGTTTTTCCAGAATAGGGTGATGCTTTATGTTTAACGTTGTGTGTGCCGATAGCTGCGCCTGCAGGAATAGGTTGCATGGCTTTGCCCACGAGAATTCCGTACATGATAATTTCATCGTCAGGCTGCAAAGATTTTTCTACAAACTTGTGCTTTGCGGGAATATCGTTGACCAGTGTTAGTGGTAAATTGTTGATTACTATCTTCTCACCCGCCCGGAGGTCCGTTAAGGCCACCCACACATTGTCGGCAGGATGAATTTTCAAAAAACGGTTTGACATGTCGATAAAAGGATTAAATTGCGCAATCGATTGCGCAAGATAGTAAATTTGAAGCAAAATAAATAGACCCGATGTTGCGGCAACCTTTTGCGCAACCACCATTTATCAATAGTTATAATTTTTTCTGAGATGCGTGTTGTACCTTTCAATCCATCTGTAACAACAATGCAACTTTTTAAAAGTTGCAAAACATTTAGAATACTTCAATGACCTCTCCCATCACCACGGCTTTGCTTTCTTATGGTATGTCGGGCGAAATTTTTCATGCGCCTTTTCTTACCATTCATTCGGGCTTTCATTTAAAGAAGGTGGTGGAGCGAACCAAGCAAAAAGTAAATCAACGCTATCCCCAAATTATTTCCGTAAAAGATAAAAGTGAAGTGCTTAACGATCCGTCCATTGAATTGGTGATTGTGAACACACCCAATGAAACCCATTACTCTCTCGTAAAGGAAGTTTTGAATGCGGGCAAGCACGTGATCGTAGAAAAACCTTTCACCGTTACTTCTGTTCAAGCTGAAGAACTGATTGCATTAGCCAAAGCAAAGAGTAAAATACTCACCGTGTTTCAAAGCAGGCGCTTCGATGGAGATTTTAAGACGCTACAGCAAGTTGTGAAAGATGGATTGGTTGGAAAAATAGTAGAAGCCGAAATTCACTATGATCGCTTTCGCAATTATATTGAAACAAATACATGGAAAGAGGAAGCAAAACCTGGCACGGGGATTTTATACAATCTCGGCTCGCACATGCTTGACCAAGTGTTGGTATTATTTGGTAAACCAAACGAAGTGGATGCCCGGATCGGTATCCAACGTCCAAGTGGTGTAGTCGATGATTTTTATGATATTCGTTTATCCTACAACGATATGCTTGTGATTGTGAAGTCGAGCTACCTGGTTCGTGAACAAGGGCCACGTTACACAATTCATGGAGTTCAGGGTTCGTTTGTAAAATTTGGTATTGATCCGCAAGAACAAGATTTGAAAGACGGAAAACTTCCGAATGTTAAAGGCTGGGGAAAAGAAGATGAGCAGTGGTGGGGAAAAATCAACAGCACGATTAACGGCGTGGATGTAGAAAAAAAGATCGAAACATTGTCAGGTGATTATACGAAATTTTACGACAACGTATTTGATGCCATTCGCAATAATAAACCGCTGAGTGTAAAACCTGAAGAAGCGAAAGAAGTAATTCGTTTGATTGAAGTGTGCTATGAAAGCAATAAACTAAAGAAGGCGATTAAATTTTAGAATATTTGTAATATCGACTAATTCGAAAATGAAAGAACCTAAAAAAGTAGTCACCCTGGGAGAGATCATGATGCGTTTATCCACTCCGGGTAATGCAAGATTTCCACAAGCTACCAATCTTAATATTTTATATGCCGGCTCCGAAGCAAACGTGGCGGCCTCCCTATCTTTATTTGGAATTGAGACTTCTCATGTTACACGTTTTCCTGATAATGATTTCGGCATAGCGGCCACGCAAACTCTTCAGAAATTAGGCGTTGATACTTCTTACATCTTATATGGACCTCAGCGCATGGGTTTATATTTTTTGGAGAACGGAAGTATGCAACGCTCATCGCGCATTGTCTACGATCGATTCGATTCAGCTTTTGCTCATATCAAACCAGGCACTGTTGATTGGGATGAAGTATTCAAAGATGCCAGTTGGTTTCATTGGACAGGCATCACACCGGCCATTTCTCAAGGTGCTGCCGATGTTTGCCTTGAAGCATTGCAAGCCGCTAAGAAAAAAGGATTAATGATATCCGGCGATATCAATTATCGCAGAAACCTTTGGCAATATGGAAAGACCGCGCTGGACGTAATGCCAGCATTGATTGATTTCACTAGCATTGTAGTTGCAGGTGTCACTGATATGGAAAATTGTGCAAACATTTCAGGCGATACATTTCAAGAGGCATGCAAAAATTTTATGAAGCGTTTTCACGGCGTTAAAAAAATTACAACAACATTTCGTGATTCCATAAGCTCATCGCACAATAAATTATCTACTGTCTTGTGGAATGGGAAAGACCTTCTTCACTCCAAAGAATATGATCTAACGCATATTGTGGATCGTGTGGGTTCAGGCGATGCCTACATGGCTGGCCTGATCTACGGATTGATCACGGAACAAACAGATCAACAAGCATTGGAGTTTGCCGTTGCCGCAGGTGCATGGAAACATTCTGTAGAAGGAGATGTGAATCTTGCTACCGTTGCCGAGATTGAAGCTCTGGTGAAAGGAGAAAATGTAGGTAAGCTTTTAAGGTAAAATTTTAAATACTACTCAATAATAAAATAAATAAGGAATGTCATTCACGAAAGAACAGATCGTAAGTGCGATGAAGACCAGTGGCCTTGTGCCTTTGTTCACACATGACGATCCGGAAGTTGCTCAACAGGTGGTGCAAGCAATCTATCAAGGAGGTGTTCGGGTTTTTGAATTTACTAACCGCAAGAAAAATTCATTTGAAATTTTTCAACATTTAGTGAGTCAGCGCAAACACTACCCTGATCTCATGTTGGGGATAGGTACAGTGATGGATGGCGCTACTACCAAAAAATTTATTGATGCCGGTGCGGATTTCATTATCTCGCCGATATTGAAACCGAAGATGGCAGAAGTATGCAAGCAATATGACAAGCATTGGATACCCGGTTGTGCCACACTTACTGAAATCGTAACGGCAAAGGAGCTGGGCGCTGAAGTAATTAAAATATTTCCCGGTTCTGTGTTAGGGCCAGGTTTTGTGTCATCGATTATGCCGGTGGTGCCTGATCTTCAATTGATGATTACAGGAGGTGTGGAGCCAAATGAAAAAAGTCTTAGCGCCTGGCTAAACGCCGGTGCGATGTGCGTGGGGTTAGGTTCTCAATTATTCACCAAAGAAATACTGGAGAAGAAAGACTGGAATCAACTTCAACAAAAAGTATCGGAGGCGTTAGAAATTATTCATCGATTAAAAAATAAAAATTGAAACCATTTTCCTCACTAAACCAAATGGGCGGATATCGCTGGACGATTTGTGCGCTGGTGTTCTTTGCAACCACAGTCAATTATCTTGATCGCTCCGTGATCAGTTTATTGAAATCAACTTTATCGGAAGAATTAAAATGGAACGATGGCGATTACGCGAATATCGAAATCGCTTTTAAGCTGATGTACGCACTCGGGATGTTAGGCGCGGGACGCATCATTGATAAGCTTGGAAGTAAAATAGGTTACTTTTTCTCAGTACTATTTTGGAGCCTCGCAGCAGTGGGTCATGCATTTGTTCAAAGCACGTTGGGGTTTATCGTGGCGCGGGCTACCTTAGGCATTACCGAGTCAGGAAATTTTCCAGCTGCTATAAAATCAATAGCTGAGTGGTTTCCTAAAAAAGAAAGAGCATTAGCCACCGGTATATTTAATTCAGGTGCAAACATCGGAGCTATTGTAGCGCCATTATCAGTTCCGTTCATTGCTGCTGCGTGGGGATGGAAGTGGGCCTTTGTGATCACGGGTTCATTTGGTTTCATTTGGATCATACTGTGGTTACTTGTTTATGATAAACCTGAGCTTCATAAAAAAGTGACGAAGGAAGAATTGGGCTATATTCATAGCGACTCAGTAGGAGAACCTCAACCAACAAGCGACCAAGTAGAAAAAGTGTCTTGGTTTAAATTGCTAACCTATCGACAAACGTGGGCCTTTGTATTGGGGAAATTTATTACCGATCCCATCTGGTGGTTTTACCTTTTCTGGTTACCCGATTTCTTGGAAAGTCAATATGGATTGAAAGGCACACAACTGTCGATGCCTGTCGCCATTGTTTACATGATCTCCACCTTTGGAAGTATTGGTGGTGGATGGCTGCCATTGATATTTATTAAAAATAATTGGCCTGTCTTTAAGGCTCGCAAAACATCAATGTTGATCTATGCATTTAGTGTGTTGCCTATCGTTTTCGCGCAAGTGTTGGGCGAGATGAATATGTGGTTTGCTGTTATTGTCATTGGCTTAGCTACTTCTTCGCACCAAGCCTGGAGTGCAAATATTTTCACAACCGTATCCGATATGTTTCCTAAAAAAGCAGTAGCCTCCGTCACCGGCATCGGTGGAATGTTTGGTGGACTTGGAGGTATCCTGCTCACTTTATTAGTACAAAAAAATATGTTTGTGTACTACCGAAGCATCGGACAGATTGAAACTGCCTACTACATCATGTTCTTCATTTGTGGTTCAGCCTATCTGATCGCCTGGACGATCATGCACTTGCTTGTACCTAAAATGGAACCGGCTATAAAATTATAGTTAGCTGTTTTGAATTACCATTGAGGTCTAATACCAGGAGCAAAAGGAAACGAAAGTTTTTGATAATACTCCAGTGAGTAAGGTGGTTTATCGAGTCCAACAGGAATAGGCAAATGCGAATAGGATTGGAAATAGGAAATGCACGCATTCCTCCACCAAGCGGCTTCCTTTTGCTGGATCAAAAGAAAATCGCTCACCATTTTGTATCGCTCTTCATCAACTTTACCCTCTACACTTTTCCATTCCTGCTGCATTCCTTTCACATCATCAACTCCTTTGCTGTAGGTGAAACATAACTCATCCCAAAGTATTTTACCGGATTTAACTTTGAAATTCCATGGCAGGTGATGAAACCAAAGCAAAAACTTTTCGGGGCAAGTTTCCAGTGATTCGAGTTGTTCCTTTACCGGTGTAGCATATTGATTCAAAGCTTTGCTGCCCGTTGATGTACGGTTGAAACCAATGCCCGCGCTATCTGCTTTGTGATAGTAAACGGAAGTCCAATCGGCACGACCTTTATTTACCCACGGACCTGGGCCGTAGTGGTGATTGTATCCCATGATGTGGTGCAAGCCCAGTGGAGTCATATAATTTACTAGTGCTTCACGCGAGACAACCATCATTTTTTTTACTGGATTGATTACTTCTGTCTTGTTTGAGAATGTCATACGAATCCATTCATCAGCAATTTGATCCGTGGTGAGATTATGATCCCACGCAAGTCGGCCAAAACCGTACCAGTTTGCTTGTCCGAATTGGTGGCCACACCAGTCGCGGTCATTCCCAATATTTGCAACACCCGCAATACCAGTTAGTTTGTAGCCACTCGCAGATCCATCAATAATTCTGGCCACTGTAGAATTCTTTCCATTGCTGTAAGTATCTGCATCCAAACATTCTTTAAATAGGGATGGAAGAAAGGCGAGATGTGTAGCAAAGCCTAGGTATTCCTGTGTGATTTGGAATTCCATCATGACCGGTGTTTTCGGCATAGCACCAAAGAGCGGATGGAAAGGTTCACGAGGTTGAAAATCAATCGGGCCATTCTTGATTTGCACAATGACGTTATCCCGGAATTTACCATCGAGTGGTTTAAATTCATTATACGCTTGCATCGCGCGGTCATCAGGAACAGCGTTATCATACACAAAGGCGCGCCACATCACAATGCCACCAAATGGTTTTACGGCATCGGCCAACATGTTGGCACCATCGGCGTGAGATCTCCCATAATTTTGCGGACCCGGCTGACCTTCTGAGTTGGCCTTCACCAAAAATCCGCCGAAGTCGGGAATTAGTTTATAAATCTCTTCTGCTTTTGTTTTCCACCATTGCTTCACTTCATCATCTAATGGATCGGCTGTTTTCAATCCACCTGCTTCAATCGGTGCACTGAATCGCGCAGTGAGATATATTTTTATTCCATAAGGTCTGAATACAGTTGCAAGTGCAGCAACCTTCTTGAGATAGTCTTCGCGCAAGATTAAAGCGTTGGCATTGACATTGGTGACAACCGTTCCGTTAATTCCTACCGAGGCATTAGCGCGAGCGTAATCGATGTACCGTGGATCCATGTAGTCAGGCATCTTGTGCCAATCCCATAGCGAGAACCCGGCATAACCTCGCTCAACCGTCCGATCCAGATTATCCCAATGATTGAGGAGTCGTATATTTATTTTCGGAGCACTAACAACAGCGAGATTAGCAATGGGTTGTTGAGTTTGAAGTAAGCGAAGAAAATGAAACGTGCCGTAAAGCAACCCTACTGGTTTGTTCGCTGTGATTACAATAATTTTCTTTTTGTTTACGAAAGAAGTAAAAATTCCAAAGCCATCAGCATTTAAAGAACTAACAACATCCTTTTGATTGAATGTGGTGAGGATTGGTGATGAAACTAATGCAATAAGCAAAGTTCCATTGTCAAGGTTCTTTGTTGAGGATATTTTTTTGTCGAGTAGTTGAGAGAGGGCAATTTTTAGTTCAGCTTCAATTGCGTTGTGCGTTGGCGAAACACCATCAAGTTGGTAACTATTGATGGACTGCTGATAAACTTTGAGTAGTGCAGAGTCCTCTATTCGATTATAACGTAACCATAGCCGGTAGCCATCTTCTGCCTTTGTATAGTTGGAAAGGAAAAGAGAGGTTACGACCAAGATTGCTATTAGTGAATTCTTCAGTTTCATGAGGATTATTTTTGGTTTATCGAAGACTGGTGTCTGATTCAATATTTCATTTAAAAAAAATTGGAGGATCTATTCAAAACTAATCCAGTCCACTTCTACAGGACCTGCTCCTTTTAATACAACTACTATATTGATAATTCCTGATTTTAATTTTGATAATGTAGCTTTTGTAATAAGCCAGTCTTTACTCGCTGGGATTTTCATCTCGACCACTAGAGGCCCATTTAAACCATTAGTGTGTAGTTGTAAAATACCCCCAGCCGATGCCGCCCTTACGGAAATTGTCCTAATGAGCCTCTTACCGAAATCAACAGCGTTGTACTGTACCCAGGCACCAGGAGAATTAAGAATTGTCTTCCATCCGGAAAACGTATGAAGTGAATCCAAAAAAGCAATCGAAGCACCATTATCACTTATTCGACTATATCTATCAAGTTGTATATTTTGCTTCGCATCGGTAATGCCAACACCACGAAAAGTGGGCGTTACTTTTTTTATTGAACCATCGTCGTTAAAAAATAAACTATCTATCCTGACTGACCTGCTCTTATCAAATTTGGGAGAGTAGTCATTATGATGATAAAATAAATACCATTGATTTTTGTATTGAATTATAGAGTGATGGTTAGTCCAACAACCTTTTGGAGATTCGTCCATGATTACACCCGCAAATTTGAATGGCCCTAAAGGATTATCACTAATCGCATATTCCAATCTTTCAATTTTATTTTCAACATGCGGATAGGTTAAATAATAAACTCCATTTCGCTCAAATAGATAGGGCCCTTCCTTAAGTCCTTTTTCTGGAAGCTCTCCAAGAATTTTAGTCTCGGTGGCCAGTTCAAGCATATTGTCCTTCAGCTTAGCACCAAAAATATTTCCACCAGACCAATAAAGATAGGCTTGACCATCCTTGTCGATGAATACATTCGGATCAATGCCACGCACATTTTTGATTGACTCCGGCTGCGGGATAAATGGACCGGTAGGTTTATCAGACACAGCTACACCAATGGTAAATCTTCTTTTGTTGGTAGTATCTGCTGGGGTAGCCGGAAAATAGAAATAATATTTTCCGTTTTTATAAATACAATCCGGAGCCCACATGGCGTAACTATTTTTTTTAACCCAGGGCACTTCGTTCTGCTTCACAATTACACCATGATCAGTCCAGTCGGTGAGATTATCTGATGAAAATACATGATAATCTTCCATACAAAACCAACCGACGCGTCCTTTTCCTTTTTTAGCAAGAATATCATGTGAAGGATATACATATACCCTACCATCAAATACCCGTGCTGATGGATCGGCGGAGAATTGGTCGCGTATGAATGGGTTTTGAGCCATCGCATAGTGGGCGATGATGAGGAACAAGATGCTGATCTTAAGTAATCGTATCATAAGCTGCTTTGACTTCGGGTAGAAAGGTGTTTCCACATATAATTGCTGTTGGAACTGCTCAATCAATATAGGAAATCCTGGCTGGATTCACATCTCGACTAATTCCAATACAGCATTTCCCGATTTTTCAAAGCTAATAAGAATGGAGGCACACTAAAATAATAAAAAAGCCTCGAGCTAAATGCCCGAGGCCAAGTACCTGAGGCCGGAATCGAACCGGCACACCTTACGGTACACGATTTTGAGTCGTGCGCGTCTACCAGTTCCGCCACTCAGGCCTAAAAACCGGGTTGCAAATATGGGCAAACTTTAGATTTGAGCCAAATTCTTTTCAAACTCTGTGGTTTCCTATTTATCCGGGTATATCAAAAAAGGATTTACACTTGCATAAAAAAGGTTAAAATTTTTGGGAAGGCATCTATTACAAAACCTGTGAAAAGAGATATTAAGAAGCACTAAGGAGATCATAATTCTTCGATCCCAAGCCTCTTTTCTATTCGAGAGATTATTTTTTTTTTCAGGAGTTCGAGCTACCTCAAACATCAACCCCTAAAGCGCACAAATGTACCCATAGGAAGATCCATTGAATTAGATGATTTCAAAAAGAACTCCCCAAACTCAGCATCTGCATTTTTAAAATGCGATTTCACAACATTTAGTCCAATAGTTGCCGAAAGTCCCACCGCATACATCGACAAAATGAAAAAATTATTTTTTTCTTCGAGCAGTTGATGGCTTAGTGATAGTAACTCATCCAATTTCTCTTGCAATGTCCACTTCTCCCCTTCCGGACCACGGCCGTACGGTGGCGGGTCCATAATGATACCATTGTATTTGTTTCCACGTTTCGCTTCACGTTTCACAAACTTGAGTGCATCTTCATACACCCAACGGATATTATCGAGCTGGTTGAGTTGCATGTTTTGATTGGCCCAATTCAATCCTGGTCGTGACGCATCAACGTGAGTAACCTCAGCGCCTGCAGACCTCGCCACAACCGAAGCAGCACCCGTGTAGGCGAAAAGATTTAAAACGCGTCCACTTTTATTTTTCCAACCTGAAATAGTTTCAAAAATATAATTCCAGTTTTCGCCTTGCTCGGGGAAAATACCAACGTGACCAAAAGTAGTAAGAGCCAATCGAAGAGTGAGAGACAACTCGTTATGTTGATAACTCACATTCCAACTGTCAGGCATCGATTGATTTTTTTTCCAGCCACCTTTCACATCATCGCCAAAACGAAAATGATCTTTTTGTTCGCGCCTGAACTGTGCATGTGCTAATTTATTCCACTCGTTTTCAGATTTCGACTTTTGCCAGATAGCTTGGGGCTCGGGACGGATCAAAATATATTTTCCAAAGCGTTCAAGCTTTTCGCCATCGCCTGAGTCGATGAGTTCGTAGTCTTTCCAGGAAGAAGGGTGAAGGAGTTTCATTGATTTTTGAATCGTTTCAAACCTACAAAATACCTGTCATTTATCATGAAAAAAGACTGTTTGGGTCACTTCCAATTTTCAATTTTTTGCTTTACTTTCAATTACCGATTCATCTAGCTGGCAAAGGCTACACTTCCAGCAAATTTTGCAGTCCGCAGTATTCCGGGAGTGACCAATGAGTTGATACAATTATGTTGTTAACCTCAAAATATTACTCCTATGAAAATCTATGATGACAAACACATTAAAAACATTGTGCTGCTGGGGGCACCCAAATCCGGAAAAACCCTGATGGCCGAAGACATGCTCTTCGAAGCCGGCATCATCCACCGCAGAGGCACCATCGAAGGGAAAAATACAATAAGTGATTGCCACGAAATCGAACAAGAGCGTGGCAATTCTGTTTTTGCGACAGTCCTACATACGGAATGGCGCGATTATAAAATCAACATCATCGATACACCTGGCTTTGATGACTTCGCCGGAGAAATGATTTCTTCGTTGCGCGTGGCTGATACGTGCGTCGTTGCCATCAATGCGCAACATGGCGCAGAGGTTGGAACCGATTTGATTTGGAATTATGTCAATCAATTTGAGAAGCCCGTGATTTTTGCCGTGAATCAGGTCGATCACCCAAAAGCTGACTTTGATTCGGCACTGGTCTCATTGAAAGATCATTACGGAAGTGCCGTAACTCAAATGCAGTATCCTGTAAATCAAGGCGAAAGTTTCAACAGCATCATCGATTTATTAAAAATGGTCATGTACAAATTTCCAGCTGCCGGTGGCAAGCCTGAAAAATTACCCATACCAAAATCAGAAGAAGAAAAAGCCAATCGCCTGCACAACGAGCTGGTAGAAAAAGCAGCTGAAAATGATGAGAAGTTAATGGAAAAGTATTTTGAGAAAGGAACATTGGATGAAGATGAATTGCGTGAGGGGCTGAAGTTGGGTATGATCCATCAGGATGTGTTCCCTGTGTTTGTAATGTCGGCTAAGAAAAACATGGGTACCGGCCGCATGATGGGTTTCATCGATAATGTAGCACCAAGTCCACTTGAGGCTAAGCCAGAAAAAACGACTTCAGGAAAAGAATTGGCATTCGACCGTACACAACCGACAGTCTTATTTATCTTCAAAACACACCTTGAGCCTAACCTGGGCAAACTTTCATTCTTCAAAGTGATTTCAGGCGAAGTGACTTCATCTTCTGAATTAATCAATAGTCAGACTGGGGCAGTGGAGCGATTCCATCAATTATTCATCATGGACGGGAAAACCCGCAACCCGGTGGAAAAATTAGTGGCAGGTGATATTGGAGCAACATTAAAATTGAAAGACACCTATACTAACCAAACGCTTCACGCAAAAGGTTTTGATGTTACTATTGAACCAATCGTGTTTCCTGAACCACGAATTCATTTTGCAGTGGTTGCTTTAAGCAAAAATGATGACGAAAAAATTGGCGAAGTACTGAATAAAATCCACCAGGAGGATCCTACGATTGAAGTAGCGTTTTCAAAGGAACTAAAGCAATTGATTTTGTCAGTACAAGGGGAATTGCACTTGATGGTGTGCAAATGGTTTTTGGAAAACATGTACAAGCTTCATGTTGATTTTGTAACACCAAGGATTTCTTACCGAGAAACGATTCGCAAGCCAATGAGTTCCAACTACCGCCATAAAAAGCAATCGGGCGGTGCCGGTCAGTTTGGAGAAGTGTACATGAAGATTGAACCATATTATGAAGGAATGCCGGAGCCAACGGAGTTCAATGTGCGCGGTAAAGAAGTGATCGATCTGGAATGGGGCGGCAAACTTGTATTTTACAATTGCATTGTCGGTGGTGTGATCGATACGCGTTTCATTCCTTCCATATTAAAAGGTGTGATGGAAAAAATGGAAGAAGGTCCGATTACGGGCTCTTATGTGCGCGATGTGCGCGTGATAGTGCACGATGGAAAAATGCATCCCGTTGATTCCAACGATATTTCATTTAAGATCGCGGGCATGATGGCATTCAAAGATGCCTTCATGAAAGCCGAGCCACAATTGCTAGAACCTATCCATGATTTGGAAATTATGGTGCCCGAAGAAATCATGGGCGATGTGATGGGCGACTTGCAAACACGCAGGGCGTTGATCATGGGCATTGACACCAATGGAAACAACCAGGTGATCAAAGCGCGTGTGCCGCTAGCTGAATTAGACAAATACTCTACAACACTTCGATCACTCTCGCAAGGCAGGGCAAGTTTCAAGCAACGGTTTTCGGATTTTGCTCCAGTACCATTTGACCTGCAACAGAAACTCGCTAAAGTAGCAGCAGAAGCTGAGATGGTGAGCGTTTAGCTTTTGATGTCAGCTTATTTCAGTTTCATATTAGTGCCGCCAGGTTTAACCTGACGGCATGATATTGATTAAGGGTGCTACTTTTGCGGGTGATTGCTGCTAAAAGAATCTCTGAAATCTTTCCAGCCGTCTTTAGTCTTTTTCCAAAGGACAAGAGTTTTGCCATCGTCAACCAATTTTCCATTGGCATCGAAAACCTGATAGAGGCCTTCTTCGGTAACGAATTCATGACCATCTCCATAAATATTTAGAGTAGTGATCTTACCGCTTCTTACCCCGCCTGTTTCAAAGGCATCTTTAAAGAATTTTGCAATTCCTTCCCGACCACATAAAGCCGGGGCATTAGGCATCAAAATGCAGGCGTCTTCGGCAAATAGTCTTACAACAGACCCATCATTTTTAGCGTACAAGTCAAAATGAATAGCATTGTTTTGGGCAATTGCTTTTTTGGCTTCTTCCAATAATGCATTCCCATTGGTTGAGTTCGATTGTGCACTGGCAATGAAATGAACGAATGCCATAAGGACAGCCACTAGAAGTTTTTCACGAGTCTTCATTTTATTTGAGTTTAACATTTTATTAATAATTTCTTACACAAAAGAAGGATACCTTGAAAAGAGAAAATTGTAAAAAAGCGAACCACGAATATGGAGTTTGAGAATTTTTCGCCATCGGATATTTTAAAACCTTATGTAAAGTATTATTGGGTTTGCACCTGCGATTCGGATGTTTCCATGGAGATTATGTATCCCAGTGGATACGTAGAACTTTGCATCGACATCTCCAATGGAAATACAGTCAGGCACCTGGGTAATCAGTCTAAGAAAATGCCCGGGCTAGAGGTACTCGGACATTTAACCATGCCGACCCGGGCTACCGTTTCAAAAGGCACCACCGTTCTTGTAACGAGATTCTATCCCTATGCCAGTTCTCTTTTCTTTCCCGACCAAGTTTCCAGCTTTATGAATGACTCCATTGACCTTTACGCTATTCTTAGCAGTGAATCAACCGAGTTTTTTAATCACTTGATGGAGCAGCCTTCGCTTGGTCAAAAAATTAAAGTTCTTGATGCATTCCTGATTCAAAGGCTAACCAAGGGAAATAGAAAACGCGAACAATTCAAATTGATTGAGCGACTGTGTAACCAAATTGATAAGGAAGAATCTTTTAATATAGAGCAGTTAGCTTCGTACTCTGGATTCTCTGAACGGTATATTCAGAAGTTATTTTTGGATTGGGTTGGTCTGACTCCAAAAAGTTTTCACAGTGTACAGCGATTCAATAAAAGCCTTGAGCTGATTCAGTCTACGGACTCTTCACTTACCTCTATAGCTTATGAGTGCCGCTATTATGACCAGGCACATTTCATTAAGGATTTCAAATCATATACAGGAATAACTCCTTTTCAAGCTCGACTGAATGAAGTATGAAGGTTGTTGGGGAAGAACTCCAACTAAGGCAGAGGAGAGTTGAAAAATTCGATGGTGATTTTTTCAAACCACTTGGTGAAAAGACAAATGAGTTTAATAAGGAGTTAGTGATGTTGTTAAAACAAGGAGTTTAATCAGGATGATGTTAATAGTGGCCTTTGCACTTTACAATAATGATTTGCGTTTCTGAGACTTTGTATATAAGTCTATGCTCATGATTGATTCTTCTGCTCCAATAACCTTTCCAGTTTCCCTTCAGCGGTTCTGGTTTACCAAGCCCGCGAAAAGGATCTCGGTCGATATCACGCACAAGTATTTTTATCTTCTCGATAACATCTGCATCATTAAACCAATCGTTGTACTCCTTAAATGCATCAGGGCTGAAGGCAATTTGCCTCATGATTTAGGCATCGGTTTATAGGCCATGAAATCTTCCATGGTGAAACTGATCAGGTTCTTCTCATCTGATTGATTTGCCGAATGCTCCAAATCTTTCAAATAATTGCTATCCATTTCTTTCAATGAGATAGTGACATCGATGTTTTCCTTTTTTCCGATGAATTCCTTGATCTTATTTAAAAGATTGATGTCCAATTCAGAGGGGCTAACTTTAATAATCGTTTCCATAATTTCTGATTTCAACTTTGCAAAGTTAGGTAAATAACGATTTAAGGAAAAATAAGGTGACACGTGCCTCCCCGGTCTGTGTCACCGCATCTGAAACAATAAAAACAACTGGCTCAAAAAGCAAGAATCTTAATTTGAAACTCACCAATTACAAGGCGTTACTTACTAATTTGTTTCAAAAAGTTGTTGGAGAAGAACTCCAACAACGGCAGAAAGTTAGGTAATAACGATTTAAGGAAAAATAAGGTGACAGCACAAGGCCTCTTTGTTTTGTGAGGACACGAACCTAGACTGGAGGAGCATCTCAAATTGACGTTGTCATTTAATTGAAACTAGCTTGTCATCATCAAAATCGTAGGCTCTCCAAGTCAACTCGTTGTTGTCGTTTACAAACTCATACATCCAACGTTGTTTTGTGTGCGATTCATTTACGAATTTAATAGTTTGCGGTTTTCCTAATATTATTTTCAGAACTTCCATTGAAATGCCTATCTCAGTTCTTAGCTGTAGTATATTCTCAGCATCTTTTCTTCCAAATCGATTCATAAATTCGGTCTTGCAATACTCTTGAGCAGTCTGAAAGAAGTAGGGTCCTTTACTTTGTTTTAGTCCCAAAGCTTTAATAAATGGTATAGAATCCGTGTTAATAGGTAAATCCTTTGTGCTTAAAGACTGCGGTCGATAAATCATGGCGTTGGTAAAATCTTTACAGGCTTCTTCAAAATCTCCCTCCTCAACGAAAAGGTAAGCACGATTCAAGTAGGTGTCTCCGTCCTCTTTATTAGTCCTCAAATAAAAATAATAATCATTTATTGCATTTTTAGTCTGGTGCAGCAACTGGAATGTTTCTCCGCGAAAAAATCTAGCTAAATGAAAACCATTGTTCATTGATAAGACACTGTCAAATAGTTTATTCGATTCGAAAATAATTTTTTTGTCGTATTCTGTTAGCTTCTTAAATATTCCGTTAAAAGGTCTGTATTTTAATTCCAACTTTATCGCTCGTTCAAATAGTTCGTTGGAACGTAATATTTCGATATTTCTAACATAGTCTTCTTTAACTAAATTTTTTTTCGTCTTTTCCAAATTTCCATAGTTAACCTCTTTTCGAAGTTTCGCCAGTTCCTGTTGAGCGATTTGAAGAGAGTTTTTCAAATCCTGAAAATTTTTTTGAACACTAACGTTTCCAGCAATCTTATTTAGAGATTTTGTGTAATCATCAACATTAATCACAATTGAAGCCTTTAACCAATAGCTTTTTCCGTCCCACTTTTCCTCGATAATATTAAGATGAGTAATGCCAGCACTAATTGTAGATATTTTTTCAGTGAAATTTTCATTAAATTTTGAATCTGCCTCCGATGTGGTTAAAATCCGCTCAGTCTGAACATAAATCCCAAGCTCATCCAGCAGCTGAGATCTCAACTGCTCCAAAGCTATTGTTCGGCATGATGCTTTACTATCCACCTCACTTGCTGTGTAAGAATATTCTCGGATAAATGTTCTTTGCTGAGCGAACAAATCGTTTAGGCTTAAGCAAAACGCAATAAAATAGGCTAGCTTTTCCATACTTATTTTTGTTGTCTTCACAGAATTAATAAGTTACTCATTTCAAATACCAATCACCAGCCTCTCTTACAATTTTCAATATTTGATCCTCGGTTTCATTAATTTCGGAGATTGCCGGAAAGAAAATAACCAACTCATAATAGATTGTTTCTCTTCGCACTAAATTCTTTTTTTGAAAAATCTCTTTTTCATTTTGCAAATTGTTTTGATCATTCATCCAGTTAACAAAAATTGAAAATTTGGGATATTGGTTATGTCGGATCATAATCTCATTGCCCATTATAAATGTTGTGAATTGCTCAATTGTTTTCATAAGGATTATTTTTTGCAAAGTTGTAGAGGCGAACCTATATTATCGTTATTTACGAGCTACATTATCGTTTTGTGGCCGGGATAGAAGCGGAAAGCTCTAAAGTTGGCGCTCGTTTGCAAGGAGTGACTTTAGCTTTGTAAACTAGCTCGACTATCCTTGTTTTTAAAAAACTCTTCAAACCGCATCACGATTAAATCTGGTTGATTAACCATTAATTCTGAGGTAAGTCTATCATCTCGCAAATAACTCACCTTGAAAATTCCACTATCGTCTCCTGTTACTAGAACTACAAGACCCTTCTCAAATTGATACCGCCAAATTTGGCGTCCGGGCAATTCATCAATCTTTACTTTGTAACTATAAAATCCGCCCGCCATTTTTTTATATTCAATTCTTGGGCAATCTGATTTATTAATTTCTCTGTACATGATTTAAAATTTTTTATCAAATTACGGAAGTAACTTTGGAGTCGTTGCAATTTAAGGCACGGTTTCTCGCGTGAGGGATGGAGGCAGTTTGTTTGAGCCCCAGATGGAATGCGCGGTTGGCTGGCGAGTGCCGACAGCCCGACCCACCTACGCGGTGCTTCGGTGGGCAAGCCTGAGCGAGCGAAGGTGGGGCACGCCCAACCTTAAATTCCAAATCCCAAACTCCAAACTTGCTGCCTGCAACTTGAAACCTGCAACCTGACCGGAAACCTCTCATTCCAACCCTCTTTCCCCTGTCAGTCTGTCACTTTTTTGGCAGATATCGTCCATGGCATAATGGTTGTTATCCTGAGCCTGACTCGAAAAGCAACCAAAACATTAAATAATAAAATATCATGGGAAAAATAATTGGAATCGACTTAGGAACAACCAACTCGTGCGTAGCCGTAATGGAAGGCAACGAGCCGGTGGTGATCGCCAACAGCGAAGGCCGCAGGACTACGCCATCGATCGTTGGTTTTCTGGATAATGGAAAAGGTGAACGCAAAGTAGGTGATCCTGCCAAACGTCAGGCCATCACTAATCCTAAAAATACAGTATCGTCTATCAAGCGCTTCATGGGCAAAAAGTTCGGTGAAGTGAGCGGAGAAAAGAAAATGGTATCGTATGAAGTGGAAAGTGGTGCGAATGATACCGTGCGCGTGCGCATCGGAGATCGTCTCTACACGCCTCAAGAAATTTCTGCAATGATCTTGCAGAAAATGAAAACAACGGCTGAAGATTATCTCGGCACGACAGTAACAGAAGCCATCATCACGGTGCCTGCTTACTTCAATGATGCAGAACGCCAGGCAACAAAAGAAGCCGGACAAATTGCTGGACTTGATGTTAAGCGTATCATCAACGAGCCAACAGCTGCTGCGTTGGCTTACGGCCTCGATAAGAAAAACAAAGACATGAAAATTGCTGTGTACGACTTAGGTGGTGGTACATTCGATGTGTCTGTTTTGGAATTAGGTGATGGTGTATTTGAAGTGAAGTCAACCAACGGTGATGTGCACTTAGGTGGTGATGACTTTGACATGCGTGTGATGAACTGGTTGGCTGATGAATTCAAAGCTGATAAAAACATCGACTTAAGAAAAGATCCGATGGCGTTGCAACGCTTGAAAGAAGCTTCTGAAAAAGCGAAGATTGAATTGTCTAGCTCGACCGAAACTGAAATCAATTTGCCTTACATCACTTCCGTAGACGGAGTGCCTGAACACTTGGTGAAAAAATTAAGTCGCGCGAAGTTTGAACAACTGTGCGATGATTTGATCAAAAGAACATTAGAGCCTTGCCGCAAAGCGATTGCTGACTCGGGCGTTTCTATTGCTCAAATTGATGAAGTGATTTTAGTAGGTGGATCAACTCGCATTCCACGGATTGTTGAAGAAGTAGAAAAATTCTTCGGCAAGAAACCTTCGAAAGGTGTGAACCCGGATGAAGTAGTAGCGGTAGGTGCTGCCATTCAAGGTGGTGTGTTGACGGGTGAAGTGAAAGATGTGTTATTGTTGGATGTTACTCCGCTTTCATTGGGTATTGAAACCATGGGTGGCGTGATGACGAAGTTGATCGAATCGAACACAACGATTCCTTCGAAAAAATCAGAAGTGTTCTCGACCGCATCCGATAGTCAGCCTTCAGTAGAAATACATGTGTTGCAAGGTGAGCGCCCGATGGCGAAAGACAACCGCACGATTGGAAGATTCCATTTGGATGGCATCCCGCCTGCACCTCGCGGTGTTCCTCAAATCGAAGTGATCTTTGACATTGATGCCAACGGTATTCTTCATGTAGCTGCGAAAGATAAAGGCACAGGAAAAGAACAGAAGATTCGTATTGAAGCTTCGAGCGGTTTGACTGATGCTGAAATCCAGAAGATGAAGCAAGAAGCGCAAGCCAATGCAGAAAACGATAAGCGTGAAAAAGAAAAAGTGGAGAAAGTCAACCAGGCTGACTCACTGATCTTCCAGACGGAAAAACAGATGAAAGAATTTGGCGACAAGCTTTCAGACGGAAATAAAACAGCGATCAATGGTGCACTTGAACAATTGAAAGTGGCCCATGCAAGCAAAGATCTTACTGCTATTGATAGTGCAATGACCGCACTCAATGCTGCATGGCAGGCTGCTTCACAAGAAATGTACGCAGCGAGTGGTGGTGCCGGACAACCTGGTGCTCAACCAAATGCTGGAGATGCAGGCAACTCTTCTCAAGGTGGAAGCACCGGTGGTGGTGATGCACAAGATGTGGAGTACGAAGAAGTGAAGAAGTAACAAGTAGAAAGTTATAAGTCGTAAGACTAATCAAGACTGCCAGGTGAAAGCCTGGCAGTTTTTGTTTGTGAAAATCGAAATCTCTCGAATCTCTGCGGTTTACTTTTTTACCGCAAAGAAAGCCGTGAAATACACGCAGAGGTTCGCAAAGAGAAGTTAGAGATAATTTCAATTTGCAGTACCTTTGCCTTTGTGTCTCTCTCCATCGCATCGTTAAACTCAGGAAGTAATGGCAACTGCTATTATGTTGGCAATGCTACCGAAGGAGTTTTAATTGATGCAGGAATTTCATGTCGTGAAACAGAGCGAAGATTAAAACGGCTTGGTCTCTCAATGAAAATGGTGAAAGCTATTTTTATTACGCACGAGCATGGCGATCACATCAACGGGCTCCCCAAGTTGGTCAAGAAATATTACCTTCCCGTTTACATGACGCAAAGTACGCAAAGTAATTTGCGACTCAGCTTTAGAACAATTCGATCGATCTCCTTTCAAGCTTACGAACCCATCGCGATTGGAAATTTGATCATCACAGCTCTTCCAAAGTTTCATGATGCCGTTGACCCGCACAGTTTCATTGTGAGCCATAATAATATAAATGTTGGCGTATTCACCGATACGGGAAGGCATTGTGAACATCTAATAAAAAATTTTCAGGTTTGTCACGCGGCCTTCTTAGAATCGAACTATGATGAAGTGATGTTGGAGACTGGCGGTTATCCACAGCATTTAAAAGATCGCATTCGAAAAGGATTTGGTCATTTGTCCAACAAGGAGGCCTTGCAATTATTTCTGAATCATCGACCTCCATTCATGAGTCATCTCATTTTGTCGCACTTGTCTGCGAATAACAACCGACCTGAAATCGTAGAGCATTTGTTCAATGGTGTAGCCGGGAATACCGAAATTGTAATTGCCTCACGAAAAAAAGAAACCGCACTATATCACATCAACGGATCACCTGGTCCTATTTCCAGAAGGCCAGCGCTGATTAAGACTAAACAAAAAATACAACTCTCGTTGTTTGAAGAGACACTCCATCCAACATTGTGAGTTAACGTTGTTTGTGTCGTGGTTCTGAGTGCGCTCAGAAAATGTCTCAAAAGTCTTCTATCCGAAAATTAATATAGGCGTTATTGTCTTTAATTGATCGCCTGCCTTCACGCAATTTGTAAGGAAAGCAAGATATATCCATCAATTTCTTAAATTCATTGACACAATGAGCTTTGCACATGATATCCATTGTAAGAAAGTGAATACAGTTTCTCTCATTTGA